>ERZ777003.4372-NODE-4372-length-12026-cov-9.986217_pt1 | contig 12026 bp, 13 predicted proteins | sample MGYA00374956_ERZ777003 | MGnify/ENA primary metagenome ERZ777003 (study PRJEB29302, sample SAMN06268252) | bioreactor metagenome | isolation source: Joint BioEnergy Institute, California, USA | place: USA:Joint BioEnergy Institute, California, USA | collected... | reverse complement strand
CGCGGCGTGCGCTCCAGCAGGCCCCGCTGGAGCAGGTACGGCTCGTAGACGTCCTCGATCGTGTCCTGCTCCTCGCCGACCGCGACGGCGAGCGTCGACAGCCCGACCGGGCCGCCGCCGAACATCTCGCAGATGGCGCGCAGGATCTCGCGGTCGAGCCGGTCGAGGCCCTCGTGGTCGACCTCGAGCAGGTCGAGCGCGTGGGCGGCGATCTCGGCGCTGACGACGCCGTCGCCGCGCACCTCCGCGTAGTCGCGCACGCGCTTGAGCAGGCGGTTGGCGACCCGCGGCGTGCCGCGGCTGCGGGCCGCGATCGCCTCCGCCCCGGCCGGGTCGATGCGGATCCCGAGGAGCCTCGCGGAGCGGCGCACGATCCGCCCGAGGTCCTCGACGCCGTAGTGCTCGAGCCGCTGCTGGATGCCGAAGCGGTCGCGCAGCGGGGTCGTCAGCAGGCCGGCGCGGGTCGTGGCGCCGATGAGCGTGAACGGCGGCAGGTCGAGCGTGACGACCCGCGCGCCGGCCCCCTGGCCGACGGTGATCGGCAGCTGGCCGTCCTCCATCGCCGGGTAGAACGTCTCCTCCAGCGCCCGCGGCAGCCGGTGGATCTCGTCGACGAAGAAGATCGAGCGCGGCTCCAGCGCGGTGAGGAAGGCGGCGACGTCGGCCTTGCGCTCGAGCGCCGGGCCGGCGGTCTGCACGAACGGGACGTCGAGCTCGGCGGCGACGATCTGCGCCAGCGACGTCTTGCCGAGGCCGGGCGGCCCCGCGAGCAGGACGTGGTCGAGCGCGTCGCCGCGCGCCTTGGCCGCCTCGATCGCGACCGCGAGCTGCTCGCGCGCCGCCTCCTGGCCGACGAAGTCGTCGAGCCGCTTCGGCCGCAGCGAGCGGTCGAGCTCGTCCTCGGGCAGCGCGTCGGGGGTCTGGATCCGCGGCACGCTCATCGCCGGGCCGTCCGCAGCGCGTCAGCGATCAGCGCCTCCGCCGTCTCCCCCGTGGCGCGCGCGAGCAGCTCCTCGGCCTCCTGGAGCGAGAAGCCGAGGCCGACGAGGCCGTCGCGCGCGAGCACGCGCGGGTCGTCGGGGTCGACGGCGACGACGCCGGCGCCGTCGCCGCCCGCGGCGGCGGGGACGGCCACCCCGGCCTTCTCGCGCAGCTCGACGACGATCCGCTCCGCCGTGCGCCTGCCGATCCCGGGCACCGCCTGCAGCCGCCTGACGTCGCCGGCGGCGACCGCCGCGAGCAGCTCGCGCGGCGGGCCGCCGGAGAGGATGGCGAGCGCCATCTTCGGGCCGACCGACTGGACGCCGAGCAGCATGAGGAACAGGTCGCGCTCCTCCTCGGTCGCGAAGCCGCAGAGCTGGAGCGCGTCGTCGCGCACGATCAGGTGGCTGTGGAGCGTCACCTCGCGGCCGACCGCCGGCACGTGCTTGAGCGTCTCGGCCGAGACGGCGAGCCGGTAGCCGACGCCGCCGACGTCGACGACGACCTCGCCGACGCCGCCGTCGCGCGCGCCCGTCGCCGTGCGGCGGAAGGCGACCTCGCCGCGCACGAGCGCGATCATGCGCGCATCACCGCCGCCGCCAGCGGCGCGCGGTTGTGGTGGCAGATGCCGACCGCGAGCGCGTCGGCCGCGTGGTCGGGCCGGGGCAGCTCGGCGAGCGCGAGCAGCCGCTGGACCATCTCCTGGACCTGGCGCTTGTCGGCGCGGCCGCTGCCGCAGACGGCGTTCTTGACCTGCTGGGGCGTGTACGCGCTGCACGGCACGCCGGCCTGGCCGGCGGCGAGCAGGACGACGCCGCGCGCCTGGCCGACCGCGAGCGCCGACCTCGCGTTGGCGCCGAAGTACAGCTCCTCGATCGCGATCGCCGCGGGCCGGTGCTCGGCGATCAGCGCCGCGACGCGCGCGTGGATCGCCGCCAGCCGGCGCTCGAGCGCCAGCCCGGGCGGCGTCTCGATCACGCCGCCGTCGAGCGCGACGAGCCGCCCGCGCCGGCTGGCGACGACGCCGTAGCCGGTGTGGGCGGTGCCGGGGTCGATCCCGAGGACGATCATGCGTTCGTATTCTGCGCCGCCGACCGGACGCCTGCCCCGCGGCGTCGCGGCCAGCCCCCGAGCTCGGCGCAGCCGAGCTCGAAGGCTGATCGGCGCAACCGATCAGCCCGAGCGGTCCTCAGGACGCGGCGAGGCGCTCGAGGACGGCCGCGTCGATGTCGTAGTTGGCGTGGACCTCGTTGACGTCGTCGTTGTCGTCGAGCGCGTCGATGAGCCTCATGAGCTTGGCCGCCTGCGCCTCGTCGACCGGCACGCGCGTCTTGGGCCGCTGCGTCAGCTCCGCGCGCTGGGGCTCGATGCCGGCCCCCTCGAGCGCGGCGCGGACCCTCGCGAGGTCGGCCGGCTCGGTCAGCACCTCGAAGACGTCGTCGTCGGTCTCGATGTCGAGCGCGCCGGCGTCGATCGCGACCATGAGGTCGTCCTCGCTCCAGCGCCTGGCGTCGACGGTGATGACGCCCTGCCTGTCGAACAGGTACGCGACCGAGCCCGGCTCGCCGAGGCTGCCGCCGTGCTTGGAGAAGAGGTGGCGGACCTCGGAGCCGGTGCGGTTGCGGTTGTCGGTCAGCGCCTCGACGAGCAGCGCGACGCCGCCGGGGCCGTAGCCCTCGTAGAGGACGGCCTCGATCGCCTCGGTGTCGGCGGTCGCGCCGATGCCCTTCGCGATCGCCCGCTCGATGTTGTCCTTGGGCATCGAGGCGTCCTTGGCCTTCTGCACCGCGTTGGCCAGCGCGGCGTTCAGGTTCGGATCGCCGCCGCCCTCACGCGCCGCGACGGTGATCGCGCGGGCGAGCTTCGTGAAGGCGGCGCCGCGGCGCGCGTCGACGATCGCCTTCTTGTGCTTGATGCCCGCCCACTTGGAATGTCCTGCCATGCGGCAGATTGTATGGGGCGCCCGGCGGCGCCCGCGGCGCCGCGAGCGCTCAGGCGAGCGCCTCGGGATGGGCGCGGTACCAGGCGACCGTCCGCTCGAGCCCCTCGCGCAGGTCGACCCGCGGCGCCCAGCCGGTGGCGGCGCGCAGCTTGCCGGCGTCGACCCACTGCCGGTCGATCTCCCCGGCCGGCGTGCCCCGGCCGCGCACGTCGGGGACGACGTCGGCGCCGGCGATCTCGCAGATGAGCGCGACGACGTCGCGGACCGCGTGCGGCCGCCCGCTGCCGGCGTTGAACGCCTCCCCCCGCACGCCGGCGGCGGGGTCGTCGAGCGCGTCGGCGAGCAGCAGGTAGGCGGCGACGGCGTCCTCCACGTAGAGGAAGTCGCGCTCGGGCGTGCCGTCGGAGCGGATCACCGGCGGGCGGCCGGCGAGCGCGGCCGCGACCGCCTCGGGCACGAGCCGCGAGCGGTTCAGGTCCCCGCCGCCGTAGAGGTTGGCGAAGCGCGTCACCGCGACCGGCAGCCCGTACGTGTGCCAGTAGCAGCGGGCGATCAGGTCGGTCGCGGCCTTGCTGACGTCGTACGGGTGGCGGGGCTGGAGCGGGTGGTCCTCCCGGTAGGGGAGCGCGTCGCTGGGCCCGTACGCCTTGTCGGAGGCGGCCACGACGACGCGCGCGGCGCCGTGCAGCCGGCACGCCTCCAGCAGCAGCCAGGTGCCGCGCACGTTCGTCTCGAACGTCGCCACCGGCGAGCGGTTCGCGGTCGGCACGATCGTCTGGGCGGCGAGGTGGAAGACGGTGTCGACCTCGTACTCGCCGAGCGCCCGCGCGACGAGGCCGGGCTCGGTGATGTCGCCGTGGACGACGTCGACGCGCCGCTCGAGGTCGCCGAGCACGAGCGCGCTGCGCGGCGTGCGGTCGCGCCGCAGCACGACGACGCGGTCGCCCCGCTCCAGCAGCGCGCGCACGAGCCACGAGCCCAGCAGCCCGTAGCCGCCGGTGACGAACGTCGAGCGGCCGCTCACGTGCCCACCGGCTCGGGCGCCGGCGCCGGCCGCCGCCAGGGCGGGTCCCCGGCCGCCCACAGGTCGTTGAGCCGGACCGCGTCCTTGTACGTGTCCATGCACTGCCAGAAGCCGTCGTGGCGGAACGCGCGCAGCTGGCCGTCGGCGGCGAGGCGCTCGAGCGGGGCGCGCTCGAGCTCGGCGTCGTCGTCGAGGTAGGCGATCGCCTCCCGCTGCAGGCAGAGGAAGCCGCCGTTGACCCAGTGCTCGGCGCGCGGCTTCTCGCGGAAGCCGCGCACGCGGCCGTCGCCGTCGACGTCGGCGACGCCGTACGGCAGCCGCGGGCGCACGACGGTCATCGTCGCGAGCGCGCCGTGGCCGCGGTGGAAGGCCAGCAGCGCGCGCAGGTCGACGTCGGCGAGCCCGTCGGCGTAGGTGGCGCAGATCGCGCCCGCCGCGGCGCCGGCGCCGGCCTCCAGCGCCCGGCGGAGGCGTCCGCCGGTCGGCGTGTCGAGGCCGGTGTCGAGGCAGCGGACGCGCACGCCGGGCGGCCACGGCTCGGCGGCGGCGAACCGCTCGACGAGCGCGCCCTTGTACCCGGTGCAGAGCACGAAGTCGCGGAAGCCATGCGCGAGGTAGAGCCCGATCACGTGCCAGACGATCGGGCGGCCGCCGATCTCGACCAGCGGCTTGGGGATCGACCGCGTGCGCTCCTGCAGCCGGGTGCCCCGTCCGCCGCAGAGGATCACGACGCTCAGCTCGCCCGGCTCCATCCCTCGTCGATCATCGCACAGCGATGCGGGCGTTCGCCCCATAGGATGACGGGGACCATGCGCGAAGTCTCTCCAGCCATCTTCAAGGCGTACGACATCCGTGGCCTCTACAGGGAGGAGATCGACGGCGACGTCGCCGAGCTGATCGGGCGCGCCTTCGCCCACGTGCTCGCCGACCTGTCCGGCAAGAAGGTCACGGCGCTCGACGTCGCCCTCGGGCGCGACATGCGCCTGAGCGCCCCCGAGCTGGCCGCACGATACCGCGACGGCATGATGCGCGAAGGCGTCAGCGTCCACAACATCGGCCAGGTCGGCACCGAGATGCTCTACTGGTACGTCGGCAGCCGGCAGCTCGACGGCGGCCTCATGTGCACCGCCTCCCACAACCCGAAGGCGTACACGGGCGCCAAGCTCGTCCGCCAGGGGGCGCTCGCGCTGTCGGCCGACAGCGGCATCCAGGACATCCGCCGCCTGATCGAGGGCGAGATGCCGCAGCCGATGGGCCGCGGCATGTGCGACACGATCGACATCTACCGCGAGTTCCAGGAGGCGGCGCTGAGCACGATCGACCCGAGGGCGGTCAAGCCGCTGCGGGTCGTCGTCGACGGCGGCAACGGCATGGCCGGCCCGATGGTCGGCCCGCTGCTGGAGCGGCTCGGCCTCGACCTCATCACGACCTACTGGGAGCCGGACGGCAACTTCCCCGACCACGAGCCGAACCCGCTGCTGCCCGAGAACCGCGAGTTCATCATGCGCAAGGTCGTCGAGGAGAGGGCCGACCTCGGCATCGCCTGGGACGGCGACGCCGACCGCTGCTTCTTCATCGACGACACCGGCCGCTTCGTCGACGGCGACTTCCTCACCGCCCTGCTGGCCGAGGCGCTGCTGGAGAAGGCGCCCGGCGCGACGATCCTCTACGACGTGCGCGCCAGCCGCGCGGTGCGCGACGTCGTGCGCGCCAACCACGGGACCGCGCTCATGAACCGCGTCGGCCACGCGTTCTTCAAGACGCGCATGCGCGAGACGGCCGCGATCTTCGGCGGCGAGGTGTCGGGCCACTACTACTTCCAGCAGTTCTACAACGCCGACTCGGGCACGCTCCCGGCGCTGCTGATGCTCGAGCTGCTGTCGAAGAAGGAGGCGAGGCTCAGCGAGCTGCTGGAGCCGCTGCGGTCGAGGTACTTCATCTCCGGCGAGATCAACTCCGAGGTCGCCGACGCGAGGGCGAAGCTGGCCGAGCTCGAGCGCCGCTACTCCGACGCGCGCATCCAGCACCTGGACGGCCTGTCGGTCGACTACGACGACTGGCACTTCAACGTGCGGCCGTCGAACACCGAGCCGCTGCTGCGGCTGACGCTCGAGTCGCTCGTCTCCCAGGAGCACATGGAGCGCCGCCGCGACGAGGTGCTCGCCGTCATCCGCGGCTGATCCCGATGGCCGCGGCCCTGTCGAGCGAGCAGGCGCGCGCCGAGGCGGCGCGCGCGGGCATCCACGTCCTGCCGATCCCGACCCCGTTCCTCGTCGGGCGCGTCAACCTCTACCTGATCGAAGACGAGCCGCTGACGCTCGTCGACTGCGGGCCCAACTCCGGCAAGGCGCTCGACGAGCTCGAGCGGGCGCTCGCCGCCCACGGCCGGCGCGTCGAGGACCTCGAGCTGATCGTCCTGACCCACCAGCACATCGACCACATCGGCCTCGTCGACGTGCTCCAGCGTCGCTCCGGCGCGGAGGTCGCCGCGCTCGACCGCCTCGTCCCCTACCTCGGCGACTACCCCGCGGCCGCCGAGGCCGACGACGAGTTCGCGGTCGCGCTCATGGCCCGCCACGGGATCCCGCCCGACGTGACGCAGGCGCTGCGGGCGGTGTCGGCCGCCTTCCGCGGCTGGGGCGCGGGCGCGCCGGTGACGCGGCCGCTCGTCGACGGCGGCGAGCTGCGGCTGCGCGACCGCACGCTGCAGGTGCTCCACCGGCCCGGCCACAGCCCCACCGACACGGTCCTGTGGGACGCCGAGCGCGGGCTGCTGATCGGCGGCGACCACCTCATCAAGCACATCTCCTCCAACCCGCTCGTCGCGCGGCCGCTGCCGGCGCCGGGCGAGTCGGCGCCGCCGCTGGCGGAGGCGATCGGGCCGCGGCGGCCGCAGGCGCTGCGGACCTACCTCGCCTCGCTGGAGGCGACCCGCGCGCTGCCGGCCAGGATCGTGCTCGCCGGCCACGGCGAGCCGGTCGTCGACCACAGGGCGCTGATCGACGAGCGGGCGCGGATGACCGAGCGGCGCGCCCGCAAGATCCTCGGCCTGCTCGCGGGCGGGCCGCTGACCGCGTACGAGCTGGCGCAGCGGATGTGGGGCAACGTCGCGGTCACGCAGGCGTACCTGACGCTGTCGGAGGTGCTCGGCCACCTCGACCTGCTCGCGCGCGAGGAGGCGGTGCGCGAGGTCGAGCGCGACGGCGTCGTGCGCTTCGCGGCGACCGGAGCCAGGCCGGCGGCGGTCGTCGCGCGCTGAGCCGGCGGCCGGCGCGAGCGCGCGGTCACGCGCGCCGCCGGGCGCGCCGGGGCGCGCTGGCGGCGTCGACGATCTCGACGACCTCCGCGGCGGTGTCGGCGAGCGCGATGAGCGTCAGGTCGGGGGCGGAGATCTTGCCCTGCGCGAGCACGGTGCCGCGCAGCCAGCCGACGAGCGGCCGCCAGTAGTCGCGGCCGACGAGCACGAGCGGGAAGTCGCGGATCTTGCGCGTCTGCATGAGCGTCAGCGCCTCGAACAGCTCGTCGAGCGTGCCGAAGCCGCCCGGCAGCACGACGAACGCCGACGCGTAGCGGACGAACATGACCTTGCGCGTGAAGAAGTAGTGGAAGCGCAGCGGCAGGTCGAGGTACGGGTTCTCGCCGTCCTCGAACGGGAGGTCGATCGCGAGGCCGATCGACAGCGCGCCGACCTGCTGGGCGCCGCGGTTGGCGGCCTCCATCGCGCCGGGGCCGGCGCCGGTGATGATCGCGTAGCCGCGCTCCCCCAGCCGGGCGGCGATCTCGACCGCGAGCGCGTACTCCGGGTGGTCGGCCGGCGTGCGGGCCGAGCCGAAGATCGCGACCGCCAGCTCGACGTCGGCGAGCGCGGCGAACCCCATCTCCAGCTCCCGGCGCATCCGCCGGATGCGCATCGGGTCCGTCGACTCGCGCTCGACGGACTCGAGCAGCTCCTCGTCGGGCGTGCGCGCCGGCAGCCGCGGGTCGTCGGGGTCGAGGTCGGGGGCGCGCTCCATCCGGTGAGTATGCACCTGCGCGGCCGGGCGCGCCGGGCCCGTGTCCGCCCCGGGACGCGCGGCCGCGCGGCCGGCCGGCGCGCGGGCGCGCCGCGAGGGGGCGCGCGCCGTCGCGCGCGCGAGCCCGTCGCGGGCTAGCGCACCTCGGTGCGCCGGTGGTCGGGCCCCATCAGCGGGATCGGGTCGCCGCACATCTCCATCAGGCGCGAGAAGTTGCGCGCCGTGATGTGCCTGGCGAGGTCGTCGGGGCGGATCTCCCCCGGCTCCTCCTCGTCGCCGGTGAGGTCGCAGGTGAAGATGATCGACTTCTGGTTCTCGTAGCGGCCGTTGATGATGTTGTAGAGCTGCTCGAGCACCCAGTCGGTCGGCCGCGCGACCGCGAGGTCCTCGATGTGGAGCAGCTCGACCGAGGTGAGCCGGTCGATCAGGTCGAGCGTGCTGCCCGCCTCCTCGTCGGAGTAGGTGCGGCGGATCTCGTCCAGCAGCCGCGGGCCGGTGTAGATCGCGACCGAGCGGTTCGCTGCCAGCGCGTGCTGCGAGATGAGGTACGCGAGGTGGCTCTTGCCGGTGCCGGGGCTGCCGAGGAACCACATCCCCCTGCCCTGGTCGAGCATCTCGTCGATCCGCTCGCAGTAGTCGCGCACGGCCCGCACCTGCCAGGGCGCGGCCCGCTCGATCGACGGGATCGGCTCGCGGTCGAAGCTGAGGTTGCGGAACTTCCTCGGGATCTCGCGCGACAGCCGGCGCGCCCGCCGGCGGGCGACCCGCTCGGGCCAGCAGCGGCAGCGGTAGGTCTCGTTCGCCTCCCAGTCGATGACGATGCCGCTGCCGTCGCAGCGGTCGTACGGGCAGGGGTCGACGTGGGGCCGGGCCGCCATCGTCAGGCCGCCCCCCGCTCGATCGCGGCGAGGTGGTCGACGTTGGCGACGTCGTCGGCCTCCGCGCTCGGCGCGGTCTGGAACCACGCGTCGAGGATCTCGCCCAGCAGCGCGCGCGAGGTCGTGCGGAGGCTGAGCGCGAGCGCGTTCGCGTCGTTCCAGCGGCGCGCGCCGGCGGCGGTCGCGGCGTCGCCGCAGAGCGCGGCGCGCACGCCGGGGACCTTGTTGGCCGCGATCGACGCGCCGGTGCCCGTCCAGCAGCAGACGATCGCCTGCTCGGCGCGACCCTCGGCGACGTCGCGCGCGGCCCGCTCGCTCGCCCACGCCCAGTCGTCCCGCTCGCCCGGCGCGAGCGCGCCGTGCAGGAGCGGCTCGTGGCCGCGGGCGCGCAGCTCCTCGACGACGGCCTCGGCGACCCCGGTCAGCTCGTCGGCGGCGACGGCGATGCGCATGGCGCCAGTATCGCAAGCCGGGCCGCCGGCGCCGCTCCGCCGCCGGCCGCGCGGCGCGGGCGCGCGGCGACCCGTCGCGGGGCGCGTGCGCCGCCGGTCGCGCGGGCGCGCGCGGCGCGGGGGCCCGCTCCCCCGCGCCGCCTGCCCCCAACCGGTCAGCGCTGGAGATCGCGCTCGCGCGCGAAGCTGTCCAGGAACGCCTGCGCAAGCCGCTCGTCGCCGGTCACGCGCAGCCGCTCGCGCGCGCCGCGCGGCCCGAGCGCCTCCGCCCACGCGTGCCTCGACGCGGTGATGACGGCGTCGGCCCGCGCGGCGGGCCGGTGCTCGACGCCGGCGCGGCCGTCGCGCAGCACCAGCGTGTAGAAGTCGCGCACGAGCTGCTCGTCGTCCTCGACGACGAGCTCCAGCTCGCCCTCGACGTCGTCCGGCGCGTCGATGAGGCAGCAGGCGAGCCGGAACAGCGCGGTCACGTCGACCCACTCCTCCTGCGTCGGCTCCGACCACGCCCACCGCAGCGCCCAGCGCACGACCGGCCCGAGGATGTCGACGAGCGCGCGGCCCGACTCGGTCAGCTCGAACTCGACCCGCGGCGGCACCTCGGCGTAGCGGCGGCGGACGACGAGCTGGTCGGCGGCCATCCTGCTGAGCCGCTGCTCGAGCGCGCCGGTCGACAGCCCCGGGAAGGCGCGCTGGAGCTCCGATAGACGCATCGGCCCGAACGCCAACTCGCGCACGATCAGCAGCATCCAGCGGTCGCCGATCATCCCGAGGGCGCGCGCGTCCGGTGACCACTGCCGGCGGCGTCTGATGCCCGACACGTCGCACTGCGGCACGACCAGTCCCCTCTCCTCGAGCTGGCAGGTGTTGCGGCGCCGCCGCGCTGCGTGCCGCGGAGCTCGCCTCGTGCCCCCGAGGCGCTCTCCCCGCACGCGCGCCGACGACTCTGGAAACCTACATGACTCTTGATTGCGCGTCCACCGCTCTTGAGCGGAGTGGCATGCGGCCGATCGCCCGGCGCCGTCGTGCTTTTCGCGGTCCGCGCCCGGCGCGGGCGCCCGTCGTCCTGACCGCTCAAGGCGCTGCGACGCAATCGCCGTCCGGCCCCGCGCGCGCGGCGCGTGCGTCCGTCAGATCCAATGGTGGATCGCGCGACGCGCGGATCGGCTACGGTAAACGCGGGCGTATTCCAGTGGGCATGAGTGTGAACGGGGCTGGCCGGTTCTCCGGCGAACTCGGGGACGCGGCGCGCGTGCGACGCGAGTTCGCGCCGACGACCCAGCGCGAGCGGCTGCTCGATGCGATGGCGAAGATGGTCGCCCAGCAGGGCTACGGGGCGACGTCGGTCGCCGACGTCCTGCGCGCCGCGCGCATCTCGCGCCGCACCTTCTACGAGCAGTTCGCCGACAAGGAGGACTGCTTCCTCGCGGCCTACGACCTCATCGCCGGCCGCTGCATCGAGCGCGTGCGGACGGCGCTCGCCGGCAGCGGCACCTGGCGCGACGCCGTCGAGGCGGCGCTGTCGGCGGTGCTGGAGCTGCTCGCCGCCGAGCCGGACTTCGCGCGGCTCGGCGTGGTCGAGGTGCTCGCCGCCGGCCCGCGCGGGCTGGAGCGCCGCGACGCGACGCTGCGGCAGCTGGTCGAGTTCGTCGAGCGCGGCCGCGCGCAGCTCGGCGAGGTCGCGACGCCGCCGCCGAGGCTCGTCGCGCAGGCGATCGTCGGCGGCATCTACGAGCTCGTCTACTCGCACATCGTGCGCGGCCAGACGGCGCGGCTCCCCGCGCTCGTCGACGAGCTGCTCCACTACACGTTCATGCTGCTCGGCGCGCCGCGCGACGGCGCGTGAGTGGGCGCGCGAGCGCACGTTCGCCGCGCCGGCGTTGTAGTAACGTCCACCGCCTCCAGTGCGGTGGGGCAAGTGAGAGTGCAGGACGCGGACTGGGCGCCGGCGCAGCTGCCGAGCGGTCGACACGGGCTCCCGCGCGAGTATGTCGTCAACTCGCAGCGCAGCCGTCTGCTCGCGGCCGCCGTGCGCACCGCCGGCGAGGCCGGCTACGCGGGCATGACGGTCAGCGCCGTGATCGCGGCCGCCGGCGTCTCGCGCAAGACCTTCTACGAGTTCTTCGCCGACCGCGAGGACTGCTTCCTCGCGGCCTTCGACCATCTGCTCGAGCGGGCGCTCGCCGGCGCCAGGGCCGCCTACGAGGCGGGCGGCGACCGCTGGCCGGACCGGCTGCGGGCGCTGCTGGCGACCTCCCTGGAGGCGCTCGCCGCTCACCCGCACGCGGCGCGCCTCGGCTTCGTCGAGGTGCTCGCGGCCGGGCCGCGCGCGCTCAGGCGCCGCGACGAGGCGCTGCGCAGGTTCATGGAGTTCGTCATGCCCGGCTGCGACGCCGTCGACGCGGATGCGGCCGCGACGCCGCTGATGGCCGAGGCGATCGCCGGCGCCGTCTACGAGATCATCTACACGCGCGTGCTCCAGGGCCGCACGGACGAGCTGCCCGAGCTGCTGCCGGAGCTGATGTTCTGCATCCTCGCCCCGCTGATGGGCCCGGCCGCGGCGGCCGAGCACGCCGGCAGGCGGCCGGCGACCGGCGCGGCCGGCTCGCGCGAGCGCACCGAGCGCGCCTGAGGGCGACCGGCCCGAGCTCGGCGGGAGTCGGTCTCAGCCGCATGCCCCGAGGTCGGCGGGAGTCGGTCTCAGCCGCATGCCCCGAGGTCGGCGGGAGTCGGTCTCAG
>ERZ777003.4371-NODE-4371-length-12029-cov-5.057124_pt1 | contig 12029 bp, 13 predicted proteins | sample MGYA00374956_ERZ777003 | MGnify/ENA primary metagenome ERZ777003 (study PRJEB29302, sample SAMN06268252) | bioreactor metagenome | isolation source: Joint BioEnergy Institute, California, USA | place: USA:Joint BioEnergy Institute, California, USA | collected... | reverse complement strand
CATCCTCTGCGCCCCGGGCACCCGCGTCGACAGCCGTGCAGAAGGGTCTCTCCTCTGCTTCCTGCGGTTCCCCGGGCACCGGAGCCGACGGTTCCCGCCGGGAGACCCGGCGAGCCCGCGACCGGACGTGCCGGAGGCCGACGCGTCACCGCTGCCCTGACCCCGCGGCTGCCGCAGGGTCAGGAGCCGAAGTCGAGGACCAGGCGGCCGCGCACACCGCCCGCCTCCAGCAACCGGTGCGCCTCGGCGGCCTGCTCGGCCGGGAGCACCCGCGCCACCCGCAGGGTGAGCACCCCCTCCTCGGCCTGCCTGCGCAGCCGGTCCAAAGCGGCGGTGTCCCCGAGCGCCTCGGTCACCAGGATCCGGTGCACCTTGATCCCGCGCCCCGGTTCGCCGTCCCAGTGGCGCACCACCGCGATCCCCCCGTTGTCGCGCACAGCCGGAACGGCCAGGTCGTGCAGGAGTGCCCCGTCGGCGAGCCCGTCCACTCCCTGCGGGCAGGCGGCGCGGATACGCTCGGCGACGTCGTCGCCGCGGCGCACCACCACGTCCGCCCCAAGTCTGCGCACCAGGTCCTCGTCGGCCTCGGAGGCGTCGGCAACCACCCGCAGCCCGTCGGCCTTGGCGAGCTGGACGGCGTAACCGCCGAACGCGCCTGCCGCACCGGTCACCGCGACCGTCTGCCCGGGTTCGAGAGCGAGCCGGTCCAGGGCGAGCCGCGCGGTGAGCGCGTTCATCAGCAGGGTGGAGGCGGCGAAGAAGTCCGCCCCCTCGGGCATGCGCACCACCGACTCGGCGGGAACGACGATGTGGTCGGCGTAGGCTCCCCCGCCCGGCCGGACCGGCGTCACCACGGCCATCACCCGGTCCCCGACCTTCCAGGGCACGCCCTCTCCGACCTCGCTGACGACCCCGGCGGCGTCCATGCCGGGAATGTAGGGCGGCGGCCACTCCAGGCGCCGCAGTCCGGCCCGCAGCATGGTGTCGGTGGGGTTCACCGCTGCGGCGTGCACCCGGATCCGCACCTCCCCCGGCCCGGGGTGGGGCTCGGGGACGTCGACGACCTGTAGCTTTTCTGGGCCGCCGAACTCCATGACTCCGATCGCTCTCATGCCGTCAGGCTAGCCAGCACCCCAGGACTGCCGATCGGCCGGATCCGGCCTCCCCGGCCGCGCAGGCCCCGCCCGAGAAACCGCACAAATGCGGCCCGGCCATTCCTCCGGCCGTGCACGGCCATTTCCGGCCTGGCACGTTCCTGCCGACTCACCTAGCATTTTTGGACGTGGAGGATGTGTGGTCGCTGGTTGAAGGGACGTCCTGGGTCGCCACCATCGTTTTCGGGGTCCTGACCGTCTATCTGACGTTCAGAGGGAGAGCAGACGAGTCCGCAAGCCCCTGGCCGTTTCTGGCCGGATCGCTGTTCGTGGTGTTCCTGATCGTCGCGCTCCTGGTCACCTTCTTCGGGCTTCCCGGGAACCCTTCCGAGGGGAACTCCCCGCCGGCTCCCTCCTCCACCGGCGAAGAGGACGGAGGATCGACCGGGGAGGCGTCCCTGCCTCCCCTGGAATCCACCGCAGGGGAGACCGGGACCCTCAGCTACGGGGCCCCGGAGGTCTTCCCCTGGCGGTTGCAGTACCTGGGCGACGAATGCGGCAGCAGCACCGCGACCTACACGGACAGCATCAACTGGGACGACGTGGTAGGCGATCCCGACCCGGGGGAGCCCGACGTCGCCTACCGGGTACGTGACTACTGCTCCGAGGACACGACGGTCTACTCTCCCGAGGACGCCCGTGGCGGGCTGGTCGAACCGGGGGAGGCGACCGAGGCCATCGCCTGCCGCAGCGCCGCCGTCGCCGGGGCCCTCCCGAGCTACCTGTCCCCCTCGACCCGGGAACGGCTGGGGGTCGTCGAGGGCGCGGCGTTCTGCATCGTCACGGACCGGGGGCGTGTGGTGCGCGCCCAGATCGACACGATCACCGAAGGCGAGGACGGCCCCCGGGAGGTCATCCTCACCCTGGAGGGCGAGGCCACGGTCTGGTCCCCGCAGTAGCCCGTCACGTCCGGGGGACCCACAGCAGCGCGCTTCCCCTGATCGGCGGCGCCGTGGTGTCCTCGACGACCCCGGTGACGACCTCGTCGATCCGGGCGTAGACCACCCTGTTGCGGTCGGTGACCACGCACAGCGCCGCCCCCTCCACGATCCCCCACTCCTCGGCGGTCCGCTCCTCGCCGAAGAAGTACGACGCCTCGGCCTCGCCCCGCAGCGCTTCCGCGTGGCACTCGGCGGGGGTGATGCTCTCCCGCGCCTCGACGAAGGAGACGTAGGACCCGCCGGTCCCGTGGAGCAGCCCGTCGTACATGCAGTTCTGGTTGGCATACGCCAGGTCCGCCTCGCCCGGCTCGGGCAGCGGGCGGCTCCCGGTGTTGTCGAAGTCGATGCCCTCGGCGCTCTCCTCGCAGATCACGCCGACCTCCTTCAGCCCGTCGAACCCCCAGGGGACCTGCTCCGGCGGGAAGTACGACTGCGCCGGTGCCGGGGGAAGACCGGAGGACTCCTCGGAGGCGCACGCGGCCGGAAGGGTCAGGACCGCAGCGATCACCGGCACGCCGAGGGCTCTGCGGGCGAAGGCGGGCATGACGCCATGATGGGCGCGCGGGAACGGACCGTTCAAGGTGGTCTCCCGTCGCCGCCCCGGCAGTCGGAGCCCTCCGGGGGGCCGGTGCCCCCGGACGGCCTGCCAGGGGATGCGTGCGGCCCGCGCTCCTCCCCGCACCTGCCCCGGGGCCGGTCGCCGTGCCGGAGCCCGGCCGTGGTTGACTGCCCACCATGTCGGTGCCTTCTCCGTCCGCCCGGCAGCCGGACCTGGTCGGCGGCGCCGGGGGCGGACACGATCCCCTCTGGCGCGTCGTCGGCGACCCGCTGGTCGCGGCCTGCGGGAGGGGGGTGCTGTCCGGTTCCCGGGTCGCGGTGAAGGACCTCTTCGCCGTCCGCGGCCACGCGATCGGGGCGGGAAACCCTGCGTGGCTGCGCGGGGCGCCGGTCGAGTCCGCCCACGCTCCGGTGGTCCACGCCCTGCTGCGGGCGGGGGCCGACGTCTCCGGGATCGTGCGGACCGACGAGCTGGCCTACGGCCTGACCGGGATCAACGCGCACTACGGGATCCCGCCCAACCCCGCCGCGCCCGGGCGGGTCCCGGGAGGGTCGTCGAGCGCCTCGGCGAGCGCCGTCGCCCTGGGGCTGGTCGACATCGGGCTGGGCACCGACACGGCCGGGTCGATCCGGGTCCCCGCCTCCTACTGCGGGCTGTGCAGCATGCGTCCCACCCACGGCCTGGTCCCCACCGCCGGGAGCGTCGGGCTGGCCCCCTCCCTGGACACCGTGGGATGGATCGCCCGGACACCGCGGCTGCTGGCCCGGGTGGCCGACGTGCTCCTTCCCCGCATCCCCGCGCCGCCGATCCGCCGACTGGTCCTGGCCGAGGACATGGTCGAACTCGCAGAACCCGCACTGCGCTCCCCGCTGCGGGAGGCGGCGCAGGCGTGGGCCGAGCGGCTGGGCCTGCCCCTGCGGCCGGTGGAGCGCACCTGCGCCGCACAACTGGAGGAGTGGGCGGAGGCGCTGGGCATCGTCCAGGCCGCGGAGATGTGGCAGGTGCACGGCCGCTGGCTGCGCGGCCACCGCGAGGCCGTCTCCCCGCAGGTGGCCGACGCCGTCGCCGCGGGCGAGAGCCTGCCCTCCGACTACCTCGGGTGGGCGCGGGAGACGAGGCGCCGGGCGCGGGCCGTGCTTGCCGAGCTGCTGCCGCCCGGGACCGCGCTCGTGCAGCCGGCGGCCCCGACGGGGCCTCCCACGCCCGAGCGGGCCGTCGGCGACCTGGGGCTGCTCACCACGACGGTGCTGCTGGTCTGCGCGGCGAGCGCGGCGGGGCTGCCGGTGCTGACCCTGCCCGGGGTGCGGGGCGCGGACGGCCCGGTCGGGCTCAGCCTCGTGGCGGCCGCCGGAAGCGACCGCGCCCTGGCCGCCGCGGCGGCCAGGGTCGTCGACCCGCCCGTCGTGCCGGGCGGGGTCGACGGCTTGCGGTGAGGGCCGGGCCCGCGGGGGCGGGGGCTGTTCCGGCCGCTCCGGTCAGAGACCGGTGCGGGGCGTCAGGCGCGGTCGGTGTCCGGCGGGGTGATTCCGACGGCTGCGAGGTTGCTCGCCTCGGGACTGGCCGGGGCGAAGGGTTTTGCGGCGTGAAGACGATCCGGGCGTGCTCGGGGTGGCCACCGTGATGTCGCGGGTGTTCCAGGGGGTGTCGCGCGGCCCGTCGACCGAGTCGGGGCGCAGCGTGCGGCACGCCTCGGCGATGGCGTCGACCTGGCTGAGCACGCATGCGAAGCTGACGCTCACCGCCAGGGCTGCGGTTCGACTCGGTCGACCGGCACCAGGAGCACGTCCTGGAAGGCCCACCGGCGCAGGTGCACGATCTGTCCGGGGATGCTGAACAGTTCGAAGAACCCGAGGCCGCGGATCCAGAGCTCCGTCGACGCCGCCAGGTCGTCCGTGGGGATCGTCGCGAATGCGGGCATGCCGTAGATGCCGCGGAAGGGCTCCGGTGGAACCGCGTCCGGGCCGGGAGGGGGCACGGGGCTGATCTCGAAGGCGTTGGAGTAGCCGTCATGCCTCCCCCCTCCCCCCTCACCTCGCGTGAGGTTCACGCCGGACCGAGGGGTCGTCGGCGACGGGGCCGGTTCGGGCGTCGCGGCGGGAGGCCGTCCAGGGGGTGGTGGGCTGGAGCACGGCCTCGGTCAGAGCACGGGTGCGCAACGCGGTGATCTCCCGGTACTCGGGGTCGGCGACCATGCGGCCGAACGCCTCCCGGCTGGGGTAGCGGACGAGCAGGACCGCGTCCCAGGCCTGCCCCTCCTCCGCGACCAGGGGAGTTGCGCCGTCGCCGGCGTAGAGCAGTTCGGCTCCGTACCGTTGCAGGAACCGGCGCGCCCGGCGACTGTACTCCTCGTAGAGGGGGCGGCCGCCGAGGGCGAACCGCAGCAGGTTCAGCATGACGAGGGGGCCGTCCGGGGCCTCCTCCAGCAGACGTGCGAGACCGGTGTCCGAGGGGTCGACTGCCATGCCTGGGCTCCTTGTCGGGGCGGTCTGGGGCCGCCGTGTCGGGACGGCAGCAGTCTAGACCGCCATCCCCACCCGTGCATACCGTCCAGTCGGTAGATTGGACGGGCTCGCGCCTGCCGGGACAGCAGAACACTTCCCACAAAAAGCCAGCAGATCCCCACCAAATGGACGCCTTCCACCCGGCCGCCCGAACGGCGCAATCCCCGCTCCCCCGCATCCGAATCCGTGAAAAAATCCCGCGAACCTTCTCATCCACGCGCTCGGGAACCCCGCCCGGAGCCTCCCGGCCACCGCACGGCTCCGCACCCCGCCCTCCTCGCCCGGATCGGGACCTCCCTCCCCACCAGGAGGACCGCCGCCACCAGCGGAACGGCCCGGACGCCTCTGGCCCACACACCCTCCCCCAGCCTCACCGCACAGGAACGGCAACAGGCCGGACCATCACCACGAACCCCCCTTCTCTGCAAAACCGAAAAATCCCCTCTTTCCACGAAGCAACCGGCACCACAACCGCGCCGCTCCTCATCTGTCGGAGTTTTATCCGCTCCGATGCTGGGAACAAGACAGAAGGCAGAGAAAAATCCTTCTCCCGAAAGTCGAGCGATGGAAGTTTCTCCCCTCGTCCTAGTCGAAGACCGATTCCCCACCGGACTTCCCGGACGGCGCGTCCCCACCCGCGTCGAGCAGCCCAGCGCGGACCGGCCGTGGGGCATGGACCAGGCCCGCCGCCCGCTGGCCGTCCCCAGCGCGGGCAAGCACGAAAAGCCCACCACCACCCGGGAGGAGACCGTTCCCACCGAGTACAGCGAGGACAGCGAGATCCGCCCCGACGACTACACCCAGACCGTGACCGACTGATGGGCGAAGGCGCAACGGTGCTGGTGCTGGCCCCCGCCGACGACGGGGAGGCCAACCAGGTGACCACGCAGCTCACCCGCCGCGGCGTCGCCTTCTTCCGTCTGGACACCGCGGCCTTCCCCACCTCGTGCACGGTCACCGCCGAACTGGGCCCCTCCGGATGGCACGGCACCGTCACCACCCCCGAGGGGACCCTCGACCTCGGCGCGGTCGAGGCGGTGCTCTACCGCCAGCCCAGCCCGTTCGGCCTGCCCGCCGGACTGAACCCCTCGGAACGCCGCTTCGCCCAGGTCGAGGCCCGCTTCGGGCTGGGCGGACTGCTCGCCTCCCTGCCCGCACGATGGGTGCCCGGCACCCCCGGCCGGGTCGCCGACGCCGAGTACAAGCCGCTGCAACTGGCCGCGGCCGTACGCTGCGGCCTGACTCCCCCGCCCACCCTGGCCACCAACAGCCCCGACGCCGCCCGCTCCTTCACCGCCCGCCACGACGGCGGCGCCGTGTACAAGGCGTTCATGCACAAGGCCGTCGCCGACGACGGCAGCCTCGCCCTCATCTACACCAGCCCGGTCGACCCCGCGACGGTGGACCGGCGCGTCGCGTCGACCATGCACCAGTTCCAGGCGAACCTGGCCGCCCGCAAACGCTGCGACGTCCGCGTCCTCGCCAACCGCCACCGGCACGCCGCCGTCGCGATCCTCTCCACGGACCCGCACGCCCGCCAGGACTTCCGCAGCCGCTACGACGCCCTCGTCTACCGGCCGGTCGACGTGCCGCCGCAGGTGGCCGAGGGCTGCCGCCGCTACCTGCACGCCCTGGACCTGCGGCTCGGCGTCTTCGACTTCTGCGTCACCGACGACGACCAGTGGTACTTCCTGGAGTGCGGTCCCGGGGCGCAGTGGGCCTGGCTGGCCGAAGAGGTCGGACAGGCGATGAGTGACCTGGTTGCCGACGCGCTGCTCGAGGAGCTGTCATGACTGCCCCGCCCGTCCCCGAGTGGCGCCTCCTGCTCAGCGCCCTCGCCGACGCGCTCCCCCGGGAGGTGCTGGCCGACCCCGAGTGGCGCCGCGCCTTCCTCACCGTCCCCCGGCACGTCTTCGTGCCCGGCTTCTACACCGACGACCGCCCCCGCCCCAAGTGGGTCGGCCTCGACGACCCGGCCTGGCTGCCGCGCGTCTACTCCGACGCCTCCCTGGTCACCCAGATCCGGCGGCATCCCGACGACCCGCACAACTGGTGGCCCACCTCGTCCAGCACCCGCCCCTCGCTCATGCTGGCCATGCTGCACGCCCTCGACGTCGCCGACGGCATGCGGGTACTGGAGCTGGGGACCGGGACCGGCTACAACGCCGCACTGCTCGCGGCCCGCCTCGGCGACTCTGCCGTGGTCTCCGTCGACATCGACCCCGCCCTGGTGGCCGCGGCCCGCGCCCGTCTGGCACGCCTCGACCTGCACCCGCACCTCGCCGTGGCCGACAGCGCCGGAGGGCACCGCGCCAGAGCCCCCTACGACCGGGTGATCGCCACCCACTCGGTGGAGCAGGTCCCCTACACCTGGGTGGAGCAGACCAGGCCCGGCGGCGTCATCCTCGTCGACGTCCGCTCGGTCGGCAACGCCGCCGTGGGACGCATCGCCCGGCTGACCGTGCACGCCGACGGCACCGCCACCGGCGACTTCCGCGCGATCGCCGGCGGGTCGTTCATGCCCGCTCGCCGCGAGGTCGCCGTCCCCGACCGGCGCCTGCTGCCCTCCCGCGACCTGCGCGACGCCACCTCACGCCCCAGCGACCTGGGCGGATCAGCCCTGGACGACCCGAACCTGGCGTTCGCCCTGTGGGCGGCCCTCCCCGACGTCACCGTCGCCTCCCTGGGGACCCAGACCCTGCTGTTCACCCCCGACGGCTCGTGGGCGAGCGCCCCCCGCGACCCCGGCAGGGTCCAGATCGCCGGGACACGCGACCTGTGGCGCTCGGTCGAGGAGACCCACGCCTCCTGGACGGCGGCGGGCCGCCCCAGCGTGGAGGACCACACGATCACCGTCACCAAGCACGGCCAGCGCATCGAGGTGTGAGGTCAGCGCATGGCGCGGATACGCGCGTCGTAGGCGGCGTGCGGCTCCAGGCCGACCGCGGCGCGGCGCTCGTCCAGCCCTTCGGGGTCCTCGACCTCGTAGATCCGCACCTCGCCGTCGGGCAGCCGCAGGTACTGGGTGCCGTAGCGCTGCGGCATCCCCTCGTGGCAGCGGACGCGGTCCTCCAGGTAGGCGAGTTCGGCGGCCTCGGCCTCTCCCGCGGCGACCGCCTCCCGCAGCAGCGGCAGACAGCGCTGCTGCAGGTCGTGCGGGGCGTGCTGGAGCAGCAGCCACGCCGCGTGCGCACCGTCCCGGCCCACCAGGCCGCGCCCCGGCCAGCCGTACTCGTCGACGACGGCGCTCAGCCACGCCGCGTTGTCCTGGTCGACCGGGGTGACGACCCTGCGCCACCGCTCGGGGTCGCGGCCGACCGGCACGGCGGTGCGTGCCCGGGTGTCTTGCCGTGCCCGTTCCAGCAGTTCCTCGCGCAGTTGCGTCCGCGCCTGGGACGTGTGGTCGTGCATCGCGTCTCCTTCCCGGAAAAGCTCCTGGAAGTGGTCACCTTGCCACGGAATCCGATCTCATCCCCGCCGTCGGCGCCGCGGGTCGTGTTTTCCATCCCGTGTCCCGCCTCGCCCGCGGGAAGGGCACGGCGAAGCCGACTCGCGCGGTGGCGGCACAGCGCGGTCGCACCGGAACAGGCACGGCGGAAGACCTGGCGGCCGCGGTGTGGTCTGCTGCGCGGCCGGGTCAGCCGTCGCGGTCCGCCCGCGTCTCGGGGCCCCTGGGGGTGTAGGTGGCGCAGACCCAGGCGGTGACGACGGCGACGGCGGCCATGACCGCCCAGACGGCCGCCACCGCCCAGAGGCTGTCGGCCATGAGGCGGGAGAACAGTCCCACGAAGAACAGCCCGACCCCCAGCCAGGCGGTGGCCTGCATGCCCCGCGTCGCCTCCGGCAGGTCGCGGCGGGCCAGCCGCCACACGCATGCGGCCATCACGACGAGCCCGGAGGGCACGACCAGCAGAGCGAAGGTGGCGTTGCTGGCACGCCAGTCGACGGGGGCGTCGTCGGTCTCCTGGGTCCTGCCGTGGGCCGAGATCTCGACGATTCTCCCCCGCCAGAGGGTGGCGGTGACCCGGTCCCCCTCGTCGAGCTGGTTGAGGACGGGCCCCCTGGAGCCGTAGGACGTCTCCCACCGGGTACCGTCCGCAGCCGTGAGAACCGCTGTGTTGTCGTCGTGCCTGGCTTTGGTCAGGTAGATGTCGGAGACGGTGAACTCCTGGGTCCAACGGCACTCGGCCGGCCCCTGCGGCGCGGCCGTACAGGCCGGAGCGGCCTCGTACTCGCGCACCTCGCGGTCCCCGTCCGGCAGCGCCCGGACGAAGAGCCCGACCGCGACCGCCACCAAGATGGCGGAGACCAGCAGGACAAGGACGGTTCTGTAGTGGCGGCGCAGCATCGTCCTCCTAAAAAGGTGAAGGAAATTCGTGTTCCTGGCGTCCTGTGAGATCCCTCGCGGCGCCGGAGGGTTCTGGTCCGTGCCGCTGTGCTCTGCCGCGGTGTGGTCTGCTGCGCGGCCGGGTCAGCCGTCGCGGTCCGCCCGCGTCTCGGGGCCCCTGGGGGTGTAGGTGGCGCAGACCCAGGCGGTGACGACGGCGACGGCGGCCATGACCGCCCAGACGGCCGCCACCGCCCAGAGGCTGTCGGCCATGAGGCGGGAGAACAGTCCCACGAAGAACAGCCCGACCCCCAGCCAGGCGGTGGCCTGCATGCCCCGCGTCGCCTCCGGCAGGTCGCGGCGGGCCAGCCGCCACACGCATGCGGCCATCACGACGAGCCCGGAGGGCACGACCAGCAGAGCGAAGGTGGCGTTGCTGGCACGCCAGTCGACGGGGGCGTCGTCGGTCTCCTGGGTCCTGCCGTGGGCCGAGATCTCGACGATTCTCCCCCGCCAGAGGGTGGCGGTGACCCGGTCCCCCTCGTCGAGCTGGTTGAGGACGGGCCCCCTGGAGCCGTAGGACGTCTCCCACCGGGTACCGTCCGCAGCCGTGAGAACCGCTGTGTTGTCGTCGTGCCTGGCTTTGGTCAGGTAGATGTCGGAGACGGTGAACTCCTGGGTCCAACGGCACTCGGCCGGCCCCTGCGGCGCGGCCGTACAGGCCGGAGCGGCCTCGTACTCGCGCACCTCGCGGTCCCCGTCCGGCAGCACCCGGACCAAGCCCCCGACCGCGACCGCCACCAGGGCGGTGGCGATCAGCAGGACGGCCACGGCCCTGCGGCTGAACCTCGGCTTCTTCACGGGAGAGGGAAGGTCCATGCTCCCAGGATCCCACCGGGTGCGCCCGAGGCTTTGACGGGCTGCTCGTCCCCGGTCGGGCGGTCGGGGACGAGCAGCCCCGCCCTGCCCGTGGAGGCAGCGGCGGGGCTCGGCCGGGCGTGCCCGACGGTCAGGGAAGCGGCGTGTAGACGAGGTGGAGCACCCCGGTCGACAGGGTGGCGCTGTGGGTGAGGTCGAACCTGTGGGTGGGGGTGTCCTCGAACAGGCGCTGTCCGCGGCCGACGGCGACCGGGTGGACCAGGAGCTGGAGTTCGTCGAGCAGTCCGTGGGCGAGCAGCCAGCGTACGGTGGTGGCGCTGCCCGACATGGCGATGTCGCCGTCGACGTCGTCCTTGAGGCGGCGGACCGCGTCGGTGTCGCCGGGCAGGACCGTCGTGTTGGCCCAGGCCGGGTCGGTCAGCGAGGAGGAGACCACGTACTTGGGCATGGTGTTGAGGTAGGTCGCGAACGGCTCGTCGGTGCTGCCGGGCCAGTACGCGGACCACTCGTCGTAGAGCCTGCGCCCCATGAGGAACGCCCTGTTCCGTTCGAGCCCGGCGTTCACCACGGCGCCCATCTCGTCGTTGAAGTAGGGGAAGTGCCACTGGTCGGGCGACTCGACCACCCCGTCGAGCGAGATGAAGAAGTTCGCGACGATCCTGCCCATGGTCCTCGTCCTCGGTTTCCGGAAGCGTGCTGTTCAGGTCGGCTGGTGGGAGCCGTACCTCGTCGCGCGCCAGGTTATGGACGTGCTCAGGTACGGGTCTTGTACAGAAGCGACAAGGGCTGGGCGGGGTCGGCGCGGCGCAACTGGGTGGCGGTGCGGCCGATGAAGCGTCTGAGCGACCTGGACAGGTGGGGCTGGTCGTAGTAGCCGAGCCGGTGGACCACGTCCAGGGGTGCCGCGCCCTCGCCGAGCAGGAGTGCGGCCTGGCGGGCGCGCTCGATCTGGCGGATCGCGCTGGGGGTGAGCCCGGTGGCCGCGGCGACGCGGCGTTGCAGGGTGCGTCTGCTGGTCGGCGGGGTCCCGCCGTCGAGCGCTTCGGCCACCAGCGGGTCGCAGGCGAGCACTCCCTCGCGGACGAGCCGTGCCACGAACTCCTCGGCGTCGTCGAAGGTGGGCAGGGGCCAGCGCTCTCCCCGGAGGACGAAGGCGCCCCCGCCCACGTGGGGGCTGTCCAGTTGCCGGTCGACCAGCAGCGGCACGGGCAGGTGCGGCATGGACACGCCGTGGGCGAAGCTGACGCCGAACGACTCGGAGTCGTCGGGCACCTCGGCGGTGCTCGCCGCGGTCTCGGGGCCGCGGACCGCGGCGTGGGTGGCGCCGCGGTGGGTCCACACGACGAGTTCCCAGTGCGAGGTCGCCACCGAGGTCATGCGGTCGACTCCGCTGCTGTGGCTGCGCCACACGCGGGCGATGTGGGGCGAGTCCGACGGCCGGTCCTCGATGTGCAGCGCCATCAGACCGTCTCGCTGTGGCCGGTCGGGGCCGTCGTGTGGCGGGAGGCGGCTGCTCTTCTCGGGGGTTCGGTCTGGTGGGTTTTGAGGTGGTTCACATAAACCTCGAACTTTACGTCGTAGATTTCTTTTCTGCGGGTGGGGTGCACCGCCGGGTCCCGGTGCGGGCGGGGCGGGGCCATCGGCAGCCCCGCGGCCCGTGCCGCCAAC
>ERZ777003.4368-NODE-4368-length-12033-cov-20.044749_pt1 | contig 12033 bp, 10 predicted proteins | sample MGYA00374956_ERZ777003 | MGnify/ENA primary metagenome ERZ777003 (study PRJEB29302, sample SAMN06268252) | bioreactor metagenome | isolation source: Joint BioEnergy Institute, California, USA | place: USA:Joint BioEnergy Institute, California, USA | collected... | reverse complement strand
CGCAACGCGCTGCGCATGCGCCCCGACCGGATCGTGATCGGCGAGGTGCGCGGGCCGGAAGCGCTCGACCTCTTGACCGCGCTCAATACCGGTCACGAGGGGGCGCTCTCCACCGTGCACGCCAACTCGCCCACGGACGCCTTGCGTCGCCTTGAGACGCTGGCCCTGATGGCCGAGCTCGGCCTGCCGCACGGCGCGATCCGCGAGCAGGTCGCGCGCGGGGTGGAGCTCGTCGTGCACGTGCGTCGCGAGCCGGACGGGCGCCGGCGGGTCGTCGAGATCGCCGAGGTGACGAGCGCGGCGGGTGGTCCCGCGGTGCGGGAGGTGTGGGCGCTCGGATGAGCGGCGCGGAGCTCGCCGCGGTGTGCCTGTTCGGCCTGGCGGGCGGGCTCGCGGCGCTCGCCCTGCGGGAGGCGCGGCCGTTCGCGCCGCTCGCCGCGCGCTGGATCGCCGACGCGCTGCGCCCCCTGGCGCGCGCGGGCGCGGAGGGGTACGCGCCCAGCGAGGCCGAGCGCCGCCGCCTGGGCCTGCTGGGCGCCGCGGCCCTCATGTTCGGCGGGGCCTGGGTCCTCGGCCCCGCGCCCGCGGCGCCGCTCGCGGCGGCGGGGCCGGCGGCGATGAGCTGGCTGCTCGCGGCGCGCGCTCGCCGGTACCGGCGCGCGGTGGAGCGCGCGCTGCCCACGATCGCGACGGCCGCCGCGGACGCGCTGGCTGCTGGACGCTCGCCACGTGCCGCGCTGGGTGCGGCGCGCGGCGCCCTCGACGGGCCGGCCGCCGCCGAGCTCGCCAGGGTCACCGCCGACCTCGACCTCGGCCGCTCGCTCGATGTCGCGCTTGAGGGGCTGCGCACGCGCCTCGGCTCGCCGCGAGCCGACGCCTTCTGCGCGGCCGTGCTCTCCCAGCGGATCGCGGGCGGCGACCTCGTCGCGCTCCTGCGGCGCTTCGCGGCCGCCGCTGCCGAGCGCGACCGGCTCGTGGCCGAGGCGCGCTCGGCGACCGCGCAGGCGCGCTTCACCGGGCTGCTCGTCGTCGCGATGCCCGCGGGCGCGGGCCTGCTCGCCGAGCTGCTCGCGCCGGGGTTCGTGGCGGGCCTGCTCACGAACGGCGCGTCGCTTGCGCTGCTCGCGCTCGCCGCCGGCTTTCAGGTCGCGGGCTTCGCGGCGATCAAACGGCTCGCGCGGGTGGGGGAGCCGTGAGGGTGGTGCTCGCCGCCTGCGGGGGCGCGCTCGCGTTCGCGGCGGCGTGGGAGCTCGCCGGGCTCGGGGTCAGCGAGGAGGCGAGCCGGCGCGCCCGGCGCTGGTCTAGGCGCGCGCTCGGGTTCGACGCCGACGAGTGGCTCGCGCGGCGCGACGTCGCAGGGCGGCTGCGCCGCGCGGGGCTGGACGACCGCCTCTCGCCGCGGACGTTCCTCGCGCTCAAGGCGGGCGGCGCGGTCGCGGGCGCGTGTGCCTGGCTCGCCGTCGTGCCGGTGACGCCCGGGCGACTCACCGTGCCGCTCGCCGCCCTGCTCGTGGCGGGCGGCGCGCTCGCGCCCGACGCGTGGCTCGACCGGCGGGTGCGCGCCCGCACGGCCCGGCTGGTGGCGGCGCTGCCGGACGCCCTCGATCTGCTCGCGGTGGGCGCTGCGGCCGGCCGCCAGCCAGCGGCGCTCTTCGCCGAGCTGGCGCGCTGCTCGCGCGGGCCGCTCGCCACCGAGCTCGCGACCGCGGTGGCCGACATGGAGTGCGGCGTCCCGCAGGCCGAGGCGCTCCGCGCCCTGCGCGAGCGCGTCCCCGACGCGGCCGTGGCCGCGCTGACGGCGGCGCTCGAGCGCTCGCGCCGCTACGGCTCGCCGCTCGCCGAGCAGCTCCACGAGCAGGCCGCAGCGCTGCGGCGCGGCGAGCGCCGCCGCATCGAGGAGCGCGCCGCTCGCGCCGCCCCGAAGATCCAGCTCGTCGTGGCGATGGTCCTCGTTCCGTCGGTGCTGCTCACGATCGCGGCCGCGCTCATCGCCCACGCGGACTCGCTCCTCCCGACCGCCTGACCAAGGCCGCCGCCCCGCGACCCACCCGGTCAGCCCTTGTCGCCGCCTTCCGGCGACGTGGGCTGAACGTTCCGGCGTTCCGGCCCGGCGCCACCACGTTCAGCCGTGGTCGTCGAAATTCGACGACCAGGGCTGAACGATTCGGCCCGGGGCGCGGTCGTTCAGCCCTGGTGTGCGAAAAACGACGACTAGGGCTGAACGTGGGCTTCGCGGTGGGTTGGACGTGGGCTTCGCGGTGGGCTGGACGTGGGCCTCGCGGGTTATTCGGTCGCCTCGTCGTGCAGACGGCGGGCGATCACGGAAGCCGCTTCGCAGAACTCGTCGAGCTCGCGCGCGGACTTCTTGTGGCCCGGGACGTTCACGACGAGCGCCCCGCCGACCAGCTCGAACGCGATCTTCTCGTGGGCCTCCTCGGCCAGCCAGACGATGAAGCTGGGGGAGAAGATCTGCCGGGCGCGGTTCATGTCGTCGTTCTTGCCGATGAAGATCTCGAAGCGCCTGTCCGCCGCCTCGCTCTCCAGCTCGACGCGCTGGCGGGTGCGGAAAAAGTCCTCGAACCCGTCGAGGAACCGGAACCCGAACCGCCGCTGGACCTCGAGCTCGCCGATGAACGGCGCCGTCTCCGGCAGCTGCGCGAGCACGACGGTGAACTTGTAGTAGGTGGTATGCTCGTCGCCGTCCGCGTCGCGCGACTTCTCCTCGTAGGTGTAGAGCGCGAGCGTGCCCGCGAGCCCGCCCGGCAGCGTGCCCCTGAACGCCTCGACCGCGTAGCGCTTGTCGCCCTTGCGCAAGAGCGGCGTGACCGGCGGTAGCGAGCTGCGCCCGTCGATGCGGGTCAGCCCTCGACCCTGCGCGTACGCGTTGAAGAAGTCGTCGGCTGCGCGCGAGTTCGCGATCGCGAAGACGATGATCAGCGCGATCACCAGGACGACGCCGAGCGCGGCGAGCCCGATCCCGATGCCGGCCTGCGTCGTGCCGATGATGAGCGCGGCGATCCCGCAGACCCACGTGAGGCCGAGCACCCACTTGTTCCCAAGCAGGGCGCGAAAGTGCTTGCCGCGGTTGTCGTCGGCGTCCTGCGGGATGTCGTCGTCGTGGCGCGGGGTCGTGCCGGTGAGCCCGCCGGCGGGCACGCCGCCGGCCGCGAGGTCCTGGGCGCCCGGCGGCGGCGCCGAGGCGCTCACGTCAGCGGGAGGGGCCGAGCCCTCGGGCCCTGGGTCGGTCTGGGTGTCTGGGCTCTCCAACTGCTCCTCCCGGGTCGCTTGCCTGTCGGCGCGAGCGTAACGCGGCTGCAAGCGAAATTGCACGTGGCGGCGCGCACAAGCACGTCCGCGCCGCTCGCTGCGGGCGCGCGGATCGCCCATTGGCAAGCGCGAACGCGCCCTCCTGGAACGCCGCTAGCACCGGCGCCCGACGGATCGGCGGGGGCCCGTTGGGGGGTCGTGTGTTGTGTTGTGGGGGAAAGTGGGGTACTGTGGTGCCCGAAGTCGTCCAGAGGACCGGGGTGGTGAGGCTCCTCCCACCTCGTCACCCCGGTCCGAAGGCTTCTTCCGCGCAGGACCCCGCACCCGACGAGAGAGGAATCGAACTTGGCCTTCCGTGGCCGGCACGAACACAGCCTGGACTCGAAGGACCGGCTGACGATTCCCTCGCGTTTGCGGGCCCAGCTCGCCGACGGTGCGGTTCTGCTCGCGGGCCTCGATCCCTGCGTCGAGATCTGGCCGCGCGAGGGCTTCGCCAAGTTCACGGAGCGCTTCCTCGCGGGCCTCAACCCCCTCTCGAGCAAGGCGCGGATGCTGCGCCGCCGCTTTCACGCGAACGCCCAGGACGAGGAGCTCGACTCGGCCGGGCGCGTGCGCATCGCCAAGCACCTCATCGAGCACGCGGGCCTGGACGGCGCCTGCGTGGTGGTCGGGGTGGAGGACCACCTCGAGGTCTGGAACCCGGAGCGCTGGGCTGAGCACTCCGCCGAGATCGACGCGCAGGCCGGCGCGATGGCGGAGGAGCTCGCCGGCTTCGACCTGGGGATCGAGGAGTAGGGAGACCGGCGCGACCCGATGGCCACACTGACTTACATGCCCACCGACCACGTACCAGTTCTGCTCGCCGAGCTCGTCGCGCTCACCGACCCGCGGCCGGGCGAGCTCGCCGTGGACTGCACGTTCGGCGGGGGCGGGCACGCGCGCGCCGTCGCCGCGCGGCTCGGCCCCACGGGCACCCTGATCTGCATCGACCGCGACCCGTCGGCCGCTGAGCGCTACCGCGAGGCCGAGCCCGAGCTCGCCTGCCAGAGCCGCTTCGTGCGCGGCGAGTTCTCCGCCGTGCTGGCCGACCTCGCGGACGAGGGCGTGCGCCCCGACGTGATCTACATGGACCTCGGCGTCTCCTCCATGCAGATCGACGCGATGGAGCGCGGCTTCTCCTACTCCTACGACGCGCCCCTCGACATGCGCATGGACCCCGAGCAGCGGCTGTCCGCGCGCGAGGTGGTGAACGAGTGGCCGCAGGACAGGATCGCGGCGATCCTCCGCGAGTACGGCGAGGAGCGCCACGCGCGCGCGATCGCGCGCGAGATCGTCGCGCGGCGCCCGCTGGAGACGACGGCCGAGCTGGTCGAGGCGATCCGCGACGCGGTCCCGCCCGCGTACCGCTTCGGGCGCGGCCACCCCGCCAAGCGCACCTTCCAGGCGATCCGCATCGCCGTGAACGAGGAGCTGCGCGCGCTCCAGGACGCCCTGCCGCGCGCCTGGGAGATGCTCGCCCCCGGCGGGCGCCTCGCGGCGATCTCGTTCCACTCGCTCGAGGACCGCACGGTCAAGCGCTTCTTCGCCGACAAGGCGCGCGGCTGCACCTGCCCGCCCGAGCTCCCGGTGTGCGTGTGCGGGCGCGAGCCGGAGGCCGAGCTCGTCACGCGCCGCGCCGTCGCGCCGACGCCCGAGGAGCTCGAGCGCAACCCGCGCGCGTCGTCCGCGCACCTGCGGGTGGCGCGCAAGCTCGAGACCAACGTAGAGGGAGCCTGAGGCTTCGCGCGAAGGGAGCATCCGATGCCGCCAGCAGCAGCGACAGCCCGAGCGACCACAGCGCCGTCCCGACGCGCGCCGCGCGCCTCGACGCCGGTGGGCGCGCGCCGCACCGCCCGCGCCGTGGCCGCGCCGGCCCCGGCCCGGACCACGCGCCGCAGCACGCGGGCCGCGCGCCGCGCGCACGCGCCCCGGGCGCGCGCCGCGGGCGCGAGGCGCTCGCGAGCGGCCGCGCCGACCGGGCCGATGCGCCTCGTGCCGGTGGCGGTGGGGCGCACCGCGGGCGCGGTCAGCGGCCTCGCCGACTCGGGGTTCTTCGTCGGGATCACGCGCAGCCGGATCTGGATCGGCCTGCTCGCCTTCCTGCTGATCGGCATCGTCGGCCTCAACGTCGCGGCGCTGAGCCTGAACGCGAAGGCGAGCCGCATCGGCGCGCTCACCGACGAGCTCAAGCGCGAGAACTCCGCCCTGCGCGGGGACCTCTCCGGCGTGCTCTCCAACGAGCACCTGCAGCGCGAGGCCGCCGAGCTCGGCCTCGCCTACCCGGCGGCGGGCGCGGTCCTCGACCTGCGCGCGGACCCCGGCGACGCGGCCGCCGCGGCCAAGCGCCTGCGCCGCGGCGAGATCACCGTGGGTGACGCGAGCGTGCCGGTCGTGCCCGAGACGGCCTACGCGCCGAGCACGGCCGCGCCGGCCGCGGACCCGACGACATCGACGGCGCCCGCCGCGCAGGCGACGCCCGCGCCGCAGCAGGCGACGGCGCCCGCGCAGACGACCGCCCCGGCGAGCCCGGACCCGGCTGCCACGAGCGCGCCGAGCGGCGGCGCGAGCGGCCAGCCCAGCACCGGGGGAGCGCTCACGCCGTGACGCAGATCGATCGGCGGATCGGCCTGCTGTTCGCGTGCTTCGTGCTCCTGTTCTCCGTCGCGGTCGCGCGCGCGGCCTGGCTGCAGGGCGTGCGCGGCTCCGAGTACCGCGCCTCGGCCCAGAGCCAGCAGACCGAGACCGTGACGATCCCGGGCGTCCGCGGCGCGATCCTCGACCGCAACGGCAAGGAGCTCGCGATCTCCGAGGACGCCGCGACCGTGTTCGCGACTCCGTACCAGGTGAAGGACCCGGTCAAGGCGGCGCGCAAGCTCGCGCGCGTGCTCCCCGTGCCCGAGGAGCAGATCGCCGAGGCGATCTCCGGCGACGGCGGCTTCGCCTACGTCGCCCGCAAGGTGGATCTGCCGACGGCCGCGAAGATCACCGAGATGGACATCCCGGGGATCGGGCTGCTGCCGGACTCCCGGCGCGTCTACCCCGAGGGCGAGCTCGCGGCGCAGGTGATCGGCGCCGTGAACATCGACAACGAGGGCACGAGCGGCCTCGAGCTCGCGCACGACGACGCGCTGCGCGGGCAGGACGGCGAGCGGCGCGTCACCCGTGACGCGCTCGGCGAGGAGCTCGAGCGCGAGACGGTGCAGGCGGCGACCGTTGGCCAGCGCCTCAAGCTCACGATCGACGCCTCGATCCAGGCGCACACCGAGCAGGTGCTCGCGGAGGTCGGGGAGACCTACAGCCCCGAGGGCGCGACGGCGATCGTGATGGACCCGCGCACCTCCCAGATCCTCGCGATGGCGAACTGGCCGCCCGCGAACCTCACGAAGGTCGAGGACCTCGAGGAGCTGCGCAACCTGGCGACCGGCTACACGTACGAGCCCGGCTCGACGTTCAAGGCGTTCACCGTCGCGGGCGCGCTCGAGGAGAACGTCGTCAAGCCGCACACGATCTTCGACCTGCCGCCGGAGATCCAGGTCGCGGACCGCACGATCGGCGAGTCGCACGAGCGCGGCTACGTCTCGCTCACGGTCGCCGACATCCTCGCCCAGTCCTCGAACGTGGGTGCGGTGAAGATCGGCCTGATGCTCAACAAGAAGCGCGGCGACGACGCCTTCGACCGGTGGATCAAGCGCTTCGGCTTCGGCAAGCCGACCGGCATCGACTACCCCGCGGAGGAGCGCGGCATCGTGATCCCGCCGGAGCAGTACTCGGGCTCGACGATGGGCAACCTGCCGATCGGCCAGGGCCTCTCCGTCACGCCCATCCAGATGACCGCGGCCTACGCCGCGATCGCGAACGGCGGCATCCTGCGCACGCCGCAGCTGGTGCTGAAGCGCGGCGGCGAGCGCTTCCAGCCGGCTGAGGGCAGGCGCGTGATCTCCGAGCGCACCGCGAAGCAGCTGCGGGAGATGCTCAAGGGCGTCCTCCAGGAGGGCGGCACCGCCGCCGAGGTCGAGGTCCCCGGCTACGAGCTCGCCGGCAAGACCGGTACCTCGCAGAAGGTCGTGGACGGCGAGTACTCGGAGACCCAGTTCGTCGCCTCGTTCGTGGGCTTCGCGCCCGCGGACGACCCGGCGCTCCTGGTCACGATCGTCGTCGACAACCCCAAGGGCGACTACTACGGCGGCTCGGTCGCGGCGCCCGCGTTCGGCAAGATCGCCGAGATGGCGCTGCCGTACCTGGGCGTCGGCGCCGACGGCTGAGGGGCCGCGGCGCGTGCGAGGCCGCCCGACCGGCACCTAGAATCGGCGCGATGCTGCTCCGCGACGTGCTCGCCGGCGTGCCGGCGACGTTCCAGGGCGACGATGCCGTCGAGGTCGGCTCGCTGGCCTACGACAGCCGGCGGGTGAAGCCCGGGACCCTTTTCTTCTGCGTGGTCGGGGAGAACGCGGACGGCCACGACTTCGCCGAGACGGCGCGCGAGCGCGGCGCGGTGGCGCTGGTCGTCGAGCGCCCGCTGCCCGTCGAGCTGCCGCAGGCCGTCGTGCCGAGCGCCCGCGCGGCGATGGCGCCGGCGGCGGCGACGTTCTACGGGCGCCCGACCGAGGAACTGCGCGTCGCGGGGGTGACCGGCACGAACGGCAAGACCACGACGGCGTTCCTCGTGCGCCATCTGCTCGAGGCGGACGGCGTCGCGACCGGCCTGCTCGGCACCGTGAAGAGCGTCGTGGGCGGCGTGGAGCACGACGTCGAGCGCACGACGCCGGAGGCGATCGACCTGCAGCGCACCTTCCGCGAGATGCTCGACGGGGGCGACCGCGCCTGCGTGATGGAGGTCTCCTCGCACGCGCTCGCGCTCGGCCGCGCCGACGGGATCGCCTTCGCGGCCGCCGCGTTCACCAACCTCACGCAGGACCACCTCGACTTCCACGCCGACATGGAGGACTACTTCCAGGCGAAGCGCCGCCTGTTCGCGGCGCCCGCCGGCGCGCCCGCCGGCTGGCGGCGGCCCGAGCGCGCGGTCGTGAACATCGACGACCCCTACGGCGCCCGGCTCGCGGAGGAGATCGCCGCGCAGTACGGCGGGGATCTGGTCACGACCTCGGCGGCAGGCGACGAGCGCGCGCAGGTGCGCGCGCTCGACGTGCAGTTCGACGCCGCCGGCTCGAGCTTCAGGCTGGTGGGCCGCTACGGCGAGCACGCGGTGCGCACGGCGCTGCCCGGGCGCTTCAACGTGGCGAACGCGCTCACCGCGTTCGCGGTCGCCTGCGAGCTGGGCTGCGACCCGCGCGTGGCGGTCGCGGCGCTCGGGCGGGCGGAGCGGGTGCCCGGCCGGGTCGAGCCCGTGGACGCCGGGCAGGACTTCGCCGTGCTGGTCGACTACGCCCACACCCCCGACTCGCTGGAGAACGTGCTGCACGCGACGCGCGAGATGACCGCCGGGCGCGTGATCTGCGTGTTCGGCTGCGGCGGCGACCGCGACCGCGAGAAGCGCCCACAGATGGGGGAGATCGCCGCCCGGCTCGCGGACGTGGCGGTGGTCACCTCCGACAACCCGCGCTCGGAGGACCCCGAGGCGATCCTCCGGGACATCCTCGCCGGGATCCCCGACCGCGAGCGCGCGGAGGCCGACGGCGAGCTCGTCGTCGAGGTCGACCGGCGGGCCGCGATCGCGGCGGCGCTCGCCCTGGCGCGCGCCGGCGACTGCGTGCTGATCGCCGGCAAGGGCCACGAGCAGGGGCAGGAGTTCGCGGGCGGTCACAAGGTTCCCTTCGATGACCGGGCGGTGGCGCGCGAGGAGCTGCGCCGCATGCTCGGCGCGGCGGCGGCGTGATCGAGCTCGCCCCCGAACGGATCGCCGAGGCGGCCGGCGCGCGGGTCGTCAGGGCGGAGGAGGGCGGCGAGCCGCACCCGCGCCGAGCCGAGGCCGACAGCCGCCGCGCCCGGCCCGGCGACCTCTTCTTCGGCCTGCGCGGCGAGCGCACCGACGGCGGCCGCTTCGCCGCCGAGGTGCTGCGGGCGGGCGCCTGGGGGGCCGTCGTGAGCCCCGAGACCTCCGCCGACGCCGCGGCCGCGGGGCGCGGCTGGGTGTTCGAGTCCGAGGACCCCCTGCGCAGCCTCCAGGACCTCGCGCGGGAGTGGCGGCGCGCGCTCGGCGCCCGGGTCGTAGGGGTGACCGGGTCGACGGGCAAGACGTCGGTCAAGGACATCACGCGCGCGCTGCTGCCCTGGCGCGTGCACGCGAGCCCCGAGAACTTCAACACCGAGGTCGGCCTGCCGCTCGCGGTGCTGGGCGCCGAGCCGGGCACGGAGGTGCTCGTCCTGGAGATGGCGATGCGCGGCATGGGCCAGATCGCCGAGCTATGCGCGATCGCCGAGCCGGACGTGGGGGCGATCACCAACGTGGGCCCGGTGCACCTGGAGCTGCTCGGCACGATCGAGGCGATCGCCGAGGCCAAGGCCGAGATCCTGCAGGGGCTGGGGCCGGAGGGGCGCGCCGTGGTCCCGGCCGACGCCGAGGCGCTCGAGCCGCACCTGGGCGACGAGCTGCCCACGATCACCTTCGGGCCGGGCGGCGACGTGTTCGCGCGCGAGGTGGAGCGCAGGGAAGGCGCGACCGTGGCGCTGATCGTCACGCCCGCCGGCGAGGCGCGCTTCGAGCTGCCCTTCACCGAGGAGCACAACCTCACCAACGCGCTCGCTGCGGTCGCGATCGGGGTCGCGCTCGGCGCCGAGCCGGCCGCCATGGTGCCGCGGGCGGCGTCCATATCCTTCTCGCGCCTGCGGGGCGAGCGGCTTCAGCTCCCGGGCGACATCGCGCTCGTGAACGACTGTTACAACGCCAACCCGATCTCCATGCGCGCGGCCCTGAAGAACCTCGCCACGCTGCCGGCGAGGCGCCACGTGGCCGTGCTCGGCGGCATGGCCGAGCTCGGGCCCGAGGGGCCCGCGTACCACCGCGAGATCGGCGCCCTCGCCCGCGGCCTGGGCATCGGGCCGGTCATCGGCGTGGGCGAACTCGCCCGCGACTACGCGCCCGACGAGTGGGCGCCGGACCCGCAGGCCGCGGTCGAGGTGGCGGACGGCCTGCTGGAGAGCGGCGACGCCGTGCTCGTGAAGGGCTCGCGCTCGGTCGGGCTCGAGGCGTTCACCGAGGGCCTGCGCGCGCGGCGCGGGGGCGGGGGCGCCGATGCTTAGCGCCCAGATCGTGGTCGGCGAGGCGATCGACCGCGGCGAGATCCTGATCGCGGGCATGGCCGCGATGCTGATCACGATCTTCCTCGGCCCGAAGTTCATCGAGGCCCTGCGGGTGCGGGAGTTCGGCCAGCAGATCCGCGAGGAGGGCCCGCAGGAGCACCACTCGAAGGCCGGGACGCCGACGATGGGCGGGCTGATCATCTTCACCGGCATCGCCGTGCCCTACCTCGTGCTCTCCGGCCTCGACACGGCGAGCCTCACGGTGTTCGGGATCGCCGTCGGCTGCGCGCTGATCGGCTTCGCCGACGACATGATCAAGGTCTCCAAGCGCCGCTCGCTCGGACTGTCGGCGCGCTGGAAGCTGCTCGCGCAGATCGGGCTGGCGCTGATCCTGTGGTTCGTCGCGACGCAGGAGCTCGGGCTCGAGACCAAGATCCAGAGCCGGATCTTCAGCCTGGAGCTCGACGTCGGCTCGGTCGCCTACGCGGTCTTCGTGTTCCTGGTGCTGGCCGGGTTCTCGAACGCGGTGAACCTGACCGACGGGCTCGACGGGCTCGCGGCCGGCTGCTGCGCGATCGTTTTCCTGGCGTTCACCGCGATCACGATCACGAGCGGCCAGGGCGGGCTCGCCGTGCTCTCCGCCTGCCTGGTGGGCGCCTCGATCGGGTTCCTCTGGTTCAACTCGTTCCCGGCGTCGATCTTCATGGGCGACACCGGCTCGCTCGGTCTGGGCGGCGCGATGGGCGCGCTCGCGGTGGTCACCCAGACCGAGCTGCTGCTCATCATCCTCGGCGGGATCTTCGTGATCGAGGCCGCCTCGGTCGCGATCCAGGTCGCCTTCTTCAAGCTCACCCGCCGCCGGGTGTTCTTGATGGCGCCGATCCACCACCACTTCGAGATGCTCGCCTGGTCGGAGACCAAGATCATGCTGCGGTTCTGGATCGTCGCCGCGGTCTGCGCCGGGATCGGCTTCACCCTGTACCAGAACTCGGTCGGCTAGCCCGGCCGCGCCGGGCACGCAGCTACTCCGCGAGCTCGCGCACGCGCGCCGCGAAGCCGCGGACCGACTCGCGCATGCGCCTGCGCCCGAAGAGCACGGAGAAGGGGGCGGACAGCGGGCCCCTCAGGTAGGCGCGGTGGGTGAGCTCGCTGCCCGAGCCCGAGGGCTCGACGCGGTGCTCGTGGCCGAAGCGGGCGAGGGGGAGGCGGGCCTCGTAGGCGAGCCGCCGTCCGGGCTCGACGGCGACCAGCTCGAGCACCATGCGCCCGCCGCGCTTGTACTTGATCACGGCCTCGGTGCCGGGCTCGAGCGGGCCGCGGAGCTCCGCGGAGTGGAGCTGCTCGTTCCACTCCGGCCAGCGCCCGGGATCGGCCCAGAGCGCCCAGACCGCCTCCGGGTCGGCGGATGTGGCCTCCGAATGCACGGCCTCGAACACGCGGGCGAATCTACCCGAGCGGCGGGCGCCGGCCGATCCGCACGCGCGCACCAACCCGCGCGCCAACCCGCGCGCCAACCCGAGTGAGGCGGAT
>ERZ777003.4366-NODE-4366-length-12036-cov-24.731074_pt1 | contig 12036 bp, 4 predicted proteins | sample MGYA00374956_ERZ777003 | MGnify/ENA primary metagenome ERZ777003 (study PRJEB29302, sample SAMN06268252) | bioreactor metagenome | isolation source: Joint BioEnergy Institute, California, USA | place: USA:Joint BioEnergy Institute, California, USA | collected... | reverse complement strand
TCGCCGCCGTCGATGCGGTACTCGGTGTAGGCGACGCCGGAGGGCTCGGCGCCCGGAGACGCCGGCTTGACCTCGATCGTGCCCGACATGGTCGGGAAGTGGACCGAGCAGTAGAAGGTCCACGCGCCCGCCTGGTCGAACGTGCGCGTCGCCTCGGTGCCGTACGCCGGGCTGTCGGGCAGGACCACGTTGCTGGCCAGCAGCTCGAACCCCTCGGCGCACTGCGTCGGGATGTTCTCGATCTCGTCCACCGGGGTGAGCGGGCCGAGGCACAGGTCGTGCGCGCCGCCCTCGGTCCAATCCCAGCGCACCGAGTCGCCCTGGTTGATCTCGAGCTCGCTCGGATCCCAGTTGAACCCGACCGCGCCGACCTCGTGGATCTGCGGCTCGGCGCCGCCGTCACCACCGGCCGGGTCGGTCGCCTGGAGGCTGACCGTGACCGGGCCGTCGTAGGTGCCGCCGGGGCCGGGCTGGGGCGGGTCGAGCGTCGCCGTGGTCTCGGGCGGCGTGGTGTCCTCCGGGCCGGGGCCCGGCTCGTCGCCGTCGATCTCGAACGTCACCGACCGCGTCTCCTCGGTGTTGCCGGCGCCGTCGGTCGAGCGGAACTCGACGGTGTGCTCGCCGGTGCCGGAGACCTCGAACTCGGTCACGAACGGGTCGTCGCCCTCGTCGTTCGACGCGGTCTGCCAATCGCCGCCGTCGATCCGGTACTCGGTCTCGGCGACGCCGGACGCGCTCGCGTCGAGGCCGTCGGTGGCGCTGAGCCGGACGCTCACGTCACCGTCGTAGCTGGGCGCCGGATCGGCGCCGTTGAGCTCCGCCGAGGTGGTCGGCGGCTCGGTGTCGGGCGGGCAGTCGACCGTGTCGCCCGCGAAGCGGACGAAGTCGAACGCGGCCTCGAGGTTCCACGGCCCGTCGAGGTGGCCGCCCGCGTACGGGCCGACCAGCACGCCCGGGCCCTCACGCGGCGGGTTGATGACCGCGCCGTTGTCGGGATCGTTGCCCTTCACCGCGCGCTCGCCGGGGAGCTTCTGCCACTGGCCAGGCTGGCCGTTCGAGTCGGCCGCGACCTCGGCCTTCACCAAATCGCCCTCGCGGTACATCCGGATCCAGGCCGTGTTCGGGAAGTCGGCGCCGACGTTGAGCGACGTCGAGAAGTGCCGGACGTTGTTCGGGTCGTCCGCCGTGACCTCGAAGCGCCGCTGGGCCTTGCTCGGCCCGTCGGTCGTGAAGCCGACCTTGATGAAGTTCGCGTCGCTCTGCCAGAGCATCAGGCCAGCCTGCTGCCAGTTGGTCTGGTGGTCGATCGTGACGCGCGTGGTCACCGACCACTCGCCGTCCGGCACCTGCTGGCCGACGAACGCCAGCGGGCCCGTCCGGTCGCCGTCGACCTCGTCGAGGACCGGGAGGATGAGCTGGCCGTTCTCGATCCGCGCCTCGTGCTGCGGCGAGTCGACGCGGACGGTCCAGCGCTCATCGATCTCCGGGCCGCGGAACTCGTCGGAGAGCCCGTAGGTGCAGCTCGAGCCGTCCGCGACGCGGAACTTCACCGAGCTCGTCTCCGAGGTGTTGCCGGAGCGGTCGGTCGCGCGGTACTCGACCGTGTAGCTCCCGGCCTCCTCGAAGTTGACCGAGGCGCGGAACGGCTCGGAGAAGTTCTCGTTGTCGAGCGCCTCCCAGTCGCCGCCGTTCACGCGGTACTCGATCTCCCGGACCCCGGCCACGTCGTCGCTCGCGCTGAACCGCACGGTCGCGCGGTCGATGTACGCGCCCGCGTCGTTCTTGGTGCCGTCGACGTTCGCCTGGACCTCGGGCGGCGTCTGGTCGGCCTGGTCGCCGACGTAGTCGATCCGCACGATGCGGCCCTGCTGCTCCGAGAGGGTGCGGCAGCAGCCGCCGGTCCACAGGCCGAGGTACAGGGCGCCGTCGGGCCCGAACTCGACCGGGATGGCGAAGTTGTGGGTCGGGGTCCCGAACTGGTTCGGCTGGAAGAAGTCGTTGACGCGCAGCGGGCCGCTGGCGTCCTCCTTCATCCGCACCTCGCGCCACCAGCTGTGCGCGCGGTCGAGCACCAGCCACGAGCCGTCGTAGTAGGCGGGCCACTTCCGCTCCGACGGGTTGTCCGGGTCGTAGCGGTAGATGGCGCCCGAGTTCGGCTCGCCGGACGAGGGGCCGAGGTTGAACGAGGCCGGGTGCCCGCCGCCGTTGCGGAACCACAGGTCAGCGGGGATCGGCTTCGGGAGCTCCTCGAGGCCGGTGTTGTGCGGCGACTCGTTCGGCACCGAGTCCGCCTGGCAGTCGTAGAACGGGCCCGGGGTGCCGGTCGCGTACTCGTAGCGCGCGTAGGTGTTCGAGGGCGAGTTGTCGCCCGTGCAGAACGGCCAGCCGTAGAAGCCCGGCCCGGTGATGTGGTTCCACTCCACCACGCCGGCCGGCCCGCGCTGCGGGTTGCCCTGCCCCGCGTCCGGCCCGTACTCGCCGACGACGATCGTGCCGGGGTTGGCGGGGTCGGAGTCGAGCGTGAACGGCTGCCGGAAGCCCATCGCGTAGATCTCGGGCTTCGTGTTCGGCGTGCCGGGCTCGAACATGTTCCCCTCGGGGATCGTGTAGGTGGTCCCGACGCCGGGCTCCGCCCCGTCGGGGATCTCGTCGAGCGGCTTGATCCGCAGGATCTTGCCGCGCAGGTCGTTGGTGTTCGCCGAGGTGTTGCGCGCGTCGTAGCGGTGCTCGAAGCGCTCGTCCATCGGCGCGTAGCCGTTCTGGCCCTCGCCGTACGGGTTCACGTCGTCGCCGACGCCCAGGTAGAGGTTGCCCTCGGCGTCGAACTCGAGCCCGGCGCCGCCGGAGTGGGCGGGCCAGTTCGGCGAGCCGGGGTTGCCGATCCCGTCGCCGTCTGGGGCGACCTTCACCTTCGGCACCTTGAGGATCGGCTGCTCGTCGACGACCTGGGTGCCCTCCTCGTTGAGGGTGAAGCGCGAGAGCAGGTTGTAACCGAGCGCGTGCCCGGTGCCCGTCATCGGCCAGCCCTCGCCCTCGCCGCGCGGCGAGTAGTAGACGTAGAGGCGGTTGTTCTCCTCGAAGTCCGGGTCGAGGACCATGCCCAGCACGCCGTCCTCGGAGGTGCTGAGCGCGTCGGCCCGGGTCGGGATCTGCGCCACGAGCGTGGTCTCGCCCGTGTCGGGATCCCACATCTTGAGGCGGCCGAAGGACTGCAGGCCCTGCGGGCCGATCTCCGTCCAGAAGACGCGGCCGTCCTCGGCGACGTCGAGGCCGATGGGGCCCTGCACGTTGGTCGAGAGCGTCACGCGGCGGAAGTTCGACCAGACCGTCCCGCCGCAGTCGCCCTCGCTGCCGGCGACGCCCGCAGCCCAGCGCACGCCGCCGACGAGGTGCTTGATCAGGAAGTTGTCGCCGCCGTTCTCCGTGTAGTTCTCGGGGTAGTGCCCCATGGCGGTCGCCCAGATGCGCCCGCCGTCGTAGAGGCGGCACCAGGAGACCGGGTGGTCGTAGCCCATCGGGAGGTTGGAGCCGGCGGGGTAGTCGATGTCCGTCTCATCCAGGGTGATGAGGACGTGGTGGGTGCCCCGGACGCTCCGCGTGAAGTGGTAGTGCTCGTCCGAGTGCTCGAAGGACTCGGGGAGGTCCTTGGTCGACGGGTGGTTCCGGTCCGTCACGAACATCGTCGCGGTCTGCGGCGACGGCGGGTGGCCGGGCATCGTCGTGCCCAGCGCGCTGTTGCCCACGCCGTCCCACCAGCCCCAGGACACCTGGCCGGCGCCCATGTCGGTGGCGAGGTGGTTGGCCGCGATCCCGCCGCCGTCGTTCACGAAGCGCCTGATCGCGGCGCGCTGCTCCTCGTCGAAGAGCGGACCCGGCTCGTTGCCGCCGGCGTTGAACAGGAAGATCGCGTCGTACTGGGCGAGGTTCTCGTCGGTGAAGATGCGCGGGTTCTTGTCGGGGTGGTGACACTGACCCGGCGCCGTCCCGTAGCCGTCGCAGTCCTCCCAGTCGTAGGCGATGTTGGCCTCGTCGAGCGCGTTCTGGATCGGCCCGATGCCCTGGTTGATCGCCGCCGCGTGACGGTGCGCGACCGTGCCCGTGTAGATGAGCACCTTCGCGTCGGGCTGCTGGGCCGGTGCCGGTGGCGCTGCCAGAAGCGCAAGCGCCGAGCTGATTACTCCAGCCGCGAGCAGGCGCATTGCGCCCGACTTCAAGCGAACCGGAATCCGCATCAACCTCTCCTCCTCTTGGGCGAAAGCGGTCCCTTATGTTTGTTCGAACCATATAAACGCGTGCGTGATCGAACAAGGCCCGCGTGTTTGACCATTTCACGAGTCTGAAAGGTCCAGGCGGGACGCCCGGCCGGCGCGGCAGCCGGTGCGGGGATCGGCCGCGAGGCGCCGAACGCCCGGACTTAGGTCGGCGGGGCCGCATTAGCCTGCCGGTTTCCGCACCGCTGCCGAGGCCCGCTGTGGACTAACCTTCCGGGCCGTTCGACTTGGTTGGAGGAGCGGATGGGAACGACGATTGAGAGGCTGCGTATCCAAGGCGGGAAGACGCTGGCCGTCGTGCTGGCAGGCGCAGCGCTCATCGCGGCCGGCTGCGGGGGAGACGACGAGCCTGAGCCGGTCGCCGAGGACCTGACCAAGCTGTACTGCCCGATGAAGCGCGCCGGCAAGGAGGCCGGGGTCGAGAAGTTCGAGCCCGCCGAGAACTCCTTCGACACGGCGGAGCTGATCGGCATGCCGATCGATGAGGCGCGCGAGCACGCCGCCCAGTACGGCTGCGAGATCTACGTCTCGGTGGCCGACGGCGAGGGCCAGCCCGTGCCGATCGAGGTCAACCTCAAGGCGATCTACGTCTACACGGAAGACGACGTGGTCGACTTCATCGAAGGCGTGGGGGGCGGCCTCTAGCCGCCCCTCCGGCTTCGGATGGCCAGCCCCAGCCGGGCATCCCGGCCGCTCGCCCGCCTCTCGGCGTTCGTCGCCGGGCGGCGCGCGCGCTGGCTGGTCATCGGCGCGTGGGTGATCCTCGCCCTCGCGCTCGCGCCGCTGCAGCCCGCGCTCCAGGAGGAGGCCGCCGACGAGAGCGATACCTTCATGGTGCGCGGCTCGGAGTCGCTTGAGTTCGACAAGGTCCTAGACGAGCGCTTCCGCGCCGGGGCCGAGATGGGGGCGGTGATCGCCTACTACCGGGAGGGCGGGCTGACCGGCGAGGACCGGACCCGGATCGACCAGGACGCCTTCGCGATCTGCAGCTCGGCGAAGATCCCGAGCCTCAAGATGGTGGGGCACGCGTACGGGATCGCGTGCGGCGAGCAGGACATCCTGGACCTGAGCCCCGGCCCGGGCCTCTTGAACTCGCCCGACGGCGAGGTGACGCTGGCCTCGGCCCTCATGACCTACGACAGCACGCAGGTCGCCGAGGCCGCCGCCGCGACGATCCGCGAGATCGTCCCGGGGCCCGAGGGCGAGAACGGCCTGCGCGCCTGGGTCACCGGCGAGGTCGGCTACGAGGCCGACCGCAGCGAGGCGGTCAAGGGCATCGACGAGACGCTGCTGATCGTCACCGTCGTGGTGCTGCTCGCGCTGCTGCTTCTGATCTACCGCTCGCCGCTGGTCGCGTTCGTGCCGATCCTGGTCGTGAGCCTCGCCTACTTGGTCGCGGCGGGCCTGATCTACGGGCTGGTCGAGGCCGGCGTCACGTCGGTGAGCGGGCAGACGACGGCGATCCTGATCGTGCTGATGTTCGGCGCGGGCACCGACTACTGCCTGCTGATCGTCGCCAGGTTCCGGGACGAGCTGCGCCGCACGGAGAGCGTCGAGCGGGCGATGGCCGCGGCCGCCGAGCGCACCGGCCCGGCGATCCTCTCCGCGGGCGCGATCGTGGTGGCCGCGATGGCGATCCTCGCGGTCGCGGACTTCAACGCGACCCGGGAGATGGGGCCGCTGCTGGCGCTGGGCGTGGCCGTGATGGTGGCGGCCGGGCTCACGTTGCTGCCCGCGGTCCTGGTGGCCGCGGGGCGGCGGGCGTTCTGGCCCTCGGCGCCGCGCGTGCAGAAGGAGCCGCCGCAGCCGTCGCGCTTCTGGCGGCGCACCGCCGACCTCGTCGCGCGCCGCCCGGCGCCGGTCGCGATCGCCGTCGTCGTCGTGCTCGCGCTCGGCGCGCTCGGCAACGTCGGCGGCCGCGAGCCCCTGGACTTCACCGAGCAGTTCCGCAGCTCGCCGGAGTCGGTCGAGGGCGAGAAGGTGGTGCAGGAGCACTTCGGGCTCGGGCGGGCGGCGCCGGTACGGGTGATCACCGACTTCAAGTCGGCCGAGGACGTGACCGCGAAGCTCAACGAGGGCGCCGACACGGTGGTCGGGGAGGCGTACGTGATGGCCCGCTCCGAGGACGCGATCAAGGTGATCGAGGAGGGCGGGCCCGACAACAGCCTGGGGCTGATCGAGGCCTACCTGAACATCGACCCGTTCTCGGACGAGGCGACGGACTCGATCCCCGGCCTGCGCCGGCTCGTGCGGGACAACGCCGAGGGGGTGGCGCTCGTCGGCGGCCAGGTCGCGGAGGCGTACGACACCCGGCAGGCGATCCACCGCGACACCTGGCTGATCGTGCCGATCACGCTGGTCTTGGTCTTCGCGATCCTCGCCCTGCTCCTGCGCTCGGTGGTGATGCCGCTCTACGTGATCGCGACCGTGGTCCTCTCGTTCGCCTTCGCGCTGGGCGCGTCGTCGCTGGTCTTCACGCACCTCATGGACCAGCCGGGCAGCGACCCGATGCTCGCGCTGTTCGCGTTCATCTTCCTCGTCGCGCTCGGCGTGGACTACAACGTGTTCCTGCTCGCGCGGATCCGCGAGGAGCGCGACCGGGGCGCCGACAACCGCGCCGCCGTGACCGGCGCGCTCGCCCGCACCGGCGGCGTGATCACGAGCGCCGGCCTGATCCTCGCCGCGACCTTCGGGGTGCTGATGGCGCTCGAGCTCGAGTCGCTCTTCCAGGTCGGCTTCGTGGTCGCGCTCGGCCTGCTCGCCGACACGTTCCTCGTGCGCGCGCTGCTCGTCCCCTCGCTGGCGATGCTGCTGGGCGAGCGCAACTGGTGGCACCCGTTCGGCGGGGGCGGGGCCGGGGCGAGGGCCGGGGCCGCCCCGGGGCCGGCGCGAGGGCCGCGGCCTGACCCGCCCAACCGCCCAAGCCCCCAACCACACGTTCAGCCCTAGTCGTCGTTTTTCGAACACCAGGGCTGAAGGTCCGGCGGAGCCAGCGGGACGTTCAGCCGTGGTCTTCGTTTTTCGACTCCCAGGGCTGAACGTTGGTGGGGTGGGTGGGAGGAGGGGGAGAGAACCGGCCCCCTCGGCCCTAACACGGACGTGAGCCTGCCGAGACCGCATGTTGCCCGCGCCCTACGAGCGGCCGCGCTCCACGGGGCGATCGGACGGACGGACCTCATGGCCGCGGGGATAAGCCCATCGACCGTGCAGCGCCTCCGCGCGAAGGGCCACCTCGAACCCGTGCACGACGGGGTCTACCTCGTCGCCGATTCGGTCCGCTCGCCGCGCGCCCGTCACGCAGCGGCGCTGATCGCGTGCGCGCCAGATGCCTACCTGAGCCGCCTCACGGCGGCGGAGCTCTGGGAGTTCCCGGTGCCGAAGACGGCGCTCATCCACGTAACCGTGGAGGGGCGCTACCGGTCATCGTTCCCGGGTGTGCGCGTGTCCTTCATCCGCCAGATGCTCCCGCAGGAGCGCCGCGTGGTTGACGGCCTGGCCGTCACTTCCCCCGCCCTCACCCTCCTCGACCTCATGGGCGCCTACGGTCCCCGCGTGCTCGCGCCGGCGCTCAACGAGGCCCGCGTTCAAGGCCTCGTGACGATGGAGGAGCTCGACACGACCATCCGGTTCCATCGTCGGCGGCCAGGGGCGGGGCGCCTCCGCGCTCACCTCGCGCGCGAGCGCGGGCCCGGGATCACCCGCTCCGAAGCGGAGCGGCGGGCGCTCGAGCTCATGAAGAAGCACGGGATCGTGCCCGACGAGAGCGACTACCCGATCGGCCCCTACCGCGTGGACTTCTACTTCCGCCGCGAGCGGGTCGCCGTCGAGATCGACGGCTACCGCTACCACTCCACCCCAGAGCGCTTCATCCACGATCGGCGCCGCACCGCCTATCTCGCGAGCCGGGGGATCATCGTGTTCCCGCTCGTCTGGGACGACATCGTCGCCCAGTCAGCGAGCGCGATGGCCAACCTCACGGGGACGCTCGGCGAGCGGCGCAACCTCCTCGACTCCTAGGCCTCCCATTGACGTTCAGCCCTGGTCGTCGAAAAACGGCGACCACGGCTGAACGTCCCGCGGGCCCGGCCGGACGTTCAGCCCTGGTGTTCGAAAAACGACGACCAGGGCTGAACGTGCGGTTGGGGGGATGGGGCGGCCCGGTGGGGGTGGGCTGAAGCGGGCCGTTGGGTGGGGATGGGCGGGGCGGGGGGAACCGGCGCGTCCCCCGGGGGCCGTGGGTACGTTTCGCGCCGCACGGAGGGAGTACTTGGTTTCCCGTAGGACGAACGCTGACTTCTACGGCATTTCGTTAACGGGCAAGACGGGCCGGAGCCGATGGCCCGGGCGTGTGCGGTGTTGGATCGGAGAGCGGCGGCGCGTTAGTGGCGGCCCCGGCGGGGCAAGGGAGTGCCACGTGACTGAGTACCCGCTCGGGCGCGTGCTTGGCGGCCAGCTTTCGTTCGCCGCGAGCCTAGCCCGATTCACCGTCGCGGCCCTTGGGGCCGCGTTATTTATTGCCTTTACGCCTGCGCGCCCACCGCTGGGGCGCAGGAAACCGCGCCTGCCGATGTCGGCTTCGAGGCTGCGGAGAGCTCGGCGATCGTGGCCGGCGCGACCGCCAAGGCCAGGAAGGCCAGGAATGCGGGCCGCAAGGCCGGCCGGGTCCGCGCCTACGGCTCGACGACCACGGTGCGGCCCAAGTCCGTCAAGGGCGGCAAGGCCCAGAAGCGGATCCGGCTGATCGCCGCGCGCAACGAGTTCGAGTCGTTCCAGCTCCGCATCCAGGCCAAGCGCAAGCTCAAGCGCGTCCGCGTGAGCCTGGCCGGCCCGCTCAAGGGGCCGCACGGCGCGCAGATCGACGAGGACGACGTGACGCTCTACCGCGCCGCGACCTACCAGGTCAAGGCCTCCGCGGGCAAGCCCCGCTCCTCGCGCCAGGGCGCCCAGGGCCTGTGGCCCGACGCGCTGATCCCCGAGATCGACCCCTACTACCACGAGGACCGCGCCGCGTTCCCGATGTTGATCAAACGCGGCGGGTCGCGGCTCGTCTGGGGCGACGTCTTCGTCGACCGCGGCCTCCCGCCGGGCACCTACAAGGGGGCCGTCAAGGTCGGCTCCGCAAGGGGCCTGGTCGGCCGCGTCCCGATCAAGGTCATCGTGATCGACCACACGATGCCGTCGACCAGCAGCCTGCGCAGCGCGTTCCTCAACACGCCCCCGGGCTACGTCCCGTGCCGCGCCCACTGGGCGGTCGACTGGTGCTACCAGGAGGCCGACCGCAACTGGCGCCTCGCCTACCTCTACACGCGCGCCGCGCTCGAGAACCGCGTGACGATCCCGAACCTCGTCCCCGGCGGGTTCGACCAGCCGCCCGACCCGGCCAAGTTCCGCGAGTACGTCCTCCCGCTGATCGACGGCGACGACGCGGGCGGCATCGCCGGCACCGCGCCCCCGCGCCTGCGAGGCGCGCGGCTCACCTCGGTGGTCGCCATGTGGCAGTGCATCGTCGCCGGCAACGGCTGCCTCGCCGAGTGGCGCCGGCTGGCGAACAACCACGGCTTCGCCGACCGCTTCATCTCCTACGTCTGCGACGAGCCGACGCTGCAGAGCCAGCCCGAGTACTGGAACGACTGGGCCGACTGCCGCGACAACTCCGCGCTCGCCCGCCAGCGCTTCCCCGAGTCCAAGACCCTGGTCACCGCGTGGATCCAGAACGCGCGCCAGGCGGAGCGCGAGAAGCTGGTCGCCGTCGAGCGCGACATCGACCTGATCGCCCCGCTCGTCAACTACCTCGCCAACCGGCCGGGCAACCCCCAGACCGGCAACCAGCGCCCCGCCTACAACGACTTCCTCGGCTCCAGCCCGCGCAAGGAGATGTGGGCCTACACCGCCTGCCCGCAGTTCAGCTGCGACGAGTTCGAGGCCCCGTACTTCGACGGCTGGCCCGCCTACGCGATCGACCAGCCGGCCCCGCTCGCGCGGGCGATGGGCTGGATCGCCCACTACTACCGCCTCGACGGCGAACTCTACCACAACGTCTCGCTGGCGCTGCGGACCGCGTGGAAGGACCAGTACCGCTGGGGCGGCAACGGCGACGGCACGCTGTTCTACCCCGGCGCCCCGAAGGGCTTCCGCGGCTCGCCCGCGATCGGCGGCGAGCACGACATCCCGATCGAGTCGATGCGCCTCAAGCGCATCAGGGACGGGCGCGAGGACTACGAGCTCATGCGCGCCGCCTCGCGAAGCGGCGCGAACGGCGCGGACAAGGTCGAGGCCGCCCTGCGCGACGCCCTCGGCGGCCGCGACAGCGCGATGTACTCCGCCGCGATCTCGCAGCGCAAGGTGAACAAGATGCGCTGCAAGGTGATGCGGGTGCTCGACCCGGTACGCGTCCCGAGCTGCTGACCCGGCGCCGCTGAGGCCGCCGTCACGCCCGCCCAGCGCCGCCCGCGCGCATTGTTTGCGCGCGCAAATCAAATGAGCTAAGGTGCTGCGCCACAAAAGGCGGACATCGGTGGTCGCCCCTGGGAGGGACGGCGGCCACCCGGACCAGGAGAAAAAAGGCATACATGAGGCGGAGGAGTCAGCCGCGCGCTGCTGCCGTGCTGCGTGCAGCGGTGCGCGATCTGGTTGCGAAGTTCGAAGGTTGTGAGCGGGGCGCCATCCGTGGCGCGCAGGGACCCGCAGGCATCCCCGGCGGCTCGCCGGCAGGGGCCGCCGCGCGGCTCGCGTCGCAGCCCGGGCGCATCGCGGCGCCGGTCGCGCTCTGCGCGGCGCTGTTCTTGGCGTTCGCGATGCTGGTCGCGGCCGCGGCGACCGCGCCCGCTCCCGCGCACGCCCAGGGCGAGGGCAAGAAGGTCCTGATCTACACCGGGACGACCGGCTACCGCCACACCGAGGCGATCAACCAGGGCCGCCCGGTGCTCCAGGACGCCCTCGAGGACATCGGCTTCGAGGTCGACTGGGAGGACTGCAACGGGCGCGGCACGGGCGCGGGCGAGTGCCAGAACCCCGACAAGAACCCGCGGATCTTCACCGAGGAGAACCTCTCCCAGTACGACGCGATCGTCTTCTTCAACGTCTCCGACTACTGGTCGGGCGCCGGCGGCCAGCCGGGGCAGCTCTTCAACGCCGACCAGCGGAACGCGATCATCAACTACGTCCGCAACGGTGGCGGCATCGTCGCCAACCACAACGCCACCGACATGGGCGCCGGCCAGTCCACCTGGAACTGGTGGGACGGCAACCAGAACTCCGTCGTCGGCACGACGATGCCGGGCCACGCGGCCACCGACATCAACAACCGCGCCGACGTCCAGTCCGTCGACCAGCACCACCTGGCGAACCGCCAGCTTCCCGACGTCTGGAAGCTCGGCGACGAGCACTACAACTACGCCCGCAACGTCCGCGGCACGCACCACGTCGTCGCCACGCTCGACGAGCGCACCTACAACCCCGGCGGCAACGCCATGGGCCAGGACCACCCGATCTCCTGGTGCAAGTCCTACGACGGCGACAACGTCGAGGACGGGACGGGCAACCCGAAGTCTTATGACGACGGCCGCACGTTCGTGACCGGCATCGGCCACTTCGGCGCCAACTACACCGAGAACGGCGGCGACAACAACGTCGTCAAGCACCTCGTCGGCGCGATCCGCTGGGCCTCGGGCGAGGGCCGCAAGTCCGACTGCGGCGGCACGATCTGGTCGAACTTCACGCGCACCGTCCTGGTCTCGAACGCCAACAACGCGATCGCGATCGACGT
>ERZ777003.4363-NODE-4363-length-12039-cov-5.806993_pt1 | contig 12039 bp, 9 predicted proteins | sample MGYA00374956_ERZ777003 | MGnify/ENA primary metagenome ERZ777003 (study PRJEB29302, sample SAMN06268252) | bioreactor metagenome | isolation source: Joint BioEnergy Institute, California, USA | place: USA:Joint BioEnergy Institute, California, USA | collected... | reverse complement strand
CGACGTCGCCACTGTGCAGCCAACCGTCCTCGTCGATCGCGGCCGCGGTCGCCTCCGGGTCCTCCCAGTAACCCCGCGTGACATTGGCGCCGCGGATGAGGACCTCGCCGGACTCCCCGGGGCCGACGTCCCGGCCCTCCGGGTCGACCACGCGCAACTCGATTCCCGGAAGCGCCCGGCCATTGGTGTTCGCGATGACCTCGAACGAGTCGCCTTGTCGGCACATCGTCGCGGTGCCGATGCACTCGGTCATTCCGTAGGCGGTAATGAAATGCCGGAACGGCAGCTCGGTGTGCACCCGCTCGATGAGCGCCACCGGAACCACCGAGGCGCCGGTGGCGCCCACGCGCAACGAGCTCAGGTCGTACTTCGCTCGCTCCGGGCTCTCCAGCAGCGAGTAGAAGATGGTCGGCGGGCCGTTCATCACCGACACGCGATGCTCCTGAATCAGCCGCATCGCTTCCCCGGCATCGAAGACGGCCATCGGCACCACAGTGAGGCCGTGGATGAGGCTGAGCAGCATGCCCGCCTTGTTGCCGGCTGTGTGGAAGAACGGGTTGGTGACCAGATACGTGTCACCAGCGCCCACGCCCCAGATGTGGCCGAAGTTGGTGTACAGGTCGACGGACGGTCCATGCTGGATGGTGACGCCCTTCGCCCGGCCCGTGGTGCCGGAGGTGAAGATGATTTCCGACAGGTCGGACGGCGCGACGGCCATGCCGGTCGCCTCGGCGGTCGCGACGCTCACCGCCTCGGCCTTGCGTCGGAACTCCGACCATGGCATCCGGTACAGGCCGCTCGGCGACCCGTCCAGCAGATCGACGACGACCAGCTCGGCCAGCGCCTCGTTGACGGCGGCATCCTCTCCCGGAGTGCTCGCCGCGGCGGCGTAGTCGTAGTTGAGGAAGCCATTGTCGACGAAGACCACCTTGGCGCGCACGCGGGCCAGGATGTCCCGAGCCTCGGCGCCGCGATACCGGGTGTTGATCGGCACGACGATGGCTCCGGCACAGTGCAGCCCGAGCGCGGTCACCACGAACCGCACGGAGTTGGGCGCCCAGATTCCCACCCGGTCGCCCGGTGCGATCCCGATCGCGATGGCGGCCCGGGCCACCTCCAGGGCCGCCTCCCACAGCTGGACGAAGCTCAGACGAGTGGAGCCGTCCACCACCGCTAGCCTGTCGCCGAAGCGCTCCGCGCTCGCCCGGAGCAGCCGTGGCGTGGTGCGGTGCTCGGCACCGCCGTTCATGTGCGCCTCCTCGGTACCCATCGGGGCCTTGGGACCAGCGGACCTATCGGCCGGTGAATTTGGGTTCGCGCTTCTCGATAAAGGCCGCGAGGCCCTCACGGAAGTCCTGCGCGCGCGACGAGAGCTCCAGGGCGAAGGCCTCGCCGACCAGCTGGTCGCGCAGCGTCGAGTCGGTCGCCTCGTTGATCAGTGCGCGGGTGAGCCCCATGGCGACCGTCGGTCCGGCGGCCAACCGCTCGGCGAGGGCGCGCGCCGCCGCCCTGGCCTGTCCGTCCGGCACCACGTCGTAAACGATGTTCCATTCCTTGGCTGTGTAGGCGTCCAGACGCTCGCCGAGCAGAAGGAGACGCCGCGCCCGCAACGGTCCCACCGCGCGGACCGTGAGCCAGGTGGCACCACTGTCGGGTGTCATGCCGCGGGTCAGGAACGGCTGCCAGAACGTCGCGGTGGTATCCGCCACGACGAAGTCGCTCGCCAGCGCCAGCTGGAACCCGATTCCCACGGCGTAACCCCGGACCGCGCAGACCACCGGCACCTGAAGCTCGCACAACTGCGGGATCAGGCGGTGGGCCTGCGACGGGAGACGGCGCTGGATGGATCCGGGCCGAGGGCGGGGGCGGTCGGCCGAACCGGCGTTGCGCCGGATGATGTCGAACCCGCCACAGAAGTGGTCGCCTTCCCCTTCGAGCAGTACGGCTCGAACCGACTCGTCGTTCTGCGCGAGCTCCAGCGCGTCGATCAGAGCGCGCAGGGACGGATCGGACAGTGCGTTGCGCCGACGCGGATCGTTGAGCCGCAACACCAGCACCCCGTCGGCGAGCTCCACCGTCACCCCGTCCACCTGGGGGTAGGCGCTTAACATGCAAGCATTATAAAGATGCCACCCGGGGCCGCATCGGCCTGTACTCGTGCTCTTGCTATCTTTACAATGATTGCGTCACGATGGCACCGCGACTGAAGGAGGGCGGATGAGCACGATCGTTGCGGCCGAGGATGGCTCGACGTCTCATTCCGACGCGCGCTCCCTCCTGGACCTCCTTGACGGCCTGCCAGCGTTCGACGACACGCCAGTCCTGTACACCAGCGCGACCATGATGACGCTCGGTGAGCTGCGCGCCGCGGTCGTCAAGCTCGGTGAGCAGATCAGAGCGGCCGGCACCGGGACCGGTAGCCCGGTCGGCGCCCTGGTCGGCCCGGGCGGACTCGGCGTGATCGCCATGTTCGCCGCCTGGTCGGCCGGCGCGGTGTACCTGCCCATCAATCGGCGCAGCACCGACGCGGAGATCGCCGCGCTGCTGGCCGAGACTCCCGTCGAAGTGGTGGTCGGCACCTCGGCCGACCTTGAGCGGATCGCCTCGTCGGCCACCACGGCCGGCTTGGTCGCCGTGGATGACACGACGTGGGAGGTGACCGTTCAGCGGCGGGCGAGCAGCCAGGTGGCGACGCCGTACGACCCGGACATCGCCCTGATCCTTCGCACCTCGGGAACCACGGGCCGCCCCAAGGCCGTGCTGCTGCGCCACCGCGGCACCATCGACGCGCTCGACTCCAGCCTCCGCAAGCTGCGGCGCCGGAAGTCCGGCCCCCGGGAACCACAGCCAACGATCCGGGTCAACCTCATCCCGCTGTCGATGGCGATGTGGTCGGGCATCTTCAACACGCTGTTCTCGCTCCGCGCAGGGTTCGGGGTCGTCCTGCTGGAACGCTTCGGTCCCACTGACCTGGCCGACGCCATCCGGCGCCACCAGATCAGGTCGACCGTTCTGCCGCCCGCCCTGATCACGGCACTGTGTGACAGCAGTGAGGTGAGCTCACTCGAACCGCTGGAGATTGTTCGGTCCATCACCGCTCCGCTGTCTCCGGCGACCGCACGCCGCTTCTACGAGCGGTTCGGGGTCCTCGTGCTCAACTCCTACGGCCAGACCGAGCTGGGTGGCGAGGTGGTCGGCTGGTCCATCGACGACATTCGCCAATTCGGCATGAGCAAGCTCGGGGCCGCGGGCCGCCCGTACGACGACGTCGAGGTGCGCATCGTCGACGACGACGGGGTCGACGTCGGCCCCAACCAGGCCGGCCACATCCTCATCCGCTCCCCCTTCCGCATGCGGGGCTACGCCACCGCCGGCACGACGAGCGCGGCGGACGACCGTCTGGTGGGCGAGTTCATCCGCACCGGCGACATCGGGCGCCTGGATCCCGACGGATTCCTGTGGATCGAGGGACGCGTCAGCGACATGATCAACCGCGGCGGGCTCAAGGTCATCCCGGACGAGGTCGAGGAGGTGCTGCGCCGCCATGCCTCGGTCCGGGACGTCGCCGTGGCGGGGGTGCCGGACCACCGCCTCGGCGAGGTCCCCGTCGCGTGGGTCGTGCCGGCCAACGATTCGGTCGACCCCGCTGAGCTGGAGGCGTGGTGCCGCGCCCACTTGGCGCCGTACAAGGTGCCGACGGAGTTTCTCACCGTGGGTTCGTTGCCCCGGTCCGACGCCGGTAAGTTGCTGCGCCGCGAGCTGCGCGCCTCCTACCAACCGAAGCACTGACCAGGGTCGCCCACGCCCTCGCCGTGGCGGTCCTCACGAGCCCGGCCTGAGTCGTTAGTCCGACGAATATATTGTGGTAGTCTGCCGCCGTGCCCGCCCGCGGTCGCCCGAAGGCCGACCTGGTCCTGTCCGACGCGGAACGCGAGACGTTGCTCCGGTGGTCGCGCCGACCGGATACGCCCCCGGGGTTGGCGTTGCGGGCCAGGATCGTGTTGGCCTGTGCCGATGGTGGGGACAACAAGGACGTGGCCGCGCAACTGGGAGTCTGGCCGCAAACGGTCGGCAAGTGGCGTGCCCGATTTGTGCGGTACCGTCTTGATGGCCTGTGTGACGCGCCTCGTCCGGGCGCGCCGCGAAAGATCACTGACGAACAGGTCGAAGCGGTGATCGTGAAGACGTTGGAGGAGACGCCCGCCTCGGGTGGTCCGCGCTGGTCGACCCGGTCCCTGGCGCGCGCGACCGGGATGTCGCAGACGGCCATCAGCCGGATCTGGCGGACGTTCGGACTCAAGCCGCACGGGGCGCAGTCGTGGACACTGTCCGCCGACCCCCAGCGCATCGGCGAGGCTCGGGGCATCGTGGGGCTGTATATCGACCCGCCTCGGGGCGCGATGGTGCTGGCCAAGGAGAAGAGCCAGGTGGACGCCCCGGATTCCCCGGCCCCGGTCGGCTCGACGCCCGTGGCGCCCACCCACGGCTACCTCCGACTCGGCCCGTCCAGCCCGTTCGCGGCGCTGGACGTGGCCGCCGGCGAGGCGATCAGCCAGCGCTCCGCCCGGGACCGCCAACAGGAATTTTTGCATTTCCTTAAAATCGTCGATGCTAACACGGCGGCCGGCCTGGATCTGCACCTGATCTGCGACACCGGCGCCCCCCACAAGACCCGGGCCGTACGGAACTGGCTGGCCGCGCGCCCCCGTTTCCACGTCCACGTCGCGCCTACCTACGTGTCCTGGCTCACTCTCGTGGAACGCTGGTTCACCGCACTGGCCAACCGCACGCCACCCCGCGGCGCCCAGCGGGGCGTCACCGAACTCCAGGCCGACGTCACCGCGTGGATCACGACCTGGAACGAGAACGGCCGACCCTTCGTTTGGACCGCGGGCGGCTGAGGACACTAGTTAGCGAATGATTACATTGTTGGAAAACTTCGCGGCTTGACATTGACATCTGTCAGCCGAGCGTTACGCTGTGGTCGGGGTCGAACTGGGAAGGTTTGCTGTGCGACAGCTACGACAGCCACGTCTCGCCGAAATCGTCGCCGCCAAGTTGCGCGATGAGATCCTCGCCGGCCGCCTGACGGAGGGCGACAGCCTGCCCCGTCAGGAGCACCTGTTCACCGAGTTTCGGGTGAGCCTGCCGGCGGTACGCGAGGCCATGCGCATTTTGGAGACCGAGGGCCTGATCTCGGTGCGGCGCGGCAACGTCGGCGGTGCCGTGGTCCACCTCCCGACGCCCATGCGCATCGCCCGCACGATCAGCATGGTGCTCCAGACCCGCCGCACGACGATGGCCGACGTGAGCGGCGCCTTGATGCACCTGGAGCCGTCCTGCGCCGCCCTCTGTGCCGCCCGTCCCGACCGCGCCGAGACGACGGTGCCCGCGCTGCGGGCGGTCATCGCGGAGCAGCACGAGCACTTCGATGATCCGGTCCAGTTCCCCATCCTCGCGCGCAAGTTCCACGAGAAGCTGGTGGAAACCTGCGGCAACGAGACGATGATCGTCATCATCGGGTCCCTTGAGATGATCTGGACCGCGCACGAGAAGTCCGTGTGGTCGGAGGCCACGCTCAAGGAGAATCCTGACCCCACCTCGCCGATGGGCCGCAAGTCGCTCCGAGCGGCGCTGCGCGACCATGAGAAACTCGTCGACGCCATCGAGGCTGGTGATCAGGAGCGCGCGGTCCGCATCGCCACCGCCCACCTGGCCGCCACGCGCAAGTCCAGCCTGGGCACGAGCGGGGGGACCATCGTCAACACCAACCTGCTCGACAACCTGGACCTCAACGGCACTCGCTAGGCGAGCTCCCCGATGTCGCGCGGGCCGACGAACCCGCTCACCGACGACCGGCCGCGATGACCTCGGCGGTGGGCCGCGGCGCCAGCCGCCGCCCACCGCCGTGTCGTAGGGCCCAGTCGAACGTGGCTCAGCCGCCGACCGCCTCAGCCCGGATCGAGTCGTCGATCAGCTTCTCGGGCGGCAGGATCTCGGAGTAGGTGAGCGTTCCCTCCACCGCCATGAACATCTCCTGCATCTCGATCAGCGTGCGCTCGTTGACCACCAGCGTGGGATCGAACGCGTAGAGACCGCCTCCGCTGATCGCGCCCTCAGGAACCTGCAGGAACTCCGCGAGCGCCTTGACCACGGTCTCGTTCGTACGCCAGTCGCCCTGCATCTGCTCGGCCGCGCAGGCGACCGCCTTGAGGTAGCGAACCCCGGCATCCCGGTCGTCGACCAAGAGGCTCTCGCCATAAACGATCGCCGACGTCGTGTCGGTGCCGTACACCTTCTTCGAGTCGACCAAGGCGTGCCCCGCGCCTTGGTCGATCACCTGCTGCGTATACGGGGCGACGAGCAAGGCCCCGTCGATGCCGCCGTTCTTCAACGCCGGGACCATGTCGGGCAGGGACAGCGACACGAGCTCCACGTCGGCGAAGGTCAGCCCGCCCTCCGCGAGGGACTTGCCGAGCAGGTACGACGTGGCCGTACCGATGCTGCCCAGCACCCCGACCCGCTTGCCCCGCAGGTCCTCCACCGAATTGATGTGTGGCCCGCCGTACAGGCCGCTCGCCGCCGGTTCGTCGCCGGGGGTGTTCACCGAGCCCAGGGAGGCGACGAGCTTCACCTCGGTGCCCCGGGCGACCTGGTTGAACATCCCGGCGAATGGCGCGCCGACGTAAGCGTCGAGCTTCTTGGTGGACAGCAACGCGATGGCGTCGGCTGGGTTCTGGATGACCTGGAACTCCAGGGTGAGGTTCAGACCATCCAAGCAGCCCAGCTGCTCAGCGATGAAGGCGGGAGCGAGCGACGCCCCCGAGATGTAGCCGATGGAGAGGTGGCGTGCGCTGTCCGACGCGGACGGGGCGGGCTGCCCCTCATCCGAGGAGCCGCAGCCGGCGACCGCGACGAGAGAGAGCGACAGCAGGGCAACGGCCGCACGCCCGCGCCGCCATGCCCGGCCAACGAAACGTTCCGACACGAAGATTCCTTTCGGGACGGTCGGTGCCGATCACGACACCGAACGCTGGACAGCTCAGCGCCGCCACGGCGTGAGCAGGCGTTCCAGTCCGCGCAGCGCGAGGCTGGCCAGAACACCGATGAGCGAAATCGAGACGATGCCGACGTACATGTATTCGGGAACACCGAGGTTCCACGAGTTCCAGACCATGAAGCCCAGACCCGCGTCAGCGGCGACGAACTCCGCACCGACGATCACGATGACGGCGAGCCCGGAGGCCACTCGCATCCCGGTCAGGATCTGCGGCAGAGCGGCCGGCAGCGTGATGTGCCACATGGTGGCCAATGTGGATGCCCCGCACGACCGCGCGACGTCGAGGTACCGCGGCGACACACTGGCCACGGCATCGATGGTGTTGATGAGCACGACGAAGAAGCAGGTCAACGCGACCAGCAGCACCTTGCTCGACTCACCGAGCCCGAAGATGAGCAGCAGGAGCGGCAGGATCGCCAGCTTCGGAATCGTGTACAGCGCGGCGATGGTGGGCTCCAGGGCCGCGACCAGCAATCGGCTCCACCCGATGAGCAGGCCCAGCGCCATCGCGCTGACGGTGCCGAGGACGTAACCGGTGACGATTCGGCGGAGGCTCGCGACGACGGACTCCTGGTAGAAGCCCCGGTCGATCATGTCCAGCCAGGCCGAGCCGATGGTCGTCGGCGCCGGGAAATAGTTGTCGTCCAGCACTCCCCGCATGGCCAGCACCTGCCACACGCCCAGGAGAGCGACCGGAACCAGGACCGCGAGGCCGCGCTCGAGCAACCTCCTGCGGCGGGCATACCCGCGGGGATCGATCTGTGCGGGACCAGGGGTGATCGACCGCCAGTTCGACGAAGCGGACCGGTTCTGCGACCGGGCCGATGCCTCGACCTGTTCGGCGGACGTCGTTGCTGGCGTCATGCGCGCTGCAGCTCCCTTCGCAGACGCCGCCAAATCTCACCACGTAGGGCGGCGAAGTCACTGGAGGAACGAATCTCGTCGGGATCGCGGGGTCGTTCGAACGGGACGTCGATGACCGTGTCGATGCGGCCCGGACGGGCGGACATGACGGCGATCCGGTCGCCCAGCAGCAGGGCCTCGTCGATGGAGTGCGTCACGAAGACCACGGTGTTCTGACTCTCCTGCCACAGCTTGAGCAGCTTCTCCTGGAGCAGAAGCCGGAGCTGGGCGTCCAACGCGGCCAGCGGCTCGTCCATCAGCAGCACCTCGGGCTGGACCGCGAGAGCCCGCGCGATCGCGACGCGCTGCTTCATGCCACCGGAGACGGTGTCCGGGTACGCGTTCTCGAATCCGGTCAGATCGAGCTGGGCCAACCAATGATTGGCCACCTCACGCGCCTGGGCCCGCCCCAGGCCGATCTGCAACAGCGGGAACGTCACGTTGTCGCGGATGGTCTTCCACGGGAACACCGAATAGTCCTGGAAGACGACCGCGGACAGGGGCCGGTTGGGGTTGTCGTGGCGGAGGTCGACCGACCCGGTGGACGGCCGCTCAAGCCCAGCGGCGATCCGTAGCAGCGTCGTCTTGCCGCAACCACTCGGTCCGAGCAAGCACAGGAACTCGCCGTCTCTTACATCAAGCGATATCTCCGAGAGCGCTTCCACCGACCCGGACTTCGTGGGGAAGACCTTACCGACCTGCCGGAAGGCGATGCGGACTTCGGTGGTAGCCGTTGCCGACGAAGATCGTGGTTGCACGTGCCGACCTCGCCTCGCCGTGCCCGCAGTTTCGATCGCCGCGGGCGCCAAACTGTCATTTGATTAATGATGTAGAAGATACGGTGAGCCGTTCGGGACGACAAGACGGTCGTCCGGCTCCGTTGCCAAGTTGAGATCAGCACGAGCCGCCCCACGACCCTAACGCGGTCGCCCCCGCAGGATCTACCTGCGGGATCTAGTAGCCCCGGCTCGGGTCGACGCGGTTGCGGACCGGCTCGCCCCGCTCCACTCGAGCGACGTTGTCAAGGAAGAGGTCGGCCACCATCCGCTCGTAGCCGGGTGTGGTCCACGAGACGTGTGGGGTGAGCAGCGCCCCGGGCGCGTCCCACAGCGGGCTGTCGGCCGGGAGAGGCTCAACCGCGAAGACATCCAGGGCAGCCCCGGCCAGATGTCCCTCGCGGAGCAGCGCCGCCACCGCGTCCTCCTCCACCACGCCACCGCGGCCGATGTTGACGAGCAGGCAGCCCGGCGCGCAGCGGCGCAGGGCCTCCGCGTCGAGCATCCCCCGCGTCCCCGTCGTCGCCGGGACGGCCACCACGACAACGTGCGCGCCGCTCAGGGCGTCCGGGAGGTCGTCAACCGTGCGAATGTCGTCGAAGTCGGGCGCCGGTCGGGCGGTACGGCGTACGCCGGTGACGACCACACCGAGCCCACGCAGCAGTCGAGCCACCTCGGTGCCCACCGGTCCCGTTCCTAGTACGACGGCCCGGCGGCCTCGCAGCAGCACCGGTGGCTCCGGCTGCCACCGGTGCGCCCGCTGATGGCTCAGCGCGGCCGGGAAACGCTTCGCCAGGGCGAGGATCGCGGCCACCGCGAACTCGGCCATGGCAGGCGCCGACAGTCCCCGGGAGTTCGCGATGAGGACCGCCGCCGGCAACCCGCGCGCGGGCAGCAGGCCATCGGCCCCCGAGCCCGCCAACTGAATCAAACGGAGCTGGTGGGCCGCCGACCAGTCCAGCGGCGGAAAGTACACGCCGAGCAAGGCCCGTACCTCGCCCAGGCCGGCCCGTAGTTGGTCGGGATCCCGCCAGACGACGGCCTGGCGACCAGCGAGGTCGGCGGCGGCCAGGACACGTTCGGCGAACGCACCGTAGCCGTGCACGACCGGAATGTGGTCAACCATCGCCCCGCTGGTCCGCGAGCACCTCGTCGGCTACCCGCGCCTCGACGGCGTACGCGTCGGCGAGCGTGCCGCGGATTCCCTCCCCCACGGCGCGCTTGACCGCCGCCACGGCGGCCGGCGCGTTCTGCGCGATCTGCTCGGCTATCTCCAGGGCCCGGGCCAGCGACGTTCCGTCCGGAACCACCTCCGAGACGAAGCCGTAGGCCCGCATCTGCTCCGCCCCGAAGCGGGCTCCGGTGAGCATCACCTGCATCGCCGCGGCGTAGCCGATCTGACGCGGCAGACGGGCGATGGAGCCGCCACTCGGGATGTATCCGTGCCGCACCTCCGGCAGGGCGAAGCTCGCCGACGCCCCCGCGATCCGGATGTCGGTGGCGCCGACGAGCTCCATGCCTCCGCCGAGGCACAGGCCCTCGATGGCCGCGATGACCGGGACCGGCAGCACCACGTCGCGCAGCACAGCGTGGTGCACGTCGCCCCACACGCGCTCCGGGTCCTCACCCCGGCGCACGGCCTCGGCGACGTCCGCTGGGAAGTCCCGGAGGTCGGCGCCGGAGGAGAAGTCCCGCTCGCCGGTGATCACCACGGCCCGTACGTCGTTCGCGCGGGCGACCGTGCGCCACGCCTCGGCGAGCGCCCGGAAACCGGCCAGGTTGAACGCGTTGCGCCGCTCAGGACGATTGATGCGGATCACCGTGATGTGCGGCGACGGAGAACTGACCTCGATCACGTCGCGCCACCGCCCCGATCGCTGGCCGGACGCGTCATGGCTTCACGACCTTCCGGGTGACCGAGTGCGTGCCCCCGAAGCAGAACTGGCTGCGCCCGGCCTTCCCGCCGACGACGAAGAACTCGAAGCAGTCAGCCGAGGGGTTGACCGTCACCAGCGTCTCGGGAGCGTCGAGCAACCACCGCAGCTCCGGATGCGAGACCTCGAAGGCTTCCATGGACTGGTTGAGCATCAGCTGCCTGAACGGCAGCTTCGTCTTGCGATGGATCGCCTCGGCGATGTCCTTCGGCTTCCATCCCGCGTTGCCGAACACCGCCGCGTGGTCGGGCGCCATCAGGAGCATGTTGGAGAAAGTTCCGTGGAACGGGTACCCGGCGGACAGCGGCGCGTTCTGCTTGATCAGCCAGGCGCCGGCGGACGGTGTACCCACCGCGTGCGACGTCAGCGTGGACCAGCTCTCGATGAGTCGCTCGGGGTCGGAGTTCTGAAAATCGAAGAACTCCGTCATCCCGTAGGGGACGTTCACCGTGACGGTCGAGTCCTCCAGCGAGAAGCCCTGCTGCACCCGCCAGGGCTCCCACGGTGTGGCCTCCTCGTTCTCCGCCACGCAGGCCGAGAACTTCATCGGCGTGCCGATGGTGTCCATGTCGGTGATGCCGGGGTACGAGAGACCGACGTTCATCATGATCAGGCGCAACGCCCGACCGATGGCCACATTGACCGAGGAGACGGAGCCTGGTCCGAGCGCGCAAATCCCCCGGTTCATGCCGATCTCGTCGGCGATCGGGCCGGAGACGAGCACGAGCGGGGCCTGGGGACCAGTGGACATCGCCCAGGTGCGCAGCCCCATCGACGGGTCCAGGATGCACTCGACCATCGCCATGATGACGGGCATCGCCTCTGGCCGGCATCCCGCCATCACGGCGTTCGCGGCGATCTTCTCCACGGTGCCGATGCCGAAGCCCGGCGCGAAGTCCCCGACGACGTGGTCGCCGTCGTACCCGGACGCCTCGATCATCGCCTGGACCTTCTTGCGTGTCGGCGGGATGAGCGGCATCCCGTCGCTCCAGCCGTTGGCGATGAACCGCCGCTGCATCTCGTCGAAGGCGGCCATCAGGTCCGGCGCGTCGAAGTGCAGCTCCGGCGCCGACTCGAGAACCATCGAGGAGAACTGCGGCAGGGTGTCGTACGTCGCCCGGTCGGTGGTGAGCAGCCGGACCAACTCGTCGAAGGAGTCCTCCACCATCGCGTGGATCTCCTCCGTGCTCTTGTTGGAGAAGCAGTCCGGCACGATGAGCGGGCACGCTTCCGGAAGGCCGAACGTCTTGGCGCTGAACCGGGCGTCGTCCTCGAAGATGGCCGCGGTGTAACCGACGGCGGGCACGCCCCGGCGCTCGACCTCGCACAGGTCGCGCATGAGCCAGGAGGTACAGCTACCGCAGTC
>ERZ777003.4361-NODE-4361-length-12047-cov-6.638843_pt1 | contig 12047 bp, 14 predicted proteins | sample MGYA00374956_ERZ777003 | MGnify/ENA primary metagenome ERZ777003 (study PRJEB29302, sample SAMN06268252) | bioreactor metagenome | isolation source: Joint BioEnergy Institute, California, USA | place: USA:Joint BioEnergy Institute, California, USA | collected... | reverse complement strand
CCGGCAAGTCGACGCTGCTGAACGCCCTCACCGGCGCCGGCGTGAGCGTCGGCTCGCGCCTGTTCCACACGCTGGACCCGACCACCCGCAGCTACGAGCACAACGGGCGCCGCTACCTCGTCACCGACACCGTCGGCTTCATCCGCAAGCTCCCGCACCAGCTCGTCGAGGCCTTCAAGGCGACGCTCGAGGAGACGCGGCTCGCGGACCTGATCGTGCACGTTGTCGACGGCTCCGCGCCCGTGGAGGGGCGCCGCGAGGCGATGGCCGCGGTCGACTCCGTGCTCGAGGAGATCGGCGCCGACGACCAGCCGCGCCTGCTCGTCTACAACAAGCTCGACCTGCTCGACGAGGACGAGCGCCGCGACCTGCTCGTCGGCGCAGCCGACGCGATCGGGATCTCCGCCGCCACGGGCGAAGGCCTGGACGAGCTCAAGGACCGCATCGAGGTCGCGTTCGAGGAGACGCTGCGACCGGTCGAGCTGCTCGTGCCCTACGCGGAGGGTGCGCGGCTGTCCGAGCTCTACGAGCTCGCGGGCGAGGTGGATCGCGAGGAGCGGGGTGACGGCGTGCTCGTCCGGGCGCGGATCCCCGCCGGGCTCACGCACCGCTTTGCCGAGTTTGCGGTGAACGGCGCCGGCGCGAGCGCCGACGACGGCGCAGGCGCCTGACGCGGCGCTAGATTCGCGCGCGTGGAGCTGCGCTGCACGCTTCTGAGCGACGACGCCCGTCTGCCGACGCGGGCCCACGAGGGCGACGCCGGCCTCGATCTCTACGCGAGCGAGGCGGCAACGCTGGGCCCGGGGGAGAGGGCGAGCGTGGGCACGGGGATCGCGGTCGAGATCCCGCCGGGGCACGCCGGGCTGGTGCTGCCGCGCTCGGGGCTCGCCGCGCGCCACGGCATCGCGCTCGTAAACGCGCCCGGCCTGATCGACTCCGGGTACCGCGGCGAGGTGCGCATCCTGCTGCTGAACACCGACCGCGAGGAGACGTTCGAGATCTCGCCCGGCGACCGCATCGCCCAGCTCCTCATCACCCCGTTCGCCGAGGCGACCCCGGTCGAGGCGGCGGAGCTGAGCGCCACCGCCCGCGGCGACGGCGGCTTCGGCTCGTCCGGGCGCTAGCGCGAGGCGGCGGCGCGCGCGTTCGCGTGCGCGGCGAGCTCGAGCGCGTCGTCGAGCGGCTCGAGCGCCGGCGCCTCGCCGAGGCGGCGCGCGAGCGCCAGCTCGATCAGCCGGTCGGCGAGCCAGGCGTTCTTCGGCAGCAGTGGGCCGTGGATGTAGGTGCCGATCACGTTGCCGGCGCGCACGCCCTCGTGCCCGTCCTTGCCGTTGTTGCCGAAGCCCTTGATCACGCGGCCGAGCGGCTCGACCCCGGCGCCCAGGTAGGTGCGGCCTCCGTGGTTCTCGAAGCCCGCGATCTCGCGCGGTCCGGAGCCGAGGTCCGCCTCGATGACGACGTTGCCGATCAGCCGCTCGCCGGGCTCGCGGACGGTCTCCAGGTCGACGAGCCCGAGGCCCTCGATGCGCTCGCCGCCCACCTCGTAGCCGTGTCCGAGGAGCTGGTAGCCGCCGCAGACCGCCAGCAGCACGGCCCCGTCGGCGACCGCGCTCGCGAGCGCGTCGCGCTTGGTCCGGCGCATGTCACCGGCGACGAGCGCCTGGTCGCGGTCCTGGCCGCCGCCGATGTAGATCAGGTCGTGCGCCGCCGGGTCGATCTCGTCGCCGGGCCCGGCCGCCGCGTACGCGAAGCCGATCCCGCGCCACTCGCAGCGGCGCTGGAGGAAGAGCACGTTGCCGCGGTCGGCGTAGATGTTCATCTGCTCGGGATAGAGCGCGAGCAGGCGGAGCTCCGGGGCGGGCATCAGGCGGCCTCCAAGACGACCACGGTCGAGCCGACGTGGTCGGGTGTAGGCGGGATCTCGATCCGCTCGGCGGGCGCGAATCCCAGCGCGAGCGCTTCGCCCTCGAGCGCCTGCGGCGCGAGCTCGTCGAGCTCGATCACATCGACGTACTCGCGCAGGTCCCCGGCGGGGGAGACCCGCTGGCGCAGCCTGCGCACGGCGATGCGGCCCTCTACCGCCCGGGCATCGAGTGGCTGGCTCGAGAAGATCCAGCCGTCGATCTCGCGGACGTCGGGGAGGGGAGGGGGTCCTGCGTCCATGACGGGAGCGGTATACCCGGCGAGCATCGCCGCCGCGAGCCTGCCTCCCGGCCCGAGATGCGCGCGAACGCGGCGCAGCATCGCCACGCGGCCGCTCGGACCGAGGAGGTGGACGAACTGCATCGGAGCGCAGACGAGGGCGAACTCACGCCCGAGGTCGAGCTCGCGGGCGTCGGCGACCACGGCTTCGACGTCGACGCCTCTCTCCGCGGCACGCTCGGAGAGCGCCGCGATCAGCTCCCGGTCCGTATCGACGCCGGTGACCTCGTGTCCGGCCGCCGCCAGATCCAGCGCGACCCTGCCCGTTCCGCAGCCGAGCTCGAGCACGGGCCCGGCGGCCTCGTGGGCGAGCTCGCGCCACAGGGCCAGGTCCGCCGCATAGGCCCCGCACTCGACGTCGTGCCAGACGGCCGCCTCGCCTCCGACCCCGGTTGCCGGCCCGTCGCTCACCGCCAGTACTCCTCGGCGAGGCCGCGGTCGGCGAGCAGGGTGCGCAGCTCGAGGAGCGCCGTGTAGGTCGGCAGCGCGAAGAGGCGGCCGTCGGCCGCGGCGACCGCCTGGTCCAGGGAGCGCTCGATCGACTCCTCGACCGCCAACAGGGACGGATCGACGCCCGCGTACTTCAGCCGGACCGCCATCTCCGGCGCCCGGGTGCCCGAGCACGTGATCCGCCGCGCGGACCCGGCCAGGTGCTCGAAGTCGGCGTCCCAGATCCAGGAGACGTCACGCCCGTCCGCGATCCCGTCGTTCAGGGCGATCCAGAGGTCGAGCGGGCCGCGCTCGGCCTCGAGGCGCAGCGTGCGCAGGACCTCGTTCGCGCCGGCCGGGTTCTTGATCAGCAGGATCGAGACGGGGACGCCGGAGACCTCGATGGTCTCGACGCGGCCGAACGCGGCCTCGACGGACTCGAGGCCCCGGGCCGCCTGCTCCGGGGTGACGCCGAGCCCGAGGGCGGCGGTGAGCGCCGCGAGCGCGTTGTAGACGTTGTAGAGGCCGGGCAACGGGAGGTTCACGCTCACCTCGCCCGCGGGCGTCTGCGCCGTGAAGCGCGAGCCGTCCATGCCGTCGAGCTCGATCGCGGTTGCGCGCACGTCCGGATCGGGGCGGCCCGCGCCGCACTTCGGGCACTCGTAGTGCCCCAGGTGGCCCACGAAGGAGCGCGCGTAGGAGTACGGGTGCCCGCAGCGGCGGCAGTGCTTCGCGTCGTGGGCGTGCTGGAGCTCGGGGAGCGCCTGCGAGGCATCCTCGACGCCGAAGTAGGTGACCCCGGGACGGGTGGCAAGGCTCTCGTCGCGGCCCAGGTCGGCCACGAGCGGGTCGTCGGCGTTCAGGCAGAAGGCGGTCGCTCCCGCGCGCTCGGCGACGAGCGCGGCCCACTCGTCCGCGAGCGACTCGAGCTCGCCGTAGCGATCGAGCTGGTCGCGGAAGAGGTTCCCGAGGACGACCTGGCGCGGCTCGAGCGCGGCCGCGATCGTCGGCAGCCAGGCCTCGTCGACCTCGAACAGGCCCTCGTCGCCCTCCTGCTCGATCAGGGCGGTGGCGACGCCGCGGTCCATGTTGGAGCCGGCGCGGTTGTGCACGGGATCGCGGCCGGCCGCCCGCAGCGCGGAGGCGATCATCCCGGCCGTCGTCGTCTTGCCGTTGGTGGCGCTCACGATCGTCGCGCCGCGCTCGAGGCGGGCGCCGAGCACGGAGATCGCGTCGGGGGCCATCCGCAGGAGGAGGCGGCCCGGGAGGGTCGTGCCCCCGCCGCGCCCGGTCCGGCGGCTGAGCGTGCCCGCGGCGCGGGCGACGGCGACCTTGGCGCGGAAGCCGGCGCTCATGCGCTCGCCGGGACGATCAGCTTCAGCGCCCGGGGCAGCAGGCTCACGGTTGCGGGAAGCTCGGCGATCGGATCGCCGTCCGCGTAGAGGGCGAAGGGCCTGTCCGCCTCGATGCGCACCTCGCGGGCGCGCCACACGGTGACGTCGAGCGCTTCCAGGTGCTCGCCCTTGAAGACCTTCGGGAGCCCCCGCAGGAAGCGCAGCTTGCTCACGTTGCCGAGCGCGCCGACGTCGAGCAGCCCGTCGTCGAGCTCTGCGTTCGGCGCCGCGTACATGCCGCCACCGTAGGCCTTGTTGTTCGCGGCGGCCACCGTGTACCCGGTCACGATCCTGCGCTCGCCGTCGAGCTCGAGGGTGAACGTGGCGGGCTTCCAGAAGGCGAGGGCCCGCAGCGCCGCGTAGGCGTAGACGAGGCCGCCCCTGACGAGCCGCGCCTCGTTCGCGATGCGGTTGGCGTCCGAGTCGAAGCCGCAACTGGCAATGCCGAGGAAGCGCTTGCCGTTGGCTACGCCGACGTCGATCTCGCGGGTGTGCCCGGCCTTGATCACCGCGACGGCGCCGGCGGGATCGGTCGGGATCCCCAGTACCCGCGCCAGGTCGTTACCCCGCCCGCCGGGGATGATCCCCATCGGCGACCCGGAGTTCGCGAGCGCGCCGCCGACCTGGCCGATGAGCCCGTCGCCGCTCATGACGACGGGGATCTCACCCGCTTCGACCGCGGCGCGCGCCTCGGAGATGCCGTGCTCGAGGCTCTCGGTCAGGACGGTGCGGTGCTCGAGGCCCGCGGCCGCCATCTCGCGCTCGACGGCCGCGCGGGCGTCGCGGGCACGCCCGGCGCCCGCCGACGGGTTGACGAGCAGCGTGTAGCGCCCGGATCCGACCATTGCGCGGGCCAGCCTACTCAGCCGAAGCGCGGCCGACGACGTAGGTCGCGCGGCCCGCCTGGCCGGATGCGACCGGCTCGAGGCCGTGCTTTCGCAGGCCGCGCTCGAGCACCGGGTTCGGCGTGTAGAACGGGGTCGCGGGGCCCCCGGACGCGACGAAGATCACGTGCCCGCCGGGCCGCAGCACCCGCGCGATCTCGCTGAAGAACGGGGGCACGTTGACCTGGGTGATCAGGTCGAAGGAGTCCTCGCCGTATGGAAGCTCGGCGGCATCGGCGACCTTGAACGCCACACGGCCCTCCGGGTCGAGCCCGACCTTGGCCTGCGCCGCGCGGATCATCTCCGTCGACATGTCCACGCCGCGCACGCTCGCCCGCGGGAACTCGCGCGAGAGGAACAGCGCGGCGACGCCGGTACCCGTGCCGATGTCCAGGATCCGCTCGGGCTCACGATCGATGTTGGTCACCGCGACCGCGAGGCCCTCGAGGTGGTCGACGGAGCCGGCGCTGGTGCGCAGATCCCAGTCCGAGGCGAGCGAGTCGAAGTAGCCGCGCATGGGGCGCCGCAGGAGCGGCCACAGCCAGGGCGCCCGGGCCACCGTGGCGTTCATGAACCTCCCGATCAGGCGAACCCGGGTCGGCGGGCCGGCTGGCCGCTCTCCGCTCATGCCCACATGATCTCGACTAGCCTCCTCGGCCGTGGTCCGGGGACGACATGCGGCGCTGATCGCGTTGGCACTCGCGCTGTCTGCCGCTGGATGCGGCGACGACGACGAGGCGCCGGCCACCACGCCCACGACAGCGCAGGAGGAGGGCTGCGAGCCGGTCGAGCAGCCGAAGCCCAAGTCGGTGAACCTGCGCGCTCCCGAGCGGGTCCTGAAGCGCGGGGAACGGGCCACGGCAACCGTCGAGACGAGCTGCGGGACGTTCACGCTCGAACTCGATACGAAGCGGGCGCCGAAGACCGCCAACTCGTTCGCGTACCTGGCCGAGGAGGGCGTCTACGACGGCACCTGGTTCCACCGGATCGTCACCGACGCCTTCATCCAGGGCGGCGACCCGCTCGGCGACGGCACGGGCGGCCCCGGCTACACGATCACCGAAAAGCCCGGCCCGAACACGTCGTACCTGCGCGGGTACGCGGCGATGGCCAAGACGGCCGTCGAACCGGCGGGGACCTCCGGCAGCCAGTTCTTCATCGTCGCCCAGGCCGATGCGGGCCTGCCGGCCGACTACGCGGTCTTCGGCCAGGTCGTCGACGGGATCGACGTCGTGCGGCGTATTGCGGCCCTGGGCGACCCGGCCAGCGGGCAGGAGGGGACCCCGACCCAGCCGGTTACGATCGAACGGGTGACGATCGAAACGGGCAAGTAGGGGCATGGCGAAGGTCGGCGTCGGGGACCTGGCCCCCGATTTCGAGCTCGAGGGGACCGGCGGGATCGTCTGCCGCCTGAGCGAGCTGCGCGGGGAGTGGGTGATCCTGGCCTTCTATCCGGGCGACTTCACGCCCGTCTGCACGAAGCAGTTCTGTTCCTACCGCGATGCGGCGGACCGCCTGGACGAGCTGGACGCGGTCGTGTTCGGGATCTCGCCCCAGTCCGTGAGCTCCCATGACCGCTTTGCCGCCGAGCACGACCTGACCGTGCCGCTCCTCGCCGACCCCGAGCACCGCACCGCCCGGGCCTACGGGATCGTCGGCCCCGGCGGCCTCGTACGGCGCTCGATCTTCATCATCGACCCCGAGGGCATCGTGCGCTACCGCCACGTCGCGCTGCTCGGCCTGCGCTACCGCGACGTGGAGCACCTCGCCTCGGCCCTGGAGACGGCCCGCCAGGCCGCGGCGGCCGCATGAGCGCCGCCGAGGCGATCACGCCCGAGCCGTTCCGCGTCGACGCCGGCGGGTTCGAGCTCGCGGGCGAGGGGACGGGGGAGGGGCCCGTCGTCGCTCTCGCGCACGGGCTGACCGCGACGCGCCGCTACGTCCTGCACGGCTCGAAGGCCATGAACCGCGCCGGCTACCGCACGCTCGCCCACGACGCGCGCGGCCACGGGGAGTCCGACCCCGCGCCGACCGGCGCGGGATACAGCTACGCAGAGCTCGCCGATGACCTGCGCTCGGTCCTGGACGCCGAGGCGCGCGGGCGGCGAGTGGTGCTCGCGGGCCATTCCATGGGCGCCCACACGCTGACCGCGCTGGCGCTTCGCGACCCGGACGCCTACGCGGCTGCCGTGATCATCGGGCCCACCTACATGGGCGCGGAGGCGAGCGAAGAGGGCCTCGCCTATTGGGACGGCCTTGCGGACGGGCTCGAGCGCGACGGCGTCGACGGCTTCATCGAGGCCTACGACGAAGGCCTCGACCCGGACTGGCGCGACGTTCTCGTGCGCATCGCGCGCGAGCGCCTCGGGCGCCACGCGCACCCCGAAGCCGTCGCCAGGGCGCTGCGCGAGGTGCCACGCTCGCGCCCGTTCGGGGATCTCGACGAGTTGGCGAAGCTCGACATCCCTGTGCTCGTCGTCGCGAGCCGCGACGAGGCCGACCCGAGCCATCCCTACGCGGTCTCCGAGGCGTGGACGGAGCGCCTGCCGCAGGCGCGCCTGATCGTCGAAGGGGAGGGGGAGTCTCCGCTCGCCTGGCAGGGCGGGAAGCTCTCGCGGGCGATCGCGGACTTCTGCGCGGAGGACGCCGTGCGGGCGCGCCTCGACGCTTAGCCTGTTCGGACTGCGCCGACGCCGTGTTTCATCCACTCCGCAGCGTCCAGCCGAGCTTCCGCGTACGTATGCTTTTCGGCGGGCATGATCGATGACGGAGAGGCGATCCATCGCACGGCGGGCGCGGAAGCCACGCCGACACGTGCGGCCGACGGGACCCATGAGGGCGCCTGGAAGCGCGATTAGCGCAAGGAGGCCACGGGTATCCTGACCGCCGTGAACGCCGATGCTCGCGTCGAATTCTCGCTGCCGGCGCGAGCGGAAAACGTGCCGCTCGTTCGTCACGCGCTGGCGGGCCTCGCGGAGGAGCTCGGGATGGGCCCGGGCGAAGTCGCCGACCTGAAAACGGTCGTCACCGAGGCCTGCACGAACGTGGTCGTCCACGCGTACGAGCCGGGCGAGGTCGGGCCGCTGACCGTGAGCGCCGTGCCGGAGAGCGACGCGCTCGTAGTCACCGTGCGCGACTACGGCCAGGGGATCCGCCCGCTCGCCGACGTCGAGCGCCGCAGCCTGCGCCTCGGCCTGCCGCTGATCGCGGCGCTCTCGAAGGGGTTCGAGGTCGAGGCGAGCCCCGGCGCCGGCACGACCGTGCGCATGCGCATGCCGCTCAGCTCGAACGGCATCCCGCGACAGGCGGAGCGCCCGTCCGTAAGCGACGAGCTGCGCATCGACATCGACACGGGCGACGTGCTCGCACCGGTGCTCTCGCGCGTGATCTCGATGTTCGCGACGCGCGCCGATTTCTCCGTCGACCGGCTCTCCGACGCGGTGCTCATCAGCGACGCACTCTCCGCGAGCGCGCGCAACAGCTTCACCGACGGGACCGCGCGGATCGTCGTCTCCGAGGAGGCGGGCTCGTTCGGGGTGCGGATCGGGCCGCTCGACTCCGGCGGCGCCCGCCGGCTGCTGGACGGGCTGCGCATCCCGCAGCTCGACGCCAGCCTCGAGTCGCTCGCCGAGGAAGTGAGCGTCGACGAGGACGAGGAAGGCGAGCACCTCGTCCTGAAGATCGCGCGCGAGTAGCCGTCCCTAGGAGTCCTGCTCGTCGGCGATCTCGCGCAGCTTCGCGAGCGCGCGGCGCAGGATCCGCGAGACGTGCATCTGCGAGTAGCCGACCTGTTCGGCGATCTTCGACTGCGTGAGGTCCTCCTCGAAGCGCAGCCGCAGCACCTCGCGCTCCGTGTCGTCGAGGACGCCGGCGCCCGCCTCGATCGCATCGCGGTCCTCGACGAGCTCGTAGCCCGGCTCGTCGACGCCGACCCGGTCGGCGATCGTCGTGTCCTCGTTGGGGTCCGAGGAGACCGAAGGCTGATCGAGGGAGATCGTGCGCCTCGCCACGGTCGCCTCGAAGGACTCGAGCACCTCGGCCTCCGAGAGGTCGGCCGTCTCGGCGATCTCCGCCACCGTGGGTGAGCGCTCGAGCTCCGCGCTCAGCTTCGCGATCGCCTCGTCGACGCTGCGGATGCGCTCCTGCAGGCCGCGGGGCACGCGCAGGGTCCACACGCGGTCGCGGAAGTGGCGGCGCAGCTCGCCGAGAATCGTGGGTCCTGCGAAAGCCGCGAACGGGACGCCGCGCTCGGGGTCGTAGCGCTCGAGCGCCGAGACGAGGCCGAGGCTCGCCACCTGGATCAGGTCCTCCGTGGGCTCGACGCCGCCCGCGTAACGCATCGCGAGGCTGCGCGCGAACGGCATGAAGCGCCGTACGACCTCCTCACGCGCCGCCTCGTCGCGGGTGGCCGCGTACGCAGCCAGGAGTTCCCGCTCGTCCGAGAGGGCCTCCTCGGGCCCTAGCGGTGGTGGCAGGTCGGCGCGCCTGGTCTGCGAACGATCTGAGCTCATTGATCCCTGAGGCCCCGCACGCAGCGTAGCTCAGCCCTCCCGTGTTTCCCCGAAGAACTAGCGAGGGCCCGGGTGGGGGGAAACCCGGGCCCTCGACGATGCCTTGGCCGTGTCAGCCGAGGCGTGGCCATGTGATTACCCACGGCCTGGAGCTCTAAACACCTCGCTTGAAAAAGATTCTTGGCTTCCTCACAAACACCCAAATTGGGGGGAAATGGCAAGGACGCGGAGGCGCGTTTGCAAAGGGGACTCCGGTGGGTATCGCCTTATGTCAACCAGACCACTGGAAACCGATTGAAAGGCGGGAGGAACTCCACTTTGCGTAAAGCACTGCTCATCACTGCCGTTGTCGCGCTGCTCACGGCGGCCGTCCCGGCAAGCGCGAGCGCGGCCTTCGGGGCGATCGCGATCAACCCGAAGACCGGAGACGTGGGCCTGAGCATCAACAAGCCGCGCAAGTCCGTCGCCAAGAAGAGGGCGAACAAGGACTGCAACGGCAAGTGCAAGATCGTCGTCTGGGTCCGCAACGGCTGCGCAGCGGTCGTGGCCACGGACCGCAAGTACATCCCCGGCGTCGGCCGCACGAAGAAGGAAGCCCTGCGGCACGCACACCGCCGCGCGGACAGGCCATCGAAGAAGGTCGCCTGGATCTGCAGCGGCTGATCGGGGCGATCGGGGAGCGAGAGGCGCTCGTAGGGCGCGGGAGCCGGCGCAACGCGCGCGGGCTGCCGCGCCCTCGCGAGTTCCGTAGCGCCGCCAGGGCGCCACGGCATAAGTAGACATAACCCTTCTTATCGCGCGTACCGCGCGCAGAAACCCCGAGCCCGGCCTACATCGGGGGGCCTGAGCGTCGCTTGAGCGCCCGCAGGACTCCCCGATGCGCGCGGGCGGCGTCCACTCTCAGTTGAGCGACGGATCCTCCGGCATCCGCGCGAGCAGCGCGTACTGGCCGCCCTTGCGCTCGAGGACGCTGTGCCAGAGCGTCTCGGGGTCGTCCGGGAAGAGCTCCGCCGGAAGCGGCGCCTCGACGATCCAGGCGTCTTCGTCGAGCTCGGACTCGAGCTGGCCCGGGCCCCAGCCGGAGTAACCGGCGTACACGCGGCCCCGGCGCACGGCGCGCTCGAGGTCCTCGTTGAGCGTGTCCGCGGCGACGAACCCGACGTCCGCGGCCACGATCCAGGCTGCCGCCGTCGGGTCCGAGAACTCCGCGAGCACGACCAGGGCCTTCGGCTGCACCGGTCCGCCGATGAAGATCGGCTCGTCGTCGATCACGCCCGCCAGCTCGGGCGCGATCTCGCCCACCTCGGTGTCCGAGGGCCGGTTCAGCACCACCCCCATCGCCCCCTCCTCGGTGTGCTCGGTGATCAGGACGACGCTCCGGGCGAAGTTCGGGTCGAGCAGGGCCGGCGATGCGATGAGGAGCTTGCCGCGTAGCGAGTCCGTCATCGGCTCCATTCTGCCGACGTGCGCGGCTCAGGGCGGGAAAACGCGCTCGCTAGCCTTGGTCTCGCGATGATCAAGGACGTAACCGAAGCGACGTTCATGACCGAGGTTGTCGAGCGCTCGCGCGAGCTCCCGGTCGTCGTCGACTTCTGGGCCGAATGGTGCGGCCCCTGTCGGCAGCTCGGCCCGGCGCTCGAGGAGGCGATCCGCAAGCGCGGCGGCGAGGTCGAGCTCGCCAAGGTGGACACGGACGCCAACCAGAACCTCGCCCGCAGCTTCGACATCCGCGGCATCCCCGCGGTGAAAGCCTTCCGCGACGGCCAGATCGTCGCCGAGTTCACCGGCGCGATCCCGCCGCCGCAGATCGAGCAGTTCCTGAACCAGCTCGTCCCCTCGAAGGCCGACCGGCTGGTTGAAGCCGGTGACGAGCAGTCGCTGCGCGAGGCGCTGGAGCTCGATCCGCGCCACAACGCGGCCGCCGCGGCGCTCGGGAAGATCCTCGTCTCCCGCGGCGACCGCGACGAGGCGGCGGAGCTCTTCGGGCGCTTCAGCGGTGACTTCGTGATCGACGGGCTAGCCGCCCGGCTCGAGCTCGAGCCCGGAAACGGCGACGAGGAGAGCGAGCTCGGCGCCGCGTTCGCAGCGTGGGATTCCGGCGATGCCGCCGAGGCCCTGGAGCGCCTGCAGACGGCGATCGCAGCCGAGGGCGACGAGGAGCGGCGCGACCGGATCCGCCGGGTCATGGTCGCGATCTTTACCGAGCTCGGCGCCGATCATGAGCTCGCCCGGGAGCACCGCCGGCGACTGGCCGCGGCGCTCAACTGAGTCGCCCGCGCGCGACAATCTGAACGATGTTCGATCTCGGAGGCGTGGGCATCTTCACGGCGTTCGCCGCCGGCTTCGTGTCGTTCGTCTCCCCGTGCGTCCTGCCCCTGGTCCCGGGCTACCTCTCCGCGATCACGGGCCTCACCCCCTCCGAGCTGGACAGCGCCGACGCCCGGCGGGTCCTCGGCCCCGCTCTGCTGTTCGTGGCCTCGTTCTCGACCGTCTTCATCCTCTTCGGGCTCGCGACGACGGCGATCGGCGAGACGCTGCGCGAGAACCAGGACGTGCTCTCGAAGATCGCCGGCTGGGCGATGATCGCGATGGGCCTCCTCTTCGTCGCGAGCATGTTCGTCGTGCGC
>ERZ777003.4358-NODE-4358-length-12054-cov-4.200767_pt1 | contig 12054 bp, 11 predicted proteins | sample MGYA00374956_ERZ777003 | MGnify/ENA primary metagenome ERZ777003 (study PRJEB29302, sample SAMN06268252) | bioreactor metagenome | isolation source: Joint BioEnergy Institute, California, USA | place: USA:Joint BioEnergy Institute, California, USA | collected... | reverse complement strand
TGGTCACACCGGTCGCACAGAACATCACCGACCCCTTCGCGAGGTCTTCAAGACGGTAACAACGGTTCAGATCCTCGATCCCCATCCGGCGGGCACGTTCTTTTTCTTCCTCGTTGCGGAAGACGAGCCGGCCCTGGAAATCGCCCCCCAAGCATTTCATGGCAGCGGCCGAAATCACGCCCTCCGGCGCTCCGCCGATTCCCAAAAGAATATCGATACCGGAATCACGAATGCCTGTGGCAACCGCCGCGGAAACGTCGCCATCTCCAATGAGATGAATCCGGGAGCCCAAAGCCCGGACACGCGCGATCAACTCCTCGTGGCGAGGACGGTCGAGAATAACGACAGTCACTTCTGAAACATCCTTGCCCAAAACCTTGGCAACGTTCCGGATGTTTTCCTCCGGGGGAGCATCGATATCGATCGCGCCCTTCGCTTCAGGCCCGACCGCGATTTTGTCCATGTATGTGTCGGGCGCGTGCAGGAAATTGCCTTTTTCCGCTACGGCGATCACGGAAATCGCCCCTACGCCGCCGTTCGCGCAAATCGTCGTTCCTTCAAGCGGGTCCAAGGCGATATCGACATGAGGCGAGTTTTCATCCCCCTGCCCGACTTTTTCGCCGATATAGAGCATCGGCGCCTCATCGCGTTCGCCTTCACCGATCACCACAGTTCCGTTCACGCGGATGCTGTTGAACGCTTTTCTCATGGCATCGACGGCCGCTTGGTCCGCCGCCTTTCCGTCTCCGCGCCCCATAAACCGGGAACACGCGAGAGCCGCCGCTTCCGTTAAACGAACGAATTCAAGCGCGAGGTTCCTGTCCATTCGTGACTCCTTCACATTGATTGCGATGCCATAGAAGCAAACTTCAGCACGAGCGACAAGATTAGAATTTCTCCGGCGGCCATGTTTCCGACCACGACTCGGTGCCAAATTGCCGCACGATCTCGGCGGGTAGGCGCGCCGGTCGCAAATCTTTGTTGAGCGGCACCAATGTGGTGTGCCCTGTGCAGATCCAAGACTCCAAACGCTTCGACCAGATCGCGTACCGGAACTTGAGCCGCAACCCTTTCACCATCCCCTCGACTCGCGTAACGAGTTCATCTTCAAAACGGGCTGGTTTGATGTAACGGCAATAGAGATCGATCACGGCGAAAGCCCAAGGACCCATCGGTTGATGAAGCTGGATCAGACCGCGTTCCCTCAACCACGCGACCCGGGCCTCTTCGAAGTAACGGATGTAATTGCTGTGATGAACGACTCCCATCGTGTCCGTGTCGTGAAATGCCACTCGGTGATGGTAATCATAAATATTGCTTTTCACTCGAATATCCCCGTTTAACCGCCGCGGAAGTTAGGCGTGTCGAATCTTATGAAGGCGATGTGGCCGGAGCGTTGCTCATTCCACAAGGATCGGCGGCGCTCCGGCCGCGCCAACGGAGAGGAAGCTTACGTTTGCGGCTGTCAGGCGTTCAATAGAAAATTCAGCGAATTCCGTCGACGTTCTCGACAATATGCCAATCGTGCTCATCAGGTTTCGTCTCAACATGAGAAACGCAGCATGTATCTCCGGACGTACGGCGGGGCGTGAGCTAGAATGGAAAGAGATCACCTCGAAAAAGGAGCCATCATGCTGCATCCCAAGACCAATATCCGGCGATCCGCATTCGGCGTATTACTTGCGATGTTCACGGTGAGCTTGGTCAGCGCCTGCACGACCCAGCCGCTTTCGAGCGAAGAAGCCCGTCTGCGCCAGCGGCAGACGGAGGAGCGCATCGAGCGCCTCGACCGGATTTCATCGAGGGTCTCGCTGACCGATTACCATTGATTCAATTTTTCTTGTTGATATCGAGACCTTTCAGAACCGCAAATGCCGGGTGGCCTGACTCGCGAACTTCCGCCTCGGCGTACTCGTTTTCCAAACGGCGGCGGATTTCATTGATTTCGTCCTCACGGACGCAGACGTCCCCGCCGCCGCACTTCGGATAAAACGGTTCGGCGAGCGCAACCATCTCGCGCACATACTCACCCGCTTCGAAAATATTGTTCCGGTACGGCGTCATCATCGGCCCCTCCGAGAGGAAGTCGATCGACTGGTTGCCGTGAGCGGAATGGCCGTTGCGCGACTCCTCGTTCTCTTCGAAAAGGATGTCATGGAAGCTGCGGTTGATTTCGAGATCGAAGTCGTATCCGCAAGTCGAACAGACTTCGGTGAGCGTCGTGCGAACGCGCCCGCGAAGTTCATAAGCGTTGCCGATCGGCTTTAGATCCATCTCGGCGAAATAATCGTGGTCGCCGACGAGATCGAGCAGCGAATCGTTGAGCTCGCCGGTGTCGCGACTGAAAACGAAATGGCGACCTTCTTCGGGAATCTCATTCAAGCGGATTTTCATGCTGACTCCTCAGATATCGGGGCCATTTGGTAGCGCCGTTGGGACGCGGTGTCAACATAAGACCTGATCCCTTTGACTCCCCCTCCTGAATTTGCCAGTTATGGCGACATGAAAGAGATTCAGACCCGCTGGTTCACTCTCGATTCGGAAACCGCAAAAAACCTCTTTCCACGCTCGGAATTCGGAATTTTCGAGGCTCGTCCCGTCGACGGTTCCCAAGTCCGCGGCGGGATCGTTGTGCTGCAAGAAATCTTCGGCGTGAACCCGCACATCCGCTCGGTCGCGGAGCGCTACGCCCAAAGGGGATACACGGTTTGGGCGCCCGCCCTTTTCGACCACCTGAAAACGGGCGTCGAACTTGCCTATGACAGCCGTGACTTCGTCAAAGGCCGCGAACTCGTGCAAAACCTCGGCTGGGACCAACCCGTCGAAGACATCCGCCTGGCAGTCGAAGGCTTAAACGCGTCGATCGGCGGGAAAGGGGTTGTGACCATCGGCTTCTGCTGGGGCGGAGCCCTTTCCTGGCTCGCCGCATGCCGCTCCCGCGCGGCAGGGTTGAAAGCGTCCGTTTGCTATTACGGCCGGCAAATTTGGGACTTTCGGAACGAAAAACCTCAGTGCCCCGTGATCATGCATTTCGGCCGACACGATTCGTTGATCCCGATGACGAATGTCGACGAAATCCGCGCCTCCCACCCGACAATACCCGTTTATGTTTACGAAGCAGGACACGGATTCCATTGCGACGCTCGCGCGGACTATAACGCCGAAGCAGCCAAGCTCGCTGATGAAAGGACGATGGCTTTCTTAAAGGAAATTGGGCTCTGAGCGATTACTTTTTCTTGCTCTTCTTCCGAGCCTCGATCTCGTCGTCATCGAGGAGCCATAAGGTTTTCTTCAAGCGGAAATACCCGCCCACGACGCGTTGGGGATTGCGCTTGAGCGTTTCGATCGACATCCCGTTGTCGATCCCCTCAAGCAACCATTCGGGCGTCGTGATATTGGGCCCCACATCGGGTTCCCCCTCGATCCGCACCTCATAGGTATTCGAATCCTTCTGGTAGCTCTCGACATGGATACCGGCACCCGCCTTGATCCTCAACGCCATGGCGATCCGGTCTTCCGGCGTAAGACCTTTCGCATCAGCCCGCAGAGCGGGACTCGAGACGAAAACGAAGACGGTCAAAACGGAAAGAATCATCAAAAGGTATTTATACATCATATCCTTCTCACTTCACGCTTTCATAACCGGCGCCCGATCCCGAGCTGTAGCTGCCGTCACCCACGGTCGTCGAGCCGTTGTCCGCTCGGCATGAATTCTTATTGCGCGCCCCGGAGCAATTCCCAACGCGCCCTCCGAAGTAATTGTAGACCAAAGCGCCTTGGCTGCCGAGCCGTCTTCGAACTTCGGGATAATTGCCGACACCCGCGCACCCCCATGTCGCGGCTCCGCCGCTACACTTGCCCTGATGGATCAGGACACCCCGGCTCACGCTGTCTTGCCCTTGCAGGCCCACAAGACCGAGCGAGTTGCTGGAGTCGTAGCGCGCGCCGTTGTGCGGTCGGGTCACATGGAAGCCTGCCGGCGTCATTCGGGAACCGTTCCCGCAGCCCGGTTCCGGAGGAGCGCCGCTCCCCGTCCCATACGCGGACGTGGTCGCATACTCGCACTTACCCGTCTTGACGTCGATCAAATACATGCAGCCCCTGCGCCCGCGATAATCGTTGATCGCCATGAGGCGGTTGGGGGCGCGAATCGTCCCTTGAGCAACGCAAAGAGCGAGAAAGTCTTGCGCCTCTTTAATCGCTTCGGTGATCGTCCCTGCGTTCTCGCATTTGCAAGGACTATCGCCGTCCGTGAAGCAGACACGTCCTCGCCCCCTGCGTTTCCTGGACGAGCCTTCGTCGGAAACGGCCGATCTCGCCGCTCCTCCGGAGCCGATCACGGACGTGATGGGGTCATGAACGTCATAATAGTCGTCATAGTCGTCGTAGGACCCGTAGCTATCATGATAAGACGGTCCATCATCGTAATAAGAAGAGCCGCCGGACGATGACCGATCGCCCGAAGACGACGAGGAAAAACTCGGAGAATCACTCGACTCAGAGACCGTCGTGTTCGGCGACGTTTGTGCATTCAGCGACGGCGACAAACCGCTGTCCGTCGCAGCCGAACTTGGAGATGTCGGCGATGGCGAAGGCGACGGCGACGGTTCCGGCCACGGTGACGGTGACGGCGATGGTTGCAAAAGCGGAGAGATGACCGGAATCGGTGAGGCTGTCGGTTCGGGTTCGGGCGAAGGCGCGGGAGAGGCTGTCGGCTTTGGCGCCACGATGGGCCTCGGCGAGGCCTTCGGTCGAGGCGAACGCGTGGGGCGCGTGGCTTGAGCGACGCGCACGCTCCTCTCCGCCGATGGATTCGCGGCCGCAGCACCACTCTCGGCGCTGGCCAACGAATAGAATGTGAAGGAATAGACGGAACCGATCGTTAGGAACGTCAGTAAATTCCTCACGTAAACACACTCCATAAATTTGATACGTCTTAAATTTTAACGGATTAAATTCAGACCGCCTTAAGAACCTGCCGGAGCGATTCAAATTGAGACGAAAATTGAGGCCGAAAAGGGAAAAGGCGAAGAACAAAACGTCCCTCGCCTTTTCGGATGATTTCAACCCCGTGACTGAGATCGCCTTCGCTTAGAAGCCAGCCTCCTTCACGGTGGTCCAATAACTACAACTATGACTGTCTGTCATTGGCACCACCTCCTTTCCAGGCCCATACACCTAGCCTAAGTCTATCGAACCCGGACGGAAGACGCCATTGAATTATTTCATCCCGACCAATGTCCCGCCGCCGACGTCTGAAATTACGACTACGGATTCGGCGTCGCCACGCCGATAACTCGTACGCGGGAGGGTCAGAATGAACATGCGTCGCATGGAAGAACTTTGTTATCGCGGAGAACAAGCTGAGAAGTTGTTGGCGGAGGGCCACACGCGCGAAGCTTTAAACGCGCTCAAAGGAATCGTTGAAGACCTCGAGACACATGGCGATTACGACAGTTTCATCGCCGCCAAAGTCACCCTCGCCATGCTTCGTTGCCATGTCAAACTCGGCCACTTCAAGGAAGCATACGATATCTGGAACTCGAACTTGGAAGATTCGCTTTACGGCCTCGGCATCTATTCTCTCGAAAACGCCCAAACCACTTTGAAGGACATGATCGCGTACGACATGCTCTGCGCCTTCCTGCACACGCTCGGCGACACCGATAAGAAAACCGCCGCCGCGGCCGTCAACCAATACATGTCAAGGGTCTGCGAACAGGCCTACGAAGACGGTGACCGGGCCACAATGAAAGCGGCCCTCAACAACTGGAAGCAGCATTTGAGGCAAATCTTCGGGGTATCGATCCCCCACCGCATCGCCGAGCCCCTAATCATGCACGAACGCGCATTCGGCGAGCCCGTGCGGACGGAGCCCCTCACCTTCCCTGCCGGGAGCGGGTGGCAACGCCCGAACGATTTTCTGGAAATCTCTCGGATCGCCGACCTTCGTAACCAACGCCGGCTCCAACCTGCAGAAAAAACGAAAAAACGCGCAGTCTAGGTCAACAAGGCGCAAGCACTTGCGCCTTGTCTTCAGACGCGTACTTCAGAAGCACGTCTCTTAACGACTTTCGGTTGACGGGCTTCACAAGATAATCGTCAAACCCGCTCTGCAGGCAGCGCTCCCTATCGCCTTTCATGGCATGCGCCGTCAGGGCGACAATCGGCTTCCGATATCCCTTTTCCCGAAGTTTACCTAAGGCCTCGAAGCCGTCCATCTCGGGCATCTGCACGTCCATGAGCACGAGATCGAAATCGTCCGCCAGCGCGCGTTCGACCCCTACCCTGCCATTTTCCGCAACTTGGGTTTCATGTCCCATCCGTGCAATAAAGCGCGCAATCAACTCGCGGTTGTCGGCGGCGTCGTCCACGACCAGGATTTTCAAGCGCCTGATCTTCTCGGCCGGCTCCAAATCGACCTCACCTATCTCGCTTTCCTGCATCACATCTCCGTCGGCGCGCTCTGCGTGAATCGTGACGACGAACGTGCTCCCCACGCCGGGCTCACTCCGCTCCAAGATGAGGTCACCACCTAATGCATTGGCGAGTTTTTTCGCCAGATACAAACCGAGACCCGTTCCGCCGAACCTCTTCTTCGTCGAACTGTCCGCCTGCGAAAATGTCTGGAAGAGGCGCCCGACTTCCTCCGGACGGATGCCTATTCCGGTGTCTGCCACGCGTACCTTGAGCCAACACATGCGAGGGTTTTCCGCGTCGATGGTTGAGGTCACTTCGATGTTCACACGTCCTTTTTCGGTGAACTTGATCGCGTTACCGATGACATTGATGAGAATCTGGCGCAGACGGGTCGGATCCGATACAAGCGCCGGCGCCAAGTTGCTTCCGCATTGGAGCTGAAAATCAAGCCCTTTGCTCTCGGCTTGGATTCTTAAAAGCGCGGCGACATCGTTAATCAACTGTTGCGGCGAAAACCGGATCTTCTCGACCGGAATTTTCCTCGATTCGACTTTCGCCAGATCCAGAATCTCGTTCACGAGCTTCAGTAGCTGGCGTCCGTTACGAATGATCGTGCGCACGTGATCCCGGTCATCGTCGCTGAGAGATTTCGACTCCAGAAGCAATTCGGCGAATCCAATCACCGCTCCCAGGGGTGTCCTGATTTCATGGCTCATGTTGGCGAGGAACTGGCTTTTGGCTCGGTTTGCCTCTTGAGCCGATTCAAAAAGTCGACAGTTATTGATCGCGATCGCCGCCCGCTTGGCCGCGTCCTGCGCGATAGCCACATCAAGCTCCGAATAATTCGTTGCCCCCGCTACGCGGCCGATGGTGATGACGCCGAATACTTGGTCATACGCCTGCATCGGCACGAGCATCATGGACTTCGCCTTAAGCTTCTCCGAATCAGGATCCGCGAGCGCATCACTTGGGATCTCATTGTAAAACGCCGGCTCCCCACTCCTCAGAACGCGGTCGATTTCCTTTTTGAGGAACCTTGTCAAAGCCGAGTCGGCTTTTCTCCTTAACTCGATATCCTCCTCGCACCTATCATTCGCCTCGGCCGCAACCAGGGTCACCCCTTCTTCTTCAATGACATCGATGCAGCACCAATCCGAAAAATATTTAACAACGATCTTGGCGAACGTCGGTAGCACATCCCGATAATTCAGGGACGAAGCGACGACCGCTCCTCCTTCACTTAAGAAGCTCGACTGCCACGCGGTCCGTTCCGCTTCTTTCTGCCGCAACTGCGCTTCAAGCAGCTGCTGCCGTTTTTCCTCAAGACGCTTCCTGTCGGTGATATCTTGGGCAATGCCTAAAACGTAGAGAGGTTTTCCGGCCGAATCCAATATGGGAATCTTTTTCGTATGAAGAACACGGACATCGCCTGAGGCTGTTGTCACGAGTTCTTCCGGTATATCGAGCGCTTTTTTTGTTTTAAGAACAGTGAGGTCATCGCGTCGATAAGCATCCGCCTTATCCTTCGGGAAAATATCATAGTCCGTTTTGCCGACGAATTTTCGGGCCGGTATTCCGACAAGTTCGGCCCCCAACCTATTAAACCGCACGAACGTGAGATCCTTCGCGTCCTTCACGAAGACCATATCGGGAATATTCTCAAACACCGTATCGAGAAACACTTGCGAGTCCCGATAGTACTCCGCCAGATAGCGGTACATGGAGATCGGCATATCTCCGCCGACTCCTCCCTCATGCTTTGTCACGACCCGAACGGCCCATAAGCAGAGCACCAGCGCGATCGTGAAAAAGAGAAATGCCACAGGAACGGCGGACCTGTGAGCGGGAAAGAAATTTAAAGAAAAGAAAAGCCCGATGAAGAAAATCGTGAAGAATAGCAAAGCCCAAAAGGTGAAAGCCCTTTTATCGCGCGAAGGATGTGAAGCTCGGACCACATTTCCGGTTGCCATAAAAGCTTGGCTGTTCCTTCCCTTCCCCCGCAATCTAGCAATCAAAGGGTGAATTCGAAACCGCGGCTGCACGGAGAGAGATAGTTCCGAACACAAATTGTGGCGGACCTTACACGAATTGATAAAACGGTTCTCGGGATAAACAGTGAGCGACGAGCAAAAAAAGGAAGAACATTCCGATCCACGAGCCAATATCGGCGCAAACATGTCGCACGGCATGTGACCCGCGTGGACAATGCATACGCTTAACGAAAATTCGATTGCCGAGTTCAGTACCGGGAACGAGTCTGATGGAGAGATTGGAAAATTGGAGCGGGTGAACGGGCTCGAACCGTCGACCTATACCTTGGCAAGGTATCGCTCTAGCCAACTGAGCTACACCCGCATCCTCAGGAAGATTGCGTTGGAGACCCGTTAACTTACAGAGACATAACGGCCCTGTCAATATTCTTCAAAAAATTCCGCCCAGCCTCTCAAAATGCTTAGATTTTCGGCATTCGTGCACCTCAGCGTTTCCGGGCTTGTCTATAATAAAGCTGTATATATTGGGCGCCCGAAATCAGACTCAGTAGCACGCTGATCCAAAGCAGCACGAGGCCAATTTCGTTTAACGCCAAGCCATTCAGATCTCGCCCCGGAATCAATAGGGCCGGAATCGCCACCATCTGGAGTGCCGTCTTCCATTTACCGGCCGGCTTGGCATCTATAATTAATCGATCGGCCGCCGCAACCGACCGAATACCGCCGATCAAAATATCCCGCGTCAAAAGGAGAATAACCAAAATCGGGCCGACTCGCCCGGTTGGAATCAGCATAATGAGGACCGTGGCGACAAGGATCTTGTCCGCGATCGGGTCCATGAACTTTCCGAGGTTTGAAACCGCGTTGTATTTGCGCGCCAGATAGCCGTCGAACCAATCGGTGATGGATGCGAGAACAAAGAGCAAAGCGGAAAGCCACCCCCAAACCGACGCTTTTAGGGAAAGGAAGAACACGAAGAACGGGCAAACCAGTATGCGGCTCCACGTCAGCCACATAGGAAGAGCCCGTTTCCAGGCTGCAATTTCAGGCCCGGGATCTTTCGCCTCAATTTCTCTCAACGACATGTCTTCTTAAACCGAGGAGGGCTTCAGGTTGTCAAGAAGCGACGACTCCTGCCGCGAACCTCCCTGTCATTGACAATAAAGAAACGGTCTTCGGAAACTAAAGCCGCCGTGGGAGGAATTCAACGTGAAGCGCGGATTGAAATCGGTTTTAGCCACCGTTGTCGGGATCGCAACCGTCCCGTTCTTTTACACCCCGATCGTCCGAGCGGGCACTCCGGCCGCGGACCAACCAACCCTCATCGTCAAACGGAATGAAAAACCGTTTTGGCGCCGAAATCCCGAATTAGTCCGCCGCATGCGTGACGACCGCGCCATCCTAGTCTCCGTAAAAACCGAGAAAATCCCGGACGACCAGATTCGTTTCACGATGAACGGAGCCGGTCTTGTCAACCGCCCGAAAGACTTTTGTTTCGCGGTCTCTCAGCAATATGAACGTTTAAAAGAAGTCAGCGATCATTTTAAAACGGTCGCCTTCGATCCCTCCTCCCAGCAGCTTTTCCTCGTCACGGAAGCTCTCGGTTACCAAGCCCGCATGATCCTAAAAATTCTTCCGGTGTCGGAAGATTGGCGCAGCGAGCTTCAGTGGAAAGTGGTTTGGGGCCATTTCAAAGGAATGAGCGGCCTGATCGGTTTCGAAAAGACCCATGATGAAAAAACTGAAATCTCAATGAGCGCGAAATACGAGGCGAAAGAACTCCCTCTTCCCAAAGCGCTTATGGGCTTCGCTCTTGAGGTCATCACGCAGAAAGTAGCCGAACGCATGCGCTCCTATATCGAAGCGCAACCAGCCCACGCAATCGAAAAGGCGAAAGCCCAAAACGTCGATAGTAAGAAGTTCGAGTGGCTGAATTCCTTCAAACTCCCAGAGGGCTTTGCGATTTCGGTTTTCGCAGCGGACGTCCCCGGGGCACGCCAAATGACTCTCTCCCCTTCGGGAACGCTCTTTATCGGCACCCGCATCGGGTCCGTTTATGCGATCGAAGACGCCGCCCTGTCTGCAAAAAACGGCGAACGCGCCCAACCTGCCGTCACAATCGCGTCGGGCCTCAACCAACCCAACGGTGTCGCCTTTAAAGACGGTTCGCTTTACGTCGCGGAGATTTCGCGAATTCTTCGATTCGACCAAATCGAGAAGAATCTCAAAAAACCGCTCAAGCCCGTCGTCGTCCGTGACGACTATCCTTCTGAAACCCACCACGGGTGGAAATATATCGCCATCGGTCCCGACGGATGGCTCTACGTTCCCGTCGGCGCGCCCTGCAACACGTGCAAGCGCGACGAGCAGATCTTCGCCAGCATCACGCGCATGACTCTCGACGGAAAGAAACGTGAGATTTTCGCCGAAGGTATTCGCAACACGGTCGGCTTCGATTGGCACCCTCAGACGAAAGAACTGTGGTTCACGGATAACGGCAGCGATATGCTGGGCGACGATCTCCCAGGCGACGAACTCAACACAGCTCCGAAAAAGGGGCTTCACTTCGGTTATCCATATTGCCATCAAGGAGCGTATAACGATCCCTCCTACGGCAAAGGCATCGATTGCAGCTCAAAAGGCCCCTATCAACATCCCGTCCAGGTTTTGGGCGCGCACGTCGCGGCCCTCGGTATGAAGTTCTACACGGGCTCCCAATTCCCCGAAACTTATCGCGGGCGCGTCTTCATCGCCGAACACGGATCGTGGAACCGGTCCCCAAAAAGCGGTTACCGGATCACGACCGTACGCCTTGACGAGAAAGGTCGCTCGCTCGGATACGAGGTCTTCGCAGAAGGCTTCATGCGGAATGAGAAAACATTCGGACGACCCGTGGACATCCTCGTGATGCCCGACGGCTCGCTTCTCGTCAGCGACGATTACGTCGGGGCGATTTACCGGATCAGCTATTAAGAAATCTTTTGTTCAACAGCCAAAGTGTCGACATTCTCTTCGGTCTCCGCCTCGCCGCCACCCAAAAGCTCGAGCGCCTTTTCGAGGTTTTCCACGACGAGAATATCGCCTTTGCCAACGATGCCCGATTTCATAATCAGTTCTTTCGGCTGCTGACGGAGGCCTACGAGGTAGATCTTGCGCCCGTTCCGCAGCTTATTGATCGCGCTTTCAAAAGCAACGAGCCCGGTCACGTCCATGACGGGAACCTCGTGCATCAGGAAAACGACGCTCTTAATTTTGTCAGAAATGCCGGCCATCGTACCGGCGGCTTTCTCAGCCGCTCCGAAAAAGAGCGGACCGTCGATCTCATAGACGAACACGTCGCGCGGAAAACGCTTCTTACCGATAACAGGCAAGGACTCGCTTTCCACGCGGTGCCCTTCGGTCACGTCGGCCATCCGTCTCATGAAGAGCAAGGCGGCTAAGACCACACCGACCGTCACTCCGACAACCATGTCGAAAAGGACCGTGAGCGTAAAGCAGATTAAAAGCACAATTACATCGCTCTTGGGCGCGACTCGCACGATGTGAACGAAGTGGCTGAACTCCGACATATTATAGGCGACCAAGATCAGCAGCGCCGCCAAGGCCGCCATCGGCAGGTAAGAAACATACGGCGCAAAAATCA
>ERZ777003.4357-NODE-4357-length-12060-cov-4.633903_pt1 | contig 12060 bp, 12 predicted proteins | sample MGYA00374956_ERZ777003 | MGnify/ENA primary metagenome ERZ777003 (study PRJEB29302, sample SAMN06268252) | bioreactor metagenome | isolation source: Joint BioEnergy Institute, California, USA | place: USA:Joint BioEnergy Institute, California, USA | collected... | reverse complement strand
CTGGACCGACACCATGACCACCGGTCTGCTGGTGATGTACGGCGACTACGACGAGCTGACCTCGACCTACACCTACGAAGGGGTCTCCATCGACCCGCTGATGGGCGAGGTGCCGATGCGCGTCGAGCAGGTCGTCGAAAGCCCGGACCGCGAGATCATGCGGCTGTCCATGCAGTTCCCCGGCCAGGACATGGCCGAGATGATGCAGGTCGTCTACGAGCGCCAGCCATAGACGGGAGGGCAGAGCGATGGCGATGCGGCGGATGGTGTCGGCTGCGGCAGGCGCGCTGCTGGGCATGGCGCTGTGGGCGGCGACGGCGGCGGGGCATCACGGCTGGCGCTGGACGGAGGAAGACCACGTCCAGCTCACCGGCGTGGTGAAGTCGGTGGAACTCGGCAACCCGCACGGCATCGTCATCCTCGACGTCGGGGGCGAGGAGTGGCGGGTGGAGCTCGGGCCGCCTGCACGCAACACCCGCGCCGGGATCGAGGAGGGAACGCTGGTCGAGGGCATGACCATCGTCGTCATCGGCCACCGGTCCGCGGACCCGGCCGAGCTCCGGCTCAAGGCGGAGCGGATCCATGTCGGGGGTGTCGAGCACAACATCTACCCCGACCGCGACTGAGCGGCCGCCTGCGTGATCGACGGCCTTCTCGCCGATCTCGGCAACAGCGCCCTTGCCGCCGGTCTGCGCGGCTCCTACTGGGCCTATCCCGCCCTCAACGCCCTGCACGTGCTGGGCATCGCGCTGCTGGTGGGCGGGATCCTGCCGCTCGACCTCAGGCTGCTGGGCCTGTGGCGGACGGTGCCGGCAGCGCCGCTCGCCGCCGTGCTGGTGCCGAGCGCCGTCGCCGGCGTCGTGCTGGTGCTGGCCACGGGCCCGCTCCTGTTCGCCGTCCGGCCCGAAGACTATGCGGCCAATCCCTATTTCCAGGCGAAGCTGGCGGTTGTCGCCTGCGCGATCCTCAACGCGCTGCTGCTGCGGTGGGCGCCGGGATGGCGGCGGGACGCGGGCGCAGGCGCGCGGGTCAGGCTGGCGGCGGTGCTGTCGCTGGCCCTGTGGCTCGCCGCGCTCTTCTGCGGGCGGATGATCGCCTACTACTGAGCGAGGCCCATCAGGCTGCGGGCGAAGTCCCGCGGGTCGAACGGCCGCAGGTCGTCGGCGCTCTCGCCGACGCCGACCGCATGCACCGGCAGTCCAAAGCGGTCGGCGAGCCCGACCACCACCCCGCCCTTGGCGGTGCCGTCGAGCTTGGTCATGACCAGTCCGGTGACGTTCACCATCGCCTTGAACGTCTCCACCTGCTGGTGGGCGTTCTGGCCGACGGTGGCGTCGAGCACCAGCAGGGTGTCATGGGGCGCGGTCGGGTCCTGCTTGCCGATCACGCGCACCACCTTGGCAAGCTCGTCCATCAGGTTCTGCTTGTTGTGCAGCCGGCCGGCCGTGTCGATCAGCAGCACGTCGATGCCCTGGTTGCGCGCCGCGGCGAGCGCGTCGTAGGCGAGGCCGGCGGCGTCGGCCCCGGCCGCCTTGGCGATCACCGGCGCGCCCACCCGATCGCCCCAGATCTGGAGCTGCTCGATCGCGGCGGCGCGGAAGGTGTCGCCGGCGGCGAGCATCACCGACTTGCCGTCGTCGCGGAACTGCTTCGCGAGCTTGCCGATGGTCGTGGTCTTGCCGCTGCCGTTGACGCCGACCACGAGGATGACGTGCGGCCGCATCCCGCGGTTGACGTCGAGCGGCCTTGCGACCGGCTCCAGGATCTCCGCCACGTCTTCGGCCAGCGCGGTCCGCACCTCCTCCGGGCTCACCTCCTTGCCGAAGCGGGTCTTCGCCAGGTTGGCGGTGAGCCGCGCCGCCGTCGCCGGCCCCAGGTCGGCCGAGATCAGCAGCTCCTCCAGCTCCTGCAGCGTCTCGTCGTCGAGCTTCCGCCGGGTGAAGATCGCGCCGACGCCCTCGCTGATGCGGCTCGAGGTGCGGCTGAGACCGGCCCTGAGGCGGGCGAACCAGCCGAGCTTGCCGTTCATGCCGCCTCCGCCAGCGCGGTTCCGATCAGCCGGCCCCCGTTGCTGCCGACAATGCGGACATCGACGAGCGTGCCTTCGGCCGCGCCGGCGACCTGAACCGGCGCGAACTGCGGCGTGCGGCCCAGGCCGCCGCTTTCCATCAGCACCGGCAGCACCCGGCCCTGCTGGGCGGCGAGGTGGCGCGCGACTGCCGCCTCGCCTGCGGCGCGCAGGCGGGCGGCCCGCTCGCTGCGCATGTGCCCGTCCACCTGCGGCATCCGCGCCGCCGGCGTGCCTTCGCGCGGCGAATAGGGAAAGACGTGGAGCCAGGTGAGGCCGCAGTCCTCGACCAGCGCCAGCGTGTTGGCGAACATGGCCTCGGTCTCGGTCGGAAAGCCGGCGATCAGGTCGGCGCCGAGCGCCACGTCCGGTCGCAGCGTCCGCGCCCGTGTCGCCACTTCCACCGCCTGCGCCCGGCTGTGGCGGCGCTTCATCCGCTTCAGGATCATGTCGTCGCCCGCCTGCAGGCTGAGGTGCAGGGGCGGCATCAGCCGCTCCTCCTCCGCCAGCGCGCACCACAGGTCGTCGTCGATCTCGGCAGGGTCCAGCGACGAGAGGCGCAGCCGGGCGAGGCCGGGCACCAGCCGCAACAGGCGGCGGACGAGCTGGCCCAGCCGGGGGCGGCCGGGCAGGTCGGCGCCGTAGCTGGTGAGATCGACGCCGGTCAGCACCACCTCGCGATAGCCGGCGGCGACCAGCGCCTCGACCTGGCGCACCACCTCGCCAACCGGCACCGACCGGCTGTTGCCGCGGCCGTAGGGGATGATGCAGAAGGTGCAGCGGTGGTCGCAGCCGTTCTGGACCTGGACGAAGGCGCGGGTGCGGCCTTCCAGCCCGTCTACCAGATGGCTCGCGGTCTCGCGCACGCTCATGATGTCGTTGACGACCACCGGCTCGGTCCGCTGCCACACGGCGGGATCGAGCTTGGCGTCGTTGCCGAGCACCTGGTCCACCTCGGGCATGGCGCTGTAGCGGTCGGGCGCGATCTGGGCGGCGCAGCCGGTGACAATGATGCGGGCGCCGGGGTGGGTCCGCCGCGCGCGGCGGATCGCCTGTCGCGCCTGGCGCTCCGCCTCGGCGGTGACCGCGCAGGTGTTGACGACGACCGCGTCGCCGACGCCCGCCGCGATGGCGTTCCGGCGCATCACCTCGGTCTCGTAGGTGTTGAGACGGCAGCCGAAGGTGATGAACTCCAGCGTCACACCGGCCACTCCCCGGTGAAGGAGAGGGCGGTCGGTCCCGTCATCAGCACGTGGCCGGTGCTGGTCCAGTCGATCTCCAGGTCGCCGCCATCGAGCGTCACCACGGTCGGGCCCTCGACCAGATAGCGGCGGCGGGCGGCCACCACGCTGGCGCAGGCGCCGGTGCCGCAGGCGCGGGTCACGCCGACTCCGCGCTCCCACACCCGCATCCGCAGGCGGTTGTGGTTCAGCACCGACACGAACTCGACATTGGTCTTCTTCGGGAACAGCGGGTGGTTTTCCACCTCGGGCCCCCAGCGCTCGAGCTCCACGGCCTCGGCGTCGTCGACGAAGAAGACGCAGTGCGGGTTGCCCATGCTGACCGCACAGGGGTCGCCATACGGCCCGACGGTGAGGTCGAGGTGCAGCGTGTCCTGCTCCGCGGCGAGCGGGATGTCGTCCCAGGCGACACCGGCCGGGCCCATGTCGATGGTGACGCGGCTGTCGTCGCTGCCGTTGGCCCGGCGCGCGACCAGGAGCCCGCCCTGGCTCTCGATCCGCACCTGCGGCGGGCCGTCCTGCATCAGCAGCCAGGCGACGCAGCGGGCGCCGTTGCCGCAGGCCTCCACCTCGCTGCCGTCGGCGTTGAAAATGCGCATGCCGGCCGTCGCCGCGCCATTGCGGGGCGGGGTGATGACGATGAACTGGTCGCAGCCAACGCCTGTCCGCCGGTCGGCGATCGCGCGGATGCGGTCGCAGTCTGCCTCGAACAGCGACCGTCGCGCATCGACAACGACAAAGTCGTTGCCAAGGCCGTGCATCTTGTAGAAACACCGTTGTGTCATGGCGCCCGCTTATATTGGCCCGGGCCGAGTGCTGTCCAGTAGCCGCACCGGCGGACGCGCCGATGCCGCGACGAGGATCAGGAGATCAATCCGATGGCCAAGCGGAACTATGGCCGCATCCCAGCCCGTGACCTTCTGCCCTTCACCAACGCCGAAGCCGCCGTCGCCCGCATCGCCGAGATCTACGAGAGCAGCGTCAGGACCATCCGCGACCGCTTTGCCCGCTTCGCCGCCGGCGAGGAGGTGGGCGGCCCGGTCCACGCCCATTACCCCTACATCGCGATCACGGTCGAGAGCGACCCCAAGAACCTGGATTCCCGCCGCGCCTACGGCTTCGCCCGCGGCAGGGGCAACTTCGGCACCACCGTGACGCGGCCCGACCTGTTCGCCGACTATTACCGCGAGCAGATCGACTTCCTGCTGAGCCACCACGGCCCGCCTGTGCACGTGGGCGTGTCGGAGCAGCGCATCCCGCTGCACTTCGCCCTCGACGACACCGCCGGCGACCACATGACCGGGCTGACCCCGGAGCGGCTGATGTCGCTGCCGGAATATTTCGACATGCCCGACCTGGTGCACATGACCGACGACATCTCGAACGGCACCTACGAGCCGCCGGACGGCGAGCCGTGGCCGCTTGCCCTGTTCGAGGCGCCGCGGGTGGACATCTCGCTGCAGCGGCTGCGCCACTACACCGGCACCCGGGCCGAGCATTTCCAGCGGTTCGTGCTGTTCACCAACTACCAGTTCTACATCGACGAGTTCATCCGCTACGCCCAGGCCGAGATGGCGCGCGCCGGCAGCGGCGAGGGCGGCAGCGGCTACACCGAGTTCGTCGAGCCGGGCGAGGTGATCACCCGGCCGGGCGGCGCCATCACGGGGCCGCGCCAGACGCGCATCCCGCAGATGCCGGCCTATCACCTGAAGCGGCCGGACGGGGACGGTCTGACCATGGTCAACATCGGCGTCGGCCCGTCGAATGCGAAGAACATCACCGACCACATCGCCGTGCTGCGGCCGCACTGCTGGATCATGCTCGGCCACTGCGCCGGTCTGCGCTCAAGCCAGCGTCTGGGCGACTACGTGCTCGCCCACGGCTATCTGCGCGACGACAAGATCCTCGACTACGACCTGCCGATCTGGGTGCCGGTTCCGCCGATCGCGGAGGTGCAGGTGGCGCTGCAGGACGCCGTCCAGGAGATCACGGGCGTCGCCGGCTACGAGGTGAAGCACGTGATGCGGACGGGCACGGTCGCCTCCGTCGACAACCGCAACTGGGAACTGCAGGGGCGGAACGCGGCACTGAAGCGCTTCGAGCTCGCGCGCGCGATCGCCGTCGACATGGAGTCGGCGACCATTGCCGCCAACGGGCTGCGGTTCCGGGTGCCCTACGGCACGCTGCTCTGCATTTCCGACCGGCCGGTCCACGGCGAGCTCAAGCTGCCGGGAATGGCGGATACCTTCTACCGGAACCGGGTCAACCAGCATCTGCAGATCGGCCTGCGTGCGATCGAGATCCTGCGGGAGCGCGGGCCCGAACAGCTCCACTCCCGCAAGCTGCGCACGCTCGACGAGCCGGCGTTCCGCTGACCGCAGTTCCGGGGACGCACACCCATGACCCTTCCCCGGATCGTGGTCGTCGGCGGCGGGGCCGGGGGACTGGAGCTGGTGGCGCGCCTCGGGCGGCGTTTGCGCCGGCGGGCGGAGATCGCGCTCGTTGACCGCAGCCACAGCCACATCTGGAAGCCGCTGCTGCACGAGGTCGCGAGCGGATCGCTGGACCCTAGCCTCGACGAAGTCGGCTACCGTTCCCACGCCCATCGCCACGGATACAGGTTCTTTCCCCGCCGGCTGGAGGCGATCGACCGGGAGGCGCGCGAGATCGTGCTGGCGCCGGTGCTCGACGAGGACGGCACGGAAGTGATGGGCCGCTACCGGGCGGGCTACGACTGGCTGGTCCTCGCCATCGGCAGCGTCACCAACGACTTCGGCACGCCGGGCGTGCGCGAGCACTGCACCTTCCTCGACGACCGTACCCAGGCGGAGCGGTTCCGGCACCGGCTGCTCGACCAGTGCATGCGGGTCTCGCAGGCGGTTGCCGAGGGCGCTGCCGACGCCGAGGTACGGATCGAGATCGTCGGCGGCGGCGCGACCGGCGTCGAGCTCGCCGCGGAGCTCCGCAACGCGGGCCGCGAGCTTGCGCACTACGGTCTCGAGCGGTTCGACGACAGCCGCATGGCGATCACGCTGATCGAGGCCGGGCCGCGCATCCTGCCCGGCCTGCCCGAGCGGATCGCGGCGGCGGCGCAGCGCGAGCTGGAGCGGATCGGCGTGCGCGTGCTGGTGGCGACGCGCATCGTCGAGGTCACCCGCGAGGGCATGCGCACCGCGGACGGGGCGATGATCCCGGCGCACCTCAAGGTCTGGGCGGCCGGCATCAAGGCGCCCGACTTCCTGCACGACATCGCGGGGCTGGAGACGAACCGGCTGAACCAGCTCGTCGTGACGCCCGAGCTCCGGACGACGCGCGACGAGCGGATCTTCGCCATCGGCGACTGCGCGGCGGTGACGATGCCCGGCGCCGACCGGCCGGTCCCGCCGCGGGCCCAGGCCGCCCACCAGATGGCGAACTGCCTCGCCGACAACTTCGCGCGGATGCTGTCTGGCCGGCCGCCGAAGCCCTTCGTCTACCGGGACCGCGGCTCGCTGGTCTCGCTGAGCCACTTCTCCGCCATCGGCAGCCTGATGGGCAGCCTCTCCGGCGGCAGCATGCGCGTCGAGGGCCGGGTCGCGCGGTTCCTCTACGTCTCGCTCTACCGGCAGCACCTGATCGCGGTGCAGGGCTGGCTGCGCGGGCTGGCGATGATCCTGGTCGGCCACATCAACCGGGTGATCCGACCGCGGATCAAGCTGCACTGAATCCGTCGGCCGCCCTAGTCTCGCCCGTTGCGATGTCCATGGCGACCGGCGTCGGGACAGTGGGCTCATGCTGAGGCGGCTGCTGCGGGTTGTGGTGGTGCTGGTCGGCGGCGCGGCAGCCGCGGTCGGCCTCTACTTCGCCGCGGCGCTGGCGCTGTCGCGCTGGCCGGTGAACGACGACTTCACTGCGCCGGCGGACGGAATCCCCGTCGCCCTCACCTCGAACGGCATGCACGCCACCCTGCACCTGCCGGTGCGGGCCATGAACGTGGACTGGACCCAGACCTTTCCGCTTGCCGAGTTCCCCGCGCCGCCGGCGGAGCCGGAGACCATCTCCTTCGGCTGGGGCAGCCGCGAGTTCTACCTCAACGTGCAGACGTGGGGCGATCTGGATGTCGAGCATGCGCTGATCGCGCTGACCGGTATCGGCAGGTCGGCGCTTCATGTCGCCTACTGGCCGCCGCTGCCGCGGGGCGAGGATCACGTCGCGTTCCGCATCTCGCCCGAGGCCTATCGCGTGCTGGTGGCGCACATTCGCGCCGCGATCGCGACCGACGCGGCGGGACGCCCCCGGCTCATCCCGGGCTACAGCTATCGCGGCAACGACCGCTTCTACGAAGCGACCGGCACCTACACCGCCTTCACGACCTGTAACGAATGGCTGCGCCGGGGCCTGGCTGCCGCGGGAATCCGCACCGGCGTGTGGAGCCCGTTCCCGGACGCGTTGCTGGAGCATCTGCGCACGCCCTGATCGCACACGGGTGCATGTGTCAAACCCCACATTCGCCCTCCGCCGCGCCCCCTAGCCTCGATTGCATTGCCGGTACAGGCCACGGCGCTCGTGGCGAGCCGCTGGAATGGGGGGTGGCGGTGTTCGATTTCGGGCACGGGGACGAGCTTGATCTCGTCAGGATCTGGCAGGAGTTCCTGCTCGCGAACGGAATCTCGGTCGGCGCGGCCGGTGCCGACGGGCTGTTCGGCAGCGACACGCGGCTCGCCACGATGGAGTTCCAGCACGAGGAGGGCCTGCCGGCCACGGGTCATGTCGACGGCGCGACGTGGGAGCGGGCGGCGGCGCGGCTGGTGCCGCCGCGGATCCCTACCGACCTGCCGCCGGCCGTGATCGACTGGTACCGGATCACCCCGGCCATGCGCCGGAGCATCGGGTGCGGCAGCCAGCGCGCCCGGCGCGACCTGTGGGAGCGGATCCACCCCGAAATGATCCACGCCTTCTCGCCGGCCTGCGACCGGGAGGAGGCGATCGCGCAGGTGCGCGCCTACTACCGGCAGCTCGAACCCTACCGCTTCGGGGAGCTGTTCAGCATGCCGGCGGCGGGGCAGGTAACGGTGCATCCGGAGCTGCGGCGGCGGCTGGATGCCGCGCTCGCCTTCCTCGAGGGGAAGGGGCTGCTGCAGCAGGCGATGCGAAGCGTCGCCGGCCACGGCGGCTTTGCGATCCGCCATGCCCCGGACGGTTCCGGCCTGGACAGCCACAGCTTCGCCACCGCGATCGACCTTGCGGCTGCCGGCGATCCCGTCGTTGCCGCCCCGTGCGGAGACGAGGGTTTTCCCCGCGAGGAGTTCGTGTTCCTGACCGGCGTCGATCCGCTGGGCCCGGAGGTGGTCGGGCTGCTGGAAGACCCGCACGGCCGCAGCTTCGACGAGGCCATGGCGGTGGTGAAACGGGTCGCCGCGGCGAGCAGGGCTTTCGCTGCCGCCTTCGTGACGTCTGCCGCGCTCGCCGAGGCCTTCTGCGCCGCCCTCGCACAGGACTGCGGGACCGGCATTTGCCCGGAGGAGGCCTTGGCCCTGCTCGGCCGGGGCAGCGGCGCGACCCTGCAGCGCCTGCGCGACCGGATCGCCGATGACGTCCGCTGGGAGCAGCTCGGCCGCATGGGCCGCCGCCTGTCCCGGCTGTTCGACGCGGCCGAGGCGGCCGGCGACCTGCAGGCGCTCGCGGACGGGCCCGGCCGGGTCGCGCGCTATGGCTGCGTGAACCTGGCGCCCGAGCTGATCGCGGCGCTGATCTGCCGGGAGGGCGGCCGGTTGCGCTGGGCCGGGGTGGGGCGCGCCTGCCGGGGCGCGATGCATTTCGCGCTGCACGCCGACGAGGCGGCGGCGTTGCTGCGAGCCCGGTGAGCGACTCGGTTCAGCGGCGGGCGCGTTCGAGGATGGCGGCGACACCGGAGGCGACGCCGTCGGCGACGAGGAAGGCGACCTCGCCCCAAGCGCCGTCGAGGCTGCCTGCGGGGATGTCGTTCTGCTGGTCGAGGCGGCCGAGTTCGGCCCCGTCCGCGGCAATCACCCGCCAGCGCAGTGTGATGCGCTCGGTGGCGCCATCGACCGGCGTCACCGCCACGTCGCCCTCCAGCCGGAACGCGGGCGTCCCGTTCTCGTCCGACACCGCCACGCCGTGCAGCGGGAGTGCCACCGCGAGCGCGGCAGCCAGGTCGCGCGCGCCCGTGCCGGGGGCGCCGGCGATGCCGCCGATACCGACGCCGCGATTGTCGGCCGCAACGGGGACCGGCTGCGGCGGCTGGCCGCCCTGGATCAGCGCCGCGAGCGCGGGCGCGGCGCGGGCGGCCACGGCCGACAGCAGCGGCCCGGTCGCCTCGTTCGGCGCCGGCATGACTTCCCGCTCCTCGTGGGACCCGACCAGCGTGCCGTCGGCGTCGGTGAGGTCCCAGGTCACCCGCAGGGTGACCGTCCCGTCGCCGTTGCGGCTGATCGCGCTGTCGCCGGAAAGGAAGTAGCTGTCGGCCGCGCCGCCGCGCAGGCTGGCGGGCACGTTCTCCACCTGCAGCGCCTCGGCCACCGCCTGCGCCATCTCGGTCGCGAACGGCTCCGATACGCCGGTGACCGGCTGGACGACCACGCCGACCCGGTCGGATGGCAGCAGCGCGATGCCCGGCGGCAGGGCCTGGCGCGAGAATACCGGGTCCACCCCGTCGTCGCAGGCGGCGAGGGCAAGGGCGAGCAGGACCGGGATGGTGCGGCGACTCGCAGGCCGGACGGAGCGGCTCGACATGGCGGCATGTCATGGCCGCCGTCCGCCCGCGTCAATCCCGGCACGGGGCGCTTTGTCGGCGGGGCGGAATGTGCGAAACAGCAGCCACAGCATTGCCGGGAACGGGACCATGAGCCGGAACAGGCCGCTGGTGGCGGTGACAGCGGATTTCAAGATCACCGACCGTCCCACGCATCTGGTCTATGACCAGTACATCCGACCTCTGGCGGAGATCTCCGGCTGCCAGCCGATCCTCATCCCCGCGCTGGGGCCGCTTACCGACGTGGCCGGCCTCCTCGACACGGTGGCCGGTGTGCTGCTGACCGGCAGCCCATCCAACGTGCATCCGGCGCGCTACGGCATGGAGCCGCATCCCGACGCCGAGCCGTTCGACGTCGAGCGGGATGCGACCAGCTTCCCGCTGATCGCGGCGACGCTCGAACGGCGGACGCCGCTGTTTGCCATCTGCCGCGGCCATCAGGAGCTGAACGTTGCCCTGGGCGGCACGCTGCACCCGGCGGTGCACAGCCTGCCCGGCCGCATGGACCACCGCGCGCCGGCCGACGCCCCGCTGCCCGAGCGCTTCGCGCTCCGCCACCGTGTGAAGCTGCGGCCGGACGGGCCGATCGCGCGCATCGTCGGCGCAGACGAAATCATGATCAACAGCGTCCACCGGCAGGCGATCGACCGCGTCGCCGACCGGCTGCGGGTGGAAGGCGAGGCGGAGGACGGCACGATCGAGGCCGTCAGCCTGCGCGACTACCCCGGCTTCGCGCTGAGCGTGCAGTGGCACCCCGAGTTCCTCGCCGCCTCCGACCAACCGTCGCGACGCCTGTTCGAGGCGTTCGGCGAGGCCGTGCGCACGGGCGGCAGGGTCGCGAGCCCTGCCCTGGCGGAGTAGACGCGCTCGCGCTGCCCGCGGTCAGTCGCTGGCCGCCGGATTCTGGATCGACCGGAGATGGGCGATGATCGCCTCGATCTCCTCGGGCGTCGCGACGAGCTCGGGCATGTCGGGATGGCCGACCGCGATGCCCTCGGCGAGCGCCTCGGCCAGGTCTTCGACGGGATAGTTCTCCGACAGCGTCCGGAACGCCGGCGCCTGCGGGTGGCTCGACTCGCCGGACACGCCGATGGCGTGGCAGGCGGCGCACCGCTCCTCGACGATGGCGCGGCCCGCTTCGACCGTATTGTCGTCGCCGGCCACGGCCGGTGCGTACGGCGCCGCGGCCAGCGCGATCGCGGCGAGCAGTCGGGCAGATCGTCCAGACATCCGTGTTCCTTCGGCAGCAGCGAATCGGGCTTCAAGGCGGCTTCGATGCGCGGGCGCAGGGTGTACCCGTGCCTGGCGGATGGGAAGGCCGAAAAGAAGGGGCGGCCGGGCGGTCAGCCTGCCATGCGCCGCAGCCGCTCCGCGGTTTCGCCGTCCGCCGGGTAAAAGGCCTCGATCGCGAGCTCGGCCAGCGTCACGTCCAACGGGGTGCCGAAGACGGTGGTGGTCGAGAACAGGGCGAGGCGCCCGGCGTCGGTCTCGAGCTCGATCGGCACCGCGATGGCCGCCGGATCGGGGGCGCGTGTGCCTTGCCCGTGCCTGCGCCGGCCAGGCGGGACCGGCAGATCGGCGAGGTCCTGCAGCAGCCGTTCGAGCACCGGGTCGCCGCTGGCGTCGACCTGCTGCCCGAGCCGGGCGAGCAGGTGGGCGCGCCAGTCCGGCAGGTTGGCGATGCGCGGCGCCAGCCCCTCCGGGTGCAGGCTCAGGCGGAGCACGTTCACGGGCGGCGCGAGCAGGGCAGGGGACACGCCTGCCAGCAGCGCCGAAACCGCCGGGTTCATGGCCACCAGCGTCCAGTGCCGGTCCACCGCCAGCGCCGGACAGGGCATGTGCCCGGCGAGGATCCGCCCCACCGCCTCCCGCGCCGCCGCCAGCGCAGGATCGTCCAGCGGTCGCTGCGGGAAGGACGGCGCGAAGCCGGCCGCGAGCAGCAACCGGTTGCGCTCCCGCAGCGGCAGCCGGAGCTGCTCGCCGAGGTGAAGCACCATCTC
>ERZ777003.4356-NODE-4356-length-12060-cov-4.913453_pt1 | contig 12060 bp, 7 predicted proteins | sample MGYA00374956_ERZ777003 | MGnify/ENA primary metagenome ERZ777003 (study PRJEB29302, sample SAMN06268252) | bioreactor metagenome | isolation source: Joint BioEnergy Institute, California, USA | place: USA:Joint BioEnergy Institute, California, USA | collected... | reverse complement strand
CGGGATTCGGGCAGATTCCCGTCCTCGGCGAGCTTTTCAAGTCGCGGCAATTTCGGCGCGGTCAATCCGAGCTCGTCGTGCTGGTCACGCCGCTCATCATCGATGCGCAGCATGATGCCGTGCGCGATGCCGCGACCCAATACGACGAGCTGAGGCGCAGATCGGACGAAGCGCTCAAGCCCAAGCTCAACGATTGACGCGCTCGAGGGGGAAGAAGGGAGGCAGGGATGCTGGAGATCGAATGCATTGTGCCGGGCGAAGCCGTGCAACGCCGCCGATTGCCGGTCGGTCACTACACGATCGGTCGGGGATTGGGCGCGGACATTCGGCTCAGACACGAATCGGTTGCCAAACGACACGCCGTCCTGTGCATCGACGAGGAGGACAGCGTATTGCGGGAGCTCGGTGCGGACTCGGTGCAGCGCAACGGCGTCGTTTTCAATCGCTGTGCGCCGGTGCGCCAGGGCGACACGTTCACAATCGGCGATTGCAAGCTCAGGATCGTCGAGCATCGGCGTGGCGTTATCGCGCCTGACGCTGCAACAACAGTCATTCATCAGACATCTGCGCGTGAAAAAGAACCCGAAGAGCCCGTCATCGCCGCCACAATGAGCACCCTGCCGGACCTGCGTCCGCTGCAAGAAAAACTGCAGGCGCTCGTCTTGCGCGAGCTCGATCTGTTTCGCCGTACCGCGCTGAACAGCCTCGCGCAGGCCGATCTGCGCAGAGAAGCGCGTTCTGCCATCGAGTCGATCATCTCGAGCGGAGCAATCGAATTACCGGAAGGCGTCGACCGTGCGCGTTTCGTCCGGGAGATGACCGCCGAGATCATGGGCTACGGACCGCTCGAGACATATCTGGCCGATGAATCGGTGTCGGAGATCATGGTGAACGGTCCGAATCAGATCTACATCGAGCGCCACGGCAAGCTCATCCGAGTTCCGGATCGTTTCACCAATTCCGATTCGCTGATGCGCGTCATCGAACGCATCGTGACGCCGCTCGGACGGCGCATCGACGAAGGCGTCCCGATGGTCGATGCAAGATTGCCGGATGGCTCGCGCGTGAATGCGATCATTCCGCCGCTATCGCTCATCGGTCCCATTCTGACCATCCGAAAGTTTGCGAAGCAGCGCTTTTCGATGGATCGCTTGGTCGAAATCGGCTCGCTCACGGCGGAGATGGCGGCCTTCCTCGAGATCTGCGTGCAGTATCGAAAGAACATCATCGTGTCCGGCGGCACGGGCTCGGGCAAGACGACGTTCCTGAACGCATTGTCGGAGTCGATTCCTCCCAGCGAGCGTATCTGTACGATCGAAGATGCGGCCGAGCTGCGTCTTGCGCAGCCTCACGTGCTGTCGCTCGAGGCGCGTCCGCCGAACGTCGAAGGACGCGGCGAGATCACCATCCGCGATCTCGTACGCAATGCGCTGCGAATGCGGCCGGATCGCATCATCGTCGGAGAATGCCGCGGCGGCGAAGCGCTCGACATGCTGCAGGCGATGAACACAGGTCATGACGGCTCGCTGACGACCGGGCATGCCAACTCACCACGCGACCTGCTGTCGCGTCTCGAAGTTATGGTGCTCATGGCCGGCATGGATTTGCCTGTTCGAGCCATCCGAGAACAGATCGCCTCGGCCGTCGACATCATCGTTCAGCAGACGCGCTTCAGCGACGGCCGCCGTCGGGTGACTGCGATCGTGGAAGTCGACGGCATGGAAGGCGACGTCATCCTCACGCAGCCCTTGTTTGCATTCAAGCAGCGGGGCGTCGGCGCGAATGGGGAGATCTTGGGGGAATTCGTCGGCTTCGGACATGCCCCGCGGTTCTACGAAGAGCTGTCCGAGGCCGGGATCGTGCTGGATCGCAGTATCTTCGGTTCGTCGCGGAGCGAGCGCTTATGAGCGATTTCATCGGCCCCGAGCCGCGCGAGCTCTTCGTTGGGGGCGTCTTCCTGGCAGTCGTCCTGCTGTTGTTCGTCCTATGGCGTGCAATCGCAATCTATCGAAGCGCATTCGTCGCTTACGTTGCAGCCGGGCTCAAGCACAACTTCATCGTCGCGAATCCGCAGTCGTTGTTCGCAATCAGTCTCGTCCTCACGTGCGTACTTGGCTTGCTCGGCTACGCAACGCTTGGGCCGGTCGGTGCAGTCGGCGGCGCTATTGCGGCGTTGTGCGGACCGCGGTTTGCGCTCGCGTACTTCGCGAAACGACGTCGGCAACGTTTCGTATATCAACTGCCCGACGCACTACTTGCGCTGGCTTCAGCGTTACGGGCCGGGTCGAATCTGACGAAGGGCTTGGAGCTGCTCGCGACGCGCCAGCCGGCGCCGCTCGCCCAGGAATTCACGATCGTGCTCGCCGAGTATCGCGTCGGTCGCCCGCTCGCCGAGTCGCTCGCCGATCTGCGCAAACGCATCGCGACGCCCGAGATCGATCTCATGAACACAGCCATCAATGTGTCGCGGCGCGTCGGGGGCAATCTCGCAGATACGCTCGAGGCGCTGGCCAAGACCCTGCAGGAGAAGGCGCATATCGAAGGCAAGATCGATGCACTGACGTCGATGGGGCGTGCGCAAGGCTGGGTCGTCGGACTTCTGCCGATCTTCATCGGCTTCGTGCTGTATCAACAGCAACCCGAGCGCATGAGCCGGATGTTCACCGAATGGTATGGATGGATCGTCCTCGCGGTCGTAGCCGTGATGATGACGATCGCCGCGTGGATGATTCGCAAGATCGTGACCATTGACGTTTGAGAGACTAAGCGCAGGAGGACGTATGGATGCGTTGCTCGCTCCGATGTTGGCGGCGCTCGCTTGCACGATGCTCCTCTTGCTGCCGGTTGCATTGCGCGGCCGCCTGCGCGAGCCGCGCGAGCGCGACGATGCGTGGCGCGATCCCATGCCGCGGCTGCTGCGTGCCGTCCGCCCCTTGCTACGCTGGTATGCGACGAGCGTGGATGCCTCCCTTACGGCGCCTAAACGCGACCTCTTGCAAGCGCAACTGAACGCGGCCGGCGCGGGCTATTGGCTCACCCCTGCCGAGCTCATAGTCGTGCGCCGCGTGGCATTCGTTGCTGGATTGCTCGTCGCTGCCTACGTGATCTTCGTGCTCGATATCAAAGAGGCCACCTACCTCGCCGTGATGGGCGGAATTGCACCGCTCGCCTATGCCTATCCGGACATGTGGTTGCGCGATGCACGCAAGAAGCGCGAAGCGCGCTTCGAAAAGGAGTTCCCTTTCTTCCTCGATGTGCTCGTGCTCGGCATGAAGGCCGGGCTTACGTTTACGGCTGCAGTCGAGCAAGCCGTCGACCAACTTCGCGAAGTGCCCGTACTAGAGGAGTTCTCGCGCTACCTGCGCGAAACGCGGACCGGTGTCGCTCGCCGCGTCGCGCTCGACCGTTTAGCGCAACGCGTTGTCATGCCTGCGGTCACCAACTTCACGGCGTCAGTCATTCAAGCCGAGGAAACCGGAGGATCGCTCGGTGATGTACTGAGCGATCAAGCACGCATGCGCCGTCAAGAGCGGTTTCTGCGTGCGGAGAAGCTGGCGAATCAGGCGCCGGTGAAGATGCTGTTTCCGCTGATCGCTCTGTTGTTCCCGATCACGTTCATCATCATCGGCTTTCCGATCGTCATCCAGCTCGTCGAATCCGGCGCCTTCGACATCCTGTGAGCACGAAAGCGAGAATCGCCTTACGGAACCTCGATGAAGTTGCGCTCGAATGTCGGAACGGGATCGTTCCGCACGTGCGCATCGCGAGTACGTTCGGCTCGCGCTTTATCGGTTTAATGAATCGATCTCGGCTCGGCGCCGAGGAAGGTTTGCTTTTCGTGCCCGGTGGGGGCATCCATACGTGCTGGATGCGGTTCACCATCGACGTGATCTTTCTCGATGCGCAGCTCGAGGCGGTGCGCGTCATATCGAACGTGCTGCCCTGGCGACTCGTGCCCGCACCGCGGCGAACGCACTATGTGCTCGAACTGGCCGCGGGGAGCGCACCGCAAATGGGGATCGAGGAGGGTACGCAGCTTCGCATCTGTCGCTGATTGCGTACACCGCGAGGACCAGCGCGTACATCGTGCGCTGCCGAAGGCGCACAAATGTGAATCAATGCGCACTTCGTAGCGCGCACGTTCGCCCATCATTCCGTCGGACTTGCGGCGGCACGGAAGCTCGCTGCTGGCTGCGACGGATCGCTCCGGCCACGCCGATGGGAGAGAGTGATGCGAGTCCTTTCAGCAGTTCTTGCAGCGGGATTGACGATCGCTGCTTCGCCAGCGCTCGCCGAAACGCTGTATGTCGAAGACAAGCTGGTGCTGAATGTCTACGCCGAGCCGGATCAAGGCGGCGCCCGCGTTGCAACGATTCAGACCGGCGACGTCGTCGAGGCGCTGGAGCGCAGCGAGAACTTCGTGCGCGTGCAGCTCGCGGATGGTCGCGAAGGATGGGTCAATACGAATTACTTGAGCGAACAGCCTCCGGCGATCCTCAAGCTCAAGGAATTGCAAGCGATGCAGCCACAGGGAGACGATGAGACCGCCGAAAAGAACGCACAGCTTACGGCAGAGGTCGCGAAGCTCAAGAAACAGAACAGCGCGCTGCAAGCGGAGGTCGCTTCGCTCAAGAAGGAGCTCGCTGCGACCAAGGAGGCTGCGCAAGCTGCAGCTCCGCCGGCGCCGCCGGTCCATGTGGAGAACGGACCGATCGAGCCGCCCCCGCCTGCTCCTCTTGCTGAAGAACCTAGTAGCTACTGGTGGGCGTGGCTACTCGCCGTGATAGGTGCTGGCGGCGGCGGTTTTGCCGCCGGATGGCAGACGCTCGGCAAACGCGTGCGCGCACGTTTCGGCGGCGTGAAAGTCTACTGACGAGCCGCAAGCGCATCGCGGCGATCCGACGTTTTCGCTCGCTACGGCGTAGCGTTGTTCGTAACGAGCGGCTGGGCGGCAGAGTCGCCCGCATAGCCGACGATCGTCACGTGCACTTGTTTGATTTCGCCAAGTGCCGGCCCGCCGTTCACTTGTTGCAGCTTCACCGTGAACGTCTTCGAAAGGCGCGATCGCTCGCTGTTCTCTTGCGGAATCAGCGGAATGAAAAGGCTGCGCACGCTCTGACCGTCCAAGAACTCGACGACCCGCGAATCGCTCAACTTGTAATCGACACCCGGCCGAGCCGTTCCGCCCTCGATCGTCCAGCTCACTCGCGCGCGTCCGCGCGTCGATTTCAACCGCTGTAGCGTCAGAGCGGCCATCGTCTGGTTCGGTCCGACCCGCAGGGTGCGCGTCGTGAACGACACCTCGCCAGGTGCGCTCACAGGTGCCGACGGTTTCGGTGCGACGGGAGGACTTTTGGCTTCGGTTGCGGCTTCCGTCGTGCTCGGCGTCGGCGGAGCGGGCGATGGAGAAGCATCGGCTGTCATCGCAGATTCAGGCGGCGGCTGCTCTGCAACGGGCGCTGGAACGTCCGCCCGAGATGTCTCTACGGCCTGGTTCGTCCCCAGTCGATAGGCAATCAATGCTGTCGCACCAACGAGCATGGCTGCAAGAATGGTGCGTTCCTTCCAGGATTCTCGTTTCTCCGTCGATGCAAGCGGCTGCGTCGTTTCGGTAGCGGCTTGCGGTCGACGCGCTCGCAGCGATGCAATCAGATCCCGGACGTAAGCCTTGCTCCTGGCGAATGCTTCGACACTCGCGTTCGTCGGCTCGATAGAGTTTTTGATCTCGCGGCGCACGGGCTCCGCGGTAATCGGGTGAGTCGTTTCGCGCGGCTGATCGCTGGGCTCGAGCACCGGCGTAGCAGGCGGCAACGATGACGTCACCTCTGCAGCGGGCGGTTTGGTAGCCGGAGCGGGCACGGGACGACTGATGTCGACCGTCGTCGATGTCGGTTCGCGCGTCGCTGAGCGTAGATCCGAAGCGAGCAATGCATGCAAGAATTCGCGCACTGTCGCAGGCCGATCTTCGCGCGCCCACGCCAACCCTTGCACGATGACGTCGAACTCGCGCGGGTGAATCTCGCGAGCGTATGCCGGACGAAGTTGTTGCTGCTGTGCTTCCAGCGACGACTTACGTGCGAAAGGATGCTCTCCGTGCGTCAAGACCGCGTACGTGAGACACGCCAAACTGAAGACATCGTCGCGCGGATCGGCAATCTCGCCCGCCAAGACTTGCGGGCTGGCATACGGCGGAGTCGCAGCGAAGCTGCGTTCCTGATCGATCTCACCTGTCACCGCATCGCGCTCTGCAGCCGAGCCGAAGTCGACGAGCTTGACGCCGCCATCCGGCAGTACGATCACGTTGCTCGGCTTCAAATCGCCGTGGATCACACCCTGCTCGTGCGCATGAATGAGCGCTTCGCTGCACGCGCCGATCACCTTCAGGGCCTCGTTGCGGCTCGGCTTGGTCTTCAGCCACTGATTGATCGTGCAGCCTTCGACCAGCTCCATCGTCATGAACCACACGCCGTTGTCGCATGCAAGCTCGAACACGCGCGCAATGCCGGGGTGATCGAGGCGCTGCATCTGCCGAAATTCGCGCTTCAAACGCGTCAGCGCATGAGGATTGTCGCGCTTGTCTTCGCGCAGCACTTTGACGGCCAGACGCGTATCGAGGTTTTTCGCACCTGCGCGCTCGCGGTTCTCGGCCTCGAAGATCTGCGAGCTGCCGCCCGCTCCGAGCAATCGGCCCAGGACATACCGCCCGCACAACACGGTGCCGGTCGTGACCTCGGCGGGCGCCGAGGGCGGAGTTTCAGGCACAGGTATCGCAGTACTCGGCAGCGAGCTGGGTGCAGGACGATCTTGCCGCTCGATGACGGCGGGAGCAGCGATGTCTTCGGTGCGCAGTCGCGGCGCCGCAGGTGCTGCGCGTAAGACTTGCGGTGGAGGCTCGAAGTCGAGGGTGGTGTCCTCGACCGTCTCGAGTTGAGCAGTCGGAGTGTCCTCCCAGTCTTCATCGAAGCCGATCGTGCGCTCGTCGTCCGCACGCGGATCGTGCCGCGCGGAAGAAGATGGCCAACGCGGGACCTGAGGTCTCACGGTATTGAATGGGACACCGGTCTGCAGAGGTCGCTCCAAAATTCAGCGCCGCTTGTGCAGCGCGCCTCGAACTACCTACACGCCGTATTTGGCGTCGATGCCGAAAAATTCGAGCTGTAGGTAAAAGGTTCCGTGCGTTGCGTCCGCTACTCCCACATTGCGCGAAGCTTTGCGGCCACGTCAATGCGAGCCGTGGTCGCCGCAGGAGTTGCCATGGGTTCCGGCATGATCGGCCACGATGTGGCTTCGAGGGTCTGCATGACGGCGGGCGTCAGGAACCGGCTACGTGCGCCATAGATATGCGTGTCGCCCATACGCCTCTGCTGCGTCACGTAATACTTGAGCGGCGCAATAAGGTGCAGATTGCGCTTGGCGCGCGTCATTGCCACGTAGAGCAACCGCCGTTCTTCTTCGATGAGCTCGGGTTTGCCGGTGGCGAGCTCGTTCGGGAAGTTTCCATCCGAGACGTTCAGCACGTATACACTGTCCCATTCCTGGCCCTTCGCCGAATGGACGGTCGATAGGATGAGGTAGTCCTCGTCGAGCAACGGGTCGCCCGCCAAATCGCTGCTTGCTTGCGGAGGGTCGAGTGTCAGCTCGGTCAGGAATTTTTCGCGCGAAACGTATTGACGCGCGATCTGCTCGAGCTGATCGAGATCCCCGGCACGTACTTGCGCCGCATCGTAGAGGCGGTCGAGATGCGGTTCGTACCAGTGCCGCACGCGCTCGAATTGTCCGACCCACTCCGCCTCTGCGGCGAGCTCGCGTGCAAGCGCGACGAATTTCGGCCACTCCTCTTGAGCGGCTACAGGAATTTGATACTCCGCGAGGATTTGCCACGAGTAGCCGCTGGCTGCGAAGACTTTGAGGCAGCGATCGGCATGCGCCGGACCGACGCCCGGCAACAGTTGCAGCGTGCGAAATCCCGCGAGTTGATTCTTCGGATTGTCGATCCAGCGCAAGACGGCCAAGACATCCTTCACGTGAGCGGCCTCGAGGAATTTCAATCCGCCATACTTCACATAGGGAATATTGCGGCGGAGGAGCTCGACCTCGAGCACGTCGCTGTGATGCGAAGTGCGCATCAACACCGCTTGTTTGCGCAGCAGTGTCCCCTGCTCTCGTTGCGCAAGCACTTGCTCGACGATGTACAAGGCCTGCATCTGATCGTCCTGCACCGTGACGAGCTTCGGTTTGTCCTTCGATGCGTACGCCGAGCGCAGCGTCTTGTCGTAACGGCTCTGACTGTCGCGCATGAGCGCATTCGCCGCATCGAGAATCGGTTGCACGGAGCGATAGTTCTGTTCGAGCGTGACTATCTCGGCGGGCGGAGAGAATTGCTGCGGAAACTCGAGAATGTTGTCCACCGTCGCCGCTCGGAACGAATAGATCGCCTGAGCGTCGTCGCCGACGACGCAAACGCCCTCGCCGCGGGGTTTCATTGCCAAGAGAATCTCGGCCTGCAATGTGTTCGTGTCTTGATATTCGTCGACGAGCACGTGCTCGAACCGCGCGCCGAGCGCTTCGGCATACGTCGGTTCCTGCACGAGCACGTGCCAGTAGAGCAATAGGTCGTCGTAGTCGAGCAGCTGCTGCGCTTGTTTCATCTCGACGTACTTGCGAAACAGCGCACCCAGCTCTTGCTGCCACTCCTGACACCAGGGGAAGTGTTCTTCGAGGGTTTGCTGCAGCGTGCCCCGCGTATTGACGCGATGCGAATAGACGCCAAGGCACGTATCCTTACGCGGAAAGCGTTTGTCCTTTTTCGACAGCCCCAGCTCGTGGCGCGCCACGTCCATGAGATCGGCAGCATCACCGCGATCGATGATCGAAAAATTCGGGTCGAGGCCGAGCGCATGCGCATATTCGCGGAGCACGCGGTTGCCGATCGCATGAAATGTGCCCGACCACATCAGGCGTGTCGCATTCGGATGGAAGGCGGTTTTGTTGCCCGCAGCGAGCGTTTCGCGCGCAATCGTCTCAGCACGCCGCAACATCTCTTGCGCTGCACGCCGCGTAAACGTGAGCAGCAAGATTCGCTCGGGCGGAACTCGCTTCAGCAACAAATGCGCTACGCGATGCGCCAACGTGTTGGTCTTGCCGGTCCCCGCGCCGGCGATGATCAGCAGCGGTCCGGCCTCGAACCGCCCATCGCGCTCGCGACCGTATGTCGCGGCCCGAAGCTGAGCGCAGTTCAGGCGTTGACCGAAAACGGGAGTGTCGGAAACGGGAGCTGCGTGCATACGGTAAGGATGCCGCAGGCCTGTATATAAAGCCAGCCCCGGCCGAACGCAGTTCGGCACGCCGTTCAGGCTGTAGACTGTAGGCTGTAGTAGCGCTGTCGCGCTTTGGGATGCCGGTGGTTTTTCTTAGACCGAATGCTCTAGCAGCACGCCCACGGTTCTGCGCTCCCCAGCAAATGGAACGATGCCAAAGCTGCCATGAAGTCGCACAGCAATGTTGTGCCTCACCTACAGCCTAAAGCCTAGAGCCTCGCAAGGGAGCGCGGCGTGACCTGGCTATGGACGCTGCTCGGCGCGTTCCTTTTCGGCGTGATCGGGCAGAACTTTGCGAGCGTGTTCATCGGCGCGGCGCTCGGTTGGTTGGCTGCGCAGCTTCTCTCTTTGGAGAAGCAGGTGTCTGCGCTGCGGGATTCGATCGCTCAGTTGCGTGCCGAGCTGGCAGCCCGCGCGAAACCTGAAACCACCGAGGTACCTCGCGAGCAGCCGGCTGCGGCAGCGCAGGCGATGGCTGAAACACCGCGACCAACGCCAACTTCGTCGGCTCCCCCGGTCGATCGCGTAGCAGCACAACCGGAGCCGCGACCGTCGCCCGCGCCAGTTCAGGTGACGTACACACCGACTTGGTTGGATCGCGCAGTCGTTGATGCGATCGCCTGGATCAAGGGCGGCAATCCGCTCGCGCGCATCGGCATCGTCGTATTGTTCTTCGGCGCGGCGTTTCTCGCGAAATACGCTGGCGGCCGGGTTCCGATCGAGCTGCGTTTCATCGCGATCGCTTGCGGTGCGCTCGCATTGTTGGTCGTGGGTTGGCGTTTGCGCGAAAAGCGGCCTGTGTACGCGGAAGTGCTCGAAGGCGGAGGCATCGCTGGGTTGTACTTGACCGTGTTTGCAGCCGCGAGCCACTTCCACCTCATCCCGCTCGGACTCGCTTTCGCGCTCATGGTCGGCATCGTGCTTGCTGCTGCGGCGCTCGCGCTCGCGCAGAACGCATTGTCGCTTGCAGTCATCGGCACGGCGGGCGGTTTCCTTGCGCCCGTTCTCGTTTCGACCGGCAGCGGCAATCACATCGCATTGTTTTCGTATTATGCGATTCTGAACGCGGGCATCTTCGCCATCGCGTGGTTCCGCACGTGGCGCGTGCTCAATGTGCTCGGATTCGTTTTCACGTTCGGGATCACCACTGCTTGGCGTGCCGCGAGCTACACGCCGGACCAGGTCGTAAGCGCCGATGCATTTTTGGTCCTGTTCTTTCTGATGTACGTCGGCGTGTCGATTCTCAACTCGTTGCGCCAGCCACCGAGCTTGAAGGATTACGTTTCCGGTTCGCTGGTGTTCGGGCTGCCGGTCGTCGCATTCACGCTCCATGCGACGCTGGTTGCGCGGTTCGAGTACGCGTTGGCGTGGAGCGCACTTGCAGCGGGCGCGTTCTATCTCGCGGTCGCGAATGCGCTCTATCGTTGCGGACAACCGAATCTGCGGTTGCTCAGCGAGGCGTTCGCAGCTTTGGGCGTGATCTTCGCGAGCCTGGCGATCCCACTCGCTTTCGATACGAGAACGACGGCGGCGATGTGGGCAGTCGAAGGCGCAGGGCTCGTGTGGCTCGGCGTGCGTCAGGATCGCAAGCTCGCGCGTGCGTTCGGTGTGTTCTTGCAACTTGCCGCCGGCGTCGGATTCCTCATCGGTCTGCCGCATCCTTCGGGTGCGGTCGCGTTCCTGAACACGGCGTTCATGGGTACTGCGATGCTCGCATTTTCGGGGTGGTTCACCGGCTACACGCTGTTTCGCAACCGCGAGCGCGCGGCGCCGTATGAGCGCGGCGCGAGCGAAGCGGCGGCGATTTGGGGAACGCTGTGGTGGATGTTCGGCGGCATCGGGGAGATAGATCGCGCGACGAGCACCTGGACGCTCGGAGCCGCTCTTATATATGTATCGGGTACCAGCATCGCCCTGACGCTTGCAGGTCTGCGCCTCACCTGGTCGATGTCGCAGCTGGTCGGCCTGTTCTTGCCGTTCGTCGCGGGTGCGCTTGGGGTGCTCGTTTCCGTCGGCATCGGTCATCCGTTCGGCGAAGGCGGGATTGTCGGCTGGCCTTTGCTGTTCGCATCGCTGTACTGGACGCTGCATCGTGCCGAGCGCGACTCGCTCGTACCGCGTACGCAAGTCGGGTTGCATGCAATTGCCGCGTGGGCGCTCGTCTTGATTGCAAGTTGGGAAGCCTATTGGCAGCTCGATCGACATGCAGCAGGCGTCTGGCCGGCGCTGGCGTGGGGAATCGTGCCGACGCTCGCGCTTGCAAGCTTGGGGAGGCGCATGCTCGCGCCGGCATGGCCGCTGGCCCGGCATGAAGAGTTGTATCGCGTCGTCGTTGCGACTCCGCTCGTTGTCATCGTCGCGCTGTGGATCGTGTTCGTCGATCTCACGAGCAACGGCGACCCCGTGTGGTTGCCGTATCTGCCGCTCCTCAATCCGCTCGATGTCGCGGTGGCGCTCGCCTTGGCCGCGGGCGCGTTGTGGTGGACGGCGTTGTCGGGGGCACAGCGCGCAAGGGTGTGGCCTGCCGATTCTCGTGCGCTGATCGCCATCGTGGCCGCCATCGTCTTCTTGTGGTTGAACGCCGCTCTGATCCGCTCGCTGCATCACAATTTCGGGGCACCGATCACTTGGCTCGGCATCGCGCGCTCGCAGCTCGTCCAAGCGTCGTTGTCGATTTTCTGGGCCGTGCTGGGTTTCGCTGCAATGACGATCGCAGCCCGCAAACGCTGGCGCTACGTTTGGA
>ERZ777003.4352-NODE-4352-length-12079-cov-14.697522_pt1 | contig 12079 bp, 9 predicted proteins | sample MGYA00374956_ERZ777003 | MGnify/ENA primary metagenome ERZ777003 (study PRJEB29302, sample SAMN06268252) | bioreactor metagenome | isolation source: Joint BioEnergy Institute, California, USA | place: USA:Joint BioEnergy Institute, California, USA | collected... | reverse complement strand
CTCTGGGGAGGCTTCGCCTCACCAAACCACCGCGCCGCAGAGCGGCGAGAAGGATAGCGAAGCTTAAGTTGAGGAGATGCGAGGAGTGAGCCGACGCTTCCGGGTAGGGGTCGACATCGGCGGAACCTTCACCGACCTCATCCTGATCGACGATGCGACCGGCGCCTTCAGCGTCGGCAAGCTGCTGACCACGCCCGACGACCCGTCGCAGGCGGTCGAGGCGGTGCTGACGGAGACGCTGCGGCGGGCGGGCGTGGCGCCGGAGGAGGTGCAGCACCTCGTCCACGGCACGACGCTCGTGACCAACGCGGTGATCGAGCGCCGCGGGGCGCGCACCGCGCTCCTGACCACCGCCGGCTTCCGCGACTCGATCGAGATCGGGCGCGAGAACCGCTACGACCTGTACGACCTGATGCTGGAGCGGCCGCGCCCGCTCGTGCCGCGCCACCTGCGCTTCGACGTGCCGCAGCGGACGCTGAGCGACGGCTCGACGCTGCAGGAGCTCGACGAGGCGTACGTGGAGCGGCTGGCGCGCGAGCTGGCGGCGTGCGGCGTCGAGGCGGTGGCGATCGTGTTCCTGCACAGCTTCGCCAACCCCTCGGCCGAGCGGGCCGCCCGCGACGCGGTGCTGCGGGCCGCGCCGCAGCTGCAGGTCTCGATCTCATCCGAGGTCGTGCCGGAGATCCGCGAGTTCGAGCGCGCCTCGACCACGATCGTGAACGCCTACGTGCAGCGGCGGGTCGAGCGCTACCTGCGCGAGCTGGAGGAGCGGCTGCGCCGGATCGGCTTCGGCGGCAGCTTCTTTCTTATGCTGTCCAGCGGCGGGATCGCGACGGTGGAGACGGCGGCGCGCCACCCGGTGCGCCTGCTCGAGTCCGGCCCGGCGGCCGGGGCGCTGGCGGCGGCGAGCTACGGCGCGGCGGCCGGCCACGAGAGCCTGCTGTCGTTCGACATGGGCGGGACGACGGCCAAGCTCTGCGTGATCGCCGAGGGGCGGCCGCTGGTGGCCCACGAGTTCGAGGTCGACCGGGTCTACCGCTTCAAGAAGGGCTCGGGGCTGCCGGTGCGCATCCCGGTGATCGAGATGATCGAGATCGGCACCGGCGGCGGCTCGGTCGCGCGCGTCGACTCGCTGGGGCTGCTGAAGGTCGGGCCGGACTCGGCCGGCTCGGACCCGGGGCCGGTGTGCTACGGCCGCGGCGGGACCGCGCCGACGGTGACCGACGCCGACCTGGTGCTCGGCTACCTCGACCCGGCCTACTTCCTCGGCGGGCGGATGCGGCTGGACGTGGACGGGGCGCGGCGGGCGATCGGCGAGCAGATCGCGGCCCCGCTCGGCCTCTCGGTGGAGGAGGCGGCCTGGGGCATCCACCAGATCGCCAACGAGAACATGGCCAACGCGGCGCGGGTGCACGCCCTGGAGCGCGGCGCGGACCCGCGGCGCCTCCCGCTCTTCGCCTTCGGCGGGGCCGGCCCGGTCCACGCCTTCCGCATCGCGCGGGCGCTCGGCTCCCCGCTGCTGCTCGCGCCGCTCGGCGCCGGGGTGATGAGCACGGTCGGCTTCCTCTCGGCGCCGCTGTCCTTCGACTTCGTGCGCTCGTGGCCGGCGCGTCTGGACGCGCTGGACTGGGAGCGGGCCAACCGGCTGCTGGCCGAGATGGAGGCCGAGGGGCAGGCGCTGCTGGAGTCCTCGGGGGTGGCGCCCGAGGCGATCCGCCACCGCCGCGAGGCGGACATGCGCTACCTGGGGCAGGGGTACGAGATCCGCGTGCCGCTGCCCGATGGCCCGCTCGACGCCTCACAGGCCGGCGCGCTGGCGGCGGCCTTCGAGCGGGTGTACCGCGAGCTGTACGAGCGGCCCGGCCCGCCGGTGCCGATCGAGATCCTGAGCTGGCGCGTCATCTCGTCCGGCCCGCGCCCCGACCTGCGCCTGAGCGTCCGGTCGCAGGCGGCCGGCGGCCCGGAGACGGCGCGCAAGGGCGAGCGGCCGGCCTACTTCCCGGAGGCGGGCGGCTTCGTGCCCACCCCGGTCTACGACCGCTACCGGCTCGCGCCGGGCGCGGCCTTCGAGGGGCCGGCGATCGTCGAGGAGCGCGAGTCCACCGTAGTGGTCGGGCCCGGCGCCCGCTGCGAGGTGGACGCGCAGCACAACCTGGTCGTCGAGGTGAGGTAGGAGGCCCAGAGGAGGATTCGCCCGCCGCGCTGCGGCGGAGCATACGAGCTATGGCATCACTCGACCCGATCACCCTCGAGGTGCTGTGGAACCGGCTGCTGTCGGTGGCGAACGAGCAGCAGGCGGCGCTGATGCGCACCGCCTTCAGCACGATCGTCCGCGAGTCGCAGGACCTGGCCTGCGGCATCTTCGACACGCGCGGCCAGATGATCGCCCAGTCGCTCACCGGCACGCCGGGGCACATCAACCCCATGGCGACCGGCGCGAAGCACCTGCTGGCGGCCTACCCGCCCGAGACGCTCCAGCCCGGCGACGTGCTGGTGACCAACGACCCGTGGCTGACGGCCGGCCAGGTCAACGACTTCACCGTGCTGACGCCCATCTTCCGCGGCGAGACGATCGTCGCCTACTTCGCGAACTGCTGCCACTCGCCCGACGTGGGCGGGCACATCCTCTCGGCCGAGGCGCACGAGGTCTACGAGGAGGGGCTGCGCGTGCCGGTCACCAAGCTGTTCGAGCGCGGCGAGCCGAACCGCGAGCTGATCAAGATCATCCGCGCCAACGTGCGCACCCCGGACGAGACCATCGGCGACCTGTACGCCCAGGCGGCGTGCAACGCGGTGGGCGGGCGCAGCCTGCTGCGGATGATGGACGAGTTCGGGCTCGAGAGCATCGACCCGCTGGCGGACGCGATCATCGAGCGCTCGGAGCGGGCCATGCGCGACGCCATCCGCGCGCTGCCGGACGGCCGCTACGAGAACGAGGTGTGGTCGGACGGGTTCGAGGAGCCGATCCGCATCCGCGTCACGGTGACGGTGGCCGGCGACGAGATCACGATCGACTTCGCCGGGTCGTCGCCGCAGAGCCGGCGCGGCATCAACGTGGTGCTGAACTACACCCACGGCTACGCCTCGTTCGCGCTGAAGGCGGCGATCAGCCCGGAGGTGCCGCACAACGAGGGCTCGTTCCGCCCGGTGCACGTCACCGCGCCGCGCGGCTCGATCCTCAACTGCGTCGAGCCGGCGGCGGTCGCCTCGCGCCACCTGATCGGCCACTTCATCCCCGGCGCGATCTTCGGCGCGCTGGCGCCGGCCCTGCCCGGCCGCCTGCTGGCGGGCGGCGCCGACCCGAGCTGGATGAGCGTGTGGCGCGGGGCGTGGGCGCACTCCGGCGAGCCGTTCGTGCTGACGATGTTCCAGGTGGGCGGGATGGGCGCGCGGGCGAGCAAGGACGGCCTGAGCGCCACCGGCTTCCCGAGCGGCGTGGCCGGGGTGCCGGCCGAGGTCGTCGAGACGCTCGCGCCGCTGGTGCAGCACCGGCGCGAGCTACGCACCGACTCGGGCGGCGCGGGCAGGTTCCGCGGCGGGCTCGGCCAGCGCACGGCGTTCAGCTACCGCGGCCGCGGCCCGTGGAGCGTCTCGGCGATGGTCGACCGGACCCGCTTCGGCGCGCAGGGGCTCGAGGGCGGGCTGCCGGGCGCGCTGGGCGAGGTGCTGGCCGACGGCGCCCCGCTGCAGCCGAAGAGCGTGATCTGGCTCGACCCGCAGGCGCGCGTGCAGCTCAACACCCCCGGCGGCGCGGGGTACGGCGACCCCCACGAGCGCGACCCGCAGCGCGTGCTGGAGGACGTGGTCGAGGGCTACGTCTCGATCGAGGCCGCCGCGCGGGACTACGGCGTCGTCGTGCGCTACCTGGGCGAGCCCGACCAGCTGGTGCGGCTGCCGGAGCACTACGCGATCGACTGGGAGGCCACCGCGGAGCTGCGGGGGAGGAGAGAGCACGCACCGAGCTAGAGGGCTGCGCTTTCGACCTACGGGAACGCGATAGGCGCGCTGGACGCGGCGCACCCCGCGCCTGTCGCTGCGCTGTCTGGAGGTGACCAGCATGGCCGAGGCAACAGGCTTCACACCGATCCCTCGCGTCCCGACCGGCGTTCCCGGGCTGGATACCGTGCTGCGCGGCGGCCTGCTGCGGGGCGGGCTGTACATTCTCCTCGGCGCGCCGGGCGCCGGAAAGACGATCGTCGCCAACCAGATCGCGTTCCAGCACGTCGCCGCCGGCGGCCGGGCCGTGTACGTGACGCTGCTGGCCGAGAGCCACGCGCGCATGCTGGCGCACATGCAGTCGCTCAGCTTCTTCGACCCGGCGCCCCTGACCCACGCGCTCTACTACATCAGCGGGTACAACACCCTCAGGGAAGAGGGGCTGCGCGGCCTCCTGCAGCTCATCCGCCAGGCCGTGCGCGACCGCCGCGCCACGCTGCTCGCCGTGGACGGCATGATCACCGCCGAGCAGGTCGCGGGCAGCGAGGTGGACTACAAGCAGTTCATCCACGAGCTGCACACCTTCATCGAGGCGGTGGACTGCACGACGCTGCTGCTGAGCCACGGGGGCCAGCGCGACGAGGCGTCCGCCGTCCACACGATGGCGGACGGCATCATCGAGCTGCGCGACACGATCGTCGGGCTGCGCGCGGTGCGGGAGCTGCTGGTGCGAAAGTATCGCGGGAGCGACTACCTGCGCGGGCTGCACACCTTCGACATCACCGACGCGGGCGTGACGGTCCACCCGCGCGCCGAGGCCCAGCTCTCCCGCGCGCCGGCCGCCGTCCACACCGAGGTCAGGCGCCCGTTCGGCGTCGAGAACCTGGACGCGATGCTCGGCGGCGGGCTCCCGGATCGCTCGGCGACGATGGTGCTCGGCCCGCCGGGAAGCGGCAAGACGCTGCTCGGCCTGCACTTCCTGGCCGCCAACGCCGCCGGCGAGCCGGGCGTCCTGATGAGCTTCAGCGAGACGGCGGACGACATCGCCGGCCTGCTGGCCGGGCTGGGCCTGGGCGGCGTGCGGGCGGGCGAGCCGATCGAGGTGCTCTGGCAGCCGCCGCTGGAGGACACGCTCGACACGATCGCCGAGCGCCTGCTGGCGGCCGTGGAGCGGCGCGGGGCGACGCGGCTCTTCATCGACGGGCTGCACGGCCTGCTGGCGGCGGCGACCTACCCGGAGCGCATCGGCGCGTTCATGCCCGCCCTGCTGCACGAGCTGCGCGCCCGCGGGGTGACGACGGTGATCTCGGTGGAGACGCCGCGCCTGACCGACCCGACCGAGCACGCCTCGCGCCTGGGCATCTCGCCGCTGATGGACAACATCCTGCTCCTGCGCTACGAAGAGGGGGGGCGGCAGCTCCGCCGGACGCTCTCGGTGATCAAAGCGCGGCGCAGCGCGTTCGAACCGGCGGCGCGCACCTTCCGGATCACCAGCGGCCGCCTGATCGTCGATGCGGCAGACGACGGCACAGAGACACCCCTGCGAGACAGGTGACGATGGCAACCATTCTCGTCGTTGAGGATGAATACGCGATCGCAGAGCTGCTCCGCGACATGCTCCAGGAGGAGGGCTACGCCGTCGTCCTGGCGTCGAACGGCAGCCAGGCGCTCGAGCAGCTGGCCGAGACGCGGCCGGACCTGATCTTGAGCGACGTCATGATGCCCGGGATGGACGGGCGCGCGCTCACCCGCGCGCTGCGGACCGACCCGCACTACCGGAGCATCCCGATCGTGCTCATGAGCGCGGGCCGCGCGCCCGACCAGGGCATCGACGGGTACGACGCCTACATCAGCAAGCCGTTCAACCTGTACATGGTGCTCGACACCGTGACGGAGCTGCTCGGCCGAGGCGGGAGCAGCCCCGCCCGCTAGCCGGGCGTGATCTCGTCAGTCGGGTCGATCTCGCGGTCGACCGGGTCCGGCGGCGCGAACGCGCGCTCGGTCGAGCCCGGCGTCATCGTCGGCACGACCTGATCTTCAGTGGCTCCGAGGTGCGCCGTCTCGTGGGCGCCGGCGGCCTCTCTGCGGCGCTGCTGCACCCGCTCCTTGTAGCGCTCGCGCCGCGAGCTCTTCGCGTGCCGGGTCATCGCTGGTCCTCCTCTGGCTGTTGCTTCCTGCGGTGCAAGAAGCAGGTTGCGTGCCAGCTTTGCGGCCGCCGGGGAGCGTCCCCAGACCCCTGCTTCTTTTCTTCCGCGGCTGTGCGGCGACTGCGTCGCCGCACAGCCGCGAAAAGTAAGGACCTCGGAGGGCCTGCGGCCCTCCGAACCTCCCTGCGGAAAGCCCGCCGGAGGGCCTGCGGCTCGCCGAACCTCCCTGCGGAAAGCCCGCCGGAGGGCCTGCGGCTCGCCGAATCTCCTTGCGAGAAGCCGCCCCAAGGCGTGCGGCTCGCCGAATCTCCTTGCGGGAAGCAGCCACGTGAGCCTGCGGCTCGCCAAAACTCCTTGCGGGAAGCCGCCCCTGAGGGCGTGCGGCTCGCCGAATCTCCTTGCGAGAAGCCGCCCCGGGGCGTGCAGCTCGCCGAATCTCCCTACGGAAAGCAGCCACGTGAGCCTGCGGCCCGCCGAACCTCCCGGCGGTGCGCTGACGCGCTCTTTAGATGCTCCACGGCCGGGCGTAGGTCGGGCGGTGGGCGAAGCGGCGCATCCGCAGCTCCAGCGTGACCGCGCAGCCGGGCGGCAGCGCGACCTCGAGGGAGCGGGCGTCGACCGTCAGCGGGGCGGCCGGCTCAGGCCCGAGGACCTGCGCGCTGACGAGGTGGTGCTCGGCGAACGCCCCGCCCTGCAGCACCAGCCGCCGCCCGTGGGTCGGGCTGATGTTGGCCAGCTCCACCGTCACCCGCTCGGCGTCGAGCGCGGTCACCAGCGCCCCGACATCCGGCGGCAGCCCCGGCCGGCGCGCCTCGGCGTCGAAGTAGCGCAGCCGCACGTGCAGCAGCCCGCCGTGGTAGATCACCTGCGGCCCGCCGCAGGTCAGCTGCAGGAGCGCCTCGGTGTGCACCGGGTTGCGGTCCTGCCAGTGGTGCACGTCGATCGTCTCCGGGTCGGCATCGTCGGTGCGGATCAGCTCCATGCGCCGCGCGACCTCGCGCCACTGCGCGGCGAGGATCTGCTGCGGGTAGTCCGGCAGCTGCCCCTGCAGGTAGCAGTACCACGGCGCGATGTGGATCGTGTCGCCCTTGCCGCGGCCCGGCTGCACGGTGCGCCAGTCGGTCTCGCGCTCGGGGAAGCGCTCCAGGCGCTCCTGGTCGGCGCGCGCCTGCGACATGTACCAGATCTGGAGCGGGTACTCGGGCGAGAGCGGCCGGAAGGCGGTCCAGCCGGCGTCGGTGTGGCGGTGCGGCACCAGCAGGCGCCCGTCCTCGACCCGCCCGAGATCCATCATCCGGTCGAGCTGGCCGCGCGGGATGTCCAGGTAGCCCAGGTCGCCGGTCAGCAGCACCGTGTTCATCGCCGCCACCGTGAGCGGCTGGATGATGGTCATGAAGCCGTGCGGCCAGCGCCAGCCGTAGTAGCCGCCCCACCACTTGCCGCCCATCAGCTCGCCGATCTGCCCGCTCGGGCCGATGTTGTCCGGGCAGATGCCGGCGTTGGCGGCGATGCGCTCGGCCCAGGCCTCGAGGTAGTCCAGCACCCAGCGGCGCAGCCGCTCGTCGCCGCTGTAGATGTAGGCGTGCGTCACCAGGCTGGTGGCGGTGAGGTTGAGCGGCACGTCGCCGCGCATCTGGCGCTCGTTCAGCAGCCGCAGGATCTCGGCGTAGACCCGGTCGTCGTTCCAGTCCGCCACCGGCCCCTCCACACCGGGGATGTCCTCGAACGGCGCCGGGTAGCGGGCGAGCACCGCGCGGTGGGTGGACCAGTCGTCCCACGAGTTCTCGAAGCGCGGGCCCTTGCTGCCGGTGATCGGCGAGCGCATCATGCGCAGCGCCACATCGTAGTTCGGCGCCTCGGGGTCGTCGCCGGTGTACATGCGCGCGAAGCGCAGCGCGCGGGCGCGGTCCACCGCCACGTCCGGGTCGGCCAGGCCGAAGTAGTAGAAGAACAGCGAGCTCTCGCCGTGGTGCATCCAGTCGTAGTAGGCGTCGAACTCGCGCCAGACCTGGCCGTAGGCGGTGAACTGGCGCGTGACGGCGTCCCACAGGAAGCGCGAGCGGCGGTGCAGCTCCTCGCTGCCGCCGAGCGCGTAGAGCAGCGGCCAGTTGTGGTAGCTCTCGTAGCCGTCGTCCGAGCCGTCCATGCCCTGCCAGGTCTGGCGCCAGATGAAGGTGCCGTCGGCGCGGGTGTAGCGCTCCTGGTAGCGCGGGGCGGCGTCGTTCATCACGTCGATCAGCTGGCGCTCGGCGAGCGCCCAGGCGGTGGGCGGCCTGACCTGGGTGGCCGCGATCTGGGGTCGAGACGTCATTCGCTTCTCCTCAGCGCAGTGGCTAAGCCTTGCCTGTTCGGTGCCGCTCGTCTACAATGACTCACGGCTACCGCAACATCCCGACGCTATGAGCGCCGAGCAACTGATCCAATCCCTCAGCTGGGCGGTCTTCCTCCTGATCTTCGTGATCGTCACCGCGAGGGCCGTGCGCCAGCCGCGGCGCGTGAATGTGGACATCGCGCTGTTCTTCAGCGTGCCGGCGCTCGTGATCGGGATCGGCCTCGCCGGGGCGCTCGGGATCGTGCGGGCCGGGCCGCTCCTCAACGCCTTCACCACGTCGCTGGTCCTGACGATGGTCTACCTCCTGCTGCGCCTGGTCGGCAGCTTCTCCGACCTGCCGGACTGGCTCGGGCGCGGCGCGCCGGTGGCCCTCGGCCTGCTGGTGCTCGGGACCTTCGCCTTCGAACCGCCGCGGCCGCTCTGGCTCACGCTGCTCCAGCTCCTGTACGCGATCGGGCTCTTCGGCTACGCCGCGATCGCGTTCGTCCGCGCGTCCCAGAGCTCCAGGGGAGTGACCCGCCGGCGCCTCGCCGCGGTCGCCGTCGGGTGTGTCTGCCTGGGCCTCGTGTTCATCGCCATCGTGCTGGCGCTGGCTGCTCCTCAGTTCGAGGTCGCCTGGCGCGTGCTGACCAACCTCAGCATCCTCGCGGCGAGCATCAGCTACTACATCGGCTTCGCGCCGCCGCTGTTCCTGCGCCGCGCCTGGCAGGAGCCCGAGCTGCGCGCCTTCCTGAGCCGGACCGCCCAGCTCAGCCGCCTCGACACGCCCCAGATCGTGCGCGAGCTCGAGCGCTCGGCCGCCGAGGCACTCGGCGCTCCCAACGCCACCATCGGGCTGTGGGACGAGGCCGCGCAGCGGCTGCGCTTCACGATCGACGGGCAGGAGTTCGAGCGCGCTGCGGACGACGAGTCGCCGGCCAGCGACGTCTACCGGTCGCAGCGGCCGCTGTTCGTGCCGGATGTGCTGCGCGCCTACCCCACGCGGGCCGCGTCGAGCCGCGTCCTCGGCGCCCGCGCGGTGCTGGCCGCGCCGATCACCGCCGACAACCGCCGGCGCGGCGTGCTGATCATCTACACGCCGCACCCCCCGATCTTTGCCGAAGACGACCTCGGGCTGATCCAGCTGCTGGCCGACCAGGCGGCCATCCTGCTCGAGAGCCGCGCGCTGATGGACGAGGCGGCGCGCGTGCAGGCGCGCGAGGAGGCCACCCGCCTGAAGGACGACTTCCTGTCGGCCGCCGCCCACGACCTCAAGACCCCCCTCACAACCCTGCTCGCAAAGGCCCAGCAGCTCGAGCGGCGCGCCCGGCGCAGCCCCGACGCCCCCGCCGACCTGGCCAGCATCCAGCTGCTGGTCCAGGAGGCGCAGCGCCTCAGGCGCCTGGTCCTCGAGCTGCTCGACGCGGCGCGCGCCGAGCAGGGGCGCCTCGTCGGCGAGCGGACGGCGGTCGACATCGCCGCGCTCGCGCAGCACGTCGCCGAGCAGCACCAGACCAGCGACCATCGCTGCGTCGTCAGCATCGAGGCGCCGGTGATCGGGATGTACGACCCCGTGCGGATCGAGCAGCTGTTCGAGAACCTGATCGAGAACGCGCTGAAGTACAGCCCGGCCGGGGGGAACGTGGAGGTCCGGGTCTGGAGCGAGGGCGGGCAGGCGCACATCAGCGTCAGCGACCAGGGCATCGGGATCCCCGCCAGCGACCTGGCACATATCTTCGACCGCTTCTACCGCGCCAGCAACGTCAACGACCGCCAGTTCGCCGGCATGGGCCTGGGCCTGTTCATCTGCCGCGGCATCGTCGAGCAGCACGGCGGGCAGATCGCCGCCACCAGCACGCTCGGCTCCGGCACCACCTTCCACGTGACTCTGCCGCTCGCGGCCGAGCCTGTCGAAACCCCGCTCGCGGGCGGCTAGCGGCGCGGTCTGCTCGCGCCGCGCCTGGGCACCGGAACACCGTTGCGGTACGGGCCGAAGAGAAGCCGGGGCCTATTGTAGCACCGCCGCCGGGTGGGCCGGCGGCCCGCAGCGCCGCCCGACCCTCTCGCCACGGGCGTGGCGCTCAGCTCGGCGCCGCGATCCCGAGCTGCCGGGCGCGCTCGCTCAGGATCGCCACCAGCGCCAGCGCCGCAGGTGTGAGCGGCGGCTCCTCGGCGCGGCGCACCAGCGCGCTGTCGCGCACGACCGGGGCGAGGCCGCGCACGGTGATCTCGCGCAGCCGGCCGGCGGCCAGCAGGTCCGACGCCTGCATCCAGGGGAAGAAGGCCGCCCCGGCGCCGCTCAGCACCATCTGCCGCCCGGTCTCCATCGGGACGTCGATGACCGGCCAGGCGCGCTGGGCCAGCCGCGCGACAGGCGCGGGCAGCGACAGCCACCAGCGCAGCAGCAGGAAGGGCCGCGCCAGCGCGGCCACCTCGTCCGCGTCCACCACGCCGCGCTGCGCCAGCTCGTGGGTGGGCGCGGCCGCCAGCAGCACCCGCTCGCGCAGCAGCAGCAGCGGCTCCAGCTCCCCCACGAGCGGGTCGGCGCACGGCCAGGCGATCAGGGCCATGCCGATCACCCCATCGTAGAGCAGCTCGACCAGCAGCTCGTGGCGGCCGGCGCGCACCAGCACCTCCACCTCGGGGTGCGCGGCGTGGAACTGGGCCAGCGCCGGCCCGAGAAAGCTCCCCGAGAGCGACTCGAGCACCCCGATCGTCACCCGGCCGCGCTGGCCGGCCTGCGCCTCGCGCGCGGCCTCAAGCCCCGCGTCGAGCACCTCGAGCGCGCGCCGCGCATAGGGCAGAAAGCTCGCCCCCAGGTCGGTGAGCGTCACCCCGCGCCCGCGCCGCGTGAAGAGCTGCCCGCCCACCGCGGCCTCCAGGAGCTGTATCCGCGCGCTGATCGTCGGCTGGGACACCCCAAGCTCCCAGGCGGCCCGGCTGAAGCTCCCCTCGCGCGCGACACGCTCGAACGTCACAAGCTGGTCGAGGTCCATAGGCGCCCCTGAGCTATCGAAAAAGGTGATAGCGAGTATACCTCCGATTGGCTTGTATGTTGGCTCACGCGCCGCTATCGTGCCTCACATGGAGCTGAGCATCGCCATCGTCGACCCGCAGCACCCGGACGCCGCGCTGCTGGTGGAGCAGCTGACCGCGGAGCTTGCGGCGGCCTACGCCCACGTCGGGCTCGACGGCAGCGGCGGGTTCAGCCCCGCCGACGCCGCGGTGCCCCGCGCGGCCTTTCTCGTCGCGCGGCACGGCGGGCAGCCGGTGGGCTGCGGCGCGCTGCGCCCGACGGAGGACGCGGAGATCGGGGAGATCAAGCGCATGTACGTGGCCCCGGCCGCGCGCCGGCGAGGCGTGGCGCTCGCGATCCTGCGGCGGCTCGAGGAGCTCGCGCGCGAGTACGGCTACCGGCGGATCGTGCTCGAGACCGGCGACCGGCAGCTGGAGGCCATCCGGCTCTACGAGCGCGCCGGCTACCGGCGCATCCCCTGCTACGGGGTCTACGCCGGGCGCCCGTGGAGCGTCTGCTTCGGCAGGGATCTCGCGCCGGCGCAGTGAGGGCGCAGCGCCCGGACTCACCTCCCATTGATGGACTTACGCGGTGCGGTCGGAGCGTGCTTGAGGGCGAGAGGGGCACCGGCCCCATCTCGCGCTCTCCCCGCCGGAAGGGGCTGTGCAG
>ERZ777003.4351-NODE-4351-length-12081-cov-6.757193_pt1 | contig 12081 bp, 7 predicted proteins | sample MGYA00374956_ERZ777003 | MGnify/ENA primary metagenome ERZ777003 (study PRJEB29302, sample SAMN06268252) | bioreactor metagenome | isolation source: Joint BioEnergy Institute, California, USA | place: USA:Joint BioEnergy Institute, California, USA | collected... | reverse complement strand
CCATACGATCCACGCCGAGCGCGTCGGCGATGCGGTCCACCGCTTCCTCCGCTGCCGCCGTGTCGAGCCGCGCGCGGCCGCCGAGGAAATTCTCCGCGTCGAGGTAGCCGAGCACCAGGTTCGCGTCGGTCACGGTCGCCACGGTGCCGCCGCGCCCGTAGCAGGCGGGGCCGGGCACGGCGCCCGCGCTCTCGGGCCCGACGTGCAGCACGCCGCCGGCATCCACCCGCGCCATCGACCCGCCGCCGGCCCCGATGCTGACGATGTCGAGGCTCTGTAGCCCAACCCGCTGTCCCGCCACCCGGCGGTCCGAGGCGATCGCCGCCTCGCCGCCGACGACGAGCGAGATGTCGGTGCTGGTCCCGCCCATGTCGAAGGGGATGAGGTCGCCATGCCCGATCAGCCGCGCGGCGTGGCGGCTGCCCGCAACCCCGCCGGCCGGGCCCGAGAGCACCGCACCGGCGGCGAGCCGGATGGCGTCCTCGACCGTCGCCACCCCGCCATGGGACTGGATGATCAGCAGCGGCCCGTGGAACCCCGCTTCGCGCAGCCGCCGCTCGAGCCGGCCGAGGTAGAGCTGCAGCGCCGGCCCGACATAGGCGTTCACGACCGTCGTGCAGGTCCGCTCGTACTCCTTGATCTGCGGCAGCACGTCGGAGGAGAGCGAGACGTAGGCCTCCGGCATGGCGGCGCGGACGGCCTCGCCCGTCATGCGCTCATGCGTCGGGTCGCGGTAGCTGTGGAGGTAGCAGACGGCGACGGACTCGACCTTCTGGCGCTTCAGCTCCTGGATCGCACGCGCGAGCGACGCGTTGTTCAGCGCCGCCTCGACGCGCCCGTCCGGGCGGATGCGCTCCTGCACGCCGAGGCGCCGGTCGCGCGGCACGAGCGGCTCCGGCGGCGCCATGCGCAGGTTGTAGCGGTCGTCCTTCAGCCCCTCGCGCATCTCGAGGATGTCGATGTGGCCTTCGGTGGTGAGCAGTCCGACGCGCGCCCCCTTGCGCTCGAGCAGCGCGTTGGTCGCGACCGTGGTGCCGTGGACGATGCGCTCCGTCCGTTCGAGCATCACCGGGAGCGCGACGCCCAGCGCCTCCGCCAGGACCGCGAGGCCCTCCATCACCCCGACCGACTGGTCCTCCGGCGTGGAGGCGGACTTCGCATGCGTCACCCCGCCCGCCTCGTCGACCGCGACCAGGTCCGTGAAGGTGCCGCCGACGTCGATTCCGATCCGGTAGGACATGGGTCAGCGCCCTTCGCCGCCATCGGTGACGAAGCCCAGCCGGCGGTCGCGCGCGCGCTCCTCCGCGCTGCGCTGGGCCGGGTCGCCCCAGCCGCCGCCGCCGCCGGACAGGGCCTTGATCACGTCGCCCGGGCGGATGACGATGCCGACCTCCTTCGTCCTGAGCATGCGGTCCTCGCGGCCCGCCGAGCGCAGCACGTAGTGATGCGGCTTCCCGTCCTGGCCGCCGAGGATGCCGCACGCTCCGTACTTCACCCCGTCGCCTGCGGTGTTGCCGACGGCCGGCTCCGCGACCTCGACCGCGAACTCCAGCTCGCCGCCGGGGCCGCCGCGGTAGCGCCCGTCGCCGCCGCTGTCGGGGCGGAACTGATGGCGGCGGAAGAAGAGCGGGAAGCGGACTTCGGCGACCTCGATGCTGCCGAACTTGATGCCGCCCGCCGCCTGCCATTCCCCCGCGCCCGGCCAGCCATCGCCGGCGGGCGAGGCGCCGCCGCCCGGCCGCGCCTGGAACAGGTGCCAGATGAAGGGCTTGTGCGTGCGCGGATCGACGCCCTGGATGGCGATGCGGAAGCGGCGTCCCCAGCCGGCCATGGCCCGGTCCGGACAGGCCGGGGCGAGCGCCTTGATGACCGCCTCGATGATCTCCTGGCCACAGCAATTGGTGGAGAGCGTCACCGGCTTGCCCGGCCGCGGATGAACGATCGTGCCCTCGCGCGTGATCACCGTGATCGGCCGGAAGGCGCCGTCATTCTTCGGCGTCTCCGGATCGATCAGGTAGGACAGCGCCACCACGACGGCCGAGCGGGTGTTGGGGTAGGCGGAGTTGATGAAGCCGTCCACCTCCTCGTGGCAGTCGGTCAGGTCCACCTCGAGGTTGCTGCCGCGCTTCGTCACCTTGGCGCGGATGTGGATGTCCTTGAACCGGTGCCCGTCGTCGTCGATCATCGCCTCGCCGTAGTAGACGCCGTCCGGCCATTGGCTGATCACGGCGCGCACCTGCCGCTCCGCGCCGTCGAGCACCGCCTCGATCGCGGCGTGGGCGGTCTCCGAGCCGAATTCATCCAGCAGCGCCTTCAGCCGCCGCTCGCCGACGCGCGCCGAGCCGATCATCGCCGCCAGGTCGCCGCGGAAGTCGCGCGGGTGGCGGACGTTCAGCACCAGCAGCTCGTTGACGTCGTCGCGCAGCACGCCGCGCTCGTAGAGCTTGAGGGGCGGGACGCGCAGCCCTTCGTGCCAGATCTCGGTCGCCGCCGGGTTGTAGGCGCCGTGGGTGGCGCCGCCGATGTCGCTCTGGTGCGACCGGTTAATGGACCAGAAGGCCAGCCGGTCACCGTCGAAGACGGGCACGAAGGCCGTAAGGTCCGGCAGGTGGTTCCCGCCGTGGTAGGGGTCGTTGAGCAGGAAGACGTCGCCCGGGTGGATGCGGCCCCTGAAGTAGTCGTGCACCGACCTCACCGCCCAGGGCAGGGCGCCGACATGGATCGGCACGTGCTCCGCCTGCGCGATCAGCCTCCCGTCGGGATCGCTCAGCGCCGTCGAGAAGTCGCGGCTGGAGTTGAGGATCTGCGAATAGGAGGTCCGCAGCATGGCCTCCCCCATCTCCTCGACGATGGCGCGCAACCTGTGCTGCACGACGGAGACGGTCACCGGATCGATTGACGCCATCGGCTCACCTTGAGTGCATAGCGGACCGGCGCGCGGGCGGTCCTAGTCGTGGTCGCGCAACAGAGGCTGGTAGACCGCGCAGTAGTCGTCGACCGCCTCGACGAAGCGGTCCACGTCCGCGTCGTTGATCGGCAGGCACAGCGCCGACAGCCCGCGCCGCGACAGATAGATGCCCCGCTCGATCATCTCGAGGTGGAACAGCGCCTGCCGGTTGGGGTCGTTCACCGCGTCTGACGGCCGCCGCACCGGCCGGCCATGGACGTGTATGACGTTCAGGGAGCCCTGCCCGAGCATCTGCATCGCGACGCCGTGGCGGCGGAAGACGGCATTCGTCCGCTCGCGCAGCCGGTCCCCGCGCGCGTTGAGCTCGTCCGCGGCTGCCGGCGTGTAGATCACGCCGAGCGCCGCGACGCCGGCGGCCATGGTCAGCGCGTTGTTGTTGTAGGTGCCCGAATGGACGAAGGAATCCGGCGCGGAGGGGTCGAAGCGCCGCATCACGGCGTCGCGGCCGCCGAAGGCGCCGAAGGTCAGCCCGCCGCCCAGGTACTTCCCGAAGCTCGTCATGTCCGGGATGATTCCGAGCTTCGCCTGCAGGCCGCCCGGCGACAGCCGCGAGGTCATCACCTCGTCGAAGATCAGCACGATCCCATGCCGGCGCGTCTCCTCGCGCAGCATGGCGAGGAATTCGCGGTCGGCGGAGATGCCGCCGCCGGAGCCGATCATCGGCTCGATCAGCACCGCGGCAAGCTCGCCGCGGTGACGCCGGATCAGCGCCTCCGTGCCCTCCAGGTCGTTGTACTGCGCCCGGACGAAGGGGAAGGGCGCCGTCAGCGGCAGGTCCGGCTTGACGAAGGAGAGCACGCCGCCATGGTAGGCGCCGTCGAACACCAGGATGTGGGTCCGCCCCGTGGCCGCGCGGGCGGCGGAGATCGCGTAGAGATTCGCCTCGGTGCCGGAGTTGCAGAAGCGCACCTTGTCGAGGGAGGGGAAGCGCTCGCACATGAGCCTGCCCAGTTCGCCCTCCCACCGGTTCGGTCCGCCCAGGTTGATGCCGGCGTCGAGCGCCTCGATCACCGCCGTGCGGATGCGCGGGTGCGAATGGCCGAAGATCCCGGCGGTGTACTCGCCGAGGAAGTCGACGTACTCGTGGCCGTCCAGGTCGTACAGCCCGGCCCCCTCGCCGCGCGCAATGGTCAGGGGGAAGGGGCTGAAATACATGTTGGTGCGCGTGTTCCCGCCCGGCAGATGCGCCGCGGCGGCCTGGTGGCGCGCGAGGCTCTTCGGGTTGGCGGCGGTGTAGCGTCGCTCAGCGTCGCGGAGCGCGCCCTCGACGGTCGTGTTGCGCCTTGGAGCCGCGTCGTCCACCGCCCTGGTCCTCCGCCGAAGGGTGAGGCGGTGTCGCAGCCTGCACGGCCTGGACCTGAAGCGCGGACGCCCGGCACCTCCGGCGCCGCATCCGGCAGCAGTTCCGCGCTGCGATTGAGCCGCCCCACTGTTCGAGGCTGCCACGCTTGCTTGTTGCGGAAACGCTGGCAGCGTCCACCAGGGGGTGTCAACACGAAAGTGCGGCGGTCGCGGCGCTACGCAGCATTGGGCGAAGGCGCGCGACGGCGGACGGCTCGCAGCGTGACGGGGAACTTGACCCCGGCGGCGATCGCCCAGCAGGCTAACCTGGACGTGAACGCCCCTTCAGCGCCCACGCCACCGAGCGCGAGAGCACTTCGGCCGGACCCCCAAGCCGGCCCAGGGAGAGAAGCCGGGTGTCCTTCGCCCCGTGTCGTCCAGCGGGAGGAGTCCGACATGACGACCTTGGCCAACCAGCGCGTCGCCTACTTCAACGGCAGGATCGTGCCGGAAGGCGAGGTACGCGTCTCCTTCCGCGACCGCGGGTTCAAGTACGGCGACGCCGTCTTCGACATGACGCGGACCTTCGGGCACAGGATCTTCCGCCTGAAGGAGCACATCGACCGCTTCTATCGCTCGCTGCGCTACGTCCGTATCGACCCGGGCATGAGCCCGGCGGAGATGATGCGGCTGAGTGAGGAAGTCGTGCAGCGCAACCTGCACCTGATCGGCCCGGAGGACGACTACTGGGTGGGCCAGCGGGTCAGCCGCGGCGTCGATCCCGTGCCCGGCGAGCCCGCGTCCCAGACGGGACCGACGGTGATCATCGAGTGCACGCCGCTGCCGCTCCGCGCGCGGGCCCACTACTACCGCGACGGGATCGACGTTGTGGTACCCTCGGTGCGCCGCACGCCGCCGACCGCGTTGAGCCCCAGGGCGAAGAGCCACAACTACCTGAACATGATCGTCGGCGAGCACGAGGCGAAGGCAATCAACCCGAACGCCTGGGCGGTGCTGCTGGACGTCAACGGCAACCTGGCCGAAGGCATCGGGTCCAACATCTTCCTCGTGCGCGAGGGCGTGGTGCACACGCCGTCGGAACGCTACGTGCTGCCGGGAATCAGCCGCGCCGTCACGATCGAGCTGGCGGCCAGCCTTGGAAGCAAGGTGGTCGAAGGCGATGTCGACCTGTTCGACGCATACGTCGCCGACGAGGCCTTCGTGACCTCGACCAGCTTCTGCATCTGCCCGATCCGTTCGATCAACGGCAACCGCATGGGCGACCCCACGATTCCAGGGCCGGTGACGAAGCGGCTGATGGAGGCGTACGTGGCGCACGTCGGCTTCGACTGGGTCGCTCAGTACCTGCGCCATCTTTGAGGAGCGGTGACAGCAGGGCAGGGGCGGCGGCACGGCGTCGGCCGGTCTGGCGGGTGCCGGCGCCGGGGCGCGGCTGATCCTGCGCGCCCATGGCGACAGCCGCGTGGTCCGGCGCGCGCGCACCGGACGGGATTCCGGACGCCATTCCGGGCACCGAGCTGAGCCGCTGCGCCAACTGGCGCTCGGCACCAGTCCATTTTAATGGGCTGTGTTGAAAGTTCCTTGGCGCTTGCTGATGTCGGCGGTGCGCTGACAGAAGCGTAGAACGCTATCGAGGCTTGAGCCGCGCAGCGGACCAAGGTCCGCGCTCTTGGCCCTGACGAAGGGGCGCGGGTCGGCGTTGGTCGTCTCGATGTGGCGGCGGATTGCCGCCTCCAGCGCCTCGATCGTAGGGAACATGCCGCGCCGGATCTGGCGGAGGGTGAGCAGGGCGAACCAGCCCTCGACGAGGTTGAGCTCAGGGTTGAGCCCCGAAGGGGATCAACGAGGCTGGCGTGAAGTACAGGTAGTAGCGCGGTCGCTTGGCCAGCCAGCCGCGGATCAGCCTGGCCTTGTGGGCGCGCAGGTTGTCGAGCACCAGATGCACCTCGAAATCGGGTGGGATGCTGCGGGCGATATCGTCAGGTAAGGTCCAGAACTCCTGGGCGCCGTGCCGCGGCCGGCACTCGAGGAGTTCGGCCCCGACGGTGAGGTCGGTCTTGCTCGCGATCTGAGGGGTGATGGCGCGCGCATCGGCATCTTGAATCTCGCCAGATGCGCGCGGCAGTGCGCCTTCAGCTGTACGAGGTCGAGCTGAGCCCTGTCGCGCCGCCCGTTGCGTGCTTGGCCGGAGGCGAGCGCAACGCGCGGCCACGTCGCCGGTCTCTCGGATGAGCGTCGTCGATTTTGAGGCCGGGCGGCGGACGCCCCATCCCAATCGGTGCGATCCGGCCGCCCTCGAGGCGGCCGGCGCCGGGCCTGTCGCCGAGAACGGCGGCGGGCCAGGCGTGCGCCTGGAGTGACGAGAGAAGGCCGCGGCGGTTGAGGCGCGGGCCGCAGCGAGAGGATGAAACCGCCAATGAAGATCGCCTGCGTCTTCGCCAGCAACATGGCCGCAACCTACAAGCTCGCGACCATGATCCTGCCGCAGCTCGAGGAGGACCGCCACGGTGCGACCGTCGCCGGCATGGTCTTCTTCGACGACGATCTCTACTGCCTGCACCACGGCGACCCCGTCGGCGAGCGACTGGCCCGCATCGCCAGGGAGCGCAACATCCTGCTGATGATCTGCGATCAATGTGCCGTGCGCCGCGGCCTGGTCGAGGGCACCTTCGAGCAGTGCGGCCGCGGCGAGGTCCGCGCCAAGGGTACCGTCGAGGACGTCCATGCCGGGTGCTTTCCGCAGCTCTACGAAGCCCTGGCCGGCAACCCGCCCGACCTGGTGGTCACGCTCTGAGCCCGGCCGTGGGGCGGTGCGCGGCTGGTTGCGTGCCGGGTTACCGGGGCCGAACACCGGCTGCGGGACGTGCGCGAGGAAGGGGGCGGCGTCAGAGGACGATGCGTTGACCTGGTCGAGGGAAACCTGCCCGCCGTGGCGGTCGTAGAAGGCAGGTGGGGCGCGGCGAGGCGTGCGGACGCCGTCGGCCTCAATAGTCGTCCTCGATGGCGTCCGGCAGCACGACATCCGGATCGGCGAGCCGCCCGCGCCGGCCGCGCAGTTGGTAGAGGGCGGGCTCGCGCAGGAACAGGCGCGCAAGGAGGCGGTCTCGGACGGGCTGATGTGGCCGGTCCTCGCCGATCCTGTTGAGCCGGAGGGAGACGAGCGCCCGCAGAGGCTCGTCCACAACCGTTGGCAGTGCGGGGCAGGTCTCCGCGCCGACGGCGCGGCAGTCGAAGCGACGGGACTCCCGCTCGTCGGGCCGGTCACCTGCGGTGGCGAGCGCTGCGTCGGTCGTCGCGCGTCCGCCGCTCTCGACCAGGGTCTCGACGAGGCCGCTCGCCGCGTGCGCGCTCAGCAGCACCGACCCGCCCTCGGCCTCGATGACGCCGCTGTTGGTGACCAGCGCGGTCGCGCCCGAGGGCGCCTGCCGCACCGCCCGGGTCACGTCGATCGCCACCAGCCCGTCGCCGGCCAGGTCGAGGGTGAAGGCCTCCGCCCCGCCCGCCAGCGCGACGCGCCCCAGCCGCGCCTGGATGACGCCGCTGTTGCGCACCTCCGGCGCCACCAGCGCCGCCAGGCCGCGCTCGCGCACCGTCACCCGGCCGCGGTTCTCGACCCGCGCGCCGGGGCGCGGCGGGCCGTCGAAGGCCATCCGCCCGGCCATGAAGTTCTCGTTGGTGATGTTCGCCGCGCTGGCGATCAGGCTGCCGACGTTGACCTGCGCGCCGTCGGCGAAGACGACGCCGGAGGGGTTCACCAGCGCCACGCCGCCGTTCGAGGTGACCCGGCCGGCGATCACCGAAGGGTCGGGCCCGGTGACCCGGTTGAGCGTCCAGGAGGCGGCGGAGGGCTGGCGGAAGTCGACGTGGTGGTCGCGCCCGACGTTGAACTGCCGCCAGTCGATCGCCGCGCGGTCGCTCGACTGGGTGATCTGCGTCCGGCCCGGGGTCTGGGTGATGGCGGCGCTGCCCGCCACCACGCGGCCGCCGGTCGGCCCGGCGTTCGGCGCGGGCAGGGGCTGCGCCCGCGCGGCGCCCGCGGCGAGCAGGAGCGCCGCCGCCGGCAGCAGCGCGGTGCTCGCGAGCAGCCGCAGGCGCAGCGGAGCCTGCGCTGCTTCGCGAAGCAGCGGCGGACTGAGACGACCCGGCATAGGCATTCCCCCCTCATCCTGTCAGAGCCGCACCGGCATCCGACCAGACACGGCATTCGCGTCATGGCGGCGCTGTTCAGTCGGGTGCTGCGCGTCCGCCATACGGCTGGGCTGGCGCGGCTCGAGCACGTCGCGATCGATGGTGCCAATCTGCGGGCCGACGCCTCGCGCCACAAGGCGATGGCCATGGGCGGATGCAGCACGCCGAAGGTAGGCTGGGGATGCCTAACCGATTCCTGTCGCTGGCCGGCGCATGGGAGCGCCTCGAGACGCGGGGCGGGAGCACGACGAGGAACCGCGGCACGGGTCACTGCGGAACTTGATGCCGCAGGCGTCCACCGAAGAGACCCGAGCAGCCTGGAGAGTTGCGCAGGCCCCGGACCAGTCCTCGGGGCAGGATCACTGATCGGGGGTCAGCACCGCGATTTCGGGGCCGGCAGCGCGTCGCGGCTCACCCCGGCCCGCACGATCATGTCGCCATCCGAGACGAGGTGGCGCAGCACCATGTGCCGGCGGCCGCCATGAGCGTGACGGCACTGCGAATGGACCCGAAAAGGGGAACCGGGACCGCCTGCCGCTCGGGTCCTGCCGGACCGCGCACATCCCGCCTGAACATGACGACAGGTCTCCGGTCGATGCCGTGAGGGGCGACGGCACGGGATGCCAGCACGCGGCCGAACGCCATCTCGCCGCGCAAAGGCGCTGATCGGCGTGGCCCGCGCGAGCGGAAGGGGATCCCGAGTTCGCGCGGCCGTTCCCCCACCCTCCACCGCATCGGCCCGGCAGCCGTGGTGTTGACCGCCGTGGTGCGGCGCGCCCGGCTTCGCATCGCCGCGAGGACACGCCGCTCCCTGATTGCCCCGATTGCCGCGATGGGTGCGGCGAACCGCGCCGGAGTTGTGCGTCGGCGCAGACCGCCCCCGCCTGGCCGAACCGGCCCTTGCGCGTGGTCGTCCCCTCCCCATCGGGCTGCAGCAACAACGCGCCGGCATGCCCGCTCGCCGAGAGGTTCGGTCAAGCCTTCGGCCACTCCTTCGTCGTCGGGAGGGGCTATCGACCGGAAGCCGAGGGGCGGACGCCGCCCCGCCAGGACGACCCTACGCACCTCGGTAGCGTCTCCTGCACAGACGCGATCGGGAAGAGGGGCGCCGCGCCGCTGCGTCGGTCCGCCGCGTATCGCCCGATCCCTTTGCCCATGGTGGAAACGGCGCCTTCGCCCCTGTTCCGCGGGCGGCAGGCCGTGCGGAGGCGGGACCGGGTCGTGCCCATGCCCGCGCCTGCCGCATCGGGAGCGCCTCGGCTCGAACGGTGAGCGGCGGCGCAGGTCGCGCTTGTGCGGCGATGCCCCCTTCTTGTTAGGCTGGCCGGGTGGCGGCGGGCCAGGCTCCGCCGCGCACCCCGCCGCCACACGCAGAAGGGCGTGAACGCCCCGCGTCCCGTAGGGAGGACCGCACCATGGACCGCCGCACTCTCCTTGCCTCGCTTGCGGCCGCGCCGCTCGCCCCGCGCCTGGCGCGGGCCCAGAGCCAAGTGGACTGGCGGCCGGACCGGCCAATCCGCCTCGTCGTGCCCTTCGCGCCCGGCGGCAGCACCGACACCACCGCGCGCATCGTCGCCGATGCGCTCACCGGGCCGCTCGGGCAGTCCGTCGTCGTGGAGAACCGGACCGGGGCGGGCGGCACCATCGCCGCCGAATACGTCGCCCGCAGCGCGGCCGACGGCTACACCCTGATCTGCGGGACGAACACCACCCACGCGACTGCCGCGGCGCTCTACCCGAACCTGGCCTACCACCCCGCGCGGGACTTCGTGCCGGTCTCGATGGTCGTCCTCACGCCCAACATGGCGGGGATACACCCCTCGCTGCCTGCGGCGAACCTGCGGGAGTTCATCGCATACGTGAAGGCCAATCCGGGCCGGGTCAATTACGGCTCCGGCGGCCCCGGCAGCTCGCAGCACCTCTCGGCCGCCCTGCTCGCCCACATGGCAGGGCTCGAGATGACGCATGTCGCCTACCGCGGCGGCGCGCCGGCCGTGGCCGACCTGATCGCCGGGCGGGTGCAGCTGGTGATCAGCCCGCTGATCGAGATGCTGCCCTTCATCCGGGACGGCAAGATCCGCGCGCTCGGAGTGAGTTCCCGGGAGCGCGCCGTGCAGTTCCCGGACGTGCCGGCCATCCACGAGATCCTGCCGGGCTACGAGATCACCGGCTGGGCGGGGTTGTTCGCGCCGGCCGGCACGCCGGCGGCCGCGGTCCGGCGCCTCGCGCGCGAGACGGCGGCGGCGATGCGCCGGCCGGAGATGCGCCGGCGCATCGAGGAGCTCGGCTCCATCCCGGTGGCCATGGACGCCGAGGAGTCGGCGCGCTTCTACGCCGCCGAGCTGCCGAAGTACGCCGAGCTGGTGCGCCTCTCCGGCGCCAGGCCCGAATAGCCGGACGCGGCGAGCCGGACACAGCGGCCTGATTCCGGGCGAGGTGTTCGCGCACGATGGTGGCGTTCGGGCGGGACCTTTCGGAGTGCAAGCGGAGGCCCGCGGGGATGCGCTAGGCGGGCCCGAAGCGCCTCTTTCGCGGTGACCCGATCGCCGCGCGCGGCTGTTGCTCGGAAATGATCTAGCATCCATCCGCTGACTTGCGCCTGAAGGGACCCGACGGCCCACGATGAGCCCGCGCCCACTTCCAGGATGGCCTGGCGGAGCGTTTCGGCAACGCCGCCGTGCGCGTCGAGCGTCTCAAGCCGGCTGTGGTGCCGGAAGAGCCGCCAGCAGCGGTCCTCCAACGCGTCCTGGAGTGGTGCCTCGGATCGCTGGCTCGCCGTCCGAACTGGCTCGCGGGTGCCGCGAATGCCGAACCTGCGGGCGGCTAGGCCGTGCGAGACCTCGCCGACGGCCATGCGCAACCACGCTTCGCGTAGCGTCTGCTACACAGCTTCGCGCGGGTGTGCCGTCGCCTTGCCGGCCCAGTCCCGGAAGGTCGAGCGGACGCCATGCACCGGCAGGTCGCCGCGGCCCATGCGGCGGAGCGTCATCACCGTCGCCATGACGCCGAGGAACGCCAGCGCGCCGAAATCCTAGCCCCGCCGCAGCGGCAGCAGACGGCGCAGCAGCACCACCGAAGCCGGCGCTCGGAGCTCGCGCCCCGCCTTCATCCGCTCGCCCCACGTTCCAGATCCCGGCCTCGAGTCAATCTCCGGCCAGCGCGTCGCGATCGGCGCACACGGCCGCGCCGATGAGGCCGGGCGCCGCGGTGCGACGCGACAGCTTCGCCCGACCACCGCGCCGATCGGGTCTGCCGAAGCTGAGTTGCTGCCGATGCCCTCGACCTCGGCGGCGGTGCCATTCTCGGGCGTGCGCGGGTCGGTGGATTCGCGCCGCGGGCGTCCCTGGAGCGTGCCGGCACTGCACGGATTCCTCGCGACGAGCCGATGACGCGTCTGGTGAAGATTCCGCGACGCCTGCGCGCGCGGCGGCGTAGCGCCGGTGCCAGATGGGGCCGGAGCGCCTCCTTCGCCTCGCCCAGGCCAGCCCGGCTCACCGTTGCCGCTGTCCGGGCACCGCCATCTCAGCGGCGAGCGCCGCGTGCGCCGCCGGGTCGGTCACACGCAACCAGTCGGGTGGGCGCAGGGAGACAGGGCCTCGCCCTCCGCAAAGGGGCCGTTGACG
>ERZ777003.4350-NODE-4350-length-12084-cov-6.061934_pt1 | contig 12084 bp, 12 predicted proteins | sample MGYA00374956_ERZ777003 | MGnify/ENA primary metagenome ERZ777003 (study PRJEB29302, sample SAMN06268252) | bioreactor metagenome | isolation source: Joint BioEnergy Institute, California, USA | place: USA:Joint BioEnergy Institute, California, USA | collected... | reverse complement strand
CGGTCCCGGCAGCATCAACCAGCTCGGCGCATACCTCCTGAACCAGCGCACGGGGACGCAGGCGGAGCACGTGCCCTACCGCGGCGCCGGCCTGGTCTTCGCGGACATGATCGCGGGCAATGTGGACATGCTGATCGAGGGCATCTCGTCCCAGGCGCCCTACATCCGCAACGGCCAGGTGCGCGCCATTGCCGTGCTGGCACCGGAGCGGAACCCGCTGCTGCCCGAGGTGCCGACGGCGATCGAGCAGGGCCTGCCCGGCTTCCAGATCATGAACTTCATGGGCATCTATGCGCCCGCGGCCACACCGCCTGCCGTCATCACGCGGCTCGAGCAGGCGGTGCGCGACGCGGTGCGCGACGAGACCGTGGCACGGCGCCTGCGGGAGGCAGGGACGGAGCCCGCCGGCACGACGGCGGACGAGTTCAGGACCTTCTGGCAGGCCCAGCTCGATCTTTGGGTGCCGGTGGTGGAGGCCTCGGGCATCCGGATCGACTAGCCTTGGTACTGCGCGCGGGAGTCAGCGCGCCGGCTCCTCCCCGGCGAGGAACTCGCGCACGAGCCGGCAGCGCTCCTGCGCCGCCGCCATGAGGTAGGAGAGGTCGCTGCCGGCGGAGACGTAGCGCGCGCCGAGCTTCACGAACTCGGCGATCAGCTTCGGCCGGCCGGCCAGGCCCCCGATGCCCACATGCTTTCCGTGGCGCCGCGCGGCGGCGATGGTGCGCTCATAGGCCTCGCGAACGAGCGGGTGCTCGAACTGACCATCAATGCCGAGCTCGGCGCAGAGGTCGTTGGTGCCAATGAACAGGATGTCCACCCCGTCCACGGCGGCGATCTCCTCGACGTGCTCCAGGCCCTCGGGGCTCTCGATCATCGTCAGAACGGTTGTGCGCTCGTTCAGCAGGCGGCGGGACTCGACGAGGGGGTAGCTGCGGAAGCGAAGTTGCGGCAGGCCGGCGCCGACGGAGCGGTGGCCGAAGGGCGGGAATTTGGCGGCGGCGACCACGGCGCGCGCCTCCTCGGCCGAGCGCACATGCGGGGCGATGACGCCCATCGCCCCGGCGTCGAGCACGCGCGAGACCCATTCCGGCGCGAGGCTCGGAACGCGCACGAAGGGCGTGATCCCGGCGCCAAGCGCCGCGACGCAGATCTGCCCGGTCTGGTGGAGCGACATCGAGCAGTGCTCGATGTCGATGTAGAGCGAGTCATAGCCGCAGGTCTTCGCGATCTGCGCGATCTCGACGCTCTCGACGAGGCGCACCGCCATCGAGACCGCCACCTCGCCCGCCGCGAGGCGCTCGGCGACGTTGTTGCGGAGGACGGTTTCGAGATCCTCTTCGGGCATAGGCGTCTTCCTGTTCTGAGCGGGCATGCCTGCCGCCACGCGGTTCCTGGTTGGGTCGGCCGCCAGCCGACCGGTCCCGGGTCGAGGCGTGCGTGCGCTGGCGACGATGGCGTCGGACGGTCTGACGGCTCATGCCGCGGAGCCGTCCTCTGTCAGGATCGCGGCGAGGGTGGGTGCATCCGGGTCCTCGGCCGTGAGTGGGTCGCGCGGCAGGACGCGGTGCCGCAGCACCATGCGAGCAAGGGCGAGCCGCCGGCCGTCGGAGAGGCGCGCCGCTTCCCACGCCATCGCCGCGGCGCTGGTCACGTGGTACAGCGCAGAGGCGGCCTGGCGGGCGAGGGACTGGTCCCGCTGCGCTGCCTCGGCCAGCGCCAGCGCGCGGTCCAGCGCGGGGAGCGCTTCGGGCAGTGCCTCGCCGTTGCCGAGCAGGTCGTGCAGATGCGCCGCCAGCACCGGCAGCGCCTTCTCGCGCGTCGCGGCGCGCAGCACGTCGAGCGCGACGATGTTGCTCGTGCCCTCCCAGATCGAGCCGAGATGCGCATCGCGCAGCAGCCGCGGGTCGGGCCATTCCTCGATGTAGCCGCAGCCGCCGCGCACCTCCATCGCGTCGCCCGTCACCTGGCGCGCGTCGCGGCAGGCGCGGAACTTGATGAGCGGCGTGAGGATGCGCAGCAGCGGATAGGCGTCCGGCTCGCCGGCGTCGCTGCGGCGCAGCGCCTCGGCGGTCTGGAACATCATGCTCCGCGCCTGCTCGGCCCTGACCAGCATCTTGGCGAGCTGGCGGCGCATCAGCGGCATCGCGATCAGGCGCTTGCCGAAGGCGACGCGGTGGCGGGCGACGAACAGCGCCTCGGTCGTCGCGCGGCGCATCAGGCCCGCCGCGCGCACGCCGTTGGAGAGGCGCGAGTTGTTGACCATGTCCGCCATCTGCCGGAAGCCGGCCTCCGGGTCGCCGACCAGCCAGGCCACCGCGCCTTCCAGGCGGATCTCGCCGCTCGCCATCGAGCGCGTGCCGAGCTTGTCCTTCAGACGCACGATCCGGTAGCGGTTCGGCGTGCCGTCGGGCAGGGTGCGCGGCAGCAGGAACAGCGACACGCCCTTGAGGCCCGGCGGCCCGCCCTCGCGCCGCGCCAGCACCATGGCGAGCTCGGCATCCGGGTTGGAGCAGAACCACTTGTCGCCGGTGAGCGCCCATGTGCCGTCTGGCAGCGGCGCCGCGCGCACGGCGGTGGCGGCGATGTCGGAGCCGGCGCCCTGCTCCGTCATGAACATCGCGCCCTGGTGCAGCGCGTCGAGGTCCTGGCTGGTCAGCGCGGGCAGGTAGCGGGCGACGAGGGCAGGGTCGCCGAACTTCCGCAGCGTGCGCGCAAGGCTGTCGGTCATGCTGACCGGGCAGCACAGGCCGAACTCCGCCTGCACGAAGAGGTAGGTGATCGCGTACTTCACCGCGGGCGGCATCGGCTCCGGCCAGCCGAGCACGCCGCCGCGGTGCGACATGGCGGCGAGGCCGTATTCGGCGAAGGCGATCCGCTCCATCTCGCGGTAGGCGGGATGGTAGTCGATGCTCTGCGCCTCCTCGCCGGTGCGCGTGCGGTGGCGCAGGACCGGCGGGTTGCGGTCGGCGGTCGCGGCCAGCTCGTCCAGCGCGCCGCCGGCGAGGCTGCCGAGGCGGTCGAGATGCGGCTCGATATGCGCGACGAGATCGGCGGAGAGGTAGAGACCGAGTAGCTGCCGCAGCGCCGGATCGGCCCGGTAGAGGTTGATGCCGCGGCTGTCGGGCACCGCGGCGGCCCCGGTGGGCGGGGCGAGGGGACGGATGTGCATGGCGCCGTGCTCCTTGCGATGACTCCGCCTGGCGATGGATGGGCGGGCCTCAGTCCGGCACCTCCAGCTCCACCAGCGGGGCGTGCTGCTGGCCGCCATAGGCATCGCCGTCGTCCAGGTCGCACTGCACGTAGGGGCGGGGGATGGAGATCTTGATCGCCCGCGCCGCGTCGTGCCGGAAGAACATCACCTCCGATTCCGGGATGCGGTAGAGCTCGGCGAAGCGCGCGCGGGTCAGAACGCCGCTCGCGACCACGCGCCGGTAGGTCGCCTCGTCGCCGAACATCACGTCGAAGGTGAGGAGGAACGGGCCCGCATTCTTGGAGCGGATCAGCTTCGCCAGCTCGCCGAGTGTCGCCATGGCCGGTCAGACCTCCAGCATCTCGGTGCGGAACATCTCCAGCGGGTCGTCGGGCTGGACGACGTGGTGCAGGTTGAAGCGGTACACCGGCCCGCGGTCCATCTCCGCCGGGGTGAAGGGGAAGGCAAGGCCGCTGATCAGCCCGCCCCATTCCGGGATCGGGTAGTGCAGCGCGAGATGCGCGAAGGACTTGGCCACCGCCCGCGATGTCTCCTGCCGCGCCGTGGTGACGGTGATGAGCAGGCAGACCTCATGGCCGAGCTCGTCCCTCCGAGGCTCCAGCTTGCCCATCACGCCGTCGCGGCCATAGACGCGGATGCGCAGGTCGTAGCCGCCCGGGCCCGGGCCGAAGCCGAAGACCTCGCGCGCGCGCTCGGCGAAGCGCGCCTGCATCCCGTCGAGCCAGGAATCGAGCTGGCGCAGGATGTAGGGCTCGCGCACGCCGGCGATGATGACGGACTGGTAGCCGGCGAGCTCAGCGCCCTCCAGCTTGATCGTCACGCGCTCCGAGGGCCGGAAGCGGGAGCCGCGCACGCGCACGCTGCGGTCGTCGATCGCCTCGTAGGTCGCCTCCGTCGTGTCGATCACGCCGGAGGGCTCGGTGACGAGGAAGGGGTCGGCGTTCTCGTAGAGCGTGTGGGAGGCGATGCTCTGCGGGGTGCAGCGCATCTCGGGGTCGCAGGGGGCGACGTCGAAATGGTCCTCGCGCACCCAGGCGAAGAGGCAGTCCGGGCGCTTGCGCTGCACCACTGCCGCGGTTCCGCATTCCAGCGTCTTCGCCGCATGCCAGGCGGGCCCGGCGCCGGCGCCGCGCATCAGCGGCACGGCGGCGAAGAGCGAGGTGTCGGTCGCGCGCCCGGCCAGCACCACCTCCGCGCCGGCTTCGAGCGCCGCGACGATCGGCTCGTGCCCCATCGCGCCAACGATGTGGGCGCTGCGCTCGATCACCGCCTCGTCGAGCGGCGGGGCGGGGTGGAGCGGCAGGATGCGTCCCTCGCGCAGGCGGCGCTTCAGATAGGCCTTGTCCTGCTCGCTGCGGATCAGGGCGGCGCGGAAGTGCATCCCTTCCTCGCGCGCGATCTCCAGCACGATGTCGCGGATCCAGTCCACGCCCGCATTGCCCCCGCCGAAGCCGCAGGAGCCGACGATCATCGGCACGCCGAGCCGCGCCCGCGCGCGAAGCATCAGGCGCAGGTCGCGCGCCGTCGCCTCGCGCGAGAAGAACGGCGTGCCGCTGCCGAGATAGGCTGGGCCTCCGTCGGTCGAGCCCGCATCGGCGGCGATGACGTGCGGCGCGAGGGCGACGCCGCGCTCGAGCGAGGATTCGAGGAAGCCCGAGCCGAGCATCCCGGTGGCGGAGAGGACGCGGACCTCCGTCGTCATCGCCCCAACTCCCATCGTGCGAGGAAGCCGCGACCGCCGGCGGGGATCAGGGCGGAATCGCTGTCCGCGTAGTCGGCATAGAACAGGTAGGCCGCCTCGACGGTGGCCGAGCGGTGGGCGCTCTGGTGCGTGTGCGTGTTCACGGCGTGCGCGACAGCGAGCGGGAGGCCATGCGCAAAGCACTTGTGCGTGGCGTAAACGGCGTGCTGGATCAGCTTCCCCATCGCGCTCTTCCGCGCCGGCAGAGCCGGCCCGCCGGAGGGCCTGCCCTCCGGGTCAGGCTCGCACTCCAGCGGCTTGCTGACGTCGTGCAGCAGGCACATGGCGATCAGGTGGTCGCGGTTGTACGGCGTGCCGTTCTCCGCCTTCGCGACCTCGGCGAGTGCGAGCGCCATGCGCGTGACGCCGCGGATGTGGTCGGTCAGGCGGCGGTGGCGCTCGGCCTCAAGGTTCTTCGGGATGTCCTCGAAGCGCTCCCAGGCGCACTCCGCCGCGACCTCGAGCCAGATCGCGACCACGCCGCGCCGCAGCGCCGCGTCCTCGATCCGGTCGATCTCCGGGAACAGGCGCCGCAGCCCCGCCTCGTCAATGCGCACCGCCATCCGGCCGGCCCTCCACCGTCTCCTCCTCGATCGCGTAGTATTCGTCGAGGCCGATCAGGTCCTCGATCGCCTTCCTTGCGCGCCGGCAGTCCTCCTCGCCCATGCCGGTGAAGGCGCCGGTGGCGCGCAGCTCCGCCAGCGCGCGGCGGTTCGCCTCGAAGGCGGTCAGCAGCATCACCTGGGCGTCGATGCAGGCGGCCCAGCCCATCGCCTTCAGCTCGGGGATGGTGAGGATGGGGCGGCCGTCCCGGTTTCCGCGGCTCATCACGTAGACCAGCGGCAGGCGGCATTCGCGCGGCGCGCGCTCCGCCTCCTCGCGGTTGCGGGGGAAGAGGAGGCCCATGTCGGCGCCCTCCTCGGCGGCGCGGTTGATGCGCCGAGTGGCTTCCTCGAGCCCGAGCTCGCGGCAGGTGTCGGTCCGGGCGATGATCACGAAGTCCGGGTCGCTGCGGTCGCGCTCGCGGCAGGCGTAGCGGATCTTCAGCGCGAACTCCTCGATCGGCGCGGCATGCACCTGGTACTTGTGGTAGTGCGCGCGCTTGGGGAAGAGCTGGTCCTCGATGTGGATGCCGGCGATGCCGGCGCGGATGAACTCGCGCACCGTGCGCATGGTGTGAAGCGGATCGCCGAAGCCGGCGCCCGCGTCCGCCACGAAGGGGATCGGCACGGCCGCCGCCACCTCCGCTGCGATGGCGACCTGCTCGGTCATGGTCAGCAGCGGCTCGGTGATGCAGCGCGAGGCGCCGCTGACGTAGCCGCCGCAGTAGCCGGCCTCGAACCCCGCCTGCGCGACCAGGCGGGCGCCGAGCGGATCGTAGACCGAGGGCATGTGCAGGAAGGTCCCCGCCTTGAGCAGCGCGCGCAGCGCCGTGGTCTTGCTCGGCATGGGCTTCGGCATTGCGCTCGCTCTCCGGCCCCCTTGCTGTGCGGGCCGCCGCCCGCCGCGCGCCGACTCTCGGCCGGGCCGGAGGCCGCGTCAATTGCGTCCTTCCCCTTGCCCTGCGCGGCGCCCGATGCAAGCCTCGGCGCGAAGGGGAGGGAGGCGGACTGGGGCACGCCCGGCGGACCGGCCGAACCCCCTTGCGCGCCACCTGTTGCCGGACACCCTCGCGATGCTGCTCCGCCTCGTCGACCGCCTCGAGACCTTCGGCATGGCGTTCTTCTTCTCGGCCGCGCTGGTCGTGGGCGTCGGTCAGGTCTTCGCGCGCTACGTGCTCAACCTCGGCGTGGTCTGGTCGGAGGAGGCCTTCGTCAAGTTCACCGTCTGGGCCTGCCTGATCGGTGCCGCGCGTGCGGTGCGCGACGGGCTGCACGTGCGCGTGGACCTGGTCCTCGACCAGCTCGCCCCGCCGGTGCGGCGCGCGGCGGAGCTGCTGAACATCGCGATCAACCTCGTCTTCTGCGGCGTGTTGCTCTGGGCCGCGCTCGGCTATCTCGACTTCCTGCTCATGGTCGGCACCACGAATGTCGAGTCCGGCGCGCCCGAGTGGGTCGCCTATTTGGTGACGCCGCTGTTCCTCGCGCTCATGTGCGTGCGCTACGTCGCGCTCGTGCCGGCCGCCATCGCGTCGCCGAGCGGCGATCCGTGGCGGCCCGCCGGCCCCGGCTCGCCCACCCCCTCGGCGCACTGAGCGGGGCGCGCCGCCATGTCCCCTGCCGTCGCGACCGCGGTCGGGCTGTTCGTCCTCCTCGCCATCCTCGGGGCGCCGATCGCGGTGACGCTCGGCGCCTCCACCCTCGTCGCGCTGTTGCTGTTCGACCCGATCCCGCTGCCGCTGATCGGCCAGAAGATCCTTTCGAACATCGACAGCACGACGCTGATGGCCGTGCCGTTCTTCTTCCTCGCCGCCGCCTTCATGGAGACGGGCGGGATCGTGCGCCGCCTGGTGGCGCTGGCGCAGGCCATGGTCGGGCACCGCCGCGGCGGCATCGGCATGACGGGCGTGCTCGCCTGCATGTTCTTCGCCGCGATCTCCGGCTCCTCCGGCGCCACTGTGGCGGCGGTGGGCGGGATCATGATCCCGGCCATGATCCGGCACGGCTACTCGCGGCGCTACGCGGTCGGCTCGATGACGACGGCGGGCTCGCTCGGGATCCTGATCCCGCCCTCGATCCCGATGGTGCTCTACGGCTTCCTCACCGAGACCTCGATCCCGAAGCTCTTCGTCGCCGGCATCCTGCCCGGGATCGTCTTCGGCCTGCTGCTGATGGGGCTCGCGCGCTTCCTCGCGGTCCGCGAGCGTGTGCCGGTCGCGCCGTCCCTCCCCTGGGCCGAGCGCCGCGCCGCCCTCCGGGACGCCCTGCCGGCGCTGAGCCTGCCCGTCTTCCTGCTCGTCGGCATCTACGGCTTCCCGTCGTTCGAGGCTTTCGGCCACCGGGTCGAGGGTGGCGCGATCTTCACGCCCACCGAGGCGGCGGTCGTCTGCGCCGCGCTCGCCGCTCTCATCGGCACCCTGGTCTACCGCGAGACGACGCTGCCCGGGCTGATCCGCACCATGCTCGCGGTCACGCCGCGCATCGGCATGATCTTCTGGATCACCACGATGGCGATCCTGTTCTCCTTCTTCCTCACCCAGCAGGGGGTGCCCGCGGCGCTCGCCCAGTCGATGGTCGAGGTGCAGATGCCGCGATGGCTGTTCCTGCTCCTCGTCAACGCCGTCCTGATCGTCGCCGGGATCTTCATGGACGGCGTGCCGATGATCCTGCTGTTCATGCCGATCCTCTTCCCCGCGGCGATGGAGCTCGGCGTGGATCCGCTGCACCTCTGCATCATCGTCGTGGTGAACATCGAGCTGGCGTTGATCTCCCCGCCCGTCGGGATCAACCTCTACGTCTCCTCCACCATCGCCAACGTGCCGATCCACGAGGTGGTCATCGCCTCGCTGCCCTGGGTGGCGGTGACCTTCCTCATGCTCGTCCTCGTCACCTACGTCCCCTGGCTGTCCACCTTCTTGCCGGGTGTCCTGTTCTAGGGCGATGCTCCGGCGAGGAGACTTCACCGGGAGGGAATCCGCCATGACCGTGCCCCGCCGCGCCGCGTTCGGCGGTCTCGCAGCGATCGCCCTGGCGGCGCCGCCCGGCGCTGCGCGCGCCCAGGCCGCCACGCGCATCGTCATCAACAACGACACCCAGGCCAACTCGCTCAAGGGCCAGACCTGGGAGCTGTTCAAGCGCGAGATCGAGTCCGATCTCGGCAACCGCGTGCAGGTCCAGCTCCACCATTCCGGCACGCTCTACGACCAGCGCGGCCAGGTGCAGGCGCTGCAGCTCGGCGCGATCCAGTTCATCTCGCCGGTCGCGGGCATCTACGCCGCCACCGCGCCGAAGCTCGCGGTGCTCGGGCTGCCCTACCTGCTGCCGACGCCCCGCGCGCTGCAGGCGGTGATCGACGACGAGGAGCTGTCCCGCGCCCTGTTCGGCGAGCTGCGGGCGAAGTCGATGGAGCCGGTCGCCTTCTGGCTCAACGGCTACCGCGACGTCGGCCGGCGCGGCGCGCCGATCCTGCGCCCCGCCGACATGCGCGGGGTGAAGATCCGCGTGCCCTCCGGCGCCAACTACGTCGAGGCCTTCCGTGAGCTCGGCGCCAACGTGGTCACGATCAACTGGGGCGAGGTGCCGACCGCGCTCGCGCAGGGCGTGATCGACGCGGTGGAGCCCGTGGCGAACGCCTGGCTCGCCAGCAAGCTCTACGAGATCGCCAACCACATCACCCGCGTCGGCTACATCCTGGACTTCTACGTCGTCTGCACCAACAAGGCCTGGTGGGACCGCCTGCCGGCGGAGAGGCGCGACGCGGTCCGCCGGAACCTCGCCAAGGCGACCGAGTGGAACTGGACCAACACCGAGCGGGTTAACGAGGAGGCCTACCGGCGCATCGCCTCGCTCGGCGCCACGGTGCACGCGCTGACGCCGGAGCAGCGCGCCGAGTGGCGCGAGGCGATGCGCCCGGTCTGGGCACGCCTCGGCAACCCACTCGTGGGCGAGGCCGTGATGCAGCGACTGGCCCGGATCGGCGAAACCAACAGCTGAACGATGCCGGCCGCGGCTGCGAGTCCCGCGGAGGGCGCCGCGCCCGCGGGGGGCGGGCGGCGGGGCGGGGAAGCGGACGCGCGGTCCGACGCGTCGCCGGCGGCACCTTGACGGCGTGCGCGGCGATGCCGTCTTAGGCCCATGCCACGCGTTCCGGGGCGGCAGGTCGCGGCCGGCGCGGCCCGTTCCTCGCGAGAAGGAGAGCAAAGGCATGGTCGAGCCCATAAGGCGGCCGGTCCGCCCGGTGCTCCAGGTGCTCCACGGTCGCTCCCCCGCAGCGCTCGACGGCGCCGCCGCCGCGCCGCCGCGTCGGGGCGCCGATCCGGCAGAGTGGGCCATGCCATGAGCGAGGCCTCCGACGACCCCTACGCACTGCTCGGCGTCAAGCGCGACGCCTCGGCCGAGGAGATCCGGAGCGCCTACCGCAAGCTCGCGCGCAAGCTGCATCCGGATCTCAACCCGGGCGACAAGGCGGCGGAGGAGCGCTTCAAGAAGGTCAGCGCGGCCTACGACCTGCTGAGCGACCCTGAGAAGCGCGCCCGCTTCGACCGGGGCGAGATCGACGCGACGGGCGCGGAGCGTCCGCAGCCCCGGCGCTACTGGCGCGAGCATGCCGGCACGGCCGGCGACGCCTACGCCTCCGACTCCGGCTTCGCGGACATCCTCGACGCCGACGACCTGCTCGCCGCGATCTTCGGGCGCAGCGGAGCGGGGCGGCGCCCCGGCGAGGGGTTCGAGGGCGGCGGCATCCGGATGCGCGGCAGCGACCTGCGCGGCCGCCTGCACATCGACTTCCTGGAGGCGATCAACGGCGCCACCAAGCGCCTCACCCTGCCGGACGGCTCGGTGGTGGACGTGCATGTGCCGCCAGGGGCGCATGACGGGCAGGTGCTGCGGTTGCGCGGCAAGGGCGCGCCTGGGTTCGGCGGCGGGCCGCCGGGCGATCTGCTCGTCGAGCTCGAAGTCGGCGGGCATCACCGCTTCACCCGCCGCGGCGACGACATCCATCTGGAGTTGCCGGTCAGCATCACCGAGGCAGTGCTCGGCGCCAAGGTCGAAGTGCCGACCCCGGCCGGTCCGGTGCGGGTGACCGTGCCGCCCGGGAGCAACACCGGCACGGTGCTGCGCCTGCGCGGCCGCGGCGTTCCGCGCCCGGACGGCACCCGCGGCGACGCCTTCGCCGAGCTGCGCGTCTTCCTGCCCGACAAGCCCGACCCGGAACTGGAGGCCTTTCTGCGCGGCTGGGAGGCCGGCCGCGCCTACAACCCGCGAGAGGGGAGGGAATGATCGCGCGCGCCGAATTCCTGCTCCACGCCGAGATCAGCGAGCAGACCTTCCAGACCTGGGCCACGGCCGGCTGGATCGGCGCCGGGCCGGAGATGTCCGAGGCCGATCTGGCGCGCGCCGCCCTGATCCGCGACCTCACCGAGCGGCTCGGGGTGAATGCGGAGGGGGTGGAGGTGGCGCTCAACCTGCTCGACCAGGTCCACGGGCTGCGCCGTGCGCTGCGGCAGGTGAGCGCGGCGTTCGATCGCCTGCCGGAACCGCTGCGCACGGAGGTCCTCGCGGCGCTGCGCGCTGCCACGGCTGAAGCCAGCGGCTCCGGCGGAGTCCACGGCAGCGGCGAGGGCTGAGCGCGGCGTGGCCTACCGCTTGGCGATCGACGCCGCCGCGCTGGCCCGGCAGGCGCGGCTGAACCGCTGGCAGTCGGCGCTGCTGCTGCTCGGCCTCACCGCGCTCGCGGCGCTGTCCGGGCTGATCGTCGCCGGGCCGATGGGTCTGCTCGTGGCGGCCAGCGCGGCGCTGGCTCTGCTGCTGTTCGACCCCGCGCCGGGCAGTGCCGTCTTCCGCCAGATTCTCGGCGGCGTGCCGCTGCCGCCCGAGGCGGCGCCGCAGCTGCACGCGACGGTTCGGGCCCTGGCCCGGCGCGCCGGCCTGCAACGGGCGCCGGCGCTGTTCCTGCTGCCCTCGCCGGTGCTGCAGGCGATGGCCGCGGGCGATCGTGCGCGGCCGAGCATCGCTTTCACCCTCGCCCTGCTGCGTGCCCTTCCGCCGCGCGAGGTCACCGCGGTGCTTGCGCACGAAATCGCCCATCTCCGGCACGGGGATGTGCGGGTGATGCGGCTCGCGGCTGCTGCGGCCTCGCTCACCCGGCTCATGGCGAACTTCGGCGCGCTGATGTTGCTGCTCTGGTTCCCGATCCTGATGGCGGCGGGCGAGGCGCCGTCGCCCATCGCCTTCCTGCTGTTGATGGCGGCGCCGCTGCTCGGCGATCTGCTCATCCTCTCGCTCTCGCGGCGGCGCGAGCTTCTGGCGGATGCCGGCGCCGTCGAGCTGACCGGCGACCCCGCGGGCCTCGCCTCGGCGCTGATGCGGCTCGAGCGCATGCAGGGCGACGACTGGGAGCGCCTCGCCAGCCGTAGCGGCGCGCGCTGGCTGCGCTGGTTCCGGACCCATCCGACGATCCGCGAGCGGATCGCGCGCCTGTCCGAGACCGTTGCGGTGGTGCCATCGGTGCCCCGCTGGCCGGAGGAGGCGGG
>ERZ777003.4349-NODE-4349-length-12086-cov-27.455989_pt1 | contig 12086 bp, 12 predicted proteins | sample MGYA00374956_ERZ777003 | MGnify/ENA primary metagenome ERZ777003 (study PRJEB29302, sample SAMN06268252) | bioreactor metagenome | isolation source: Joint BioEnergy Institute, California, USA | place: USA:Joint BioEnergy Institute, California, USA | collected... | reverse complement strand
CTGCGGACGCAGTACAGCTTCCAGATCTCGGTCGACGTTTCCACGATCGCGCAGGGTCTTACCGTAGCGGCGGCCGCACTCGAGGGGGGTGTCGACATCGTCGAGATGGGCACGCCGCTGCTCAAGACGCAGGGCGTCGCGAACGTGGTCCCCGCGTTCCGCGAACACTTTCCCGATGCGCTGCTGCTTGCCGACATGAAGACCATGGACGGCGGCGGGGGCGAGGCGCGGGCGGTCTACACGGGAGGCGCGAACATCATCGATTTCCTGGCGCTCTCGGGCGAGGCGACGGCAAGGTCGGTGTGCTCGGTACGGGACGAGATCCGTCAGCGCGACGCCGAAGTCCCGAGGCTCGCGTTTGCCGACATCCTGCTTCCGCATCAGGGACCGGCCTCGCGGGCGGTCGAGATGGCCGAGCGGATGGCCGACATCGGCGTCGACGGCGTGGGTGTGCACCTGCAGGCCGACGCGCGGCGCCTCGATCAGACACTGGTACAGAGCGGCTATCTCGAGGACGCGGCGCGCGCGGTCTTCGAGCGCGTCGGCGATCGCGTCGTCGTGCAGGTAGTCGGCGGGTTGAGCCTGGCCCAGGCGCAGGCACTGGCGAAGTCGGGCCTGCGCGCGTTCGTCATCAGCGGCAACCTCGGCGTCGCCGATGGCGGGAACCGCTACGGGTTGCCGTCTGCCGAAGTGGCAGCGCACGTCGCGGCGTTCGTGCAGGGCGTGTCCGGCGCGCGGCGCTGAAGTCGACGTCGAGACTGTAGCGTATGCTCTGGCCCTGCGACCGGAAAGTGTACTGCCGGTCGCACGCGCGACGATCGGCGCGCGCCTGTCACCGATCGGGCAGCATCACCAGTCCGAGGATATGGAACTCGTCGAGTCGATGTTCCTCGGCGAGCTGGCGGATGTTCTGCTCGGGTGTCGCGCCGATGCCGTGCGCCCGGAGCCTCGCGACGAGAGCCTCCGGATCGGTCTCGGTCACCGCGGCGAGCGCCGCGAGCGGCGCGTCGACCAGCGCTTCGGAGATCGGCCACTTCAGCTGCGGCGCCGTAATCCTGCCGAAGGAGAAGGTCGAGACGAGGAGCAGGACGAGGAAGACGGCCACGCTCGCGCGCCCCCAGCCTGTCCGGAGGTGCCTGGCGAACGCCCGGTAGTTCACCGCGATGTGCGCGATGGTGCCGACGATGAAAACCCACGAGAACCACTCGTGGGCGAAGACGAGATAACCCGGAACGACATCGAAGAACATCAGCACACCCGAGGCGGCCATCAGGACGAACGAACCGATGGTCACGGGCGTGGCCCAGGTGCGCAGACCGAACGATCGCGTGGTGCTCATGACTGCCTCCGCGGCTTGGCACGTCCCCGTCCAACCGGCAGGACGATTCGCAATACGAACTATTCTTTGTACGTATTACGAACCATGTCAAGATGGCGTTCCCATGAAGAGGTCATCGCCCCGGAGGCCTGCCGCGGTCCGCGACGAGGGGCTTGCCGATGCGCTCGTCACCGCGTCGTTCGTCATCGCGGCCCAGCTCAGCCGCATCGGTGCCGAGCATGGTCTGTCGCTCACGCTCTGCCGCGTGCTCGGCATCCTGCGGGACCGGCGACCGCGAATGAGCGAGCTGGCCGACTATCTCGGCCTCGAAAAACAGACGATGTCAGGGCTGATTGCCCGGGCAGAGGAACGGGGGCTCGTCGCGCGGGCACCGAACCCCGAGGACCGGCGTGCGACCGATGTGATCCTGGCGCCTGCCGGAGCCAGACTTGTCGAACGCATGCGCGCGGAGGCGCTCGAGGCGCTGGCACCGCTCGTCGCGCCCCTGGACCCCGCCGATCGACGCAGGCTTCAGGCGCTGCTGCAGCGCATGCTCGCCGCCCGGGACGGCGCGGACGGCCGCTGAATCGTCACTGCGGCCGCATCCACGACCCGTTCGGCACCGGCGCGACGGCCAGGCGGCTTGTCACCGACGGGCCGGCGTCGTTCGGGAGCGGGCCCGCACCGCGTCGGCCACCAGTCTGCGAAAGAACGTCGCACCAGGGTCGCGATCGGTGCGCGCGTGCCAGACAAGCTGCATCCGGAAGCGCACCGAAGGGACCGGCATCGCGACTGCCTTGAGCGGAAGCTGCCGCAGGAACACCATCGCCATCCGCCGGGGCATGCCCGCGACCCAGTCAGTCTGCGCGGCAATGGCCGCTGCGGCGGCAAAGCTGGGTACCGCAATCGCGATATCGCGGTGCAGTCCGTGCGAGGTGAAGAACTGTTCGGCAATGTCGTGGCCGATGCCGGGTCCGCCGAGCGCGAGCAGCACGTCGATGTGGCGCAGCGCGTTGAACTGCTCTTTCGACATCCGTCCGCGCACCTGCGCGTGGCCCCGGCGCACGACCAGGACGCCTTCTTCCTCGTACAGGTCGGCAGCGTGCAGGTGCGGTGCCGCTTCCCGGCCCGGCGGCAGGGCGGGCGCAATGGCCGCGTCCACATCGCCCGCCGCCAGTCCTCCTGAGGCTTCGAGCTGATCGACGCTGATGACCCGCAGCGATGCTTTCGGCAGCTTCTTCGCAAAGACTGCCGCAATGCGCGGGACTTCCGATACCTGCTCCGCATCCGAGCACGCCAGGGTGAACCGGCGGAGGCTGCGCCCCGGATCGAAGTCCGCCTGGCTTTCGACGATGCGCGCCATCGCGGCCACGGCTTCCGCAAGCGGCGACGCCAGTGCCTCGGCACGCGGCGTCGGCACGAGTCGTCGTCCGCTGCGCACGAACAGCGGGTCGTCGAACGTTGCCCGGAGCCGCGCCAGGGCATTGCTGACCGCCGAGGGCGTGACGTGGAGCCGTGCCGCCGCGCGCGTGACACTGCGCTCCTCGAGCACCGCGTGCAGGACGAGCAGCCGGTTCCAGTCGATGGCCGACAGATTCACCATTGGTGACTGAACGTATCACGATCATTCACTTGTCGTTACATGTCGTCGCCCGTAGGCTGCGAAGTGAAGTCTCTGGATGGAGGTGCACATGTCAGCGTACGGGACGCGCCGGGCGGTCATCATCGGATGCGGCATTGCCGGACCGGCGCTTGGCATTTTCCTGAGGCGGATCGGCTTCGATGTCGTCATCTGCGAGCGCCGCACGAGCGAAGCGCTCGACGAGGGGCTGTTTCTCGGGGTCGCACCCAACGGCATGAACGTCCTGGCCGAGCTCGGCGTCGACCAGGCCCTCGGAGCCGTCGGCGTGCCCTGCCGCCGCTTCGAATTCCGGAACGCGCGCGACCGCGTGATCGGCGTCATCGATCGGGAGGACGATGCGGCACGATTCGGGGCGCGGCTGCAGATGGTGCGACGCAGCGACCTGCATCGGGTACTGGCCGATGCGGCGCGTGCGGCCGGCGTCCGGGTGGAGTTCGGCCGGACGCTCACCGCCATCGACCGGAGTACCGACGCGTCCGTCACGGCACACTTCGCAGACGGCAGCCACGAGCAGGGCGACATCCTGATCGGGGCGGACGGCATCCGCTCGGACACGCGGCGGCTCGTGCTGCCGGACGCACCCGAGCCCGAGTGGAGCGGACTGTTCGACTGCGGCGGCATCACCGACACGGCAACCGTCGGCTTTCCGGCCGGCGTCAACGTAATGGTGTTCGGCCGGCGCGCCTTTTTCGGCGCGTTCCGCACCCCGAGCGGTCAGGTCTGGTGGTTCCAGAACTGCAGCCAGAAGCCGGCCGATCACGCGCTGCGCAACCCGCTCGCGTTGCGTGCCCACGCGGCGTCGCTGCATCACGGCGATCCGTCGTGGATCCGGCACGTCATCGAATCGACCGGACGGATCGTCGGTCCCTTTCCTCTGCACGACATCCTGTTCATGCCGCGGTGGCACGACGGCCGCGTCTGCCTGGCAGGCGACGCCGCACACGCGACGACGCCGAGCTCCGGACAGGGAGCGTCGCTCGCGCTCGAAGACGCGATGGTGCTCGCGCAGTGTCTGCGCGATGCGCGGTCGCCGGAGCTGGCATTCGAGGCGTTCGAGCGCGCGCGGCGGCAGCGCGTGCAGACGATCGTCCGGCAGTCGCGCCGTGCCGGCAACACGAAGGCCGTGCCGAACCGGGCGCTGGAATGGGTGCGCGATCGGCTCCTGCCGATCTTCCTGCGACTGGGCGCGGCGGCCCAGGAGCGGCAGTACGCGTACCGCATCGACTGGACACACCGCTTCGCCTGAGGTCGGACGGCGCTTCGGCTCCGGCCGGCCGCGGTGCGTCGGTTTCGGTCGCGCAGGTTCTGGCGCCTGTCACAACGCGGCGTGTCGTGCGTCTTCGGATCAGACGGCCGGCGACGGAAACGCGGTACGGAAGGCCCGCGCCGGCCAATTCATCGGCGCACCGGAGCGCACGTTACGGAGGACTCATGCAGCCAAGAATCGACGTGACCCGTTACCAGCAGCACTCGAAGCTGCGCCAGGCGATGCTGGCGCTGCAGCACGAAGTCGAAGCGTCGGGCCTCGAGCCCTCGCTCCTCGAGCTGGTGAAGATTCGCGCCTCGCAGCTCAACGGCTGCGCCTACTGCCTCGACATGCACACCAAGGATGCGCGGGCGCTCGGCGAGACCGAGCAGCGCATCTACGCGCTGAGCGCCTGGCGCGAGACGCCGTTCTTCACCGATCGCGAGCGCGCCGCGCTCGAATGGACTGAAGCGCTCACGTTCGTCGGCAGGACACACGCGCCCGACGACGTGTACGAGCGGGTGCGGGAGCACTTCGACGAAGCCGGGTTCGTCGCGCTGACGTTCGCCATCGCGACGATCAACGCCTGGAACCGGCTCGCGCCGGCGTTCCGGATTCCCGTCGGCTCGTACCAGCCGCGCCACGCCGTGAAGTAGCCGGTGCCGGCACCGGTCGCCGGATCTCATTGGCGGGGCGGAACACCTGAGGTGCTCGGAGACGGCCGGAGGGCTGAGGTAGATGTGGCTGGCGAGATCGCCGTCCGCTCGCTCACTCCCGCACGAGCGCCACGTCGCCCCCGACCGCTCCCCCGGCGTGATACCGTGGGCGCCCGAAGCAGCATGATCATCGCTGTCTGCCGTACCTGACGACCGGGAGGAAGTGGGAACGATGCGGATTCGTGCACTCGTGGTCGAGGAAAAGGACGCCCCGTTCACCGAGCAGGAGATCGATCTCGGCGAGCCCGGACGCGGCGAAGCACTCGTCCGGATCGTCGCCTCCGGCGTGTGCCACACCGACGCCATCACCCGCGCCGGCGACATGCCGATGCCCTTCCCCGCCGTCCTGGGGCACGAGGGCGCCGGGATTGTCGAGAAGGTCGGCGACGGCGTCACGCTGGTGGCGCCCGGCGACCGCGTCATCATCGGCTGGCCCGCCTGCGGCGAGTGTCGAAACTGCCTCGACGGCCAGCCCCGCTACTGCCTGCGCACGGGCGAGGCACTCGTCTCGGGCCGCCGCTTCAAGGGCGAACTGAAGGGCACCACCGCGTACTCGCGCGACGGCAACCCGATCAACGGCCACTTCTTCGGTCAGTCGTCGTTCGCGACGCACTCGATCGTCTCGGCCGACGCGCTCGTGAAGGTCGGCGCCGACGTCCCGCTCGAACTGCTGGGGCCGCTCGCCTGCGGCCTCGGCACCGGCGCCGGTGCCATCCTCAACGAAGCCCGTCCGCGCCTCGGCGACTCCGTCCTCGTCGTCGGCGTCGGCGCCGTGGGCCTGGCGGCCATCATGGCGGCGCGCAACTCGGGCGTGACGAAGATCATCGCGGCCGACATCCACGACAGCCGCCTGACGCTCGCCGAGCAGTTCGGCGCCACGCACACGATCAATTCCGGCACGAACGATCTCGTCGAGGGCGTACGGAAGATCACCGGATCGACCGTCGACTACGCGCTCGACTGCACGGGCGTCATCCCCGTGATTGAGCAGATGGCCGAGACGGTCGGCATGCTCGGCACGCTGGTGCTGATCGGTGGCGCGCCGGCCAACGCGCGGTTCTCGCTCGACCACCTGCGGACCCTGTGGGGCAAGCGCGTGATGGGCGTCCTGGGCGGCGGCGGGCGAAGCGGGCAGCTGATTCCCGCACTGGTCGATCTCTACCGACAGGGGCGCTTCCCCTTCGATCGCCTCGTGCGGTACTACCCGATGCGCGACATCGAGCAGGCGCTCGAGGACTCGAAGTCGGGCGAGGTCGTCAAGCCGATCCTGCGCATGACCGACTCATAGGATGCGGCGCGGGCGAAGGCGCCGTTCGCACCGGTCGCCTTCGCCCGTTCCAGCGGCCGCTCAGGCTCGGAGCGACGCCATATCGATGACGAAGCGGTAGCGCACGTCACCGCGCAGCATCCGCTCGTACGCTTCGTTGATCTGCTCGATCCGGATCAGCTCGATGTCGCTCACGATGCCGTGCCCGGCGCAGAAGTCGAGCATCTCCTGGGTCTCCTTGATGCCGCCGATGCCCGACCCGGCGAAGTTCCGGCGCGGCAGCAGCAGGCTGAACGCATTCACGGGCAGGGGATGCTCGGGGGCACCGACGAGCACGAGCGTGCCGTCGAGCCTGAGCAGCTGCAGGTACGCGTTGATGTCGTGATCGGCCGCCACGGCATCGAGGATGAAGTCGAACGACGCCGCCTGCGCCTTCATCGCCTCGGCATCACGCGAGACGACGACTTCGTGCGCCCCGAGGCGCAGGCCGTCCTGCACCTTGTCCGGCGACGTCGTGAACAGCACGACGTGCGCGCCGAAGGCACGGGCGAACTTCACCCCCATGTGTCCCAGCCCGCCGAGACCGACGATGCCGACGCGCTGACCGGGACCGACCTTCCAGTGCCGGAGCGGCGAATAGGTGGTGATGCCCGCACACAGCAGCGGCGCGGTGGCCGCCGGATCGAGCGACCCGGGGACCTTGAGCACGAACGATTCCTTCACCGTGATGCTTTCCGAGTAGCCGCCGAACGTCGGGCCGCCCAGAATCGGATCCGGACTGCTGTAGGTGAACGTCGGTCCACTCGTGCAGTACTGCTCGAGGCCGGCGCCGCACGGCGCACAGTGGCCGCACGAATCGACCATACAGCCGACTGCGGCCATGTCGCCTTCCCTGAACTTCGTCACCCGGCTGCCGACGCGCGAGACCCGGCCGACGATCTCGTGCCCCGGCACGATCGGGTACATCGAGTTGTTCCACTCGTTCCTCACCTGGTGCAGGTCCGAGTGACACACGCCGCAATACAGGATGTCGATGACGACGTCGTCTTCGAGCGGCTCGCGGCGATCGATCGTCGCGGGCGCGAGCGGCGAGGTCGGACTCGCCGCGGCCCAGGCGCGCGCGGAGCGCACCGGCGGACGGACGGCTTCACTGGCAGGCGTCGTAACAGTAGACATCAGGACTCCTTACGTCACGGCAATGACGATCGTGACCGCGACGGCCGACGCGGCCCGCCGCAGTCGCGTTCATCTGTCAAATGAAACAACGGGACACACGATCGATCCAGCCCCCGGAGGCGCACGACGCGACAGGCGCTCCCCTGCCGGTCGACTCGTCGTATGCGCAAGACGCCAGACGCACCGACGCGCGTTTCCTGACGAATCGAGAGACGACAGAGGCGTTCGAGGGACAGAATGAGAGAGCGACCCGGCGTGGAGGTCACCATGCACACGCGACTCGCGGTATGCGCGACGCTGCTCCTTGCCGCACTGGGACCGCTCGGTGCGGCAGCGCGCGGACAGGACCGCCGCCCCCCGTGGCTCGATGCCGAGCCGCTCGCGGCCTGGAATCAGGCCGACGGAACCATTCCGCCGCCGCCGGTCGTCGACGAACCGGTGAACCCGAAGTGTCGCGACCAGGCACGTCCCGTGCAGACGGCCGAGGACCAGCAGCTGCGCGATCGCGGATGGAGCCTCGTCGGGCCGTTCCAGGGCGGCTGGGGTGTCCTCGTCGTCCGCGCGACGGCGGGCTGGGACGGCATGTGCCGCCCGATGCAGTACCAGGACTTCGTCTTCGTCGGGGGCCGCTTCGCCGGCACGCTCGCTCCGGCGCCGATGGACAGCCGGACCGACGGCGCAATCGGCGATGTCTCGCTGCTCGGGCCTGACCGGATCACCGCGCAGTACCTGCGCTACACGGACGACGACCCGTTGTGCTGTCCCTCGCGAATCACGAGCGTCGAGTTCAGCATCGAAGGCGACCCGTCGGTCGTGCGGGCCCGGTCTGCATCGACGTCCGGGACGACGATGATCCGACGGTAGTCGGGCATCATCGCGGGTCAGGCGGATTCCGTCGTCGGAAGCCGGGGCGGTCCGCCACTGACCTGCGTTGCGATCGCCGGATCCGACGTGCGGACGCCCGCCAGGACGCGGAGGTGGATTGTTGAGCGGGACGAAGATGTCGACATCGTGGACGGCGGCGGGACATCTTCGATGCGACATGCCCGCCTCGTCAACGGAATCGATCGCGTGCACCTCCCCTTCCGACCTCTTCAGCGGTTCAGCATCCGCATCGCCGGTTCCGGGTACCGGGTTCCTGCCGCCACGCCGACCGGCGCAATCGCATCGAGTCGGTCAAGGTCCTCCTGCGTCAGCGTGACGTCGAGCGCGCCGACGTTCTCTTCGAGCCGATCGATACGCCGGGTACCGGGGATCGGGACGATGTGGTCGTGCCTGGCGAGCACCCAGGCGATCGCGAGCTGCGCGGGTGTGCAGCCCTTCGCCTGCGCCATCTCCTGCACGGCGTCGACGAGCGCGAGGTTCCGGCGGAAGTTCTCGCCCTGAAAGCGGGGGTTCGAACGCCGCCAGTCGTCGGGCGCCAGGTCGTCGATGCTGCGGATCGCGCCGGTCAGAAAGCCGCGCCCGAGCGGCGCATATGCGACGTAGGTGATGCCGAGCTCCCGGCACAGCGGCAGCAGCTCGTCCTCGGCCTCTCGCGACCAGAGTGAGTACTCCGTCTGCAGCGCGCTGATCGGATGAACGGCGTGCGCGCGACGGATGGTGTCGGGCGCGGCCTCCGACAGGCCGAGGTAGCGGACCTTGCCCTCGCGCACCAGATCGGCCATTGCCCCGACCGTCTCTTCGATCGGCACCTGCGGGTCGACGCGATGCTGGTAGTAGAGATCGATGACATCCACGCCGAGGCGGCGCAGGCTCGCCTCGCAGGCCTGCCGCACGTACGCCGGGCTGCCGTCGATGCGGAGGAACGTACCGTCCGGCGCGCGCACGTTGCCGAACTTCGTGGCAATGACGGCACGATCGCGTCGATCGCGCAGCGCGCGGCCGACGAGCAGCTCGTTGCGGCCGACGCCGTACATGTCGGCCGTGTCGAAGAAGTCGACCCCGAGGTCCAGCGCGCGGTGAATGACCTCGATCGAGCGCGCCTCTTCGGCCGGACCGTAGAAGTCGCTCATCCCCATGCAGCCGAGCCCGATGGCCGACACGTCCGGGCCGTCCGCTCCGAGTTTCCGCGTCTTCATCGTTTCCCTCCCGAGTCGTTCGTGAGTCGGCAGCGACTCCTGTCGCCGCCGGGGTCATGGTAGGTTGGGCAGGAAGCCGGGTGAAGGAAGCTCCTGTCCCGGTAGTCACAGTTCCCCCCAAGCGAGGAGCCCGGGATGCTCAGCGACGATCGACGCCGGGAAATCGCCGCGTTCCTGCGCACGCGCCGGGCGCGCCTGCGCCCCGAGGACGTGGGCCTGCCGCGCGGCACACGACGACGGGCGCCGGGGCTGCGCCGGGAAGAGGTGGCGGCGCTCGCGGGCGTGAGCACCGAGTGGTACACGTGGCTCGAGCAGGCGCGCGATGTCCGGCCGTCGCCGGCAACGCTCCGGCGAATCGCCGACGCCCTGCGGCTCGAGGCGGCCGAGGTGCAGCACCTGCTGGCGCTGGCGGGACACGCGACGGGCGCGCTCGACGGCAGTCCCGCATCGGCCGCGGCCATCGGCCCGCAGCTGCAGCTTCTGCTCGATCGACTGGAGCACTGCCCGGCCTGGATTCACAGCGAGCGCTGGGACATCCTCGCGTGGAACCGGGCGGCCACGGTCGTGCACGGCGACCTCGACGCCATGGAGGGGCTCGAGCGCAACGGCCTGCACCAGCTGTTCCTGAACCCGCGCTTCCGTCGGATGCTCGTCGACTGGGAGGTGCACGCCCGCGACGCGGTCGCCAAGATGCGCATGGCGCACTCGCGCTACATCGACGACCCGTGGTTCAACGAGCTCGTTTCGCTGCTCCGTGCGAAGAGTCCGGAGTTCGCCGCCTGGTGGGACGAGCACAACGTGCTGCTGCCGCGCAGCGGCGTCAAGGCGTACCTGCATCCCGACGCCGGGCGCCTGACGTTCCACTACACGACGCTCGAGGTGAAGGGCGATCAGAACGGCACGCTGTATCTGATCACGTATCTGCCCGCCCCCGAGACCGACACGCAGTCGAAACTCGAGTCACTGCTGGGCTCCGTCCCGCCATCATCCGAACGGACGACGGGCGAGCGACTGCCGGTGGCCTGAACCGGCGCGTCCGCGGTCGCGCCGGTCGCGCTCAGGCGGAAGCCGCAGAGGCCGCAGGTGCACCGCCGAACGGGCTTTCGTCTCGGCTGCGCCCGTACACGACCGGCACGGGAACGCCGAGGAGCCGGAGATGGACCACCATCTCGCCGCGGTGGTGGCAGAAAGCAGACCCAGGTGCGGTAGAAGATCGGATCATGCGACCGTCCTCGACTGGAGACTCCGAACGTCCCATCGGCTACTGGCTCAAGGCGGCCGACGAAGCCATCACGGCCTGCGTCGACGCCGTGCACCGGGCGGAGGGGATTACCCGGCGCGACTGGCAGGTGCTCAACACCATTTTCGAGGCCGGGCGGCTCTCACCCGATCGGATCCTCGATACGCTGCGGATGTTCCTCGACCGCGGCGGGCTCGATGCCGTACTCGACGCGCTCCGCAGCCGGGGCTGGATTCACGAGGAGGCAGATGGCGAAGTCGGCCTGACCGAGACCGGCCGCCAGGCCCACGCGCGGATCCTCGCCCGACAGCAGGAGGTCCGGCAGCGGCTGATGCAGGGCATCAGCGCCGAGGAATACACGACCGTTCTGCGGGTGCTCAAGCAGATCGTCGCCAATCTCGGCTGAGCGATGGGCCGCGTCCTCCTCGAACTGCTCTGGTTCGTCCTCCCGCTCGTTCTCTTCACCGGCTACGCCCTCTTCGTGGTCGTCCGGCGCGGGCTCGAGTGGCGGGAGCTCGTTGAGGAGGGCGTCGACGCAACGGCGGTCGTCGTTCGCAAGCGCCGATACAGCCGCACGTTCCAGCTGGCCTACGAGTACGTCGATCCCGACGGCGTCAGGCACTCGCACCACTCGATGGTCGACTGGGACGTCTTCAACCGCTACGAGGTCGGCGACGAAATCCCGATCGTCTACGCCCGCCGTCGTCCGCGCGTCAGCGCGCCACGGTACCTCGTCGACGCGTCACGCGAGGCAATGCAGAGACGACGGACCAGCGGACGCTGAGCGCGCCGGACAGACGCCTCCCGCCCCTGAATTCCGACCGGGCCGACGCGCGCAGCGACGGCACGACGTACGAGGCCCCGTCCACGAGCGGCACCGGTGACGGAAGGGCCCCGTCGCCTGTAGACTCCCCGTCCCGAGGAGTGTGGCAGGGACCAGGGGTCATGGAAGCGAACGCTACCGCTGTACAAACGGTTCTCGGTGCGAACGGCGTCATCGGCCGTGAGCTGTCGCGTGTGCTGCGCAGCATGGGACACCGCGTCCGGCAGGTCAGCCGGCATCCCAGGCAGGTCAACGGCGATGACGAGGTGGTGACTGCGGATCTGCTGGATGCGGAGGCGACGGCGCGCGCGGTGGAGGGCAGCACCGTCGCGTATCTCGTGGCGGGTCTGAAGTACGACCATCGCGTCTGGCGCGAAGAGTGGCCGCGCGTCATGCGCAACGTTATGGACGCGTGCCGACGGCACGGTGCCGCGCTGGTGTTCCTCGACAACGTGTATGCGTACGGCCGCGTCGACGGCGCGATGACCGAAGAGACGCCGTACAACCCGATCAGCCGGAAGGGCGAGGTCCGCGCGAAGGTTGCCACTACCCTGATGGACGCCGTCCGGCGGGGAGA
>ERZ777003.4348-NODE-4348-length-12096-cov-4.809069_pt1 | contig 12096 bp, 12 predicted proteins | sample MGYA00374956_ERZ777003 | MGnify/ENA primary metagenome ERZ777003 (study PRJEB29302, sample SAMN06268252) | bioreactor metagenome | isolation source: Joint BioEnergy Institute, California, USA | place: USA:Joint BioEnergy Institute, California, USA | collected... | reverse complement strand
GAAGTCGGGAGGTTGACATGTCGCACGCCAACTCCGTCGATTCGCCGATCTCGCGTCGCGGCTTCTTGAAGGGCGCAGCTGCTGCCTCGGGCGGGCTGATCGTCGCGATCCACCTGCCCGGTTGCGGACGATCCGATCGCTCCGCCAGCTCAGGACCGCCGAAGGTCGTGGAAGCTAACGCGTGGCTGCGCATCGGCACCGACAACTCCATCACGGTGCTCTGCGACCGCTCCGAAATGGGTCAAGGCGTATACACGGCTCTGCCGACGCTGATCGCTGAAGAGCTCGATGTGCCTCCCGAGCGGATCAAGGTCGAGTTCGCACCGCCCGGCGATGCGTACATCAATTCGCTGTTGGGCGGTCAGGTCACGGGCGGCAGCACGAGCGTGCGCGACGCCTGGGACAAGCTGCGCATGGCAGCGGCTGAAGCTCGAACGCGGTTGATTCTGGCAGCCGCGAAGGAATGGGGCGCGCCGCCGTCGGCGTGCTCCGTCGTCGACGGTCACGTCGTCTTTACGAGCAGGCGTTTGCCGTTCGGCGATCTCGTCGAAGCAGCCGCGGCGTTGCCGAAACCGGAGAACATCGCGCCCAAACCGCGCGACAAATACCGTTTCATCGGCAAGCCTCAGAAGCGCCTCGACACCCCGTCGAAAGTGGACGGTACGGCGCAATTCGGCATCGACGTGCGCTTACCCGACATGTTGTACGCCGCTCTAGCGCAGCCGCCCGAGCTTGGCGCGACCGTGAGATCGTTCAAAGCCGACAAAGCGCAAGGCATGCCGGGCGTTCGCCACGTGCTGCAAACCTCTTCGGGCGTCGCTGTCATCGCCGATTCCTGGTGGCAAGCGAAACAGGCGCGCGATGCGCTCGAAATCCAATGGGCACCCGGACCCAACGCACGGCTCAGCAACAGCACCATTTACGCAGGATTGAGATCGGCCGCGAGGAATAACGGCAAGGAAGTGCGCAACGACGGTAACGCAGATGCCGCGCTGCGCTCTGCAGCACGCCGTCTCGAGGCGACTTACGAGCTACCGATGCTCGCGCATGCGACGCTCGAGCCGCAGAACTGTACGGTGGAGTTCAAGGACGGCGCCTGCCACATCTACGTGCCGACGCAGGTCCAACAGATGGCACAAATGGCGGCCGCGAAGGCCGCTGGCCTACCCCTTGAGCAGGTGTTCGTGCACACGACCTTCCTCGGCGGTGGGTTCGGCCGCAGGCTCGAGGTGGATTTCATTCCCGATGCTGTCGAATGCGCCAAAGCTGCCGGCAAGCCCGTGAAGTTGCTGTGGACGCGCGAAGACGACATGACGCACGACAAATATCGCCCGCCCGCAGTCAACATTGCGCAAGCCGGTTTCGGAGCAGACGGCAAGATGAGCGCCTTCAAGCTCCATCTTGTCGCACCATCGATCACAGCGCGCTGGGCGCCAGATGCCGTCAAGGACATCGTCGATCCGTTTGCCGTGGAGGCCGCCCACAACTACCCGTACGGCGTGCCCAACGTGTACGTCGATTATTTGCGGCACGAGATCGGCATAGATGTCGGTTACTGGCGTTCGGTCAGCCATGCGCTCAACTGCTTCACCGTCGAGTGCTTCATGGACGAGTGCGCGGCGACCGCGGGCATGGATCCGTACGACTTCCGCCGGAGCCTCCTCACGGAGCAACCGCGTTGGCAAGCCGTGCTGGATGCGGCTGCACGCAAAGTGCGTTGGGGACAGGCACCGCAAGGACGTTATCAAGGCATCGCGTTGATGTCCGGTTACGACACGTATCTCGCGCAGGTTGCGGAGATTTCGATGGAGGGCAACAAGCTCAAGATTCATCGAATCGTGTGCGTCGTCGACTGCGGTCAAGTCGTCAATCCCGACATCGTGATGGCGCAGGCCGAAGGCAGCATCGTCTTCGGTCTGACGGCCGCGCTCTGGGGCGAGGTCAACATCGAGAACGGCCGCGTGCGCGAACGCAATTTCGATTCCTATCGCATGCTGCGTATGAACGAGATGCCGGCCATCGAAGTGTTCCTGATGGACAGCGACGAGAAGCCGGGCGGCATGGGCGAGCCCGCCGTTGCACTGGTCGCGCCTGCGCTATGCAATGCGATTTATGCGGCGACGAAAAAACGTATTCGGTCGCTACCGTTGGCGAAGCACGGGATACAGGTGTAGCCGGCTGCAGGCGCGAACGCGCCTGCAGCCTGAATTGAGAATGGAGCATTGAGAATTGGTTAGGGGCGCTTTCGCGCCCCGGCCTTGATCTCCTGCGATCCCTGGCCCGCACGCTCCGCTCTGCGCGCCTTGACGTGCATGGATGCACTGATGCCGCAGACGCAGGACGCGCAGGAGCGGCCACCCCCAAACGAGCGGCCGAGCTTGCGTGTGCATGCGCGCTCTGGGCGCCGCCGATGGCGGCGTCTCCAACGGAGGATCCTCAATTCTCACTTGGGCGACTGCGCGTCTGCGCTCTCCACCCGCTTCAAAGCCGACACCCGGATCTGCGGCGGCTGGATACCAAGCCGATTCGGCGTGCAGACGACCCGGTCTTCCTCGATCTTGATACCAAGCTTCGGAAAAACCTCATCGCGCAAATCTTCGATCAGCTCGCAATCGCCGGGCTCGAGCCTGAGCCTTTTTTCCTTTGCGAGATCCACAGATGTCCAAGTCGCGAGAAATTCTTCGTCGCTCACTTCCTGCTTCACGCCGAGCCGCTTGAGCAGCTCCTCACGGCTCTTCTCGGCGGGCGTCTTCTCGGCCTCCGCCGCCGGTACCGGCGTCGCAGCAGTAATCGTCACGAAGAACATCTTGGAGGGGCGGTTCGAGTCGCAGCCAGTGGCGTCGACGTCCGTCGAGGGGTGCGCACCCAAAGTCAGAAGAATCGACTTGATCTTCTGCTCGGCCGCTTCGCACGAGTACCACGTAGTGAAACCCGAATAGGCGAATCGAATTTCTTGCACCTTCCATTTTGCCGTTACGGGCTGCTCGTCTGCGGCAAACGCCTGAGCGCCCACGGCGAGCACGAGGGCTGCGATCGATCCCGACAAGCCCGCCTTCAATTTCCGGTCCATATGTACGTCTCCCGGTCCTCTCGTTGCATGAGTGATGCCGCGTATCCTACTGGCTCCGTGCTGAACGCCCGCTGGCCGGAGCGTCAGGGCGGATGTTGCTCGCTTTCGGCGTCGCGGCATTGCACATTTTCCTTCCGCAGCCGTCCCAGACGAACTCGTGCTTCCCGGCGTGCATTGCGGGAACTCGCGCTGCGCACGACGATTGCTTCAGGCGCACACTTGGCGCTTACCCAAATCCAGGAGGCCCCTTCTATGCCTACGAAACTGGAAAAAACCTTGAAGCGCGAAATTGCGATCGAAGGCGAACCCTACATCGTTGCAATCGATCCGCACGGCCTCAAAGTCACGCCGAAGGGTAAGCGTAAAGGCCACGAGCTGTCATGGAAGGATTTGATCAGCGGCGAGGCGGCGTTGGCCGCCGCGCTCAACGCCTCGGTTGCGCACAATCGGCCGCCGAGCGCATGACGTCCGGGCGCATCTCGCGCTATCTTTTTTGTGCGAGGTTTCGTATTCGAGATCGATCATGAGGCGCACGATCACGCTGACTCTCATGCTGGTGCTTGCTGCGTGCGGACGCCAATCCCCGACGGTGCCCGTGGCGCCCGCCGCCAGCGAAGGCGAGCCCGAGAATCCGGCGTTCGTCGGCAAGGTCTGGCTGTCCACGACGCCGGGTCATGCGCTAGGCACGCTGCTCATCTTCATGCCCGATCGCACGTTGGTGATGGGCTCCTGTGTCGAACCGTATCGGCTCATGAAATGGGGTATCGCCGGCGAGCGCATCCGTTGGCTCGAGGACACGATTCCGATCGAAGCCGACGTCGAGATGCCTCGCCCGAACCAACTCGTGCTACGACTCGCGGGACGCGACAGGGCGCAGACCTATATCACTGCGAGCGTACCGTACACGTGCCCGGACTTGCCGAGGTAATGGCGCTACTTCTTTTCTGTGTGTCCGCCGAATTGTTCGCGCATCGCTGACAGCAGCTTGTTCGCGTACGCGTCTTCACCGCGCGAGCTGAAACGCGCGAATAATGCGCTCGCCAGCGTCGGCATCGGTACAGCTAGATCGATCGCCGCCTTGAGCGTCCATCGCCCCTCTCCCGAATCCGAAACGCGTCCGGCGTAGCGCTCGAGCCGCGGATCGTCGCGCAGCGCGGCTGCAGTGAGATCGAGCAGCCACGAACGCACGACGCTTCCGTGCCTCCATACTTCTGCAATCGCGGCGACATCGAAGCGATAGCGATAGTTTTGGGGATCGGCTAGCGGAGCGGTCTCGGCGTCGTGCGTCTGCCGTTGTTCGCCGCGGTTTGCATGTGCGAGCAAGTTGAACCCTTCGGCGTACGCAGCCATCAACGCATACTCGATGCCGTTGTGAACCATTTTCACGAAGTGACCCGCACCGGCCGGGCCGCAATGCAAGTAGCCGTGCGAAGCTGTGCTTGCATGGGCGTCGAAGCTCGAGTCGTCCGATCCAGGTGCGAGCGCCGCGAAGATCGGATTCAAACGTTGCACCGGTTCGGGATCGCCGCCGATCATCAGGCAATAGCCGTTCTCGAGCCCCCACACGCCGCCGCTCGTTCCGACGTCGACGAAATGCACGCCGCGTGCGACGAGCTCGCGATGACGAGCGATCGCATCGCGATAATCCGAATTGCCGCCGTCGATGACGATGTCATTCGGCTGGAGCAATGGTGTCAGGCTCGAGACGACCGTGCCGACCGTTGCTGCGGGCACCATCAACCAAATGGCGCGGGGCGGCTCGAGCTGAGCGACGAGATCCTCGAGCGTCGCTGCGCGCCGCGCACCTTCATCTGCCAGCGCTTGCGCAGCGGTCGGCACGGCATCGTAGACGACGAGGTCGTGTCCGCGTCGCAGCAACCTGCGCGTCATGTTGGCGCCCATGCGTCCCAAGCCGATCATTCCGAGCTGCATAGCACTTCCCTCGTAATTCGAGACTCGTGAGTCGTGACTCGTCATCCAGATCGTGATCCGAGAATCGTGATTCGTAAACCGCCTATTAGGTAGCGAGATCCCATGACGCCGCCGCCCAAACGGCTTACATTGCGCATCCCCGCCCTGCTCGAACAACCATCCACATGAGCTTCGTGACCGCGGCCCGCCGCCTCGTCGAAACCATCGTCGCGAACGAGATTACGCACGTCTTTTGCGTTCCCGGCGAGAGTTATTTACCGGTCCTCGATGCCTTCGTGGATTTCCAGGATCGCGTCCGACTGATTGCATGCCGACACGAAGCCGGTGCGGCCAACATGGCGGTCGGCTATGCGAAAGTCACCGGCAAACCGGGCGTGTGTTTTGTGACCCGAGGGCCGGGCGCGACCCATGCAAGCATCGGCGTCCACACGGCGTCGCAAGATTCCGCGCCGCTGATCTTGTTCGTCGGTCAAGTCGCACGTACGGACCGCGGCCGCGAAGGTTTTCAGGAGCTCGACTATCGCGCCGTGTTCGGCTCGATGACGAAGCTCGCGGTCGAGATCGACGATCCGCGGCGTGTCGTGGAAATCGCGACGCGTGCGTTTGCGACGGCTCAGCAGGGCCGTCACGGTCCTGTCGTCGTGGCGCTGCCCGAAGACATGCTGACGGAAGATGCGGGAGAGCGGTTGCCGCGCCGAGTCGAGCCTGCACGAGCGAGTCTGGACGAAAACGCGCTCGCGGAAATCGGCCGGCGCCTCGAGAACGCGGAACGACCGCTCGTCATTCTCGGCGGAACCGGCTGGACCGACGAAGCGCTCGCAAGGTTTGCCGAATGGGCGGGCAAACACGATTTGCCGGTCGCGCTCTCGTGGCGGCGCAAGGATCTGATCGACAACGAGCATCGGTGTTACGTCGGCGACTTGAGCTTGCGACCAAGCCCGGGGCTGCTCGAGCACATCGAAGCGGCCGACCTGATCGTGGTTATCGGCTCCCGACTGAGCGAGATCACGACCGGCGGCTATCAAATGTTTTCGAGCGAAGAGGCGGCAACGAAGCTAGTTCATATTCATCCTTCGGCAGAAGATCTGCAGCGCGTGTGGCAGCCGGCGGTTGCTGCCATTGCAAACGAAGCGAAAGCAGTCGAAGCGCTGTGCAGTCTACGGTTGCCACGGAAGTGGAGCGCTTGGCGTCGACTCGCGCGCACGACGTTCGAACGCTCGCGCGAGCCGGTTCCCGCTGTCGGCCCCGTCAACTTGTCGCAAATCCTTACGCACATGAGCGAGGTGCTGCCGCCCGATGCGATCGTCTGCAACGGCGCGGGCAATTACGCTGCGTGGCCGAACCGTTTCTACCGATTCCGCAGGCCGCGGACGCAGGTTGCACCGACGAGCGGCGCCATGGGATTCGGCTTTCCCGCCGCGATCGCCGCCAAGCTCGTGCATCCCGATCGCGATGTGATTGCGCTGGCCGGCGACGGATGCTTTCTGATGACCGGACAGGAGCTCGCAACGGCCGTGCAATATGGTGCGAATCTCGTCACGCTGGTGATCGACAACGGCTCGTACGGAACGATCCGCATGTACCAGGAGCGTTCGTATCCGCAACGAGTGATCGCGACCGAGCTACGCAATCCGGATTTCGCAGCGTATGCGCGCGCATTCGGCGCGATCGGCATGACCGTGGAACGGACGGAAGACTTTGCACCGGCCTTCGCGCAAGCCCGCGCAGCGCAGCGCCCGGTCGTCATTCACGTAAAGACGAGCGTCGAGGACATCCTGCCTGGCCAGCGGCTGCACGCACAGCCCAAATAGACGGCATTCGCAGGCGGCTCAGCCTTCGAACAGTCCATTGTTCGACGGAGGATCCGGCGCAATAGGTGGCTCGCGCTTCTCCGCTTCGGTGTTCGCATAACGGCCGAGTTTCGCCTCGATCTCGTCGATGTCGGACACATCGAGGAGGAAACCGATCACCGCGAACAGCTCTTCGCGCGACATGTCGCGAACTGCATCGCCCATCAGACTCAAGGATCGACCGCGTGCTTCGAAGTGCTCGCGAAACGCCGGGTGCATCACGTCCCTCCGGTTCCCTCACAAAGTATTCGATGAGGTCTCGTTCTAGAACTCCCTCTTCCCTCGCGTGTTCCGGCGAACCGTTTTCAGCTCAATAGCACTGCCCGCGCCAGCGAAACGCCGACGACATCGTCATGTGCAGTAGCGCCTCGAGCAGTTCTCTCCATTCTCAGTTCTCAATTTGAGCGACCCGCACGGCAGAAGCGATCGGCAGCTCCACGAAAAATGCCGCACCCTCCCCCTCGCGGCTCTCCGCGCGAACGCTTCCGTGCATGCGTTCGAGCGCTTTGCGCACGAGCGCAAGTCCGACGCCATTGCCGCGGTAATGCTCTTCCCGATGCAGCCGATGGAAGAGCTTGAAGATCTGATCGTGATACTGCATGTCGAAGCCGATGCCGTTGTCCCGTACGACGATATGGACCCGATCGTCCTGCATGCGCGCTGTGACGGAAATTCGCGCTGTTTGCCGCGTGCGCGTGAACTTGAGCGCATTCTGGAGGAGATTGCGCACGACGATCGCCAGCGCTTCTGTATCCGCCTCGACTTCGATCGGTGGGGTATCCACGTGCAGATCCACCGTAGAAGTCCGTAAGCCGCACTCTCTGAGCTCGTGCTCGATGACCTCATCGAGCCGAACCGTCTGCAGGCACAAGGTTCGACGCTCGATGCGCAAGTACGCGAGCAGATCCTCGATCAGCGTCGTCATCTTCCACGCACCGCGGCGAATGCGCGTCAGATAACCGATCGCTTGCTCATCGGTGCCGTCGCGAATGGTTTCGGCGAGGAGCTGACCGAAGCCATCGATGGCGCGCAACGGCGCCTTCAGGTCGTGCGCGACGGCATAAGCAAAACCTTCGAGCTCCTCGTATGCGCCTTGCAGCTCACGTGTGCGCTCCGACGCTCGTTCTTCGAGATGCGCGTGCAGGTCGCGCACGCGTGCCTCGCTGTCTTGCAGCTCTAGATTCGCCTTCTGTAACAACTCGTTCGTCGTGCGCAGCTCGCGCGTCAACCGTTGCGACTCGCGCTGAATCCATGCTTCGCGTGCGCCGAGAATCAACGCAAACACCAGCATGAGCGCTGCTGCGAGCACGAGCACGCGGGTGGTGACGTAGTCGGCCGATGCGATCCCGACGCCGACCATGATGACGATCAGCAGGGCGGGAATCATGGCTTCGAACCTTCTTGCACGAGCCGTTCGAACATCGCTGGCTATGCCGTGGTCGGTACCGACTGCTCGTCGCAGTTGCGCCGCCAGACCGATCGCCAAGAACGTAGCGCCCCACGTGGTATTGACCCAGGCGTCGGGTCGGTAGGACCGCACGATCATGTCGTGCACGGAAACGAAATTGCCCAGGCTGTGGATCATCGTGCCGGCCACGATGACCAGCATCGAGATCCAGCCCGCGTTCCATTGCCGCGACCACAAGTAATAGAGCGCGGCGAATGCGGTGAGCGAAACGAAGGACGCGTGCGCGAGCGCGAGACCGACGTCGACGCTAGGCCACGCGCGTGCCACGGGCTCGAAGAACACGATGACGAGCGTCGCCAGGAAGCAACAGCCGATCAGACCGAGATTGCCGAGGTGCTGCCACTTGAAGCGCGCATCGCTCGGCCCATCCGACAAACCGCTGAGCGACGGTACTAAACAGACGGCGTAGCCCAGGTAGAGCAATCGGCTGGAGATCGGATAACCGGTTGGACCCTCGACGAAGAAGGCGTAGTAGGTCCAAATGAGCTGACCCAGCATCCAGCTCGTGCAAGCGAGCGTAATGCCGCGCCAAGCGCGGCGCTGCTTTGCAGTCAGACCCTCATGGCGCGATGTGAGCCATGCCGACGCCGCCGCAGCCAGCGGTGCGCACAGCCAGGCAATGTTATGTATCGAGTATCTGCTGCCTTGATCTGCGACGATCAGCGCCGCGGCGTACAAGGCGAATCCGCCGACCCAGCCGACGCTCGACCGGAGATAAGTCTGCGGTGTGTCGCGGCCGTTCACGCGAAGGTTCCAGGAAAATGGGACACGCAGTATGCCGGCGGCTCGCCGCCGAGCAAACGTCGTCGCTCGCCGGAAGGGCTGCTATCGTAGCGCCGGTTGAGTCTTCAAAGACGATCTATGAGACACAATCCGCGACGTCTGCAACTCGAGCTGTACCCCTATCGCACGGAAATTACGCTGCGCTTCGCCGATCTCGACTCGCAGGCCCACGTGAACAACGTCCGCATTGCCGAGTACTACCAAGAAGCGCGCCTGGCGTTCATGCGGCATTTGACGCACGACCTGGGCCACGAACGTCCGAAGGACACACGGGCGTGGGTCGTACACCAGTCGATCGATTACCTAAGCGAGGTGAGCTACCCGGGAGTGGTCGTCGTCGGCATCGGCGTCAGTAGGATCGGCACGAGCTCGTGGTCGGTCGCAATGGGCCTGTTTGCGGAAGGGCGCTGCGCCGGTTTGTCGACCGCGGTTCTCGTGCACGGTCTCGACACGGGCCCTGCTCCGATCCCAGAAAGCCAACGGGCGCTGTTGCAACGCTTCATGCTGCCGGCCGATAGCCTGACCCCCTCGTGATCGATCAACCCAAACAACGTGCGGCACGACGCGCTGCACGCCGCATGCTGGCAGCAATCTTCGCGCTCATTGCTGCTGCGGCCGTTGTGTTGTGGCGCTACACGCCCCTGGCCGAATTCGCCGACGCTGAGCGTATCGCTGCGTGGATGAGCCAGTTCGGAGAATCGGCCTGGTCGCCGCTGATTGCGATCGCTGCGTTCGTGATCGGCGGATTCGTCGTGTTTCCGCTCACGCTGCTCATCGCTGCGACGGCCGTCGTCTTCGATCCGGTACCTGCGTTTGCGATTTCGCTGTCCGGCGGGCTTGCGAACGCGCTTGCACTCTATGGAGTCGGACGTGGTCTCATGCGCCGGACGGTGATGCGCGCTTTCGGCAATTATGTCGAACGCTTACGCAACGCGCTCGATCGCAGCGGCATCGTTGCCGTCGCAACCATTCGCATGGTGCCGATCGCGCCTTTCACGCTCGTGAATCTGGCCGCCGGTTCGATCGACGTACGGTTGCGCGATTACGCGCTCGGCACTGCGCTCGGCATCATCCCTGGTACGGCAGTGCTGACAGCCTTCGGGCATCAGTTGCGCGCAATCATCGAGCGCCCGACGGTTGCCAACGTCGCATTGCTCGCCGTTGTCGTGCTCGTATGGCTCGGACTTTCGCTTGCGCTCCAGCGGTTCGTAGCGAGGCGAAGAAAACTGAAGACCGAAGACTGAACCGCAGGCGCGCTTTCGCCCGCGCCAGTATCCATTCGCGTTACGCTCGCTCAGCGAACGCCTAACGGAAAGAAAAAAGAGCCGCGCCAGGCGCGCTATGCCCTGAGCCCTGAGCCCCGAGCCCCATGCCCGACTACGCGTTGCTATTCCTCCGACTCTCCCTCGCCTTGCGCGCTTCTTCCAGCAATGCCCGTTGCTGTGCGACGCCTTCTTCGTCGTCGCTGTGCAAGCCGAGCACGTCGAGCAGGGTGTCGCGCCGCTCTGCGAGCGTCATGCCGATGGCGACCAAATCGATCTTGCCCGCCAGTTGCGGAAACAACTGTTGTTCCTCCTCGGCGACGTGCTCGCGGGTCCGCTCAGCCAATTCCATGATCGCTTCCTTGAACTCGGCGCGGTCGGACGTCATCGACTCGATGCGCGCGATCTCAGCTTTCGCTTGCGCGTGCTCGCGCTCCGCTGCGTCGATGAGCTCGGATTCGTTCAGCGCACGCCGAGCCGCCGGATAGAAGAGCTCTTCCTCGATCTGCGCATGGATGCGCAGCAGCTTGCAAATCCTGCGCGCCAAAGGATCTAGCTGTTGCGGAGCCGCCCGCCCGAATTCGTCGAACAACTCCTCGATCAAGCGGTGGTCGCGCTTGAGCAGTCCCAGCGCATCCGTGACGACCTCATCCGTGGTTGAACGGGTTCGTTCGCCGCCCGGTATCTCTCGTGCCATCGATTGCCTCTTCCATCCGCGCGACCGCCCGATGCGGTGCGAGTCGTAACGTAGGACTCAGCGGCCGGTTCCGTTGGCTCGCATTCGCGAATACCGCATGGCTCAGCGTGCGTGATGGCGGATCGGCAATTTTTCTCGATGACGCGATGGCGACCGAGTAACTCGCCGCTGTACACAAAAGCCGGACTACCGGCGCTGACGCTAGAGTCAGCGCGAATGGAGAATTGAAAATGGAGAATTGAGAATTGACCCAGCTGCGCACGCCTCGGCGTTTAGCGCGCTCTTTTTGGCCGGCCCGTAGCCCGTCGCCTTAGTTCAACCTTTGCAGCCCAATCGCATATTGCGCGTGACACTCGGTGCACGCGATGTACATGTCGCCGCCCGCCGTGAAGAGCGCATCGACATCTTTCGCTTCGGCTGCGGCAAGCGCCTCTTGCGCGGTCTTCGTAAGCTGATGCGAGTGTTTCACCCAATCCTCTCGATCGCGCAGTCGCCCCGGCGTCAGTAGCAAGTTGGCGGCCTCGGCAACCGTCGCTGCAGCGTTACGCACGGCCGTCCACTCTTCGTCCGTCTTGGGCGCGAGACTCTCCTCGCCAGCTTCGGTCATAACGGAACCGACGGCATCCCAAACGACGTCCGCGCTCGGCTCCATGATCCAGTTCATCACCTGTTTCACGTCGGCTACCTCCCGAAACTCGGGTGCGGTCGACGTTGCAGAGGCTGCGGGCGCCTGCGGCACTTCCGCATTGCAGCCGCAAAGGACGGCTGCGATCAGCACGATCGACAAACGATGCATCGAGAAACCTCCGCGTCAGGTGTGCGCGCCGCGTTATCGGTGTGAACGTTCCGCGATGTCCATGCACGCAATGCGCGCAGTTTAGCGCTGCCGCGATGGATCGTGTGTTTCGCCGCAGTTTTTGCGCCTTTAGGCTTGACCATTCTCAACAGACCTGGGCACCGGCGATGAATAAAGATTCGTACGGGTTCAGACCGTATCACCATCGCCTTGACGTTGGGCTGTCTCAGCACCTGAA
>ERZ777003.4346-NODE-4346-length-12102-cov-48.720179_pt1 | contig 12102 bp, 6 predicted proteins | sample MGYA00374956_ERZ777003 | MGnify/ENA primary metagenome ERZ777003 (study PRJEB29302, sample SAMN06268252) | bioreactor metagenome | isolation source: Joint BioEnergy Institute, California, USA | place: USA:Joint BioEnergy Institute, California, USA | collected... | reverse complement strand
CAGATGCAGCAGGCGGCCGCGGTCTGGGAGGAGTTCATGGCCAGGCCGGAGTCCGAGTGGCATGTGGGGCTGATCTCCGTGCTCGCCCACGAACGCCTGGCGGAGACTTACGACGCTCTGGGCGACCGCGAACGCGCCGCCCTGCACTACGCCCGCTTCGCCGAGCTGTGGAAGGACGCCGACCCGGAGCTCCAGCCACGCGTCCGCTATGCCCGGGAGCGCGCGGCCGCGCTGCTGGCGGAGCGAGGCTGATAGGCAGAAGGCCTCGTCACGCTGGCCCTCGAAGCGCAGACGGCCCTGCAGCCGGCCGGCGCGGTCCTGCCCCTCGTACCGCGCCGTTCCCCGGCAGCGCCGCTCTTCGCGCGGTGTTCTTTCAGGTGAAAACGATTCGTTGATTCCTTTCATGTGAAATCCATGCATTGCCGCGCTTGCTGAGGCACGAGCTGCCCCGGAAAGGTCGTAGGCGCCTCGATCCGGTGCACGACCCCTATGCGGCACGCGGGCCCCGGCGAGCCGCCGCGCGGCGCACGGGGCCGAGCTTGCCCCGATGCGCTCCCCGGTTCCACTATTCGCTGTATGTCTGCGAATTCATCCCAGAACGTGCTCGTTGCCCGCTTCAGTCCGAAGCTGCGCGCTTACCTGTATCTGAACAGCCTCCTGATCCTGCTGGTCTCCTTCATCGGGATCCCGCTGATCCCGATCTGGCTGGTCGTCGGCTGGATCTGGTCGGGCCGGTACTTCCGCTCGCTGCGCTGCGAAGTGGACGGCCGGCACCTGCGCGTGTGGCGCGGCGTGCTGTTCCGTAAGGTCAAGACGATCCCGCTCGACCGCATCCAGGACTTCACGTTGCTCCATGGCCCGATCCAGCGCGCGCTGGGGCTCTGCTCGCTGCGCATCGAGACCGCGGGCCAGTCGTCGCCGCAGGGGTCCGCCGATGCGACACTCACCGGCCTGATGGACGCCGAGGAATTCCAGGAAGCCGTCCTGGAGCGCCGCGATCGGCTCGTGCAGCAGATGGCCGGCACCTCGCACGCGGCGGTTGCGACCGACGCGATCCGGACCGACGCGCCCGACGCGTCGGCGGCGCCGCCCGCGCTCCCTGCGGCCGAGCAGGTCCTCGTCGAGATCCGCGACCTGCTCCGGAGCATCGAGTCGCACCTACGGGTGGCGCGGTAGGAACGGGCGGAGGAAGAACAGGGGCGTCCTCGCGTGCGAGCGCGAGCGACGCCTGGGGACATCTCGCGACTACCCGAACCGCAACGCCAACGAGAGACCGATCATGGCATTCATCGTCGCGTTCTGGAACGTCCAGCGCTGGACGGCGAACTCGGACGCGCACAAGACGCAAGTCGTCACCGATACCATCAAGAAGATCGACGCCGACGTTCTGTTCCTCGAGGAATCTCACTCCTCCGTCGAGGACATCATGTCGGGAATCGGATACGCGCCGCTCGGCTTCGTGAACACGCTGACCGTCGACGGGAACGGGACCCAGCTCCAGATCACGGGCTGGAGGAAGTCCGCGTCCCATGTGGTGACGACCGAGGGCAGGGTGCTCCGGATGCCGAAGAGCGATGGCGTCACGCAGAAACGCGCGCGGCTCAAGGTCAACGTCAGCGAGGACGGTGGCCGGACCTGGATCGCGCTCTATGCCGTGCACGCCAATGCGTCCAAGGGCGGCGGCATCGCGGCGGCGCACGAGGCCCTCGTCGAGTGCCGGAAGGGGCGGCGCACCGTTTGCGGCGGCGACTTCAACTACGACCTGAACTTCGACGGGCAGAACCTCAACATCACCGGGACGCCCGGCGTCAAGCTCGTCCAGGTGCAGGATCTCTACGGCAACTTCGTGAAGACGCACAGGAGGGGCGGCATTCTCGACTTCGCCATCGCCAGCGCGGACGTCGTCATCGCCAGCGTACCCACCGGCGCGTACACGAAGTGGCACACCATCGACCACGCCCCGTTGATCGTGAAGATCGGGTAGCCGTCCTGCTCCCGTTCGCCCTCGCGCCCGCTCCCGCGCCTGTCCCTCTGCGGTCGCGATCATACGATCGACCGCGGCGAGCGCGGAATCGCTCCCGTCGTACGGCCGGACCATTGCAGGGGCGCTGACGGCCCACTCCGGGGGCGACGGAGCCCTCGTCCCGCAGCCGGGCGGCTCCACGCCGGACCGGCAGGGGGACGTCCCCGGGAGATCGCGAACGAACCACGCCGCGGACCGCGGAGGCCCCCGATCGCGCGCCAGGCCCCGATCGTCCGATCGTATGGACGCGTAGCTGCGCCCCCCCTCGCGCGCGAGCTCTGCGCACGGGTGACGCCGCGTGGGACGCCGGTTGCCTTCACCTCGCCCCAGACGGCCGACGCGGGGTCGCCGCCCGACTTCCTCTTTCCGGCGACCGGCAGCCTGCCCGCGTCAGGCCCCGGCGGCGGCGGACACCTCCGTGGCCAGCGCTCCGGCGCGCTCATCCGTGGGCAGGGCAGCGCCCACGCCGTACCCGGCAGGCCGGACGACCGGCTACCGGGTCGGCCGCGCGGCCCCGCGAGCCACGGCGGCGGCCGCGCCCTGACGGGTCGGGGAACGCCGGGCGGGTGGCCACGATGACGTCGCCCGGAAGATGGACCCGCGCCTGGCGATACCGCCGGCGCCTCACGCGCCCCGATCCGAACGCCGCCCGCCTCCTCCCGGCCCGATCACGCCCCGTCCCGCTCCATGTCCCCCGTCCGGAAACCGCACGGCCCTGCGCCTATTGCGCGATGCACACCCGGGCCCCACATTGCGCGCCGTTCCCTTCAACCTGTCATGACGGAGGAGTACCGTGAGCACGACCCGACGCTGGGTTGTCGGCGTGAACGCCGTGCGGGCCGCCCGCGCTCGTGCCGTACCGCTCTCCGTTCTCGCGCTCGCCGCATCCGCTCTGTGGAGCCCGGCGCCAGCGCAGAACGGACCGGATATCCTGAACCCGACGACCGCAGCCTATCGACCCGAATACGGCCCTGGCGCAGCCAACTACCGCCTCGCCGCCCGCTGGGCACCCTACAAGATCGACAAGCTCATCTACAGCACGACCGTCAACCCGCGGTGGATCAAGGGCAGCGAGCGCTTCTGGTACGAATGGCGCACGTCCCAGGGCACGTTCTACTACATCGTGGACCCGGTCCGCGGGACGAAGCGGCAGATCTTCGACAACGACCGGATCGCCGCGGAGCTGACCCGCATCACCGGCGACCCCTGGGACGGCCAGCACCTTCCCATCCGCAACATCCGCTTCATCGACGCCAACACGCTCCGGTTCGAGGTCCAGTCCTCGCAGGACGAAGAGGTCCGGGAGCAGCGCCAGGACACGGTCCAGACCGAGCGGCAGACCATGACCCGGGCGAGCCGGCCCCGGCCGCGCACGCGCAAGAAGGTGCACCACTTCGAGTACGACGTGAACACGCAGACGCTGCGTGAGCTCGAAGACTACGAGGAGCCGGACTCGCACCCCTCGTGGGCGAACGTCTCGCCGGATGGCCGGACGGTGATCTTCGCGCGGAATCACAACCTGTACATGATGTCCGGCGAGGACTACCGGAAGATCCTGGACGCGCGCAAGGGGAAGCAGGGCGAGGAGGCCGAGAAGGCGGAGGAAGCCGTCGAGGTCACCGAGATCCAGCTCACCGAGGACGGCGAGGAGCATTACAGCTACGGCTTCGATGGGCGCGGGCAGACGGACGCGCAGCGTGAGAGGAGCAAAGGCAAGCGGCAGCGCGCACCCGGCGCGTGGTCGAAGGACTCCCGCCGCTTCGCCCTCGTCCGGTCGGACCAGCGCAAGGTCGGCGACCTGTGGGTCATCCATTCGGTCGGCAACAAGCGGCCGGAGCTGGAGACCTACAAGTACGACATGCCGGGCGAAGAGAACGTGACGCAGAACGAGCTGCTGGTCCTGGACATCGCGACGCGCACGATGGTCAAGGTCCAGGCGGACGCGTGGAAGGACCAGAACCTCCAGATCGCCACCGCCCGGCAGTTCAACTACCCGGACTCGGATGAGCCGCGGCGCATGCTGTGGCTGTCCGACAACTCGGACGAGCTGTACTTCCTGCGCCTCAGCCGCGACCGCAAGCGCGTGGACCTCTGTGTCGCGGACGCGGCCACCGGCGCTGTGCGCGTCATCATCGAGGAGCGGCTGAACACCTACATCGAAACCCGTCCGCCGGAGCTCCTGTCCAACGGCGACATCCTCTGGTGGTCCGAGCGGGATGGCTGGGCCCACATCTACCGCTTCGCGAACGACGGCAGGTTGAAGAACCAGGTCACACGCGGCCCGTTCTCCGTCCGCAGCATCGAGGGCGTGGACGAGGAGAACGGCGTCATCTACTTCGTGGCCACAGGCCGTGAGCCCGGCGAGGATCCCTACTACCAGCACCTGTACCGGGTGAACCTGGACGGCTCGGGGCTCCAGCTCCTGAACCCCGGGAACTACGACCACACCGTCCGCCTGGGCGAGTCGAACCGCTACTTCGTGGACAACTTCTCCCGGGTCAACACCGTGCCGGCCGCGGTGCTGCGCGACCGCAACGGCCGGCAGGTCCTCGAGCTCGAGACGGCCGACTTCTCCCAGCTCGAGCAGGCGGGCTGGCAGATGCCGGAGCCGTTCACGGTGAAGGCGGCGGATGGCGTCACCGACCTGTACGGTGTGATGTACAAGCCGTTCGACTTCGACCCGAACCGCAAGTACCCGATCATCGTCTACGTCTACCCGGGCCCACAGACGGAGTCCGTTTCGAAGTCCTTCAGCACGAACCGGTTCGAGACGGCGCTCGCGCAGTTCGGCTTCATCGTCATCACGGTCGGGAACCGGGGCGGCCATCCGGCCCGGTCGAAGTGGTACCACAACTACGGCTACGGCAACCTCCGGGATTACGGGCTCGCCGACAAGAAGGCGGCGATCGAGCAGCTCGCGGCCCGGCACCCGTTCATCGACATCGAGCGCGTGGGCATCTACGGCCACTCGGGCGGCGGCTTCATGACCACGGCCGCGATGCTCGTCTACCCGGACTTCTTCAAGGTCGGCGTCGCCTCGGCGGGCAACCACGAGAACAACATCTACAACCGCTGGTGGTCCGAGACCCACCACGGCGTGAAGGAGGTCGTGGACGCCGAGGGGAACGTCCGGTTCGAGTACGACATCGCGAAGAACTCGGAGCTGGCCAGGAACCTGAAGGGACGCCTGCTGCTCGTCACGGGCGACGTGGACAACAACGTGCACCCGGCCAACACCCTGCGCATGGCGGAGGCGCTGATCAGGGCGAACAAGCGCTTCGACTTCTTCATCTTCCCGGGCCAGCGCCACGGCTTCGGCAACATGAACGACTACTGGTTCTGGCTCCGGGCCGAGTACTTCGTGAAGCACCTGCTGGGCGACGATCGCTGGAGCGCGGACATCATCGAGCTCCAGGTCGAGCAGGAGAAGAAGACGACGTAACGGCGGCGAGCCGGACCATCGCTGCGGGGCGCACCCTTCCTGGGCGCGCCCCGCGCTTTTTTCGTTCATGCCCTGCGGATTCGGGGGAGTCCGTGGGAGCCGTTCGCAACGGCGTCGTGACGAGCACCTCTACCCGGTAGACGACGCGCTCGCCGCCGGGCTTCGGCTCCCGATCGCGCCGGGCGGGAGCCGGGGCCGGGCTTCGTGGTTTGAAGCGGGTAGGCCGCGATCCGGCGCGAGCTGGGTGGGCTGCCTGGCTGCCTCGCGCTTGCACGCATGCAGGATCGGGCGCCGCCGCAACGCCCACGGCCGGGGCGCCCCGCCATCCACTCCATTGCGTGCCCCCGCAGCGGTCCAGGCAGCGCCCGCCGACGACCGCAGCCGCCGATCGTCGGGTTGCAGAGCGGGCCGTACCACAGCGCAATCGGCATCGGGAGCTCGCGTTCGAGGGAGGCGACGTCGCACGGCCGACTCCCCGTGCCGGCCCACCGCTACCGGCGACGGCCCTCGGCCGGCCTATTGGCCCGCGCCCTCCGCGGCGAGCCTCGACAGCTCGCGGCGCGCCGCCTCCACGTACGGCTCCATCTCCGGGTCGGCCTCCGCGAAGAAGCGCAGGAAGCGGGAGTAGACGCTGGCCGCGCGGTCCGGCCGGCCCGCCGCCTCGTACGCGCGGGCGATCGCAGCATGCATGAGGATGGCCTGGGACGGATCCATCGCGATGATGAAATCGAGATGCCCGACGGCCCGGTCACGAAGCTCCGGCCGTGTGGCCTCCACCAGCGTCACCAGGAGCCCGAGCATGTTCCCGATCCCGCCGGCCTGGGGCCCGTACCCTGTGCGCCGCAGTGCGGCCCGCGCGGTCCGCAACCCGCCCGTCGTGTCGCCCATGGCCACCGCGTAGAGCCCGCGCAGCACCCGGAACTCCGGGACGCTCGCGCTCACTTCCTCGGCGTTCGGCATGCCGTCGAGGAGGGCGCGCACACGGGCGGTGTCGCCCTGGGCCAGGGCGATGGTTGCGTGAAAGAGCACCGCTGGCGGCGCGCCGGCCCGCACGCCCGCCTCGAGGAGCGCGATGTCCGGCGCGGCGATCTCGTCCGGGATCATGCCGCCGAGGATCGGAATCAGGGTAGCCGCCAGGCCGAGGGAAGAGTTCGCACTGCGCAGTGAATCGAGGAGCGGCGCGGCGGCCCGGAATCGGCCGAAGTGCATGTACGTCTGCGCGCGCCTCGCATCGATCCAGTTCAGCTCTGCACCGTCCGGAAACGCGGCGTCGTAGGCCGCGAACACGGCCAGGACGTCGTCGAGGTCTGGCGCCTCGTCGTCGTATAGAGAGGAGAACATCACCTGCATCAACCCGAATCCCGGCCCCTGGCGCTGGAGCGCCGCCTCGAAGAGCTCTTGCCGACGCTCGCGCGGCCCCCAGCGCATTGCGGCCAGCGTGTCGTAGTACCCGGCGCCCCCGGCGTGCTCGATCGCCGCGCGCGCACTGCGGTAGCGCTCGAAACGGGCGGTGTCTCCAAGGATCAGTGAGAGCTCCAGCGGGTGCTGGTATGCGGGCGTGTACGACGGATCCTGCCGCAGTGACGCCTCGAACGGCTCGAGGATCTCCGCAACCGTGGCCCCGAGCACGGCCGCCGCGTGGAACCGGGCATCGCCCAGCATCTGGAGTGCGACCGCGTCGTCCGGATGCCGCCGAACGTATGCGGCGAAAGAGTCCACGGCGGCCGGGTCGCCGTCCTCGAACAGCCGGTTTGCGACGACCAGCGTACGCTCCCGCGCGGGGAGTCGGTCCGCGAACCGCTCCGCCGCCGCGGAGTGCCGCCGTGCGTCGGACGACCCCAACTGCTCGCTCCACCCGTACACCTCGCCCAACCGCATGTGGGCGAGTGCGAAGGTGGAGTCCAGCGCCACCGCGCGCTCGAAGCTCACCCGCGCCGAGTCCCACTGCGCAGAGCGGTAGAACTGCTCGCCGCGCAGGAACGCCCGCAGCGCGGCCGGCGACTCGGTGGTGATCGCCGAGAGCCGCAGCTCCGGCACCGGCTCGCGGCTGCGCCAGATCTCGCGCAACAGCGCGATGCTCAGCGCGTCCACCAGCGCCAGCACGCTGTCCGCCGCGCCGCTCACCTGCGCCCGCGCCAACCGCGTGCCGTCCACGCCCACGAGCTCCGCGCTCAGCCGTACGGTGCTCCCCGCCTCCACCACGCTCCCCAGCAGCACGGAGCCCGCGTCCACCGCGCGCCCCACACGCAGCGCGCCCTCCTGGTCGAGAGACCCGCCCGCTGCAACCTGCCGCCACCGGTGCATGACCGTGCGCGGGTCGATCGTGCGGATCGCGCCGACCTCGTCCAGGTTCGTGGAGAGCAGATCGACCAGCCCCTCGCCCAGCAACTCCACGGACGGGCCCGACGTGCTGAACGGCAGGACCGCGATCACGTCCGCGCCCGGCCGCACGCTCCCGAACAGCTTCGGCCGCGCCCACCACGCGCCGAAGCCCGCGAGAAGCAGCACGGCCGCCGCCGCGACGACGATCTTGCTGCGGACCCGGCGCGACCCGGCGCCTTTCGCCGCGGCCGGGACGGCTGCGGTAGGCTCCTCCAGCCGTCCCGCGGCGATCCAGGCGCCCAGGATCAGGGCGAGGAACACGATCAGCAGCACCACGCCGAGAGCCCTGACCGCGCTCGTGGGCAAGCCGAAGACGTCCGCGGCCTGGAGCACGAGCCACGACGCGCTCACGAACACGATGGCGCTGTGGAATGCACCGTGCCGCCGCATTCGCTCCCAGCGTGCCCGGAATCCACGATCCGTCCAGCTCACGCAACCTCCCGCGTCAGGGGCTCCGCCCCGCGGGTCAGCGGTGGAAGCCACAGGGCTCGCAGGTACTGTGGAGGGGTGTATCGGGCCGGCCTTCGTCGGCAGGTATCACGGACGGTAGACGCGGCTGGATGGCGAGTCAAGAGTTTTTCGGACCTCATGGCGAGCGGCGGCCGCCCCGCGCCCGGGTCGGCGTCCGCCGTCGATCGACCGGTACGGCTCGTGGCCAGGACGTGGCCTGGAGCGCGCCGGGCCGCACGGATCCCCGGCCGGGGGGCATGCACCCGTCGGGCGCGGCCGCGCCGCGGCGAGGCGCGCGGTGCCCTGCGTTGCGCCGCCATCGGGGCTCGTGAGGCGCCACCGGCCGACGCTCAGACCCGGGCGTAGACCTCCAGCCACGGAGCGAAGGCCGCGCCGCGACCTGCCAGGCCGGCCAACCGGATCATTGTCCGCATCAGCAGGCGCACCACCTGCTCCTCCGCCCCGGCGAACGCCCTCGTCCATTCGTCCGCGAGAGGGACCAGGGCGTCCCCCGAGATGCTCAGCATGCGGAAGCCGTGCGCGCGCAGCAACGCCTCCAACGCGCCCGGGTTGAACGCGTACAGGTAGGGGAAGCCCAGGAGATTGCTGTGCGCGAGAAGCGCCCGGGCGAGGCGCCCGGCACGCCCCGCGAGTCGCGAACGCAACGCCCCGTAGAACGCGCCGTTCGGCGTGCGCAGCGCGAGCACGCCCCCGGGCCGGAGCCGAGTCCGGGCGAGCCGCAGCGCGCCGGGCGGATCCTCGAGTTGTTCGAAGCAGTTCCAGATGGCGACGGCGTCGAACGCCCGGTCGCCGGGCACGTCCTCGATTCCGCCGCACCTCACGCGCAGCCCGCGCTGGCGCAGGTGGCGAACCACGCGCGGATTCACATCCACGCCTTCGAAGCGCCAGCCCGAAGCCACCGCTTCTGCCAGGAACGTCCCGTCGTACGGCCCGATCTCGAGTCCCCGGCCGGGCCCGCCGTTCAGCGCGGTGAGCCGCCGGACCCGCCTGCGCTGGAGCCGCCGCCCGCGGCCGAAGTTGAACGGCACGACGGCGGCGCCGGTCGGGTCTTCCGCGTACTTGCGCGCGGCCCCTCGCTCGGGCGGATCTCGCCGGAGCGTGCCGCACGCCCGGCAGCGGATCACCGCCTGCGGAGGCGGCTGCGTGAAGATCAGCCGGTCCACCAGCCGCTCCGGCGGCACGCCCGGCCGCAGCCGCCGGGTCCGGAACTCCCACAGCGCCTCCAGCTCCTCGAGCAGCGCCGCCCGCCCGGCAACGCACTCCGCCTCGCGCCCCGCGCAAGCGGGACAGGCGGATCCACCGGCCACCTGGCTCATCGCTCCCGACCCGCGCACCGCCCGTGCCGCCGCCGAGGCCGGAGCACGACCGGACCGGCGCTCACTTACCCGTCGCCGTAGGAAGGGCCGGGCGTCGGCCCGAGATCCCGGGCCGCGGTCGGCTCGCCAATGCCCCGACGACCTCTCATACGGCCGCGCCCGGACCAGGACGGAGGCCGCCGGCTCGGGTCTTGCCCACGCACAGCACGGATGATCCGGCCCGTCGGGCGTTCCGGCCCGGTCCGAACCGTAGCGGGACGCCGTGACCTCCGCGCCCGCCGCCGGCCTGCGCCGACCCGGCGGGCACCCGGCGCGCCATGCACGAGCCCCACGAACTCACGCTGTTCCTCTGCGGCGACGTAATGACCGGCCGCGGCGTGGACCAGGCGTTCGCGCGCTCGTGCCCGCCCCACCTCCACGAATCGTACGTCACATCCGCCGTCGAGTACCTCCGGCTGGCCGAGCGGGCGAACGGCCCGATCCCCCGCCCCATCGACCACGCCTACGTCTGGGGTGACGCGCTCGACGTGCTCGACCAGGCCCGCCCAGCCGCCCGGATCATCAACCTGGAAACGACCATCACCACGCACGATGATCCCTATCCCAAGGGGATCAACTATCGCATGCACCCGGCCAACGTGGGCGTCCTCGCCGCCGCCCGCATCGATTGCTGCAACCTCGCCACCAACCACGTGCTGGACTGGGGTGAGGACGGCCTGCTGGAGACGCTGGAGGCGCTCGCCGGGGCCGGGATCCGCGTGGCCGGTGCGGGACGCGACGTCGCCTCGGCAACCTCACCGGCGATCATCCCGGCCGGCGCGGGCACGCGCATCCTCGTCGTCGGCCTCGGGGCGCAGGACAGCGGCATCCCCCGCGACTGGGCCGCCGATCGCTCCACGCCGGGCGTGGCGCTCCTCGCCGACTTCTCGGACCGGAGCGTGGCGGCGATCGCGGAGGTCGTGGACACCGCGAAGCGGGCTGGCGACGTCGTCGTCGCCTCGATCCACTGGGGCCCCAACTGGGGGTACGAGGTCCCGCCCCTACACCGCCGCTTCGCCCACGCGCTGATCGACCACGCGGGCGTCCACATCGTGCACGGCCACTCCTCCCACCACCCGAAGGCGATCGAGGTCTACCGCGGCCGGCCGATCCTCTACGGGTGCGGCGACTTCCTCAACGACTACGAGGGGATCCGCGGTTACGAGGAGTTCCGCGGCGACCTCACGCTCATGTACCTCCCGACCCTCGACCGCACCGGCCGCCTCACCCGATTCGAGCTGGTGCCCCTCAGGATCCGGCGCCTTCGGCTCGAACACGCGTCGGCCCCGGACCGCGAGTGGCTGCACGCCACCCTGGACCGGGAGTGCCGCCCGTTCGGGACACGCATCGTGGACCGGGGGAGTCGCCTGGCCGTCGAGCCTGCGTGACGAGCCGCGCATTCTACCGCCCGGAACGCAACAAAATCCCTTGCAACCGGATGGGCCGGCGCATACCGTGGGGACGCTCGACGCAGGCCGTCCCCGGGGCCCCTCCCGACCTTGCCAGAACTCCCGCGAAGCGAGAGCGCCTGTGAAGGTGACCTACGAGAGATGGATGAAGGAGACCGCCGCGTTCGGCCGCCCGCGCAGCAAGGAGCTCAAGGCCCTGGATGCGGCGCTCGAGGCGTACCGCGACGCGGAGCTGAACGGGACCGGCTCGGTCCTGAAGGAACGGCAGTCGCTCAAGCAGGCGTTGGATGCGTGGAAGGCGGCCAAGGGACCCAACTGGCGTCAGAGCGTGCGGAACAAGTTCAAGACCGTCGAGCTGCTCGACGCGGAGCTGTCGCACGTGATCGTGGGCAAGGGCGGGCTCAACAGCCGGGGCAAGCTCATGATCGACGCGAAGGAGCTCGCCACGGCCAGGGAGCTCGCGAGGCTCATCAAGAACAATACGCGGATGCTCTTCCAGGGCCAGCGGCTCACGGTCAAGAACACCGCCGCCCTCGCGGACCTGAACGAGGTACGCGGCACGATCTCGGAGTTCAGGAGCAAGGTGTCGGACGTGAGGAACGCCGTCGGCGCGGCGAAGCCGGCGACCGGCGCGGTCGGGCAGTCCCAGGTCCAGGGCCTCCTCGTCAGTCTCTTCGGAGACGCGCCGCTCAGCGAGATCCAGCAGGCGCTCGGGCCGCTGGCCACGGAGTTCGTCTCGAGCGTCACGCCCTTCGTGGGCGCCATCTCATCCGGCGGCAAGGCCATCATGAACTGGTCGCGCGCCGCGGTCACGCTCTACAAGAGGCACGACATGATGAACAGCGCGGGCGCCTCGTTCGCGCCCGGGGACCCGGCCGCCGCCTTCGAGGCGATCCTCTGCATCATGGACCGCGAGATGCACGCCTACGCCACGACGGCCAGCATCCACACCATTTCCGCCGGCGCGAAGGCGGCCTTCACGGCCGCGGACTTCGGCGCGCTCTCCGGCACGCTCCTCGG
>ERZ777003.4343-NODE-4343-length-12104-cov-6.223338_pt1 | contig 12104 bp, 6 predicted proteins | sample MGYA00374956_ERZ777003 | MGnify/ENA primary metagenome ERZ777003 (study PRJEB29302, sample SAMN06268252) | bioreactor metagenome | isolation source: Joint BioEnergy Institute, California, USA | place: USA:Joint BioEnergy Institute, California, USA | collected... | reverse complement strand
AGTTGCGCGGCGACCTCCGCAAGGTAGAGACGCTGCGCCTCGGCAGCCGCCTCGGCCTCGGGGAAGGCGCGCCGGGCAAGGTCATGGCAGCGCGCGATCTCCGCTACGTGCCGCTCGGCGTCGAGCGCATGGGTGACGCTCTGCGCATGGCGGCGGTGGACGTTGAGCGGCGTCGCCTCATAGGCGACGCGCGCACCGGGGACGGAAAGCGCTTCGAGGTACAGGCGCCAGTCGCCCGCCATGCGGTAGCTCGCGAGCTCCTCTCCGCAGGCGTCGAGCGCGCGCAGCAGGGCCTCGCGCCGCCAGACCACGGCGCTGACGTTGAGCACCAGGTTCTTCACGGCGAGCAGGCGGCGGACGAAGTCGCCGGCCTCGAACACCTCGCTGCGTGAGAGCGCGCCGGGCTCGACGCTGGCGTAATACGCCTTGTAGCTGTCCCACATCGGCGAGCCGTCCGCGTGGATCGTGCGGCTGTCGGTGAAGGCGAAGGCGATGTTCGGGTCCGCCTTCATCGGCGCCACGGCGCGGGCGAGGAAGTCCGGGTCGGAGAGGTCGTCCGCCTCGGCGATCCACAGGAACTCGCCCTTGGCAAGCTCCGCCGCCTTGCGCCACTGGGCGAAGACGGAGCCGGAGTTGCGCTCGTTCGGCACCAGCCGCACCTCGCGGTTCCACTTCGCCGCGATGGTGGGGATCACGCGCAGGCTGTCGTCCGTCGAGCAGTCGTCGAGGACGATCACCTCCTCCACCGGATGCGTCTGCCGGAAGATGGAGCCGAGCCGGTCCGGCATGTAGCGCGCGTAGTTGTAGTTCGGCACCGCCACGGAAACCGAGGCGAGGCCGGGCACGGCGAGCCGCAGCAGGTCGCGCACATAGGGCTTCCAGGCGAAATGCCTGGCGGCGAGGCGGCGCCGCGCCAGGGCATTCCGGCGGCGATCCTCCGCCGAAGCCCCGGCTCGCAGCGTCAGGGCCAGGGCCTCCGCCATAGCCGGCACGTCGGCATAGGGGACGACGGTGCCGGTGGCGTGCTCGCGCAGCATGTCCGGGATGCCGCCGGACCGGTCGAAGGCGAAGACCGGGAGCCCCACCGCCAGCGCCTCCAGCGCCACGGAGGGGAAGGGGTCCTCGCGCGAAGTCAGCGCAAAGGCGTCCGCCGCGCGGAGCACGGCGCCGACATCGTCACGCCGGCCCGGCAGATGGAAGGTGCCGGTGGCGCGCGCGGCCTCGATCTCGTCCGCGAGCCAGCCCCGCATGCCGGGGTCCATGTCGCCCAGCCAGCAGAAATGGACCCGCCGCGGCCCGCGCCATTGCAGCAGACGCCAGAGCTGCAGGAACAGGTCGAAGCCCTTGCGCATGTCGGCGTAGCCGATCCCGAGGACGAGGCGGTCCTCCTCCCCGATGCCGAGCTCGGCGCGGATCGCCGCGCGCGCATCGGGCTGCGCCGAGAGGTCCTTGTAGATGCCCTGCGGGCGGATGAGGAACCGGTCGTCCGGCGCCGCCGCCAGGCCCAGCTCCGCGAGCACCTGGTCGCGCACGAAGGGCGCGGGGAAGACCACGCTGCGGGCGGCGGCGAGCCCGGCGCGCGCGCTCTCGGCGAGCTGCTTCTCGCGGATGATGCGCGGCAGCTCGTGCACGAGCTGCACGGCACCGATCCCGACCGAACGCAGCAATGGCACGGCACGGCCCGCGGCCGTGGTGTTGACGATCGCTTCCGAGAAGCCGCGGGCGGCCAGGGCCTCGGCGCGCGCGCGGAGGGCGGCCTCGGTGCTGACGACGGTGGTCGGCGCTACCTTGCGGTAGGCCTTCTCCATCGCCCCGCCATCGAGCAGCAGGAACTCGACCTCCACGCCGAAGCTGCGCCGCAGCGTGCGCCCGATCGAGAGCAGGAGCTGCTGCGCGCCGCCCGGGAAGGCGTCGTGGCCCACCAGCAGGATGCGCGGCGGCGCCTCCGCCGCGCGGCGGGCGACGCCGATGACGGCGCGGCCGGTGGCGTTCAGGTAGGCGGCGCCGAAATGCAGGTCGGGCTCCAGATAGGCGCCCTCGCACCACTCGTTCCAGGCGTTCACGCAGACGATCGGCTCGCCGAAGAAGGGGCGCTCGATCGCGCGATCCACGAGCGCGGAAAGCCAGGCCTCGTACTTCGCCGGCGTCGAGTCGGTGATCACCAGGCCGGCGCCCTGGCGCCGCGCGTCGTTGTCCCAGCTCGGCACCGCGGTCTTGATCAGCGGGAAGGCGGGCGCCGGCTCCTCGAGCGAGACGCGCACCACCTCCTCGTAGCGGTACACCTTGCCGGTGAAGTCGGCGTCGAGCATCTCCAGCCCGGTGGTCACGGGCGGCAGGTTCTGCGTCAGCTTGTGCGGCGGGAATTCGATCGCCCCGTCCAGCCCGTAGGGCGTGGGATCGGTGTCGTTGAAGCTCTGCGCCATGACGAGGATCGGCTCCTCGCCGAAATCCTCGCGGAACAGGCGGCGCCAGCGGGCGATGGTCGCGGCCGTGTCCGGGATCAGCGCCGGGCGGTAGACCATCAGCAGCGGCCGGCCCTGCAGGCGGATGTAGCGCGGGTCGCGGAAATGGCGGGCGAACTCCGCGACCATCCGCGCGTCGTCGTCCTCGCGGTAGTCCTGCGAGATCAGGACCTCGCTCTCCGCCCCGTCCCAGCGCCGCGTCCAGTTCTCGTTCGCCCACATCAGGGCGAAGGGCATGTCGATCGAGGGATCGGCGAGGAAGCGCTCGAGTGGCTTGTCCAGCAGGCGCTTGCCGTTGAACCAGTAGTAGTAGAAGACGAAGCCGTACACACCGCCCGCCTTCGCCATCTCCACCTGGCGGCGCATCGGATCGGTGGTGTCGAGGCAGTAGAAGCCGAGGTCACGTGGCACGCGTGGCTGGTAGTGGCCGCGGAAGCGCGGCAGGCCACGCGGCAGGTTCGTCCATTCGGTGAAGCCGCGGCCCCACCACTCGTCGTTCTCGGGGAAGGCGTGGAACTGCGGCAGGTAGTAGGCCAGCAGCTTCACGCGCCGTGCCGCGCCCTCGGGCAGCGGGCGGAACTCCTCGAAGTCCGGGCCCGGGCGGGTGAAGCGCTTCACCTCGCGCGGGATGCTGGCCTCGTCCTCCGGCATCCGGCCGTAGACGCCGGGCTCGTTGCGGTGCGCGATCCAGTGGGCGAGGGGGTTCTCCGACAGGTCGCCGCGCAGGTAGCGCTGCACGTAGAAGCGCACGTCGAACTCGGCCGACGGGTTGCGCCATTCCTTGTAGCCGTGGAACCAGAAATGCTCGAACGGGTCCACGCCGGCGGCGGCGACGTCCGGGTTGTGCTTCAGGTAGTAGCCGACGTCGAATTCGGGGATCGGGCTGAAGCGTCCCGTGGTGCGGTGCGCCAGATAGTGCGACAATGCCCGCTCGGTCGGCGGGATCGCGTAGCGCTCGCGGTACCAGGCGGTGTCGAAGAGTGGGCCGGCGCGGCGGCCTTCGACATCGCCGTGGAAGGCGTAGTGGAAGAGTGGATTCAGGCCGCCGGCGGCGACGTCCGGATTGTGCTCCAGATACCAGAGCGGGTCGAAATACGGGTTGGGACGTCGCCCCTCGCGGAAGCCGTGGTCGAAGAAGTGCTCGAGCGGGTCGATGCCCGCCTGGGCGATGTCCGGATAGGTCTCGAGGTAGTAGCGCGCGTCGAACAGGCCGGTCTGGCGCAGCGCCTGGATGCGCGCGGCGCGCAGCAAGGCGGCCCGGCGCTCGGGCGACATCCCGCCCTGGGCGTCCGCCTGCTGCGGGGGCGGCTCGCGCCGCTCTTCCTCGGGGGGAGCGAGGATCGGCTCGGCGGTGGTGGCTGCGGCGCGGCGGCGTTCCAGAAGGACGAAGAACTCGGACATCGGGGGGCCGTCTCAGGGGTTCAGGCGGCGACGGGACGCGGCAGCAGGCCTTCGAGATACGCGCCGTAGCCGCTGCTGCGCAGCGCGGCGGCGAGGCGGCGCAGCTCCGGCGCGCCGATGAAGCCCTTGTGCCAGGCGATCTCCTCGGGCGCCGCGACCTTCTGGCCGGTCCGCTTCTCGATCGCGCGCACGAACTCGCCGGCCTCGAGCAGGCTGTCATGCGTGCCGGTATCGAGCCACGCATAGCCGCGGCCGAGCCGCCCGACATGCAGCGTGCCTTCGGCGAGGTAGGCACGGTTGAGGTCGGTGATCTCCAGCTCCCCGCGCGCCGAGGGTGCGAGGCGGCCGGCGATCGCCGGCGCGCGCCCGTCGTAGAGGTAGAGTCCCGTCACCGCCCAGTCGGAGCGCGGCACGCGCGGCTTCTCCTCGAGCGTCAGCGCGCGCCCCTCGGCATCGAACTCCACCACGCCGTAGCGTTCGGGATCCGCGACGCGGTAGGCGAAGACCGCCGCGCCGCGCCCGGCCGTCCGCAGCCTCGCCTGGGCCTGCACGAGCTGCTGCTCCAGGTCGTGGCCGTGGAAGATGTTGTCGCCCAGCACCAGCATGGACGGGCCGCCTTCGAGGAAGGCCTCGGCCAGGATCAACGCATGGGCGATGCCGCGCGGCCGGTCCTGCTCGGCGTAGGTCAGGCGGATGCCCCATTGCGAGCCGTCGCCGAGCAGGCGGCGGAACAGCGGCAGGTCGTGCGGCGTCGAGATCAGCATGATCTCGCGCAGGCCCGCCAGCATCAGCACCGAGAGCGGGTAGTACACCATCGGCTTGTCGTAGACGGGCAGGAGCTGCTTCGAGACGGCGAGAGTCGCCGGGTGCAGCCGCGTTCCGCTTCCGCCGGCGAGGACGATGCCCTTCATGGCCTCAGACTCTCCCTTGCATCGGTTCAGGCGGCGCTCGCCGCGATGCGGGCCCGCACCGGCGGGCCGATCAGCGCGTCGAGGCAGCGCTCCAGCGCCGGTCGCCAGTCCGGCCGGGCGATGCCGTAGACCTCGGCGATGCGGCTGCCGGCGAGGCGCGAGTCCGTCGGACGCGCGGCGCGCGTGGGGTAGGCGGAGGTCGGGATGGCGCGCAGCCGCGGCACGCGGTGGCCGCGCGCGGCGGCGCCAGCGAAGATCGCCGCGGCAAAGCCGTGCCAGGTGGTGTCCGGCGCGCCGGAGAGGTGGAAGATGCCGAACGGCTCCGCCTCCCTGTCGGCCCAGGCGAGGGTGTCCGCCATGCGCAGGATCGCGGCGGCGAGGTCCTCGGCGAAGGTCGGCGCGCCGCGCTGGTCGTCCACCACGGCGACCTCGTCGCGCTCGCGCGCCAGGCGCAGCATGGTGCGGACGAAATTGTGGCCCGTCGCGGAGCAGACCCAGGAGGTGCGCAGGATCGCGGCGCGCGGATTCGCGGCGAGCACGGCCTGTTCGCCCGCGAGCTTCGACCGCCCATAGGCGCCGAGCGGCGCGGTCGTGTCGTCCTCAGTGTAGGGCGCGCCCTTGCGGCCGTCGAACACGTAGTCGGTGGAGACGTGCAGGATGGGCGCGCCCTGCTCCAGCGCGGCCGCGGCGAGGGCCGCCGCGCCGTCGCGGTTGACCGCCATCGCCGCTTCCGGCTCGTCCTCGGCGCGGTCCACGGCGGTGTAGGCCGCCGCGTTCACCAGCAGGTCGAAGCGGTGGCGCGCGACGGTGGCGATGATCTCGCCGGCGGGAGCAGCGAGGTCGAGCGCCGGTCGCCCCAGCGCGATCGCGGACCAGCCCGCCGCCTCGAAGGCCGGCAGCAGCGCACGGGCGAGCTGGCCCTCACGTCCCGCGATCAGCACGCGCGGCCGGGCAGTGTCACGCGGCAGGTCGGCGGCGGGCGGCATCATGCGACGGCCCTCGCGGCGGAGGTGCCGGTCGCCGGCAGGCCCAGGCGTTCCCCGGCATAGCGCTGCTCGCGCAGAGGACGCCACCACCATTCGTTGTCGAGATACCAGCGCACCGTCCGCTCCAGTCCTGTCTCGAAGGTTTCCCGGGCGTGCCAGCCCAGTTCGCGCTCGATGCGCGAGGGGTCGATCGCGTAGCGGCGATCGTGGCCCGGGCGGTCGGGCACGAAGGTGATGAGCTTCCGCCGCGGCCGGGCCGCCGGACGCAGGCGGTCCAGCACGTCGCAGATCTGCTCGACCACCTGCAGGTTGCGGCGCTCGCTGCGCCCGCCGATGCAATAGGTCGCGCCGGGCACGCCGCGCGCCAGAACGGTCACGAGCGCGCGCACGTGGTCCTCCACGAACAGCCAGTCGCGGACGTTGCCGCCGTCGCCATAGACGGGCAGCGGCTTGCCCTCCAGCGCGTTCAGCAGCACCAGCGGGATCAGCTTCTCGGGGAAGTGGAACGGGCCGTAATTGTTGGAGCAGTTGGTCACCAGCACCGGCAGGCCGTAGGTGTGGAACCAGGCGCGCGCCAGGTGGTCGGAGGCCGCCTTGCTTGCGGAGTAGGGCGAGCGCGGGTCGTAGCGCGTCGCCTCGTCGAAGGCGCCCTCCTCCGGCAGCGAACCGAACACCTCGTCGGTCGAGACGTGGAGGAAGCGGAAGGCGTCGCGGTCGCCGGCGTCCAGGCCGTCACGGTAGGCGCGCGCCGCCTCCAGCATCGCGAAGGTGCCGACGATGTTCGTGTGGATGAACGGCGCGGCGCCCGCGATCGAGCGGTCCACATGGCTCTCCGCCGCGAGGTGCGCCACAGCCTGTGGGCGGAACTCCTCCATGGCGCGGCGCATCGCGTCGAGGTCCGCGACATCGGCCTCGAGGAAGGCGAAGCCCGGTCGCCCTTCGCAGGCGGAGAGGCTGCGGCGGTCGCCGGCATAGGTCAGCCGGTCCACCACCAGCACCTCGGCGCCAAATTCGAGCACGAGGTGCCGGACGAGGGCGGAGCCGATGAAGCCCGCGCCGCCCGTGACCAGGATGCGACGCAAGGCCGTCATGCGAAGGGTGCCTCCAGCGCGGCGAGGCGCGGCAGGCGCGCATCCTTCTCGGACAGCACCGCCACGTCGCGCGCGACGGGCCAGGCGATGGCGAGGTCCGGGTCGTCCCAGGCGACGCCGGCGTCGCATTCCGGCGCATAGACGTCGGTGACCTTGTACGCGACCTCGCTGTTCGGCTCGAGCGTGCAGAAGCCGTGCGCGAAGCCGACCGGGACGTAGAGCATGCGCCCGTCGTCCTCGGCGAGCTCCACCGCCACATGCCGGCCGAAGCCCGGCGAGGAGCGCCTGAGGTCCACCGCAACGTCGAGGATGCGCCCGCGAACCACCCGCACCAGCTTCGCCTGGGCGTGGGGCGGGCGCTGGAAGTGCAGGCCGCGCACCGTGCCGACCGCGTTCGAGCGCGACCAGTTGTCCTGCACGAACACGTCGCCGATGCCGAGCGCGGCGAAGTCGCGGTGGCTGTAGGTCTCGGCGAAGACGCCGCGGGCGTCCGCGAAGCGCCGCACCTCCAGCAGCACCGGTCCCTCCAGCTCGGGGAAGGTCCAGGCGGAGACCTTCCCGGAGCGGCCGGCGAGCCGGAGCGATGGGCTTCGTGTCGGGCTTCCGGAGAGGAGGTCGGCGGCGGCGGACATCGGCAGCTCACTCTGGTTGCACTGCAACAAAGCTAGCGGTCGCGTTGATGGAATACAACCAGAAAGTGTTTGCCATACAATCGTAAAATCATTGGTTGTGCTCGGAGAATCAATCTCGCAGCGCCCGTCGCAGGCTGTCGCGCAGCGGCCGCACCAGGTAATCGAGCGCCGAGCGGCGCTCGCCGAGGAGATAGGCCTCCACCGGCATGCCCGGCGCCGGCGCCAGGCCCGGCACGTGCTGCGCCAGCGCCGCCGCATCGAAGCTCACGCGGGCGAGGAAGTAGGCGTTCCCCTGCTCGTCCACCTGGCGGTCGGCCGAGACGTAGACGACCTGCCCATCGAGCAGCGGCACCTCGCGCGAGCGATAGGCGCTCAGCCAGAGGCGGGCGGGCTGTCCCACCCTGACCTGCTCGACATCGGTCAGCGCCACGCGCGTCTCGGCGACGAGCCGGTCCTCGAGCGGCACCAGATCCAGCACCGGCTGACCGGCGCCGATGCTGCTGCCCGGGGTGAAGAAGCGGAGATCGGTCACGACGCCCGCCTCGGGCGCCGTCACCTCGCGCCGTCGCAGCACGTCCTGCGCGCTGCGCAGCCGCTCCTGCGCGTCAGCGAGCTGGGTCTGGGCGTCCTGCAGCTCGCGCGCCGCCTCCTGCCGGCGGTTGAGGCGGAGATTGGCCATCTCCCACTCGGCCTGCACGATCTGCTCGCGGGTCTGCGCCTCCTGCGCCTGGTACTGGCCGAGATTGCCGAGCAGCTCCGCCTCGGCGCGCTGCAGCTCCCACTGGCGCGTGCGCGTCGCGAAGCCGCGGGCGAGGAGATGCGTCACGCCCGCGAGTTCCTCGCGGATCGCCTGGAGCCGGGTCGCCGTCGCGCTGTGCTGCGCGGACAGCGCCGCCAGTTGCTCCTGAAGCTGGGCGATGCGCGTGCGCTGCACGGCGATCGCGCCGTCGAAGGCCGCCCAGCGCGCCGCGAAGAGGCCCGCCTCGGCCTCCAGCAGCGCGGCGATGGCGGGGTCCGCGGCCGCGGCGTCCGCGCCCTCGGGCGGGGTCATTTCGCGTGATTCAGCGAGTTCCGCGCGCAGGCGGGCGATGCGGGCGGACTGCGCCCAGACCTGCGCGCGCGCCTGGTTGGCCGTCGCCTCGGCCTGCGTCGTGTCGAGGCGGAGCAGCGGCTGGCCCGCCGCGACACGCTCGCCCTCGCGCACCAGCAGCTCGCGCAGGATGCCGGCCTCGAGCAGCGTGATGGTCTTCCGCCGCCCCTCGGCGACCAGCGCGCCGACGCCGACCACGGCACGCTCGAGCGGCGTCACCGCCGCCCAGAACAGCAGCCCGCCGAACCCGATCGCCAGCACGAGCAGCGAGACCGCCGCGACCCGGCGAAGCGAGGGCGCCGGCAGCACGGTGTCGAGCTCGGCCTCCAGCCTGTCCGCCGCGGTCGCGCTCATTCTTTCTCTCCCCGCCGCTGCGTGGACTCTTCCGCACGCCAGCCCGGCGCAGCGCCGCCGATCGTCAGCACGCCGTCCGCCACGTCGCTCCAGGCGGCGGGCTCGTGCGTCACCAGCAGCACCACGGCCCCGGCGTCGCGCGCCGCCGCGACTCCGTCGCGCAAGGCGGCACGGCCCGAGGCGTCGAGCCCGGCCTCCGGCTCGTCGAGGACGATCAGGCGCGGCGTCCCGTGCATGGCGCGGGCGAGGGCAATCAGCCGCCGCTGCCCGCCCGAGAGGCCCGCATCGGGCCCGGCGTCGCTGTCGTAGCCACGCGGCAGGCGGCCGATCGCGGCGTGCGCGCCGACGCGCCGGGCGGCCTCGACGGCCGTGGCGGGACCGCCGGTGAAGCGGCCGATGTTCTCGATCACCGAGCCTTCCAGGAGCTGCGCCTCCTGCGGCAGGTAGCCGATGCGGGGTCCGATCACGGCGCGATCGACGCGGTATGTGTCCTGCCCGTCGAGCAGCACGCGCCCTTCCTGCGGCGGGGTGAGGCCGAGCACGGCGCGCAGCAGCGTCGTCTTGCCCGCGCCGTTCTTCCCGGCGACCACCCAGGCGCGCCCGGGCGGCAGGTGAAGCGTGAGGCCGGCGAGGAGCGGCCGCGCGGCGCCCGGGGGATGCAGCGTCACGTTCTCGATCAGCAGGCCCGGGGGCGCCGAGGGGTCCGGCGCGACCGGCACCGGAGGCGCGCCGCGCTCGGCCAGGGCGCGCAACTCGCGCCACGCCTCCGCGCCGCGCGCCCAGTCGCGCCACTGCGTGACCAGGCGCGCGATGGGATTGGTCGCGAGGCCGGTCATGGTCATGGCCGCCATCATCACGCCCGGCGTGGCCACGCCGCGCACCAGCAGCCATGCGCCGGTTCCGACGACGGCGACCTGCTGCGCGAGGATGGCGAAGCGCATCAGCGCCTCCAGCGCCTTGGCGCGGCGCTGCGCGGCGTCGTGGCGTTCCAGCGCCGCGACATGCAGCGGCGCCCAGCGGCGCAGCACCGCCGGCAGCAGGCCGAGGCCGAGCAGAAGGTCCGGCTGGCGCAGCCGCCCCATGAGCTCGCCCACCGTGCGCGCCTCCGCCGTCGCGGCGTCCCGCACCATGCCGCGCGTCGCACGGTCGATCAGCGCGCCGAGCGCGCCCTTGGCGAGGCAGGCCAGCACGGCGACGACGAAGAAGAGCGGATGCAGCAGCCACAGGAAGACGAGCGCCAGCGGGATCGCGACGAGATCCAGCAGATCCGCCGGCACCGACCCGCCGAGGAGGCGCCGCAACTCGGCCACGTCCCGCAGCGCCAGGGCTGCCGGCGTGCGGTCCCCGCCGAGGCCCACGCGCACGGAGGCGACCAGGGCGTGGAGCTGCAGACGCCGCCCCAGCCGCTCCGCCATCGCCGCGAGCAGCGCGGCGCGCAGGTAGCGCAGCACGCCGCCGAGCATGAGGGCCACCGCGAAGGCGATGGACAGCACCACGAGCGTGTCGAGGTTGCGCGATTCGAGCACGCCGTCGAAGACGTGCATGATGAGCAGCGGCACGGTCAGCACCAGCGCCTGCACGCCGACCGACAGCAGTAGTCCGAGCCCGAGCGCTGTCGCCAACGGCAGTCCGCGCCGCAGCGGGCCGGCGGTGAGGATGCCTGTCGCCGCGCTCATGCCGCCACCCGTGGCGCGCCGGCGGCAGGGGCGGCCGGCAGCGAGGCGCCGGACTCCGCGGCGGGCAGGGCCGCCGGTGCGCCTGGCGTGCCGGTGGTGCCGCTCCCCTGCGGCAGACGGCGCCGCGGCGCGCCAAGCGTCGCCGGGACGAGCAGGCCGCCCTCGCGCAGCGCGACCACGCGCCCCGCCGCGCGCAGCAGCCCCTCCCGGTGGGAGGTGAAGAGCACCGCGGCACCGGCCTCGGCCAGCGCCGCCATCATGCGCGCCACCGCCGCCTCGCCCTCGGCGTCCAGATAGGCCGCCGGCTCGTCGAGCAGGACGATGCGCGGGGTGCCGTACACCGCGCGGGCGAGCGCGATGCGCTGCCGCTGGCCCATGGAGAGCCGCACATCGCCGCCCTGGATCCGCGTCGCGAAGCCCTGCGGCAGCCCCGCCACCATGCGATCGGCGCCGGCGAGCTGCGCCGCGCGCAGGACCGCGCGCATGTCCGGCCGCTCCGCGAGGCGCGCGATCGCCTCGGCGACCGTGCCGCCCGTCAGCAACGGGTCCTGCGGCAGGTAGCCGATGTGCCGCGCCAGATCCTCGCGGTCCCAGTGCGCTGTGGCGTGGCCGTCCAGGAACACCTCGCCCGCCGTCGGGCGGCGCAGGCCGAGGATGATGCGGAGCAGGGTGGACTTGCCGCTTCCGGGCGGACCCACCAGCGCGACGACCTCGCCCGGGCTGAGCGTCAGATCGACCTCGCGCAGCAGGGCGCGGCCGGCACCCGGTTGCACCAGCGTTACCCGCTCGACCTGCAGCCGCCCCTCCGGGCACGGATAGGCGCGGGTCTCGGGCGCCGGCGCGGCGTCCGCCTCGCTCAGCAGCAGGTCGAGGCGGCGCCAGGCGGCGCGTGCCGCGGCGGCCTCCTCCAGCACCGCGCCGAGCCGGGAGAAGGGCTCCATGATGCGCGTGGTCAGCAGCAGCGCGGCGACGAGGCCGTAGCCGATCGGGCTGCCGTTCGTGATCAGCAGCGCCCCGACGACCAGGGCGCCGCCGGAGGCGAGGCCGTAGAGCGTGGCCGCCGCCGCCGTGGCGGCACGCGCCCCCGCCTGCGCGCGCCGGAGCTGTTCCGCGCCGCGGCCGATCTCCACCGCCCAGCGCCGCACCAGCGCTGGCATCAGGCCCATCGCCTCGACCGCCTCGGCGCAGCGCACCGCGTCGGCGACGAGTGCTGCGCCACGCGCCGCCGCCTGGTTCGATTCCGCCAGCGCCTGGCGCGTCAGCCGCTCGGCCGCCAGCCCGAGCAGCAGCGCGAGCGCGGCAAAGGCCGCCGCGAGCACGCCGAAGGCCCAGTGGAACCAGGCGAGCAGCAGCAGCAGCATCGGCACCAGCACGGCATCCAGCGCCAGGCTGCAGAGCGGGCCGGCGACGCCGCGGCGCACCTCCTCCACGTCGCGCATCGCCTGCGCCGCAGCGGCCGCCGGCTCCGCCCCGCCGCGCGCCGCCGCCGCGCGCAGCGCCG
>ERZ777003.4342-NODE-4342-length-12104-cov-23.472487_pt1 | contig 12104 bp, 8 predicted proteins | sample MGYA00374956_ERZ777003 | MGnify/ENA primary metagenome ERZ777003 (study PRJEB29302, sample SAMN06268252) | bioreactor metagenome | isolation source: Joint BioEnergy Institute, California, USA | place: USA:Joint BioEnergy Institute, California, USA | collected... | reverse complement strand
TGACCGCGACCTCGTCGGCGAGGCGCTCGGCCTCCTCGATGTAGTGGGTCGACATCAGGATCGTCGAGCCCTCCTCGCGCAGGCCGTCGATCAGCGACCACAGCTCGGTGCGGATCTGCGGGTCGAGGCCCACGGTCGGCTCGTCGAGCAGCACGAGCCGCGGGCGGTGCACCAGGCCGCGCGCGAGCAGGAGCCGGCGGCGCATGCCGCCCGAGAGCTTGTCGACGGCGTCGTGCCGCCGGTCGGCAAGGCGCGCGATCTCGAGCGCGCGCTCGACCGCCTCGCGCACGTCCGGGACCCGGTAGAGCCGCGCGAACACCGCGAGGTTGTCCTCGACGGTCACGTCCACGTCGAGGTTGTCGAGCTGCGGGACGACGCCCATCTGCCCGCGCGCGACCTTGGCCTCGCGGGGCAGCTCGTGCCCCAGCACGCGGATCGCCCCCTCGTCGGCGATCGCCTGCCCCGTGAGCATGCGCATCGTGGTCGACTTGCCCGCTCCGTTCGGGCCGAGCAGGCCGAGGCAGATCCCGCGCGGCACCTCCAGGTCGAGGCCGTCGACCGCCGTGATCGCCCCGAAGCGCTTGACGACCCCTTGGAGCTCGATCGCGGGCATGCGGCCGCCTAGCTTACGGCCGCACGCGAAGTGGGCGGCGGCGTGCGCGCGCCGCCGCCCACCTCGATCAGCGCCGCGTCACTCGAAGGAGCCCGGCACGATCTCGGGCTTGCCGGCCTCGTAAAGCCACTGCCGGAAGTACTCCTCCAGCAGCTCGAGGCGCTCGCCTTCGAAATCGCTGATCTCCAGCGCGAGGTCGACCACGTCCTCGGAGCTCGCGTTGTCGTAGGCAAACCGGCCCACGAGCTCGCGCGCGAACTCGTAGAACCTCTCCTCGCCGACGATCTGCCGATACCCCTCGTACGTCATCGCGCCGCGGGTGTAGGTCGGGAAGGTCGCGAAGAGGTACTCGGGATCGCCGTTGAGCTCGGTCGGGATGGTGTTCCACCTGCCGGGGTTCGTCGTGCTCGCGTAGTTGTTGGCGAACGCCTGGGCCGTGGTTTGACCGCCCGTGGACTCGTTCCACTTCCAGGTGATCCACTGCGCCCAGCCCTCCTGGAACCAGATGTCGTTCCAGCTGGCGAGCGTCACCGCGTTCCCGAACCAGTGGTGGCCCAGCTCGTGCGCGTGCGTCGCCAGGGACACGGAGAGCGAGGGATAGTGGGGCTTCGTCTGCACCTCGAGGACGTATCCCACCCCGGTGGTCCTGTCCACGACCGCCCCGGCCGAGTCGAACGGGTAGGGCCCGAACATCCCGCCCAGGAAGTTGATCATCTCCTCGGTCCTGCCGAGCGCCGTCGTCACCGAGGCCTTCTGGGTCTGGGTGCCCGACGAGTCGAGGCCCTCGAACAGGGGCAGCACGCGCCCGGTGCTGGCCTCGGTCGCCGTGCGCTCGATGAAGTCGAAGTTGCCGCTCGTCGCGGTGGTCAGGTACGTCGAGATCGGGTGGCTCTCCTCCCATTCCCACGTGACCGTCCCGTCGCCGTTGGGCTCGCTCGAGACGAGCTCGCCGGCGCCGAAGGCGACCTTGCCCTGCGGCACGGTGATGCGCGTGGTGAACGTCGCCTTGTCGCGCGGGTGGTTGTTCCCCGGGAACCAGGACTGGGCGCCGATCGGCTGGTTGACGACGAAGGCGCCGTCGCACCCGCCGGCGGCCGTGGCGCAGGCCCGGATCCAGCCCTCCACGGAATCGTCGGGGTCGATGATCGGGGCCGGCGCGCCCTCGTACTCGACGCGCACCTCGAACTCCCGGCCGCTGCGGATGCCCCTGGCGGGGTCGACGACCAGCTTCCTGGGCTGGGTCCCACGGGGCGCCGGCGGCTCCGCGGCGACCTGCGCGAACTCCGCCCGCCTGCCGTCCACGGTCACCTCGGTCACGTCGAGGTCCTGGAAGTCCAGCGAGAACTCGGAGAGGTTCTGCGTGGCGCGCGCCACGATCGTCGTCGCCGTGCCCGCCTCGAAGACGTTGGCCTCCGGGTCGTAGTTCAGCTCGATCGTGTAGTGCAGCGCGTCGTAGCCGCCGTTGCCGATCTGCGGGAAGAGCTCGTCGCCGAGGCTGCGGCTCCCGGGGCTGAAGTCCCCCGGGACGACCTCGATCGGCCGCGCGCTGCGTCTGCAGACGTGCTTGCCCTGCTTGCCGCCCCGGCGGACGCAGGTCACGAGGTAGTACTGGCCCGGCGCCGCCGACGCCGGCACGCGGCCGCGGATCTGGAAGCCGCGCCGGTTCTTGCCGCGCACCGTCGCCGTGAGGGCGCGTCCCAGGCGGACCGGCCCGCGCCTGGCCTCCGGGACGGTGCTCAGGGTCGCGCTGACCTTGGCGGCCGCGGCGCGCTTGCCGCGATTGGCGACCTCGCCCGTGACGGTGACGGGGCCCTGCTGGGCGAGGGTCTCAGGGGGCGCTTCGACCTGGGCCACGCGCATCGTCGGGTGGACCCTCGCCGCGTCCGCCGCCGCCGGGCCCGTCAACGCGAGCGCAGCCAGCACGAGGCCCGCCAAGGCGAGGCGCAGCCCGCCGAAACCGACACAGTCCATTGTCTGATCCCTCCCTGCCTGAAGAAGACCCCGTCCGTGGGGGCGCTCCGCCGCGGAGCGAGGGGCCATCCTACAGGGAGGGCGACGCCTGCACCGGCGCCGCGCCGGGCGCTGCCGCGTCCATGGCCGGATGACGCGCGGCGCGGCGAATGGGCTTCGCCGCGCCGCGCGCAGTCTCGGCTCGCCGGTTGGAGCGCTCGGGCTAGGTGAAATCGTCCGGCAGGATCGTGGGCCTGCCGGCCTCGTACAGCCACTGCTGGAAGTACTCCTCCAGCAGCTCGAGGCGCTCGCCGTCCAGCCCGCTCATCTCGAGCGCAAGGTCGACCACGTCCTCGGTGCTCACGTTCCCGTACGCGAACCGCTCCTGCAGCTCGCGCGCGAAGGCGAAGAACCGGACGTTGCCGACGATCTGCCGGTAGCCCTCGTAGGTCATCGCCCCGCGGGTGTACGTCGGGAATGTCTCGAACAGGAACTCCGGGTCGTTCTCCAGCTCCGTCGGGACGATCTCCCACTCCGCGTCGGCCACGGACGCGTAGTTGTCGGCGAACCGCTGCGCCGGCGTGGTCGACGAGGTGCCGTCGTGGTACTGCCAGGCCCACGCCGACCACTGCGCGAAGCCCTCCTGGAACCAGATGTCGTTCCAGCTGGCGAGGGTCACCGCGTTGCCGAACCACTGGTGGGCGATCTCGTGGAGCAGGGTCGATTGGCTCACGCCGGGGGCGCCGGTGGTGAAGTTCCCCGCGTAGTGGGGCTTGGTCTGCACCTCCAAGGCGTAGCCCACGCCCGCGACCGCGTCGGCCACCGCGCCGCCGGAGTCGAACGGGTAGGGCCCGAACCGGTCGGCCAGCCAGTTGGTCATCTCCTCGGTCCGGTCGAGCGCGGCGTTGATGTTGTTCACCTGCGCCTCGGTCGCGGCCGCGTCGATGCCCTCGTACTGGGGCAGGGTGCGGCCCGTGAGCTGCTCGGTGATCGACCGCTCGGTGTAGATGAAGTCCCCGGCGGTCGCGGTGGTCAGGTAGGTCGCGGTCGGCTGGTCCTCCGACCACTCCCAGGTGACCGTCCCGTCGCCGTTGGGCTCGTTGGAGACCAGCTCGCCGACCCCGAACGCGACCTTTTCCTCCGGCACGGTGATGCGGGTGTCGAACGTGGCCTTGTCGGTCGGGTGGTTGTTGTTCGGGAACCAGGCCTGGGCGCCGAGCGGCTCGTTCACGACGAGCGCGCCGTCGCAGATCAGGTCGTTCCCCGGGGTGAATCCCTCGCGGTAGCAGGCCGGGATCCAGCCCTCCGAGGACCCGTCGGGGTCGATGAACCTGACCGGCTCGCCCTCGTACTCGACGCGCACCTGGAACTCATCCCCCTCGGGAATGCCCTCGGCGGGCGTGACGACCAGCTTCATGGGCTGGGTTCCCTCGCCCGGCAGGGGCGGCTCGGCGAGCACCTGCTCGAACTCGGCCGGCTCGCCGTCCACGGTCACCTCGGTCACGTCGAGGTCCTGGAAGTCCAGCGAGAACTCGGAGAGGTTCTGCGTGGCGCGCGCCACGATCGTCGTCGCCGTGCCCGCCTCGAAGACGTTGGCCTCCGGGTCGTAGTTCAGCTCGATCGTGTAGTGCAGCGCGTCGTAGCCGCCGTTGCCGATCTGCGGGAAGAGCTCGTCGCCGAGGCTGCGGCTACCCGGGGTGAACTCCGTGTCCGCGGGGCTCACCTCGATCGCCTGCTTGCTGCTCTTGCAGACCTGCTTGCCCTTCGTGCCGCCCTTGCGGACGCAGGCGACCAGGTAGTAGGTCCCCGGCTCGAGCGACGCGGGCACTGCGCCGTCGATCCGGAAGTTGCGCTGCTTGCCCGGCTTGACCGCAGCGGTCGTCTTGCGGCCGAGCAGGACCGGCCCCTTCTGCGCCGCCGGGGTGTCCCTCAGCGTGGCGCTGACCTTCGCCTTCGCTGCGGCCTTGCCGCGGTTCTTGACCGCGCCCCGCACCGCGATGTCGTCGCCCGGCGCCAGCGCGGCCGGGGGGTCAGCGAGCGTCGCGATGCGCATGTTCGGGTTCTTCTTCGCCGCGTTCGCCGTGGCCGGCCCGGCCACCGCCAGCGCCGCCAGCGCCACCGCCGCGGCGATGAGTCGCCCTGCCAGTTCGCTTCCCATTGCTTAGCCCTCCGTTTCTCCAGCCTCGTCTCCGAAGCCCCCCGTTGGGCTGAGGGACCCATGGTCGCAGAGCGCGGGCCGCGATTCCAGCGGCGCGACGGGATCGCCGCTTGCGCTTGACATATTCCTATATCGGTATATATTGGCCCGAACGATGGCGAGGGCAGCGACGACAGCCGACGTCTTCAACGCGGTCGCGGAGCCGCGGCGCCGGGAGATCCTGGACCTGGTCGCCACCGAGGAGCTCTCCGTCTCGGAGCTCGTCGAGCGGCTGGGGATCCCCCAGCCCCAGGTCTCCAAGCACCTGCGCGTGCTGCGCGAGGTGGGTGCCGTGCACGTCCGCAGCGACGGGCGGCAGCGGTTCTACCGCGCCAACCCGGAGGCGCTCCGGCCGATCCACGAGTGGGTCAGCCGGTACGCCGCGGCGTTGGAGGAGCGCTTCGGCGAGCTCGACGCGGTGCTCTCGGAACTCAAACGAGAGGAGCTAGGAGATGACTGCAACGACGCATAGCGGCAAGGCGAGGGTGACGCTGCCGAGCCCGACGCAGATCCTGATCGAGCGCGAGTTCGACGCGCCCCCGGAGCTCGTCTTCCGGGCGTACACGACCCCCGAGCTCGTGAAGCGCTGGTGGGGCGGCAAGCGCGGCACGGTGACCAGCGCCGAGATCGACCTGCGCGAGGGCGGCAGGTGGCGGTTCGTGATGAGCACGCACGAGGGCCAGGAGGTCGCGTTCCACGGGACCTATCGCGAGATCGTCCCGGGCGAGCGCCTGGTCTCGACGGAGGTCTTCGAGATGCCCGGCGCGGTGGGCCCGGACGACGACGAGCCCGCGACGCTGAACACGGCCACCTTCGCCCGCGACGGCGAGCGCACCAGGCTCTCCGTCCTCGTCGAGTGCCCCGACCAGTCGGTGCGCGACGGGATCATCGCCTCCGGGATGGAGGGCGGCATGCAGGAGAGCATGGACGCGCTCGAGGAGGTCGCGCGATCGCTGCGATGAGTTCCGCGTGGCCCGCCGGTCGAAGGGGGAAGAGCGAACCACCCAGCCCGCGGCCCGCGGGCCCCGGACCGAAAGGAGACACCGAGATGCGAATGGTCTTCCCGAACCTCCCCGTCAAGGACCTGCAGCGCAGCCGCGACTTCTTCGCCGCGCTCGGCTTCGAGTTCAACGAGCAGTTCTCCGACGAGAACGCGGCGTGCCTCGTGCTCGCCGACAACGTCTTCGTGATGCTGCTCACCGAGCAGCGGTTCCGGGACTTCATCAAGGGCGACATCGCCGACGCCCACTCGGCCACCGAGCTCCTCCTCGGGATCTCCGCCGAGAGCCGCGAGGAGGTCGACGAGCTCTGCGACAAGGCGCTTGCCGCCGGCGGCAGCGAGTGGACGCCCGCCCTGGAGCAGGGCCCGATGTACGAGCGGACCTTCCAGGACCCCGACGGGCACGTCTGGGCGGTCATCCACATGGACCTGGGCTGAGTCGGCGGCGCGCGAAGGAGGGCGTGACGAGAAGCGGCCCCGGCGGAGAGCCGGGGCCGCTCACGTTGTACGGGGCCGTGCGGGGAGCGGATGGGCTCAGCGCACGTTCTGCGCGCACACCACGCCGAAGGCCGCCGAGGTGGGGTTCGGCTCCGCGACGCCGAACTTGGTGACGCCGACGAACCACCGGCGCGGGTTTCTGTCCGGGAACGAGGCGGTGAGCGCCACGTCGACGGCCACGGCGCCGAAGTAGCCGCCGATCGCCTTGTGGTTCCTCGGGCAGCGCAGGTAGTCGCCCGGGGCCTCGCCGTCCCCGATCTGGAACTCCTGGGTCTCGTAGAACCTGATGCGGACCGGCTTCTGCTTCTTCTTCTTCTTCGCGCGGAGCGCGAGCGCGCGCGCCTGTGGCGCGCTGGGCGCCGCGACGCGGTGCACGCTGAGGTCGAGGATCTCGTGCTTGACCTGCGTGCGGTCGAAGCCCGAGCCGCCCGGGGTGCCGGAGGCGATCCCCGTGGCGAACGCGACACCGGCGCCCGCCGCTGCCGTCGCCACGAGGGCGGCAAGAACTCTCCTGAGCATTGACCTCTCCTTCGATTCGGGCTTTGCGGTGGAGCCGATCCTAAGCCGAGCGAGGCGACGCGGCTAGGCCAGCGCCCCGAACGCGAGCGAGCCCCAGCGCCCACGTGGAGCGCCGGGGCCCAACCCCCTCGTCGGATTCCGATCAGCGGCGCTTGACCTTCAAGCGCACCGTGGCGCGGTCGGTCCCGGCCTCCGGCGCGCTCGCGGTGAGCGTCACCTTGACCGCCTTGCCGCGGGCACCCGGCTTCAGCGCCAGGGTGAACCGCTTGCTCACCGATTCGCCTGCGACGATCCCCTCGCGGGTCGCGCAGGCGGCGCCCACGACGCGCGCCTTGCGCTTCGGGACCGTCACGCAGAGCGACACCTTTCCGCTCGGCACGAGGACCGCGGCGTCCGGGGCCCGGTCCGCGTTCGTCGCCGTCAGCGTGACGCGCACGCGCTTCGCCTTCGCCGGCACCTTGGCCTTGGCCGTCGTGGCCTTGGCCTCGAGCGCCGGCTCGCTCAGCGACTGGACGAGCAGGTCGCCCGGGTGGCAGTGGTGCGGCGAGAAGAACTCGCTGAGCGGCACGCACCGCCACATGCCCGGGTTCGTCCAGCTCGGCGCCTTGCGCACGTCCATCCCCTGCTCGAGCGCGTACCCGGCGGCGAGCACGCCGGCCTCGTCGAAGGCCGCCCCGACCAAGCTCACGCCGATCGGGTTGCGCCCCATGGCGCCCGTCCCGTACCCGGCCGGGATCGTCAGCACCGGGTACCCGGCGCGGTCGGCGATCCCGATGAGCTGATCGTCGCTCGGCACGACGATCACGTCGAAATCGTCGCTGGGATCGCCCGGCGTGCCGTTGGCGAGCAGGTCGTCGATGAACCCCTGGCTCCACTCCAGGCCCGCTTCGCGGTCGGCCTCGTACGCCGCGTTTTGCGACGGGTCGGCGAGGTTCACCGCCTCGGCGGAGACGAGCCTGCCCTGGCCGTACTTGAGGCCCTCGACAGCGTGGTCCTCGTTGTAGGCGATGATCTCGGCGAGCGAGTCGGCGTTGCCGCCGGGGGTCTGCGCGAGGTACGCGTTCAGGTCGCGCTTGAACTCGCGGGCGACGATGTCCGGCGGCGCGGGATCGCTCGGCGCGGTGCTCACGACCTCCGTCGTCGCCCCGAGCTCGCCGAGCGTCTTGACGACGTCGGCGTACGGGCTCGCGCTGCCCGCGACCACCGCGACGCGCGCGCCGTTCAGGGCGTTCTCGTTGAGCGCCGCCAGGTAGTCGGGCACCGGCGGGGCGCTCATCGTCGCGGGGTCGTCCGGGTCGGGGCCCGCGATCACCTGGAGCTGGGCGGCGACGTCCCAGACCGTCTGGGCGATCGGCCCCGGCGAGTCCTGGGACTTGGCGACGGGCATCACGCCGTCGCGGCTCACGCGCCCGACCGTCGGCTTGAGCCCGACCACGCCGTTGACGGCGGCCGGCCCGGTCAGCTCGGCCGTCTGCGGCGAGGTCTCCATGCCGACCGTCATCGCGGCCATGCCCGAGGCGGTCGCGGCCGCCGCGCCGGCGGACGAGCCGCCCGGCGGGTCGTCGGTGTCGGACGGCATCAGCACCTGGCCGCCGAGCGACGAGTAGCCGTCCGGCATGCTCGAGCTGAACAGGCCGTTCAGCTCCGAGGTGTTGGTCTTGCCGAGGATGATCGCGCCCGCGGCCTTGAGCCGGGCCGCGATCTCCGAGTCGTGGTCGGGGGCCTGGCCCTGCAGCGCGATCGAGCCGCCCGTGGTCGGCAGGCCCTCGGCGTCGATCCCGTCGTGGAGCAGCACGGGGATCCCGTGCAGCGGGCCGCGCGGGCCGCTCTCCGCCCGCTCCACGTCGAGCGCCCGAGCCTCCTCGATGGCGTTCGCGTTGATCTCCCTGACCGCCTGGATGGCGGGGCCCTCGGCGTTCGCCACCGCGATCCGGGCCAGGTACGCCTGCACGAGCTCCTCGGAGGTGATGCGTCCGGCCTTGAGCATCCCGCGCAGCTCCTTCACCGAGGTGGTCTCGAGCGGGAAGTCCAGCTCGCGCACCTCGCCGATGAGCTCCATGATCTCGTCGTACGTGGGGTTGCAGTCGCCGCGCTCCGCGAAGGGCGGGGCGGGCTCCAGGTCGGCGCAGCGGTACATGCTCGGGTTGAGCTCGAGCGGCGAGACGCGCTTCTTGGTGGCCTGCTCGAGCACGTACGCGATGCCGAGCAGGTCGCGCTCGCTGTAGGGGCCGCCGTTGATCGTGACGCTGACCGCGCGGCGGTCAGTGGCGCTGTACCCCATCGGGACCGTGATCGCCGGGTAGCCGGCGAGCGGGCCCTGGCTCACGCTCCCGAGGATCGCGATGAAGTCGTCGCTCGGGTCGTTCGGCGTGTCGTTCTGGAGCATCCGCTCGATGCTGGTCTGCGCCATCTCCTTGCGGACGGGCAGGATCGAGCTGAACTGCTCGTACCAGGGCGTGTTCCAGCCCCACTCGACGCGCGCGGCGTTGACGTGGCTGTTGTTCCCGAACTTGAGCGCCTCGTGCTCGTTGGCGCGGTTGTCGGCGATCTCCTCCTCGAGCGAGCGGATCGGGGCGTTCGAGCCGAGCCGCTCGTAGTACATGTCGATCGCCATGTGCTGCTCGCCGCCGCCGGGGAGGTTCGGCAGCGAGCCGGCGTCGATCACCGGCCGCGGGACCATGATCGCGCCCGCGTCCTCAAGCGCCTCGACCGCCTCGAGGATCTCGGGCGAGCTGCCGTTGTAGCCGATGCGCTTGCCCTGCACGAAGTCCGGGTCGAGCGCCGAGAGGTAGTCCGGCAGCTCGTCGGGCGGCGGGGGCACGATGTCCTCCGGGTCGATGCCCGGCCCCCAGTAGCGCTTGTAGTAGGCGTCGTTGACCGGGTCGGTGCCGGCGATCGCCGTCAGGGTCAGCGCGGCGTTCGCCACCGTGCGGTCCATCGGGCCCGCGGTGTCCTGGGAGAGGCGGATCGGGGCGATGCCGTAGCCCGGCACGAGCCCGACCGTGGGCCGCAGGCCGACGAGGCCCTGCGCGCGCGACGGGCTGATGATCGAGCCCGAGGTCTCGGTCCCGACCGTGAGCATCGAGAGCGCCGCGGCGCCCGCCGCGCCCGTGCCCGAGGACGAGCCGCTCGGGTTCTGGTCGGCGTCGAGCGCGTTCAGGACCTGCCCGGTCAGGTTCGCAAACCCCGAGGGCTGGTTGCCGAAGCTGTTCGCGTACTCGGAGAGCCCGACCTTGCCGAGGATCACCACGCCGGCCTCGCGCAGCTTCTTGGCCACGCCCGAGTCGGTCTCGGGGAAGGAGTTGCGCAGCGAGAAGTTGCCGGCCGACGTGTACATCCCCTTCACGTCGATCAGGTCCTTGAGCAGGACGGGGAGGCCGTGCGCGGGGCTCAGGACCTTGCCCTGCGCGCGCAGGCGGTCCATGCGGGCGGCCTCCTTGAGCGCGTTGCGGTTGAGCTGCGTGACCGCGTTGAGGCCGGGGCCGCTCTTGTTGAGCGCCTCGATGCGCTTGATGTATGCCTTGGTGAGCTCCACAGAGGTGAGCTCACCCGCCTCCATCATCTCGACGGCCTCGAGGCCGTCGAGGTTGTCGAGGTCGATGGGCTGGGCCGACGCGCGCGGTGCCCAGAGCGCGAGCAGCGCGAGCAGGCCGGCGGCGAGGACCCAGAGCGCCCGGGACGACGGGGGCGGCGTCCGTGAGGTCAAGGGTGTAGGTGCTCCTTGTCGTGGTCGGGTGATTCCTACGCCGCGGCAAGCTATGTGCGCGCGCAAGCAATCTGTATGTGCGCGCGGTCCAGATCGAACGCGCCCCGTGCGCCGCACGGTCGAGGCCGCCCGCGAGCGCACGTTCAGCCGTAGTCGTCGAAAAACGAACACGAGGGCTGGACGTGGCGCGGCCCCGGCCGGACGTTCAGCCGTGGTGGTCGAAATTCGACGACTAGGGCTGAACGTTGGGTTGGTGGTGGGATCAGCCCTCGGAAGGTCGAGGCGGTGGTGGGAAGTGGAGGCGGCCGGCACTGCCCCGGCGTCCGCGGATGCAGTCCCGATGCGTCTACGAGCGTACCCGCGGAGTCTGATCTCGGCGTCCGGGTCGGTCAGGCCGCGGGACACGTTCCCGGCGCCACACCCTCCTAAGGTGTCCCCCTCAGATCGAGGGTCCTACCTGTGGGGCGAGCCCGCATTTCTGAAGCCGGCTGACCGGACGCGGGCTATCCGGGCCGACTCCCTCGCACTACTTGTTAGGCGGCGAGGGCGAACTCATGAGAGTCCGCACTTATTGGTTTTCCGGGGGGATTTTTACGAGGCCAACCCCGGGTCCTCGACTCGCAACATCGGAACGAAGCAGTCCACGTCGAATCTGGTTCGCCCCCATGGCTATGTCCGAGTCAAGGTTAACGGCGCCCGTACGCTGTGGGTAGGCGATGGATGCCGGCAGGCCCACATTCGAGCCTCCCTACGAGCCCGGCTACGAGCCGATCCAGCCGGGCTCCGGGCGCAGGCGCACCCTGCGCCAGCGCCTCGAGCGCGTCGGCGCGCCGCTCGCGGGGCTCGCGATCCTGCTGGTCACGAAGGGCAAGGCGCTCCTGCTGCTTCTGCCCAAGCTCAAGATCCTGACCACGTCGGCGTCGATGCTGGTCTCGATCGCCGCGTACGCGCTGATCTGGGGCTGGCCGTTCGCGGTCGGCTTCGTGGCCCTGCTCTTCTTGCACGAGATGGGCCACGTGATCCAGCTGCGGCGCGAGGGCGTCCAGGCCTCGGCGCCGATGTTCATCCCGTTCCTGGGCGCGGTGATCGCCGCCAAGTCGATGGGCAAGGACGCCGCCGCCGAGGCGCGCGTGGGGCTCGCCGGGCCGATCTTCGGGTCGCTCGCCTCGCTGGTCCCGCTGGCGCTCTGGCTCGCCACCGACAACGAGTTCTGGCAGGCGCTCGCCTTCGTCGGCTTCTTCCTCAACCTCTTCAACCTGCTGCCGGTGGTCCCGCTGGACGGCGGGCGGGCGATGGCCGCGCTCAGCCCCTGGGTGTGGTGGGCGGGCTACGCCGCGCTCGTCGCGCTCACGATCGCCTTCCCGAACCCGGTGATGATCCTCATCCTGCTCGTCGGCGGGTACGAGAGCTGGCGGCGCTGGAAGGAGCGCAACACCCCCGCGGCGCGCGCCTACCACGCGGTCCCGGCGCGTACCCGCGCGCTCGTCGCCGCTACCTACCTGGGGCTCGCCGCCGCGCTCGCCCTCGGGATGTCGGAGACCTTCCTCGAGCGCGACTTCGACGACGTCTAGCGCCCGCCCCTACTCCGGCTCGGCGGGCTCCTCGCGCACCACGTCGCGCG
>ERZ777003.4341-NODE-4341-length-12106-cov-6.416729_pt1 | contig 12106 bp, 8 predicted proteins | sample MGYA00374956_ERZ777003 | MGnify/ENA primary metagenome ERZ777003 (study PRJEB29302, sample SAMN06268252) | bioreactor metagenome | isolation source: Joint BioEnergy Institute, California, USA | place: USA:Joint BioEnergy Institute, California, USA | collected... | reverse complement strand
GAGTGCAGGTCGAGCACCATGTCGGCCGCGTCGATCACGGGCCGCAGCGCGCGCGCCCGCCGCAGCTCGGCCGAGGGCGACCGCGTGCTGCCGCCGCCGTCGAGCAGCTCCGCGCTCCACACCCGGTTCATGTCCTCGTCGACGAAGCGGCTCGCCGTCGGGTCGGACGGATCGAAGCGCGCGAAGGCGCCGAGATTGGCGAACACCAGGCTGAGCCGCCCGCGCAGCGGCCGCAGCCCCTCGCGGAGCCAGGAGGCGAGCACGTGCGCTCCGGCGATCTCGTTGCCATGCATCAGCGCGATGACGACGAGGTGCGGCCCCGGCACATCGGCGGCGAAGCTCCACACTCCGGGCAGCCCAGAGTTGCCTTCGCGCCAGGGATCGAGATCGGGCACCGCGATGCGCACCTCCGTGCACGGCACGGGCTGTTGCTGCATCGTCGCGGCCGCCGGCGCCGCGGCGGGCGAGGAGAACGGTTCGCGCCCCATGCGACCGGCGACCTCCTTCAGTGTCCGTCCGCCCGGCACGCCGAATCGCGGCCCTCATTGCCGCGGCGCCGCTGCCGTGGTGTCGTGTCGCCGCCCCGCAACAGGTTCCTTCGCCCCTCCTGGCCGAGCGTCTGGCCGGCGATCCAACGCGGACTGACCTTGCCGACCTCCCATTGCATTCTATACGGCCGGTGGTGACCAGCAATCCGGCGGGGAAGGACGGAGCGGCGATGGACAACACGGCGAATGCGATGTCGGGACCGCCACCGCGCATCGCGATCCTCGGGCTGCATCTGGAGGCCAACGCCTTCGCGCCGCCCACGACGCTGGAGGACTTCGCGCGCCTCTGCCTCGAGCGCGGCGAGCGCATCAGCGAGCTCGCGCGCGCCGGGACGAGCCACCTGCCGCTCGAACTGCCCGGCTTCTACCGGCGCATGGACGCGACGGGCCCGTGGAGCCCGGTGCCGGTGCTGATGGCGGCCGCGCCGCCGGGCGGACCGATCGAGCAGGCGGTGTTCCTCGAATTCCTCGACGAGATGCGGCGCGGCCTCGCCGCGGCGCTGCCGCTCGATGGCGTCTACATCGCCAGCCACGGCGCGAGCAGCGCGACGGGCGACGAGGACAGCGACGGCACGCTCGCCGAGATGGTGCGCCGGGTCGTCGGCCCCGCGGTGCCGGTGGTCTGCTCCCATGATCTTCACTGCAATGTGAGCGAGCGGATGCTCGCCGCGCTCGACGGCTTCGTCGCCTACCGTACCAACCCGCATGTGGACCAGGCCGAGCGCGCGGCGGAGGCCGCTGACCTGCTGCGCGAGCTGCTTGGTGGAAGGCGCTTCGCCAAGGCCTTCATCCGCCTGCCCCTCGCCCCGCCGACGGTGACGCTGCTGACCAAGGAAGGCCCCTATGCCGACCTGATCCGCGACGCCGAGGCGCTGATGCGCGCCGACCCCGCCATCGCCAACGCCTCCGTCGCCGGCGGCTTCGTCTATGGCGACCTGCCGAAATGCGGGATGACGGTGACGGTGACGGCGCGTGATGGCGACCTCGCGCGCGCCCGCCGCGCCGCGCTCACGCTCGCCCGCCGCGCCTGGGCGGAGCGTCAGCGTCACACCCGGCGGCTGCTCTCGGTCGCCGAGGCGACGGAGATCGCCCTCGCCGCCGGGCGCGACGAGCGGCCGCCCGTGATCTTCGCCGATTCCGGCGACAACCCCGGCGGCGGCGGGCGCGGCAACACCGCTTGGCTGCTCTCCGCGCTGCACGAGGCGCGGGCGCAGGGCGTGGTGTTCGGCGTCTTCGTGGACCCGGCGCTGGCGGCGGAGGCGCATGCGCAGGGCGAGGGCGCGCGCTTCCACGCGGTGTTCAATCGCGTGGAATCGGAGTTCTCGAAGCGCTTCGAGGCTCCGGCGCGGGTGCTGCGCCTGTCCGACGGCAAGGACGTGGGACGGCGCGGCACCATGGCGGGGCGCGCCTTCGACCTCGGCCCCTCGGCGCTGCTGGAACTGGAGGGGAGCGGCCTGCGCGTCGTCGTCATCAGCCTGCGCCGGCAATGCCACGAGCCGCGGATGCTGGAGATGTTCGGCATCAACATCGCGGAGGCGCGCACGGTGGTCGTGAAGTCGCGCGGGCATTTCCGCGCCGGCTTCGACGAGTTCTTCCCGGACGAGCGGATCTTCGAGGTGGATGCGCCCGGCCTGACCAGCCCGGTGCTGGCGAATTTCTCCTGGAAGCGGCTGCCGCGCCCGATCTTCCCGCTCGACCCGGAGGCTGAGTGGCGCGAGCCGGACTGGGCGGAGGCGGCGCCGGGCCCTTCCCAGCCTGCCGCTCCCGCCGTTTGATTCCCTGCGGAACGGAGTTGGGGGGAACCGATGAGCGCCACCGAAACCACGGCCATGCCGTCGCTGCCGGCGCGGAATTCCGTGCAGCTCCTGGCCGACGGCCCGCTGGAACTGCGCGGCAACCTTCGCCTCAAGGGCGACCCGATCGGCACCGAGGCCTGGCTCTGCCGCTGCGGCCAGTCGCAGAACAAGCCGCATTGCGACGGCAGCCACCGCAATGCGGGCTGCCCCTTGCCGGGCGATTGCCCGCCGCGCGATCCGGCGGCGGCGCCCCCGCCGGCCCCCGAGGGCGATGCGCTGGAGATCGAGCTGCGGCCGAACGGCCCGATCCGCCTCGCTGGCGACTTCGTCGTGCTGAACGCGGCAGGAGGGGTGATCGAGCGGCTCACCCAGGCCGCCTTCTGCCGCTGCGGACAATCGAAGAAGGCGCCGTATTGCGACGGCACGCACCGCGCCGTGGGCTTCGTCGCGCCGGGATAGGACGGGCGGGACAGCTCTCCGTTCGCCTGCGCCGGGGCGGCGGTTTCTCTGGCTCGGCTACTCAGGTGAGATCGAGCGGCGCGGCATCGCGCAGCACGGCCTCGGCGGCGGCGGTGTAGCCGCTGCGCGCCGACGGCGACTCGTGCAGCACCAAGCCGCGCAGGATGCGGGCGGGGCCACGGCCGCCGCGCACGGCTTGCAGCAGCACGCGCTTGGCCGGCGTCCCGATGCGCGGCCAGAGGGGCAGCAGCGTGACCGAGCCGAAGCCCGCCGCGCGCAGCGCCGCGACGCCGGCATCGAACCGCGCGGCGGGGAGGATCAGGCTTGCCGTGCCACGGCGCGGCCGCAGCGCGGCGGCGAGGAAGCGTGCCCAGTCCTCGAGGGTCGCTCCCGTCTCGTGCGTTGCGGCCTGGCGGGCGGCGTCGGGCGGCGGCGTGCCTGCGGGCCAGAAGGGCGGGTTGGCGAAAGCGTGATCGACGGGGCCGAGACGGCGGGCCAGCGCCGGATCGGCGACATCGCCCTCCACCACCTCGACCTGCGCGGCGAGGCCCGCGGCCGCGGCATTCTCGCGCGCGAGGGCGGCGAGCGCCGTGTCGCGCTCGACGGCGAGGATGGCGAGGCCCGGCACGCGCGCCGCGAGGCAGAGGAAGCCGGCGCCGCTGCCGCAGCCCGCCTCCAGGACGCGCTCCCCGGGCCGGGCGGGCACCGCGGCGGCGAGCAGGACAGGGTCTATCGCGGCACGGAAGCCGCCGGTGCCGCGCGCGGGCTGGCGCAGGCGGACCCGCCCGCCGAGGAGCGGCGATTCCTCGATGGCGGCGGGCGCCGCATCGGCCCGGGGGACGCCGGTGCCGATGCCGCCGCCCTCGCCATCGCGGATCACGTGGCGGTGGGCGGCAGCTCGCCAGCCTCGCGGAGGACGGCGAGCGCCGCTTCCTCATCCCGTGCGGTGACCGCGAGGCGGCGGGGGAAGGCGCCGATCCCGCCCTCGACCGCCGCGATGTGAGCATCGAGGACGACGCAGCCGAGGCCCGCATCGCGCAGCAGGGCGGCGAGGAAGGACAGGCGGACCGGATCGCCGGTCACGGCGACGACGCGCAGATCCTGGTCTGCCAAGCCGTTGATTTCCCTGTCCTTGCCGCTCGCGGAGGCGGCCGTTATGGTGCCGCCCCCGCGCCGAGGTCAAGCCGAGTGAATGCCGCAGCAGCAGCCGCAGGAGCAGCGATTGGGCCGCAGCAGGATGCCCCTGCCAGCCGCGGCGAGGATGCCCTCGCCGCGCTGACGGAATTGGTGCGCCCGGATCTGGAGGCCTGCAACCGCCTGATCGTCGAGCGCATGCAGAGCCCGGTGGCGCTGATCCCGCAGCTCGCCGCGCACATCGTCGCCGCCGGGGGCAAGCGGCTGCGGCCGTTGCTCACCCTCGCCGCCGCGCGGATGTGCGGCTACCGCGGGGACCGTCACGTGGCGCTGGCCGCCTGCGTGGAGTTCATCCACACCGCGACCCTGCTGCACGACGACGTGGTGGACGAGAGCGCGCTGCGTCGCGGCCAGGCCAGCGCCAATGCGCTGTTCGGCAACAAGCCGAGCGTGCTGGTGGGCGACTTCCTGTTCGCCCGTGCCTTCCAGCTCATGGTGGCGGACGGGTCGCTGCGGGTGCTCGCGATCCTCTCGGCGGCGGCGGCGACGATCGCCGAGGGCGAGGTGCTTCAGCTCGTCACCCAGAACGACACCACGACGACCGAGGCGCAGTATCTCGAGGTCATCGAGGGCAAGACCGCGGCGCTGTTCGCGGCGGCCACGGAGATCGGCGCCGTGGTGGCCGACAGGCCGGAGGCTGAGGTGGTGGCGCTGCGCTCCTATGGCCGCAACCTCGGCATGGCCTTCCAGCTCGTGGACGACGCGCTGGACTACGCGGCGGAGCAGGCGGAGCTCGGCAAGACGGTCGGCGACGACTTCCGCGAGGGCAAGATCACGCTGCCCGTGCTGCTCGCCTTCGCCCGCGGCGACGAGGAGGAGCACGGCTTCTGGCGGCGCGTGCTGGAACAGCGTGAGCAGCGCGAGGATGACCTCGCGCGTGCGCAGGCGCTGCTCGAACGCCACGGGGCGCTGCGCGACACCCTGGCGCGGGCGCGGGAATACGGCGCTGCGGCGCTGACCGCGCTCGAAAGCTTCCCCGAGGGGCCGGAGCGGCGGGCGCTGGCCGGGATCGTGCGCTTCTGCGTGGACCGGGCCCGCTGAAGGCAGGCCGCCAACAGCGGGCCTCGCCTTAACGCGACCGGGCCAGGCGGGGCAGTCCCGCCGCCCCCGCCGCGACCAGCAGCAGCGTCGCATACCACCAGGCCTGCCAGGCGCCGAAGCTCAGCAGGCCCGACACCGCGGCCGCGGCCAGCGCGCCGGCGGCGGCCGGCGGGTGCGGCGCACCGCGCGCCACGGCGAGGCCGAGCATCAGCGCCAGCGCCGCCGCCAGCACCGCGCCCGGGACACCGAGCTCCAGCCGGACCTGCAAGGCGCCGCTGTGCGGGTGCAGCGGCATCAGCTCCGCCGCGCCGGGAAAGAGGAGGAAGTTGCGCTGCGCCGGGGCATTGAGGCCGAGGCGGGCAAGAGTCTCCTCGCTCGGCCCCTGATGGCCGCCCGGGATCGCGCGGCTCGCCTCCATCCCCCAGCCGAGCAGCGGCCGATCGGCGATGCGCGCCAGGGCGAAGTCCCAGATCGCCAGCCGGTGCGCGGCGGAATGCGGCAGGGTCGCGGCGAAACGCGGCGCGGCGGCCTCCAGCGCCGGCGCGAGCAGGGCCGGGCCGAGCAGGATCAGCAGGCCCAGCCCCGCCCCGAGCAGCCGCGGCACCGCCCGTGGCGCGACCCAGGCCGCCCCGGCGATCGCCAGCCCGGCGAGCACGGCGAGCTTCGCGGACTCTCCCGGCAGCACCAGGATGACCGCGGCACCGCACGCGGCCAGCGCGCCGCGCGCCCAGGCGGGCCAGGGCGCGGCGAGCGCGAGCGGCACCAGCATCGCCATCACCGCCGCGGCGGGCTTGAGGCCGAAGGCGAGCGAGGCCGGCGGCTCGCGCAGCCCGCGCACCGCAGCGCGCAGGGCATTGCCGCTGAGGTCGTCGAGCAGGGCGGCGGCGAGCCCGAGGGCGAGGCCGACCGCGAGCCAGCGGGCCAGCCGCGCCCGCGCCTCGGCCGTATCCTCGGCCAGCGCGCGCGCCGCCGCGCCGCCGAGCAGGACCGCGCAGGCGAAAGCCGCGCCGGTTTGCAGGCTGCGGGTCGGCACGATGGACCAGGCCGCCCCGACCACACCCCAGAGGCCGAGCGCCACCGCCAGCCAGAAAGCGGCCCCGCGCGGCCAGGGCCAGGCGCCGTGCTGCCGGCGATGGGCGATCACGGTGAGCGCCATCGCCACCAGGGCGAGCGGTGCCATCGCCTTGGATTGCAGCACCGCTGTCACCGGTGCCGCGGCCAGCGCGACGGCGACGGGCAGGCTCGGCGAGCGCAACAAAAGGGCAGGGGCGTCCGGCGCTGGGCGCGACGACGCCTCGGGATGCGACGGGTTCAAGCTTCAACCGGTTCGATGCGGCGCGGCCCCTCCGCGCCCTCCGCCCGTGGCGTGCACACCGGGCGAGGCACGGAGGGGCCGGCGCGCGCGTGTCTCAGACGACCGTGAGGTTCTCGCGACGGAGCTGGACCGCCAGCGCGTCCAGCGCCGCGGCGGTGCGGTCGATCATGGCGTCGATCTCGTCCTTGCTGATGACGAGCGGCGGCGAGAACCCGATCGCATCGTTGATCATCGCGCGCAGGATCACGCCATGCTCCTCGGCGTGCTTGAGCAGCCGCGGGCCGACCTTGCGCGCGGGAGCGAAGTTCTTCCGCGCCGCCTTGTCCTCGACCAGTTCCAGCGCGCCGACCAGCCCGACGCCGCGCACCTCGCCGACCAGCGGATGGTCGGTGAAGCGCTCGCGCAGCCGCTGCTGCATGTAGGGGCCGACCTCGCGCACATGGGCGCCGATGTCCATCTCGTCGTAGATCTTCAGCGTCTCGATCGCGACCGCGGCGGGGACCGGGTGGCCCGAATAGGTGAAGCCGTGGCCCCAGGTGCCAATGGTGGACGAGCCTTCGGCGATGCCCTGGAAGACCTTCTCGTTCACCATCACGGCCGAGATCGGCAGGTAGGAGGAGGAGAGCGCCTTGGCGCAGACCAGGATGTCGGGCTGGATGCCGAAGGTCTGGCAGCCCCAGTAGTTGCCGGTGCGCCAGAAGCCGCAGATCACCTCGTCGGCGACGAACAGCACGTCGTGCTTCCGCAGCACCGCCTGGATCTTCTCGAAATAGGTGCGCGGCGGGACGATCACGCCGCCCGCACCCATCACCGGCTCGGCCCAGAAGGCGGCGACGGTCTCCGGCCCCTCCTTGACGATGAGGTCGTCGAGCTCCTGCGCCAGGCGCGTCGCGAAATCCTCCTCCGTCTCGCCCGGCTGCGCACCGTGGTAGTGGTGCGGCGTCGAGACGTGGAGGAAGCCCGGCAGCGGCAGGTCGAACAGCTTGTGGTTCGCCGGCAGGCCGGTCAGCGAGGCGGCGGCCAGCGTGATCCCGTGATAGGCCTTGAGGCGGGAGATGATCTTCTTCTTCTGCGGCCGCCCGAGGGCGTTGTTCATGTACCAGATCATCTTGATGGCGCTGTCGTTCGCCTCGGAGCCGGAGTTCGCGAAGAACACCTTGCTCATCGGCGCGGGCGCCCGCTCGATCAGCATCTCGGCGAGCTCGATCATCGGCTCGTGCGACTTCGCCGTGAAGCCGTGGTAGAAGGGCAGCTTGCGCATCTGGTCGGCGGCGGCCTTGACCAGGCGCTCGTTGTCGAAGCCCAGGGACGCGCACCACAGCCCGGCCAGCGCCTCGATATACTCCTTCCCCTGGTCGTCCCAGACGCGCACGCCCTTGCCGCGGCTGATCACCAACGGGCCGACCTGCTGGTGCGCCTTGTGGTCGGTGTAGGGGTGCAGGACGCTCGCGATGTCGCGGGCAGCGTTGGAATTGCGGGGCGGGGTCATGGTCGGGGCCTTCCTCCGGCGATCCTGCGCCGGAGTGTAGGCGCGAACCCGCCCGGCGCCCAAGCCCGGGGAGGCCGGCCGGGTCAGTGGCCGGGATGGCGGCCGCCGCCGGCGTGCGGGGGGCGAGGGCGAAGCAGTCCTTCCGCCGCGGTAGCCGCGCAGCACGGCGTAGCGATCCGTCTGCTCGGGCGAGAGCAGCGCGGCCGCCTCCAGGTGGTAACGCAGATGTGCCGCGCGAAGCGCCGCCTGCGCCGCGCCGGCTTCGGCGGTGGCCGCGGCGATCGCCTCCGGCGTGGCGCGGCGCTCCGCGAACAGCCGGTCGAGCGCGGCCTCGGCCGCGATCACGCGCTCGCCGAGCGGGATGGTCTCGGCGCGCATCGCCGCCAGCAGGCGTTCGAGGGCCGTGCGCTGGGCCTCGGTGAGCGAGAGCGCGTCGGCGAGTTCGAGCGCATGCAGCGGTCCGGGCCAGCCATTCAGCTCCGCGGGGAGGGCGAGGCCCATGCCGCGGCCGGCACGGAGATCGGCGACCTGCTCGGGCGAGAGGGCCTTGATCGCGCGCGAATCGAGCCCCGTATAAGGGGCGTCGGCCGCATGCGCGGCGAGCGGGGCCGGGAGCAAGGCAAAGCTTGCCAGCAGGAGCATCGGCAGGCGGGGCATGGTGTGTCCTTTCCCCTCGGTCATCGCCCGCGGCGCGGGAAGGCGCGCGAGGCTGCCCTGACGCCTTCCGCGGCGGGCGCATGATCGAAGCGGGCGCGCCAGCCGGCAAGGCCGAAGGGATGCCCGCCCGGCCCCGTGGCCAATGGCTTGCGGCCCCTTCGCCCTACGGGGCATGGTCCCGGCACAACGGAAGGACTGGGAAGGCGATGACCGTCATCAAGCCGCATGCTTCGCATTGGGGCTATTTCGACGCCGTGGTCGAGGACGGCCGCCTCGTCGGCGTGCGGCCCTTCGCCCGCGACCCGTTCCCCGGCTCGCTGATCGAGAGCATGCCGGACGTGGTCCATGCCACGTGCCGCATAGACCGGCCCTATGTGCGCCGCGGCTGGCTGCGCGGCGAACGGCGCGGGGCCCTGCGCGGCGGCGATCCCTTCGTGCCGGTCTCCTGGGACCGCGTCACGCGCCTCCTCGCCGAGGAGACGCGGCGCGTGCGCGCGGAGCACGGGCCGAGCGCGATCTACGGCGGCAGCTACGGCTGGTCCTCGGCGGGCCGGTTCCACCACGCGAAGACGCAGCTCCAGCGCTTCCTGGGCCTCGGCGGCGGCTTCACCTCCTCGGTCACCTCCTATTCCTACGCCGCCGGCCAGACGCTGATGCCGCATGTGCTGGGCACGACGGAGGTGGTGCTCGGGCGCGTCACCGACTGGGCGGCGATCGCGGCCAACGCGAAGCTGATGCTCTGCTTCGGCGGCCTTGCGGCGAAGAACGGCCTGGTGACCTCGGGCGGCGGCGGCGGGCACGAATACCTGCCGAACATGCGGCGCGCCGCGCAGGCCGGGGTGCGCCTCGTCAGCATCTCGCCCTTCCGCGGCGATACGGAGGCGGAGCTCGGCGCCGAATGGGTGCCGATCCGGCCGGGGACGGATGCGGCCATGATGCTGGCGATGGCGCAGACGATCCTCGCCGCCGGTCTGGAAGACCGCGATTTCCTTGCCACGCGCTGCGTCGGATGGGACCGGCTGCGAGCCTATGTGGTGGGCGAGGCGGACGGCGTGGCGAAGACGCCGGAATGGGCGGAGCCGATCACCGGCGTGCCCGCGGCGACGATCCGGCGCCTCGCCCTGGAATGCGCCGGGAAGCCCACCATGCTGACCGCCGCCTGGTCGCTGCAGCGCGCGGACTACGGCGAGCAGCCCTGGTGGATGCTGGTGGCGCTGGCAGCGATGCTGGGGACGATCGGCAAGCCCGGGCAGGGCGTCGCCTTCGGCTACGGCTCGATCAACGGCATGGGCACGCCGCGGCGCGACCTGCCGGCGGTGGCGATGCCGCCGGTGCGCAACACGGGCCTGCACATCCCGGTGGCGCGCATCACCGAGATGCTGGAGCGGCCGGGCGAGACGCTCGAGTACAACGGCCGCACCATCACGCTGCCCGACATCCGCCTCATCTGGTGGGCCGGCGGCAATCCCTTCCACCACCACCAGGACCTCAACCGCTTCCTGCGCGCCTGGAGCCGCGCGGAGACCATCGTGGCGCAGGAGCCGTGGTGGACGCCCCTCGCGCGTCACGCCGACATCGTCCTGCCGGCGACGACGACGCTGGAGCGCAACGACATCGCCTCCTCCTCGCGCGACCGCTTCGTGCGGGCGATGCACCAGGCGATCCCGCCCCAGGCGCAGGCGCGGAATGACTTCGACATGCTCGCCGACGTGGCGGAGGCGCTCGGCTATCGCGACCGCTTCACCGAGCAGCGCGACGAGGGTGCCTGGCTGCGGCACCTCTACGAGCGCTGGCGCCAGGCCTGCGCACGGGTGGGATTCGAGGCGCCGGACTTCGACCGCTTCTGGGCCGAGGGATACATCGAGATCCCGCCGCCGGAGGTGCAGGAATCCTACACCCAGTTCGCCGATTTCGCGGCCGATCCGGCGGAGCATCCGCTGAACACGCCCTCGGGCAAGGTCGAGCTGTTCAGCGAGACCATCGCGGCGATGGGCTACGCCGACTGCCCGGGCCACCCGGTCTGGATGGCGCCGCGCGAATGGCTCGGCGCCAAGGCGGCGGCCGAGTATCCGCTGCACTTGCTCTCCTACCAGCCGGCGACGCGCCTGCACGGGCAGCTCGATCCCGGCCGCGTCGCGGCGGCCGACAAGATCCAGGGCCGCGAGCCGATCCGCATGCATCCCGAGGACGCGGCCGCGCGCGGGCTGCGCGAGGGCGAGGTGGTGCGCGTGTTCAACGCGCGCGGGGCCTGCCTCGCGGGCCTCAGGCTCGATCCCGGGCTGGTGCGGGGTGTGGTGATGATGGCGACCGGCGCCTGGTTCGACCCGCTCGAGCCGGGCGTGCCCGGCAGCCTCTGCGTGCACGGCAACCCGAACGTGCTGACGCCGGACATCGGCACCTCGCGCCTCGGCCAGGGGCCGAGCGCGCAGTCCTGCCTGGTGCAGGTGGAGCGCTGGGACGGGCCGCTGCCGCCGGTGAAGGTGCACGTCCCGCCGCCGATCGCCGAGGAGGAGGTGACGGGGTGATGATCGGGCGGCGCGCATGGCTTGCCGCGGGCATGGCGGTGCTCGCGGCGCGGGGCGCGGGGGCGCAGCGCGGCGGCGCGTCGGTCGCGCTGCCGGTGAAGCTGGACGACACGGTGGTCGGGCCGCATGAGCGCGCGGTGCTGCTGTGCTGGGGCGACCGCATCGCCTACGACGCCCCGCCTTGGGATCCGCTCAACCCGAGCGCCGAGGCGGCGGAGGCGCAATTCGGCTGGGACGCGCGCATCGTCGCGCTGATCGAGCCGCCGCCGGCGGCTGACGGCATCCCGCGCGCGATCCTCGCCATCGCCCATCCGACGGTGGATCCGCGCATGGCCTTCCCCGGCGGGCGGGACCGGCCAGAGGTGGCGGCGGCGATGCAGGGCGCGACCCTCATCAACCTGATGCGCCAGGACGGCGGCTGGCGGGTCGTGGACGGCGGCTACCAGACGCGCCGGATTACCGCCCGCACCCTCTGCCGGCTGAGCGGCCCGGTGGCGGAGACGATCGGCAGCGTGGCGACCGGCATGCTCGGCGTCTCCGGCGGTGCGGCGACGCCCTGGGGGACGCTGCTGCTGACCGAGGGCGATCCCGCGCCCTGGGTGGCGCGGCTGGGCGGCGCGGTGGATGCGGCGCGGTTCGGCTGGGTCGCGGAGCTCGATCCGCTCGATCCGCTGGCGGTCCCGGCGAAGCGCACCGCGCTCGGCCGCTTCGCGCATGGCGACGCCGCGGCGGCGCTCGCGGCGGACGGGCGGGCGGTGGTCTATATGACCGACCGGCGGCCGGGCGGATACCTGTTCCGCTTCGTCTCGGAGGGGCCGGCGACAGAGCCGGACGCCCTCGACCGCGGCACGCTCTTCGTCGCGCGGTTCGAGCGTGGCGAGGGCATGCGCTGGCTGCCCCTGCCCGCGGGGGCGGAGAGCGCGCGCGACCCGGTGGCGGCCGCGGAGGCGCTGGAGCCGACGCCGTTTGACACGCCTTCCGGCCTCGCGGTGGACCCGCGGCGGCCGCGGCTGTTCCTCGCCTGCCGCGGCGCGCCGCCCGGCCCGCGCGGCTCGGCGGGCAGCGTGATCGAGATCCTGCCC
>ERZ777003.4340-NODE-4340-length-12109-cov-8.682429_pt1 | contig 12109 bp, 12 predicted proteins | sample MGYA00374956_ERZ777003 | MGnify/ENA primary metagenome ERZ777003 (study PRJEB29302, sample SAMN06268252) | bioreactor metagenome | isolation source: Joint BioEnergy Institute, California, USA | place: USA:Joint BioEnergy Institute, California, USA | collected... | reverse complement strand
GTCTCAATCCCTTCTTTATCAGGGCTCCGTTCTAACTCCTCGCCCCTGAAGTCGCCTTCTCCTCCAATATCATACAGACCCATTTTCCAAGATTCTTTCCCGATCGTCGAGTGCATCCCGGAAGCCTGTGGAAAACGTCAGGAGATCTCTCCTCTTGATACCATCCCCCTGCCCGTGCGTCGACGCGACAACGTTGTCACCCGCCAGCACGGCGATATTTCCATTGCATACTCTCCTCATGCACCGGCGCCTGTTTGTAGCAGCGTACGACGTTTCTCATCCGCGGCGCCTCCGGCAGGCGCTCGAAGTGTTGAAGGGCTACTCGACCGGTGGCCAAAAGTCCGTCTTCGAGTGCTTCTTGACTGAGGGCGAGCGCGGCTCGCTCCTGCGGGAGATCAAGAGCGTACTTGAATTTCAGGAAGACCGTTTCCTTTTGCTCCCGGTCGATCCGGGAGCAGAAGTGCAGACTCTGGGAGTCGCGGTGCCCCCTTCCGACCCAACCTATTACTACGTCGACTGATCGAAAATGGCCACTTTGTACATCGACCGCCGCGATGTCAGCCTCCACATCGAGCACGGCTCTGTGGCCGTCCGCCTTAACGGCGAGCTCCTGCAGCGGGTCCCCTTGAACCTTCTCGAACGGGTGGTGGTATCGGGCGACGCTTCGCTGTCCACACGCCTCCTGCAGGCCCTTGCGGAGGCAAAAATCGGCGTCATTCTTGTGGATCCCCGAAACACGAGCCGGTATGCAACCGTCTGGGGCCGTTTGGGCTCAGATGCCAGCCGGCGGCTGGAGCAGCTCAAGCGCTTCAATGACGAGTCATGGAGAACGGCATGGGCAATCCGGCTTCTCCGGGCAAAGTTCCGCGGTTACCGACGCGTGATCGGGAAAGCCATGAGCGGGCATCGCGTCGATGAGCATGCGCTGGCTGCCGCGGCGGACAGCATCGACCGGGCCATTGCGATGCTGGATGATCCCAGGAGGACTGACCGGAACTGGCTGATGGGGCTGGAGGGGGCCGCAACAGCGTCCTACTTCAAAGCCTATCAGAAGCTCTTCGCACCCTCGCTGCAGTTTCACGGCAGGAACCGCAGGCCGCCGCGAGACCCGGTCAACGTTCTCCTGTCCTTGACTTATACGCTGCTTCATCACACGGCCGTGCGGGAAGTCTTATCTGCAGGGCTCGACCCGTATCTTGGCTACTTTCATGAGCCGGCGTTTGGCCGGGAATCGCTTGCCTGCGATCTTGTGGAGCCAGTGCGCGGGTCCGCGGATGAATTCGTTCGCAGGCTTTTCGGCGACGGCGTGCTGCGGCCGGAGCACTTTCAACGGAAGGGCGAACGCTGCCTGCTGGGCAAGACGGGGCGGCAGCGATATTACCTGGAATTCGCTGCTTTCAGTCTCCGTCCCCAGAGAATGCTTCGGCGGGTCTCCCGGCTCCTGGCGCGCTCGCTGTCTTCTAAGCGAGCAGATCAGCCAGCACTGGAGTTTGAAAATGAAGAAGAGCTTATACCTTGACGCAAACCGTGCGCTACGTGTGCGAGCGGATGGCCCGTCGTTGCTTGTCGAAGCGGCTGGTAGCGCGAATCGCCGTTATCCTTTGAGCCGGCTATCACGCATCATCACCTGGGGCGCGGTTGAGCTGGAGCATGAGGCGCTCCAACGGTGTGCGGAAGTTGGAATTCCGATCACCCTGCTCTCTGCCTCCGGGCAGCCGCAAGGCTTCTTCCTTCCGTGGCTGCCACAGCGGACCCGGCTTCACGACCTTCTTGCGGACTTCCTCGCGCAGCCTCACTGGCGGGACCGCTGGACAATGTGGCAGTACGCCATGAACCGGCGGGCGATTCTAGCCAGCCTCGCCCGAATGGGATTGAGGGACGAGGATCCAAGGGAATCGAGAGCAAGGCTGGCGCTCGAGCGGGCCGCGTCGCGAGGCAAACCAGTGGCGCGAGTGGCGGACACGATTCGCCATTTGGAAGCCTTGCTGACGCAAAGGGCAGCTGAAGCGCTGACGGCCGAGGGCGTGCGGGGGGAATTCCTCGCCCGTCACCCGGATCTGGACCTGATTCATGCTTTTGCCCACATTCTCGCCTGGCGCTACTACAACGATCTGGCGGAAGGCTTGCTCCCTGTTGAGCCGGAGGTCCACCTTCAGCGCCGCACTGCCGCCGGCGCTTTCGAGCGGCTGTCCACCCGGGAATCGGCCCGCCTTGGCAGGCTGCTTGGAAGGTTTCGAGTATGGCTTGGCGAACAGGTTGACGACAGGGGCGATGAGTTTCGCCGGTAAAGAGGAATGAAATGAGCGATGCCGAACGTGTCTGGCTGATTTCCTACGACGTCGCAGATCCGCGGCGCCTGCAGCAGATCCACCGCTTGCTGACGGACCATGCGCTCGCAATGCAGTACTCGGTCTTCGTGGGAGCCTTTCGCCAGAAACGCCTCGATCACGTCGTCAGAGGCATTCAGCAGGTGATTGATCCCCGGGAAGATGATGTGCGGGCTTATCCCATAGTCGGAAGGGGCCAGGTGGATGTCATCGGAAGAAGTGTGAAAGGAATTACACTTGGGGGATTGGGCTTACTAGACCTGCTGAAATCGGAATACGGCACAAATGTCTTCGAATAAACCGACAATGGGCAGGCAATAAGTGCTAAACATGAGATACAATTCGTAAGCGGCTCGGACTCGATTCATGGATCAGGAGAACTCGAAAAAGGTGGACGAAGCGGTGAAGATACTCCCGCTGTCGCTGTCTCGATATCGATTCCGCTTTCGAGCAGAACGGGCGCTGCCGGAATACGGCTATCGGGGCTCTCAGTGGCGGGGAATTCTGGGCCATTCCTTGAAGAAGCTCGTTTGCATTACGCACCATCGAAACTGCGGACAGTGCATGCTTTACCGCTCCTGCGTATACCCCTATGTGTTCGAGACGCCGCCTTCGGAGAACAGCGAGATGATGCGGAAGTATCCAGCGGCTCCGCATCCTTACGTCCTGGAGGTGAACCTTCGCAGCGCTGCGGGCGTTGATCAGGAGCTTGGTTTGACTCTCTTTGGTGCTGCGAACCGGTATCTCGCCTACGTGATACACAGCTTCAAAAACGGTGCGAGGAAGGGATTTCTCCCGGAACGGACGCCTCTGGAGTTGGTTCGAGTTGAGCAGGAAACAGAGGCGGGAAGCGGCTGCTGGCAGCCGATTCTGAATGGAGATGTTTTGAACGCGCTCGCCGCAGCGGTTCCTGCCTGCCCGCAGGCGCCTGAACGCGTCCGCTTCCGATTCGAGACGCCCCTGCGGCTGAAGGCCGACGAACAACGTGTGACACCGGACAAGTTCAAATTTTCGGATTTGTTTCGAAACCTGCTGAGACGAATCTCGTTGCTGACCTTCTTTCATTGCAATCGCCGGCTGGAGGAAGATTTCGCCGGGCTCAACGCGATGTCGAGGGACGCGGAGTTTGATCGCGTTGCGCTCCGATGGCACGACTGGTCCAGATATTCCAATCGGCAGCGGCGCCATGTCCCGATGGGCGGATTCATTGGAGTAGCCGAACTGCCGCTTCGCGGCTTCGAGAGCTTATGGCCGTATCTATGGCTCGGCCAGTTCACGCATGCGGGACAGGGAACAAGTATGGGTCTCGGCAGGTATGCGTTGGAGGTTCTGTAATCCGACAACGTTGTCGCACCGCTTTTCGCGTTCCAGGGTCGGCATAATCCAGTCAGATGGGAACGGGAGATATAACGCAGCCGGCAGAATATCCGCGGCGCATTCTCCTCATGGCGCTGGGGCTCTCTCCCCAGGTGGTGACCGAAACAGTTTATGCGCTGGCGGTGATGGCACAGCCCCCGTTTATCCCCACCGAAGTGCGCGTCCTGACGACCAGAGAGGGTGCGGATCGAGCTCGCTTGTCGCTGCTGAGCCCCGAGCCCGGATGGTTCAGGCGCCTGCTTCGCGAATATGACCTTCCTGAGATTGCGTTTGACGAAGGTTCGATTCAGGTGCTGAGAAGCCCTGCCGGGGAAATGATCGACGACATCCGCACCGAAGAGGATAACCGCTGGGCAGCGGACGCCATTGCACGGCAGATTCGCGATCTGACCGCCGATGACGAATGTGCGTTGCATGTTTCGATCGCGGGTGGAAGGAAGACGATGGGCTTTTATATGGGCTACGCGTTGTCACTGTACGGGCGGCCGCAGGATCGTCTGTCGCACGTTCTTGTATCTGCCCCGTTCGAGTCGCACCCAAGTTTCTACTTCCCGACGCGGACAAGGCAGGTGATTTACTCGCCTCCGCCTGATAGCCGGCCGCTCGATACATCGACGGCATGCGTTACTCTGGCCGAAATTCCGTTTGTGAGGCTTCGGTCCGCTCTGAACACCGCAGACGCGAGCGCTCTTGCCACATTCTCCGGTGCGGTGTCTGCCGCGCAGGATCATCTTGGTCCTCCGCGGCTCCGGATCAATTTGAAGGGACGCTTCATACAGGCGGCAGCAAAGGTGGTGACGCTGAGGCCGTCCGAGATGGCTTTCTATTCGATGCTCGCGCGACGAGCGGCGGCAGGCCTACCGGGTGTGTCGTGCCCCTCCGACGGAGCGCCCGAACCGGAACTGGCGGCGGCCTATCTGAGCGAGTACCAGGCGGTGCTCGGGGAGTTCAAAGATATTGGAGCCACCTGCAAGGCTTTGCAGAGCGGTATGGACCGCGCGTTTTTCAATGAGAGGAAATCCCGAGTGCAGAAGAGGCTCAGGGAGGTGTTAGGCGTGAACGCGAACCCCTACCTGATTCATGCCTCCGGCAGGCGCCCGGAAACACGGTTCGGAATTACTCTGCCGGCGGATTGCATCGAGTGGGACGACTAAGAGCGAGAAGATGAAGCTACCGACCTTATATGAAACAGCCCTCGGCGCGTTTCTGCATGACATGGGGAAGTTCCTGCAGAGGGCGTATGGAGGGAATCAGGCGTTATCTCCGCAGACGAAGAACCTGGATAGTGTCTTGCTTCCGTTGTTCCAGGGCCGGTACTCGCACTGGCACGTTCTGTGGACAGAAGAGTTTCTTGACCGGATGGGCGCCCGCTTTCCCAAGCCGCTCGACAAGCAGAGCATTCGAAATATGGCTGTGTTTCATCACAAGCCGGACGGTGCGAACGCAGAGGTCGGGGCAGCAGCCTGGATCGTTGCAGAAGCGGACCGTATCTCCAGCGGCATGGAACGAAAGGAGCTGGATGAACAGGTTGAGGCCGAAGGCGGGCGCAAGGGTTGGGACCGGTTTATCAAGACTGCACTAAAGAGCCCCTTTGCGGCGGTTGATCTGGGAAATGGCCGGCCGACGGCAAGCGAGCTGCCTCTCGAAGAGCTGCGTCCGGGCGAGGCGTTGATGCCGCAACAGCGCGTCGACACCAGCGACTACCAAAGCCGCTATGCGGCGCTTTGGCGCCGGATGGAGGAAGAGCTGCATGCCCTCCCATCGGATGTGTCGCCGGATCTCTATTGCGAGGTTCTGTTGTCTCTCTCTGAGAGATTTCTCTCCACGGTGCCTTCGTCAACCATCGACCAGCCGGATATCTCGCTCCATGACCATGCGCGCGTGGCCGCCGCGCTCGCTGCTGCGTTGCACGCATGGCATGAGTCTAAGGGAAATCTCAACGACGAAGCGGCGATTAAGGATCGCGATATCAAGAAATTCCGTTTCGTTGCAGGAGATCTTTCCGGCATTCAGAGCTCTTTGTTCCAGCTCGCGAATCAGCAGGTCCGCGGAGTGAACAAGATCCTCAGGGCAAGATCCTTTTTACTAGGAATGCTTACAGAGGCCGCGGTACTGTTGTGCCGCCGCGAACTGAATTTGACTCCGTTCAGCCTGCTGCAGAACGCCGGCGGGCGGTTCCTGCTGCTGGCGCCAGACCTCGACGATGTCGAAGAGCGTGTGGACCGCGTCCGGAAGCAGATCCATGTGTGGATATGGAAGAGGTACCGGGGCGAGCTGTCGCTGAACGTGTGTCTTTCGGAGCCGTTTGAGGCGAATGCGCTGATGCCGGACAGGCTGCACCAAACGCTCCGGATGGTTTCGGAAGCCGTGGATGACGCAAAGCTGCGAGCCTTTGATGGCTGCTTCGAGCCCGTACACCGCGATCTCCGCTACGAGCATGGGGTCTGCAAGGCGTGCAACGCGCGGCCGGCCGAACGTCCCGACTCCGTGGAAAGCGGCCTTCCTGTCCGCTGCTCACCCTGCGCGGATGAACACGAGCTCGGTGGCCGCTTGACGCGCGCGGCATGGCTGCATTGGACGATGGATGGCAACACGGGTCTGGAGTTCTTCGGGGGATTGCGGCTGATGTTGAGCGAGCGGCGTCCCCGAACGACAGAACAAACAGTATCGCTGGTGCGCTTCTACGGCAGGGATGAGGGAGAGCGGGGCACGGCAGTACGGTTCGTCGCAAACTACGTGCCCCGGCTGCAGGAGGGTGATGTCTCGAAGCCGGCCTACGCGCATCTTTCCGAGGAAGCGCGATCGACAGAGGTCGGAGATATCAAGACGTTCGAACATCTTTCACTGGACGCGCTTGAGGCGAAAGGGACCGATCTTCGAGGCCTGCCTCTGCTTGCCGTGCTAAAGGCGGATGTGGATCGCTTGGGCGAAATTTTCTCCCGCGGAGTTAAAGTGCCCACCTTGAGCCGGACAGCCGCTCTGTCTCGAAGCCTGGATTTCTTTTTCACCGGATACCTGATGCACTTACTGCAGGAGCGATATCCAGATACATACACCGTGTATGCGGGGGGAGATGACTTACTCCTGGTAGGTCCGTGGTTTTCGACAATCCGGCTCGCCAAAGATATGCGTGAGCAGTTCCTTCGTTGGACTGGCAACAATCCGAACATCACGATCTCAGCGGGCATTGAGCTCATGAAGGTGAACCACCCGATCAACCGCGTCGCTGCTGCGGCTGAAGAGCGGTTGGAGGCGGCCAAGAAGGCAGATAGGAACCGCATATCTGTCATCGATCGGAAGCCAGTTTCCTGGGAAGAGCTGAACAAGCAGCTGCAATTGGCGGACCAGTTGGACGGGTATCTTCAGAACGGCGTGCTCAGCAGCGGTTTTGTATACAACTTACTCAGCTTTGAGGAGGACAAACTGGCTGCGGAAGAAGCTGTGGGTCGCGGCAAAGGAGTACCGCTCGCGGCTGCGACGTGGCGAGCGCGGTTGGGCTATCAGATTGCCAGGCACTTGCAATCCGATCGCGCCAACGGCGATTCAGACAAGAGTGCTGCGACAAAGCTGGTGTGCGAGCTGCTCAGGGTAGATGAGCAGCTCACAGTGAAAGGCAGGGGAAGCGCTGCACGAATTCCCGTAAGTATTGCCTTATATCGAAATCGGAGCGGAAAGGAGAACTAGAGCATGGACCGTGCAGGTGTGCGGCTAGCGCCGTCTCGGCCAACCGGTGCGAAAACAATACCAGCACCGCGCAAAATGAAATACTTCGATGACAAAGGACGGCTTCGTCCGGAGCTGCTGGACGGGGAAGCTGAAGCGGCTGCGCAAGCTTTTGCGAGCGTCTCATCAACTCAGCTGCGGCGGTTCTACGAGCACGTCCTGTCGCTCGAGCGCCGGCTTCGTCTGGAGTGTGACCGGAACCAACGTGAGAGCGAGGAAGAGGTGTTTGCCCGCCTCAGGCCGGAGGTCAAGATGTTAAAGGCCAAAGCCATCTACGCAAAAGGGCGGGATGGGAAGCTTCCGGAGCACTTTGTTCAGTTCTTCGTGGACCATGACGCGAGCATCGAAACAGCCCGTGACTTTGAAGCTTTCAAGAAGCATTTTGAGGCGGTTGTAGCATTTCATAAGTTCTTTGGCAAGGATTAGGCATGGGGGCAAGAATCGAATATCGCACGACATACAGAATTACCGGTGTGCTGCAGGTGTGCACTGGTTTATTAATCGGCGCGGGTAAGGATGCTATGGAGATTGGCGGCGTGGACAACCCCGTAGTTAAGCATCCTCACACGCAGGATCCGTATATTCCCGGCTCCAGTTTGAAAGGCAAGCTGAGGTGCCTGCTGGAGTGGTTTCACGGAGTCGTGGAAGACACGGGGGCAGTGTACGGGAGTGACCGGAGGAAGGAGTATCCAGAGAAGGATCCCATCCTCAGGATTTTTGGCACTACGCACGAGAACTGGAAGGGAGGACCTACGCGCCTCATTGTCCGCGATGCTTTCCTTGACCCGCAGTGGCGGAGCCAGGTTGTAGAGAGCGGATTGCCCCTCACAGAAGAAAAGACGGAGGTTTCCATTAACCGACTGGAAGGCAAGGCGGCATCCATGGGGCCGCGGCGGATGGAACGCGTGCCTGCTGGAGCCATCTTCAACCTTGAGATGCTCTTCAAGGAGTATGCCGTCGACGGCGACGAGGGCCGGCAAGACCGGCATTGCCTGAACATATTTCTTACTTCCCTGAAACTTTTGGAGCAGGATTCGCTGGGGGGCTCCGGCTCCAGGGGATATGGGCGGGTTTCGTTCAAGAACCTGAGACTGAACGGTGAGGACATTCAGCAATCCTTCGAATCCATCCGCTCTTTAGTTAAGGACCAGCCCTTCCAGTTTCTTCAGGAGTAGACCATGGCGACATACCGAGTCGCGCTGAAACTGGAAAGTCCGGTTGCGACGCCCTTCCGTTCCGGCACCTTGTTCGGGCACCTTTGCTGGGCCTGGCGGCACGAGCAGGGAGAGGAGTCGCTGACGTCATGGCTCAGGAGCCTGAAGGAGCGACCATTCTTGATATCGGACGCATTCCCGGCCGGCTGGCTGCCTCGTCCTCTGCTGAAGCCGTGGCGGCTTCCTCCGAACGCCGCCACGGAGACCAATGGGAAGAAGATCCGCAAAGCCACATGGGTAAAGGTAGAGGATTTTCTTTCATTGCGCGATGGACTGTCGGAAGAGGCGTTGATTCACCGGCTTGCCGAACAGCCGGAGATGCCTCTGGAACACCGGGTGGCGCACAACACCATTGACCGCAGAACCGGCACAACGCCAAGGGAGGGCGGAGGGCTGTACTTCATGGACGAAAGGTGGCCGTCGGACTCCTGCAGAAACTGGGATGTGTATGTGGACACGGAGCTTGAGGCAGATCAGCTGCAGCGCCTGTTCACAAAAGTGGGTGAGTTCGGATTCGGGCGCGATGCAAGCATCGGACGAGGAAAGTTCACAGCGGAAGTAGGTCCTGCTCCAAAGGATCTTTTTGCCGGCAAGGGTACGAGGCGCATGAGCCTCTCGCATGGATCGCTAACTTCGAATATGGAGCGGGTCCGCTACCGCTTGCGGACGCACTACGGGAAAGTAGGATCCTTCTTTGCGTCGAGCGGGAATCCGTTCAAGCATCCCATCACGCTGTTGCAACCCGGAGCCACGTTTACTCCCGCTGGCGATGGACCTTATGGAGAATTGCTTGAAGGCGTCTGTCCTGGCTGGCCAGGAGTCGTGGAGAACGCATGGCACCTCACGGTTCCTTATACCGAAAAGGAGCGATAGCGAAACATGCCTGACTCGATTCGTTACTACCGGCTGATCCCGCTAAGTCCGGTCCATATCGGGAGCGGCGAGCGTTTGGCCCCTGAGGAATACGACATCATCGACAGCCATTTGGTTCGCTTCAATTCCTCCTCGGTATTGCGTGCCATGACACACTCGGAGCGGCAGCGGTACATGGGCATGGTGGATCAAAACAAGCTCACCGAGGCCCTTGGTCTGCTGCGCGAAGTGTTTCGCCGGGCTTTGAAGGACAAAGCGTCCCGAGCGGAGATGTACCGGGTCCGGCTTGGAGCGGATTCGCGCCGTGAACTGGGGGAAGCGGTTGCGCGGAGTGAGACCAGAAAAGGTGAGGTTCAGTCCCTGCTGCGAAACCCTTATACAGGCTCCGTGATCATTCCTGGCTCGGCGATCAAAGGCGCAATCCGCACAGCCACTTTGAGTCAGTTGATAGAGGGGCGTCTGGAGGAAGTGAGGCGGGATGTCGAGGCGGCTCAGAAGTGGAAGGACACTGTTCTGGAGGAGAGTGGCTTCGAGTATAAGCGAAGAGAGACGGAGCGGGATCCGATGCGCGTTCTGGAAGTGAGTGACGGGCAGTGGCCGGCGGAGGGCGTGCAAATCGACAAGCCTTCTTTGAGAAAACTTGGACGTGATGAAGGGAAGACCAGCGGCGTCCAGATTCATACGGAACGGCTTCTCTCCCAGGCGGATTCCGTGCCCCCGCCTTCATGCGTGATAACGCTGCAGTTAAACGAAGACCTGCTACGGCATCGATGGACCAGCGGTGTGTTCGACAAGCTGTCTCTGGACTGGTTCGAGTATTGGTGCAACAGGTTCTTCGGGCAGCGCCTGCACGACGAATGGGACCGATTCAAGAACCTTTTCGGGAACCAAGTCCCATGGTTTCCAAACCCGAAGGAAGGGGATGTGCTTTTGCGAGTCGGGCGGTACTGCCACTTCGAATCTCTTTCGGTCGACGGCTTGCGCCGATCCTATAACGTCAGAACGAAAACGCAGATCACGGCAGGGTCGACCCGGACTGTGTGTCCGTTGAACGCTGGTGGAATCGCGCCTTTTGGCTGGGTCTTACTAAGGAGGGTGGGATGAAGAGCAAAGCTGGACAAGTGCTGCTGATGACAGTCGGCAAAGGGTATGAGATGGATATCATTCACAGTCTCTACGCGCCGATGGAACGAAGTCTTGTGAAAGGCGAGTGGGCGAAAATTTTGCTCCTTCCTTCCCTTCAGACAAAGGCTCATGCGGAGCAGTTAAGAGCCCGTAATCCAGACTTGCCAATTGACGTCGTCGAGCTGCCAAAAGACGGGATGGAAGACAACGCGGACCTGTGCTTCGACTTCTACGATCACGTCATCGGCAATCTGGAAAAGGCGGGGTGGAATTCCGGCCAAATGACCGTTGACTTTACGAGAGGGACCAAGGCAATGAGCGCAGCCCTTCTGCTGGCAGCGACGAATCGCGGCGTGCGAGCACTTCGGTACGTCACGGGAGAACGTGGTCCTCTCGGAACTGTCGTGCCGGGTACTGAGAAAGTGTTTGATTTCGCATCAACCCGCGCGACTGCACGGCGAGACTTGAGATTGGCTATCGCGTTTGTGAAGACCCTCCAGTTCGAGGCCGCGCTTGCCATTCTTGAGCCGCAGAGCGATTGGTGCAACCGCTTTCCAGGGCTTGTGGCCAAGGAGGCGGCGGCGATTGCTTGGCTCGCGAGGTTTTGGGGAGCTTGGAGCCGATTTGACTACAGCGAAAGTCTCCGCCTGCTTGGGGAGCGGCCGGAGCTTCCAGGAGACCTGGAGAAGCTAGGACCGAAGGCCGGACACTGTGAAACTATTTCGCGGCTGGGAAAACCAATGCCCCTAGCGCTCACCGACCGGGAGCCGTACGTTTTACTGCTGGCCGCCGATATCCTCGCTTCCGCCAGGCGAGCGGAGCAGCAGGGAGACTACGAGGATGCACTATTGCGGGGATACCGAGTCGTCGAGCTGATCGGGCAGGCTCGGTTGTTCAAACACGGGTTGGATTCCGAGAATCTGGACCGGAATCGGCCGGAGGTGCAGTCGTGGTTTCACTACCTGGAGAAGAAAAAGGAACGCGTCCCCGAGGAGCGGAAGGGAAGGACCAGCATCGCACGCGAGATGGTGGCTCGCCTCCTGAAGCACATGAAGGATCCCTTGGGCGAGCGGCTGATCGATGCGGTCGAAAAGGGGCCGCTTCGGGTCAAGGCTCGCAATCAGAGCATCCTGATTCACGGATATGAGACACAGGCCCGGACAGAGAAGAAGGAACTGCTTTCATCCGCATTATCGGATGTCGAGAAACTGCTGAGCGAAGTGATGGGGACTAAGACTCCTCTGGCTGGTGTGACTTTTCCCTTTTGACTCAGGAAGGGTCACGTTGCAGAACTCCGGGCTTCCTTCGTTTCGCGTCCTGCGGGTGTGAACCACGGATAAAGCAAAGGCAGCACGTACAGGGTGAGGGCCGTTGAAGTTACCAGCCCACCGATGACGACGGTTGCCAGGGGACGCTGAACTTCCGCGCCGGCGGCTGTCGAAACGGCCATCGGAATGAATCCGAGGCTGG
>ERZ777003.4337-NODE-4337-length-12115-cov-3.520730_pt1 | contig 12115 bp, 8 predicted proteins | sample MGYA00374956_ERZ777003 | MGnify/ENA primary metagenome ERZ777003 (study PRJEB29302, sample SAMN06268252) | bioreactor metagenome | isolation source: Joint BioEnergy Institute, California, USA | place: USA:Joint BioEnergy Institute, California, USA | collected... | reverse complement strand
TCGACCGCTTCATCGCCGTCCTCGCCCGCATAGCCGCCGTCGATCTCCGCCGGGGAGCGGGGAGTGAGGCGCAAAAGCGTCAGCGCATTGAGCATTCCGGCGGCGAGGAAGAACAGTCCCACGAGCACGAGCGCCACGCGCCAGCCGAGTTCCACGATCGCGATCTGGATCACCGGCGGCAGGACCAGCGCCGCTAGACCAACGCCCGACAGCGCCATGCCGAAGCCGACGCCGCGCCGCCGGTCGAACCAGGTGAGGATCACACGCGTATAGGCGGCGGGCAGCGTGCCGGCGCCGAGGACCGTCAGCAGGAAGAATGAGGCATAAAGCTGGGTCAGGCTGCCATCGAGGGTTGCAAGGGACAGGACGATGAGCGGCACCGCAACCTGGGAGAAGAACAGCGCCCGCCAGGCGCCGATCCTGTCGACGATGAAGCCGAAGGCCGGCGCCATGACAAGCAGGGGAATGTTGGCGAAGGACATGGCGAGGGTCGTCTCCGCCCGCGTCCAGCCGAATTCCGCCGACAATGCCGGCACGAACTGGCCGAACACGGTGGACAGCACCGCGCTGAAGCCGAGGGCGAGCCCGAACATGCAGCCGATCGCCACCCACCAGGCGACGGGAATCCCGAGAAGCCGCCGTCCCGCGGCGATGGCCTGCACGGCTTCGCCGTGCCCCGGCAGCTTGCGGGAATCGGTGATCGACAGGTCCTTCATGGAACGCTCCCCTCGCGCATGAATTGATGCCGGCCATCATGCTGATTGCGGCTTCTGACGCGGGCGCCGGGGCGCCCGGGTGGCCGGGCTGGTCATTTAGTGGTACATGATGTATCAGAAGTGTCAATCGGAATGGTTGGCCCTGCGACCTTGCATCATTTCGCGAACATGCTTTATGAATTTCAGATTGTCTGTGGAGACATGAACTGATGGCGTCATCCCCCCAGCGCGCGCCGATCGCCGGTCTTGAGCCGGTGAAGCGGTATGACACCATGGCCGATCGGGCCTATGAACAGCTGCGCGCGGCGCTGACCACAGGCAGCTTCTTTCCCGGGCAGAAGCTGACGATCCGCAAGATCGCGGCAATTCTGGGGGTGAGCGCAACACCCGTGCGCGACGCCATCAGCCGTCTTCTGTTCGAGCGCGTCCTTGAATGCGACGTCAACCGCAACGTGTTCGTGCCGCGGCTCGACGCGCAGCGCCTGCGCCACATCTACGCCCTGCGCATCGCGCTCGAGGGGCTTGCGGCCGAGGAGGGCGCGCGCAACTTCACGCGCGCCGACGTGGATCATCTGGAGCAGGTCCAGCTCGCCCTGATTGCCGCCATGGACCGCCAGGACTACAGCCGCGTGCTGGTGGAGAACGAGAAATTCCACTTCGGCATCTATTCCGCCTGCGGCAATCCGCTGCTGGTCGAAGCGATCCAGCAGCTCTGGATCAAGCTCGGCCCCACCATGAACCTGCTCTATCCCACCTACAACAAGACGCGGACCGGCGTGTCGCACCATCTCAAGGTGGTCGCGGCCCTGCGCAGTGGCGATCCCGCGGCCGTGCGCGCCGCCATCGAGGCGGATCTGAGGGACGGCGAACTCGCCCTGCGCCAGGCGATCGAATCCGCCGAGCAGGAGGCGGCCGCCAAGGCCGCCCAGAAGCGCCGGCGCAGGAAAGCCGCCGCCGCCGAAGGCTGATCCCTCTTTCTCCGAAAAAGTGATGCAGCGCGCACAAGCCCCGTTGCATAAACTCCAAAAGTGTTATATCAGATATCACTAACCAACGAAGGGGGCGGAGTTGCAACGCGTACTGGTAACGGCAGGGGCTTCGGGAATCGGACTTGCGATCGTGCGGCGATTCCTTGATGCGGGGCATCGGGTTCATGTGGCGGATGTGGATAGCGGGGCTCTCGCCGCGGTTTGCGGCGAACTGGAGGTGACGGGATCCTGCGTGGATGTGGGCTCGTCCGAGGACGTGGCCCGGCTTGCGGAGCAGGCGAAGGCGGCGCTCGGCGGGATCGACGTTCTTGTCAACAACGCAGGGATCGGCGGCGCCAACGCCTTCATCGAGGATCTGAGCGACGAGCAGTGGGACAGTGTGCTCCGCGTCAACGTCACCGGCGCATTCTACGTGACGCGGGCCTTCGTGCCGCTCATGAAGGCGCAAGGCGCGGGCGTCATCATCAATATTTCGACGACGAGCGTTGCGACCGGCCTGCCGCGGCGCAGCCCCTATGTGGCGTCCAAGGCGGCGCTCGAGGCGCTGACGCGCAATCTCGCGCGGGAGCTCGGTCCCTTCAACATCCGCTGCAACGCCATCCGCCCTGGCTCCATCGAGAACGAGCGCGGCCGCGCTTTGCTGCGCGCGCGGGCGGAGCGGGAAGGCATCACTTACGAAGAGGCGCTGAAGCGCCGTCTGGAATTTATCTCCATGCGCAGCCGCATCGTGCCGGAGGAGATCGGCGACATGGCCGTCTTTCTCGCGTCCGACGGGGCGCGGCATGTGAGCGGCCAGATCATCAGCGTCTGCGGCAATGTGGAATGGGAAGGTTGAGATGAAGAAGACCATATTGACCTGCGCGGTGACCGGCGCCGGCGCCTACACGGATCGCATGACCCATGTGCCGGTGACGCCGCAGCAGATCGCCGACGAATGCCTCGCCGCCGCGCGCGCGGGCGCCGCCGTCTGCCACATCCATGTGCGCGATCCCGAGACCGGCGCGCCGAGCATGGAGCTTGCCTATTACCGCGAGGTGGTGGAGCGCATCCGGGCGAGCGACGTGGATCTCGTCATCAACCTCACCACGGGGGCGGGGGCGCGCTTCATCCCGAGCCCGGAAGAGCCGCTGAAGCCCGCGCCCGGCTCCAACCTCACGACGCCGGACGTGCGCGTGCAGCATGTGGTGGAGCTTCGCCCCGAAATCTGCAGCCTCGATATCGGCAGCATGAATTTCGGCCGCCACGTGGTCATCAACACGCCCGAGCATGTGACGGAAATGGCGCTCAAGGTCCAGGCCGTGGGCACCCTGCCCGAGCTCGAGGTGTTCGATGTGGGCCATATCGACCTCGCCCGGCGGATGATCGCCAACGGCGCGATCCAGGGCACGCCCTTCTTCCAGATCTGCCTCGGCGTTCCGGGCGGCGCGCCGGCGACCCCCCCAGGCGCTGATGGCCATGCTGTCCTTCCTGCCCGAGGGGTGTCACTGGAGCGCCTTTGGCATCTCCGCATCTTCCCTGCCCATGGTGGCGCAGTCCGTGCTGCTCGGCGGCCATGTGCGCGTGGGTCTTGAGGACAATCTCTATCTTGCGAAGGGCGTCCTCGCCCCCGGCAACGCCGCGCTCGTGGAGCAGGCGGCGAAGGTCGTTCGCGATCTCGGCGGTGAGCTTGCGACGCCCGCGGAAGCGCGCGAGATCCTCGGCCTCAAGAACGGGAAAGGAGCGCAAGGTGCGCTTCGCCACTGACACCGGCGGGACCTTCACGGACCTCGTCGTCGAGGGGGACGACGGCCTGTGGCGCGCCTACAAGGCGCCGACCGTCGCCGAGGATCCGGTCGCAGGCGTGCTCGATGCGCTGGAGCTTGCCGCGGCGGATCATGGCATGACGCTTGAGCGTCTGCTGTCCCGCGGCCATACCTTCATCCATGCGACGACCCACGCCATCAACGCGGTCCTGACAGGGAAGACGGCGAAGACCGCCCTGCTCACCACCACGGGCCATCCGGACATCCTGACCCTGCGCGAAGGCGGCCGCCCCGACGCCTTCGATTTCGCGACGCCTTTTCCCGCGCCTTATATCCCGCGCCACATGGTGTTCGAGGTTCCGGGACGCATCGATTCCGACGGCTCCCAATTCGCGCCGCTCGACGAGAAGGCGGTGTGCGACATTCTCGATTGCCTCAAGGCCGAGGGGGTGGAGGCGATCGCCGTCTGCCTGCTGTGGTCCATCGTCAATCCGGCCCACGAGCGCCGCGTCGGCGAACTGATCGCGGAGCGGCTGCCGGGCGTGCCCTATACCCTGTCGCACGAATTGAACCCTGTGCCGCGGGAATACCGCCGCGCGTCCTCGAGCAGCATCGACGCGTCCCTGAAGCCGCTCATGGGGCGCTATCTCGGATCGCTCAACACGCGGCTGCGCAATGCCGGGTTCAAGGGCCGCGTCCTCATGGTGACCTCGCAGGGCGGGGTGATGGACGCCGCCGACCTGGCCCGTGCGCCGATCCATGTGCTCAATTCCGGCCCCTCCATGGCGCCCGTCGCCGGGCGCCATTTCGCCGGGGCCCTCGGGCACCAGGATCTGATCGTGGCGGATACGGGCGGCACCACCTTCGATGTCAGCGTGGTGCGCGACGGGCGCATTCCGCTCACCCGCGAGCTGTGGATCGGGCGCCCCATCCTCGGCCATATCACGGGCTTTCCGTCGGTGGATGTGCGGAGCGTCGGGGCGGGCGGCGGCAGCATCGCCCGGGTGGACAGTTTCGGCGTCCTCCATGTGGGCCCGGAAAGCGCGGGAGCGAGGCCCGGCCCCGCCTGCTACGGCCGCGGCGGTACGGAGCCCACGGTGACGGACGCCGCCCTTCTTCTCGGCTATCTCGATCCCGAATTCTTCCTTGGCGGCACCATGCCCCTCGACGTGGCGGCGGCCGAGCGGGCCATGGAACGGATCGCGAAGCCCCTCGGCTTCTCCGCGACGCAAGCGGCCGCCGCGGTGATCGAGCTCGTGACCGAGACCATGACCCAGGCCATCCTGCAGATCACCGTGGAGCAGGGGATCGACCCTGCGGAAGCGGCCCTGGTGGGCGGCGGGGGCGCTGCGGGCATGAACCTCGTCTTCATCGGCCGGCGCCTTGGCTGCAAGCGGGTGATCGTGCCCGAAGTGGGCTCCACCTTGAGCGCTGCGGGCGAGCTCATCTCCGATCTCGTGACCGAGCGCCGCGCCACCCGGCGCATGTCCACCGCGGCCTTCGATCGCACGGGCGCCAACGCGGTGCTTGATGGGCTCGAGAGCGAATGCGACGCCTTCGTCAAGACGCAGGGCGCAGCCGTCGCGGGCGCCACCTTCGTGCGCACGGTGGAAGCCCGCTATGCCGACCAGGCCTGGGAGATCGAGGTGGAGCTTCCGGTGCGGCGCTTCGTGGACGAGGCGGACATCGCCGCCTTCCGCGCAGCCTTCGATGCGGAGCACCAGCGGCTCTTCGGCTTCTGCGATCCCGCAAGCGCCGTCGAGATCGTGAGCTGGCGCGTTTCCGTCTCCTGCCGCATGGAAAGCGCCGGGGCGCGCGGCCTTGCCGACCTCGGCGCGGTGCACGAGGTCTCGACGCGCCCCATGATCCTGGCTGACGGCACGGCGGTTGAAGGCAAGGTCCATCGCTGGGCGGCAATGAACGCCAACGAGATCCATGAAGGCCCGGCGATTGTCGAATCCCATTTCACGTCCGTCGCCATCGACCATGCGCGCTTCTATCGGTCCACGGACGGCAGCCTAGTGATCGAGCTATGACACAGACCACAAGCGAGAAAACCCTGTCGGGCGCACGCATCGCGGTGCTGCGCAGCCGTCTTGACGGCATCTCCCGCAAGATGGCGAGCGCGCTCATGCGGGCGGGCCGGTCGGGCGTATTGAATCGCGCCAAGGATTTGTCCTGCGCGATCCTTTCTGCCGACTGCAAGCTGCTGAGCGCCGCTGACAGCCTGCCGATCCATGTGCTGAGCGGGCCGGATCTTATGGCGGAAACCATGCTGCGCTATCATCCGAACCTCAAGCGCGGCGACGCCTTCCTGCATAACTGCCCCTATCACGGCTGCTCCCACGCCGCCGATCATTCGATCCTGGTGCCGGTGATCGACGACCAGGGCATCCACCGCTTCACGGTCCTGGTGAAGGCCCATCAGGCGGACATCGGCAACAGCATCGCCACCACCTATTTCGCCGAGGCGCGCGATGTCTATGAGGAGGGGGCGCTCATCTTCCCGGCGGTCAAGGTCCAGAGCAATTACGAGACCATCGACGACATCGTGCGCATGTGCCGGGCGCGCATCCGCGTGCCCGACCAGTGGTACGGCGACTTCCTGGCCATGATCGGCGCCGCCCGCTGCGGCGAGAACGAGCTTCTCGCCCTTGGGCAGGAAGCGGGCTGGGACATGCTCGAAGACTTCGTCGATGCCCTTGTCGCCTATGGTGACCAGCAGATGCGCGAGGCGCTTTCGGGCCTTCCCGCCGGGGAGGCGACCGCCAGCAGCACCCATGACCCCATGCCGGGAACGCCTTCGAGCGGCGTCAGGGTGTCGGCCACCGTGCGCATCGATCCGGTGGAAGGCAAGGTCGTCGTCGATCTTCGCAACAATCCCGATGCGCTGCCCTGCGGCCTCAACGTGTCCGAGGCCTGCACGCGGACGGCGGCGCTGATCGGGATCTTCAACACCCTTGCGCCCAACGTCGTCAAGAACGCGGGCAGCATCGGCCGGGTCGAGATCCTGATCCGCGAGGGAAGCGCCATCGGCGGCGCGAAGCATCCCGCGTCCTTTTCGGTCTCCACCACCAATCTCGCCGACCGCATCGTGGCGGCGGTGCAGCTTGCGGTGAGCGAGCTCGTGCCGGAGCGCGGGCTTGCTGAGGTTGGCGCCGTCAATCCGCCGCACAAGGGGGTGGTTTCGGGCGTCGATCCGCGCAACGGGCGGCCCTTCATCAACCAGATGTTCCTCGGCAGCACGGGCGGCGCGGCGTCCGCCCATGCGGATGCCTGGCTTACCTATTCCCATGCGGGCAATGCGGGCATGTCCTTCGTGGACAGCATCGAGATGAACGAGATGCATCATCCCTTGCGCGTATTGAGCCGCCGCCTGCTGCCCAATTCCGAGGGGCCCGGCCGCCATTGCGGCGCGCCCAGCCTCGAGGTGGAGCTCGGCCCCGTGGGCGCGCCGGTGACGATCGCCTATGTGAGCGACGGCACCGTCAATTGCGCCCAGGGTGCGGCCGGCGGCGGCGCCGGCGGCCCGGCGCGTCAGTTCAAGCGCGGACGCGACGGCAAGCTCAAGCCCCTGCCGCCCTACGGCCGCCTCACGCTCGATCCGGGTGAGACCGTGCTGTCCATCGGCACGGGCGGCGGCGGCTTCGGCAGGCCGGAGGAGCGGCCGGTGGAGAAGGTGCTCGCCGACTTGCGCGACGGCCGCCTCACGGCCGCCCGGGCGCAGGAGATCTATGGCGTGGTTGTGGATGCGGAAGGGCGGCTCGATCGCGAAGCGACGCGCCGCCTCCGGGAACAAAGGATGACAGCATGAAACTGACCAACCAGACGGCGCTGATTTTCGGGGGGAGTTCCGGAATAGGCCGCGCGACCGCCCTCAGACTTGCAAGCGAAGGGGCGACGGTGGCGGTGGTCGCCAGCGGCAATCTTGCCAAGGCCCAGGCGGTAGTTGACGAGATTGCTGCCGCGGGCGGCAGAGCCAAGGCCTACACTGCGGACGTCACCAGGGTGGACGAGATCCGCAAGCTCGTCGCCACCGTGGAGCAGGATCTCGGCGGTCCGCACATGATGGTCTATTCCGCCGGGGTCTATTACCCGACGGAAATCGGCGCCACGACCGAGGCGGACTACGACCGCATGGCGGACATCAATCTGAAGGGCGCCTATTTCGCGGTCGATGCGGTGACCCCGGGCATGAAGCAGCGCGGCGGCGGGCGCATCGTGCTCATCGCATCGGTCGCGGGCATCCGGGGGTCGTCCGCTTACCCCCTTTATGCCGCCACCAAGGCCGCGATCGTCATGCTCTGCAAGTCGCTCGTCGGCAAGCTCGCGCCCCACGGTATTCAAATCAATGCGGTTGCGCCAGGCAATACGGCGACACCGCTCAACGAGAAGGATCGCCTGGGCGAGAACGCGGCCCAGATCCTCGCCGCCAAGGCGGCGGCGACCCCGAGCGGCCGAGTCTATTCGCCGCCGGAGGAAATCGCGGCCGCCATCCATTTCCTCATCAACGGGGAAATCAAGGCGGTTCACGGAGCAACCTTGCTGATCGACGAGGGGCTGTACGCCGGGTTCTGACCCCCGGTGGTCGGCAAGCGTTGGCGAGGCGGGCCGGTGGGAACATGCCACCGGCCCCACTTGCCGCAGAGCCATGAAGCGCCCGCTTCGGGAGTACGTTAGAATTGTTATAACAGTAAGGGTTCTTTCGCTCCGGCTCGTCGTGTCGCAGAACGGCGGTTCTGCAGGACCGCCCATCCGTTGCAGAACTGCTGCGCCGGCGCGGGAATTCAGCCGACGGCGAAAGCCAATACAACATCCGCGTTGACGAAAACTGATATAACAGATATCATACAGCGATAATCAACCAAGACCCAAGGGGCATACATTCACGAGGGGGTTTTCATGCGTTTGAACGTAGCAGCCGGTCTTCTCGCCGTTTCAGCTTGCAGCGTCGCGGGCACGGCACCCGCCCAACAGGCAAGCTTCAGCATCGAGGAAGTGGTCGTCACCGCGACCAAGACGGGGGAAACCCGATTGCAGGACACGCCGCTGGCGATCAGCGCCTTTGGCGGCGACGACCTGAGCCGTCTGGGCGTCGCCGACATCCGCGGCCTTGCGGAAATGACGCCGAACCTGGCGGTGTCGGAAAATGCCGGCTTTTCCCAGGTCTTCATCCGCGGCATCGGCTCCAACAACGCGTTCGCCGGATCGGATCCGAGTTCCACGATCCATCTCGACGGCGTCTATCTCGCCCGTCCGTCCGCCTATTTCGCCAACCTGTTCGACGTCGAGCGCGTCGAGGTGCTGCGCGGCCCGCAGGGCACGCTCTATGGCCGCAACTCGGTGGGCGGCACCATCAATGTCGTCTCCCGCAAGCCGCATGAAGAACTGATGGGCAAGGCGGAAATCGGCTTCGGCAACTACGAGCTTGTGGAAGGCAAGCTCTATGTCAACGCGCCGCTCGCCGATGATCTTTATGCGAGCGTCGCCGCCGTCTATACGGACCGCGAAGGCTATATCAAGAACGTCAATCCGGCGGGCAACGATCTCGACGACGACCAGACCAAGGCCATCCGCTCCCAGCTGCGCTGGAATCCCGGCCGGGTGGACGCCATCCTGCGCGCCGACTACAGCCGCACCGAATCGGCCATCATGGGTTTCAGCAAGCTTCTGGAGCCGCGCGGGTCGGAGCTCACCGACTCGCTCCTCGGCGATTTCCGGCGCGTCGCCAACAATGTGCCGCACGAGCATTTCCGCCGCGCCTGGGGCCTGTCCGCCGATGTGAATGTGGAGCTTTCCGACAATCTGGACCTCAAGTCGCTGACCGCCTATCGCAAGTCGCGCTTCTACGGCTCGTTCGACACCGACGCCAGCGACCGCGACCTGCAGCGGACGGAGCTCAACGAATACCAGGACCAGTTCTCGCAGGAATTCAACCTCACCGGCCGCTTCGGTCGCCTCACCACCATCGCCGGCGCCTACTATTTCCGCGAGACCATCGATTATCCGCTGTCCGTCGAGAACCGCACGGCGGGCACGGCGACCACCAGTCTGCCCCATGTGGTGACCGAAAGCTTCGCCTTCTTCCAGCAGTCGGACTTCGACGTGACGGACAGCCTCACGGCGACCTTCGGCATCCGCTACACGGAAGAGGACAAGGAATTCTCCCAGTATCACTACATCCGTTCGCTGGCCACCGGCCTTCCGGCCGGACCCATCGCGGAATATGACACCGAGGGCAAGTACAAGGCCTGGACGCCCAAGTTCGGCCTCGAATGGACGCCGACCGAGGATCTGATGCTCTATGCCTCGGCCTCCCGCGGCTTCAAGAGCGGCGGCTTCATCAACAGCAGCCGCGACCCCAACCAGGGCTTCGGCCCCGAGAAGCTCTGGGCCTATGAAGTGGGGGCCAAGAGCCAGTGGCTGGATCGCCGGCTGACCCTCAATCTCTCCGCCTTCTACTACGACTATACGGACCTGCAGGTGAACTTCTTCATCGCGCCGGGTCAGACCGACATCCGCAACGCGGCGGAAGCGACGGTGAAGGGCATCGAGTTCGAATTCGATCTTCATGCCTTCGAGACCACCAGGATCTCGGGCAGCGTGTCCCTGCTCGACGCCACCTACGACAGCTTCCCGGCGGCGCCGCGGCGCGGCAACCAGGCGGTGTTCGACGCCTCCGGCATGTATCTCAACAACTCGCCGAAGCATCTCGTGGCGCTGTCGCTGGAACAGCAGCTCCCCAATATCGGCAACATTGAAACGTCGTTCCGGGTGGACGCGAGCTGGAACGGCCGTCGTTACTTCACGCCCGAAAACACGCTCCTCGAAAGCCAGGAAGGCTACTTCCTGCTCAATGCATCGCTCGAGATGCGCGTCAACGAGGACGTGACGGTGACCCTCTGGGGCCGTAACCTGACGGACGAGGATTACGTCACCGGCACGGCGAGCTATGCCTCGCTCCTGGTGGCGGGCCGCGTGGCCCCGCCGCGCACCTACGGCATCAAGGTAGGCTACTCTTTCTGATCCTGATGACTCGAGGCGGCCGGCTCCCTGTCGGCCGCCTTTTCTGTGAGTGGAGTTTGGAGGTCGTGCGATGATTTCAGGATATTGCGATCAGCGCTTCCGGGCGGTCAGGGACGTGTTCGCCACCAATCTCGAGAACGGGGAAGTGGGGGCGGCCCTTTGCGTCTATCTCGACGGCAAGCCTGTCATCGACATCTGGGGCGGCTACGCGGATGAAGCCCGGCAGCGGCCGTGGCAGGAAAACACCCTCGTCTGCATGATGTCGGTGACCAAGGGCATGGTCGCGCTCGCCGCCCACCGCCTGATCGAGAAGGGCCTCTTAGACCTCGGCCGCCCCGTCGCCGATTACTGGCCGGAATTCGCGGCAGCCGGCAAGGCGGACATCACGTTCGACTGCCTCATCAGTCATCGCGCCGCCCTCGTCTTCCCCGACGAAGCCCCGCCGGGCTCAATGACCGACTGGGACGCAATGACGGCGGCCCTCGCCAGTCAGGCCCCCGCATGGGCGCCTGACACCCGTGGCGCCTATCATTCCTCGACCTTCGGCCATCTCGTGGGCGAGGTGATGCGGCGGGTGACGGGAAAGGGCGTCGACCAGATCCTGCGCGACGAGCTCACGGGGCCGGTGAACGCCGATTTCTACATCGGCGTGCCCGACGGCCGCGACCATGACGTCGCCGACATCATCGTCAATCCCGACACCATCAGCACGCGCCTCATCCTCAACGACGTGGATTCGCCCCTGAGCCGGGCCTGGCGGTCGCTGCCGCGCGGCGGCAACGTGTTCAACACCCCCGTCTGGCGCAAGACCCTGCTGCCCTCGGGCAACGGCCACGCCACGGCGCGGGCGGCGGCGCGCATCTATTCGGCCCTTTTCATGCCCGTCGACGGCGTGCGTCTCTTCAGTGATGAAAGCGTGGAGCGCGCCCGCACCGAGCGCTGGTTCGAGGAATGCGGCCTCACCGCCCGGAAGTACCGCTTCGGCCGCGGCGTGGTCCTCAACAATCCACGTTACCACCCCATGGGGGGCAACCCCAGGGCCTTCGGCCATGCGGGCGTCGGCGGCGCCTTCGCCTTCGCCGATCCGGAAAACCGCCTGAGCTTCGGTTACGCCAAGAATCACACCTCGGCGGGCGACGGCGTCGGGCCATGGACCGGGGCGCTGGTGGAGGCGGTCTACGGTTCCCTGTAAGCCGCCGGATCAGCCGGGCCTTGCGGCAGCGCGGAGACCGGCGGGTCAGCTCACCTGCCGTTCCCGGCCTTCCCAATAGGGCTTGCGCAGTTCGCGGCGGAGGATCTTGCCCGCGGCGTTGCGCGGCAGGCTTTCCACGAAATCGTATGACTTCGGCAGCTTGTAGCCGGCGATGAGCTTGCGGGCATGGGCCGTGAGCTCATCGGCGGTCGCCGTCATGCCCGGCTTGAAGGCGACGACGGCCTTCACCGCCTCGCCCCATTTCTGGTCCGGCACGCCGATCACCGCCACTTCGCGCACGGCGGGGTGGCTCTGCAGGGCCTTCTCCACCTCCGCCGGATAGACGTTCTCGCCGCCCGAGATGATCATGTCCTTGAGGCGGTCGCGGATGTAGAGATAACCGTCCTCGTCGAGATAGCCGGCGTCGCCCGAATAGTACCAGCCGTCGCG
>ERZ777003.4336-NODE-4336-length-12119-cov-10.545673_pt1 | contig 12119 bp, 12 predicted proteins | sample MGYA00374956_ERZ777003 | MGnify/ENA primary metagenome ERZ777003 (study PRJEB29302, sample SAMN06268252) | bioreactor metagenome | isolation source: Joint BioEnergy Institute, California, USA | place: USA:Joint BioEnergy Institute, California, USA | collected... | reverse complement strand
CGCGAGCTCGACCTCAAGAAGCCGCCGTCGATCGCCGAGTCGATCGACTGGGCGCGCGCGCTCCTGCTGCTCGGCGCCGACGACCTCGACGCCGAGACGTTCCGCGCCACGATGAGCGTGATCGTCAAGCACCGCACCGACCTCGAGACGGTCGCCGCGCGCGTCGGCCTCAGGCTGCAGGGAGCGCCCGATGGCGCCCGCGCCGGCTGACGGCGGCCCGCCGCCGCCCGAGCGGACGCCGCGCCCGCCCGCCGGCGCGGCGGACCCCGCGCCGCCGGCGCGCGTCGACGCGCAGCTGCTGCGCTTCAGCGACGAGCTGCGCCGCGAGGGCCTGGCGATCGGCACCTCCGAGCTGCTCGACGCGTTCGCGGCGCTGCGCGAGATCCCGTGGACCCAGCGCGGCCCCGTCAAGGAGGCGCTCGCCGCGACGCTCGCGAAGTCGCCCGACGACCGGCGCGTCTTCGACCTCGTCTTCGACCGCTTCTTCTTCCGCGCCGCCGAGGCGCAGGCGGCCCACCACGCCGTCGTCGAGGGCGCCGGCATCGAGGGCGGCGAGCGGATCGACCTCGAGCAGCTGCGCCAGCAGATCGCCCAGGCGATGCGCGACGGCGCCGAGGGCGCGCTCCAGGACCTCGCCCGCCTCGCGATCGCCGCCTTCGGCGACCGGCGCGACGGCTCCGGCGTGATCGGCGTCGACGTCCAGCGGATCCGCCGCCAGCTCGGCCTCAGGGCCGATCCCCAGCCGGACCTGCCGGCCGACGATCCGCGCCACGAGGGGCTGCCGCGCGAGGCGCTGCGGCGGTTCGAGCAGCAGCTGCGCCGCGAGCTCGAGCGGGCGATGATCGAGCGCACGAGGAGGCTGCCGCCGGCGCGGCCGCTGACCGAGCTCGACCGCGCGCTGCCGGGCGGCCCGATCCAGGACCTCGCCGCCGTCCACCGCGTCGTCGCCCAGCTCAAGCGCCGCCTCGCGACCCAGGGCCACGAGCGCAAGGGGCGCAGGCGCCACGCCCACGTCGACGTGCGGCGCACGATGCGGGCGTCGCTGCAGACCGGCGGCGTGCCGGTCGTGCTCCGCCACCGGCCGCGGCGGCCGCGGCGGCCGGAGATCTTCGTGCTCTGCGACGTCTCGACGAGCGTCACGTCGGCGAGCGTCTTCTTCCTCTCGGTCCTCCACGCGCTCCACGACAACTTCCGCAAGCTGCGCTCGTTCGTCTTCATCGAGCGGATCTCGGAGGTGACCGACGTGTTCGCGCGCGAGCGCGACTTCCGCGCCGCCAGCGAGGCGATCTCGCGCGACGCCGGCGTCGCCGACGTCTCCGGCTACACCGACTACGGCCGCGTCTGGAGCGAGTTCCTCGCGACCGTCGAGGACGACCTCCACCCGCGCGCGACCGTGATCGTGCTCGGCGACGCGCGCACGAACGGCCGCCCGCCGCGCGCGGACCTGTTCGCCGCGATCGCGGCGAAGGCCGGGCGCACCTTCTGGCTCAACCCCGAGCCGCGCCTGTACTGGAACTACGGCGACTCGGTGATCGACGCCTACGCGCAGCACTGCACCGCGTTCGAGTGCTGGACGACCGCCCAGCTGGAGACGTTCGTGCGGGCGCTGGCGGGGTCGCCCGCGGAGGCGCCGCGCTAGCATCACGCGCGTCGGTTGACATACAGGGGGGCTGGCGGGCGAGCCGGCTGAGATAGCGCCTGACGCGATCCCCGGCGCTGACCCTTCGAACCTGTGGGGTAATGCCCGCGGAGGGAGCAATGGCACAGACATCCGAGGCTCCCGTGATGGAGCCTCGCTGCCCGGGGCCCCAGATCGGGGTGCAGGTGGAGGGCGCCGGGCGGACGTTCCGCAGCCGGCGCGGCGGGGTCGTCGAGGCGCTGCGGGGGATCGACCTGCGCGCCCGGCCCGGGGAGGTCGTCGCCGTCGTCGGCGCCTCCGGCTGCGGCAAGTCGACGCTGCTGGAGCTGATCTGCGGGCTGCAGCGGCCCGACGCCGGCACCGTCCGCGCCGACCCGGCCGTGCTCATGCCCCAGCGCGACCTCCTGCTGCCGTGGGCGAGCGCGCTCGACAACGCCGCGCTGGCGCTGCGCGCGAGCGGCATGGCGCGCGCGCAGGCTCGCGAGCGGGCGCGGCCGTGGTTTCAGCGGCTCGGCCTGGCCGGCTTCGAGCAGGCGCGGCCGGCGCAGCTGTCGGGCGGGATGCGCCAGCGGGTCGCGTTCGTGCGCACGCTGCTGGCCGGCAAGCCGGTGCTCGCGCTCGACGAGCCGTTCGCCGCGCTCGACGCGATCACGCGCCAGGAGACGCAGGCGTGGCTCGCCCACGCGCTCGCGGAGGTGCCGCGCACGGTCGTGCTCGTCACCCACGACATGGAGGAGGCGGTCCTGCTCGCCGACCAGGTCGTCGTGCTCTCGCCGCGGCCGGGGCGCGTCGTCGCGACGCTGCCGGTCGACCTCCCGCGCCCGCGCCGGCGCACCGACCCGGCCGTCGTCGCGCTGCGCGAGCAGGCGATGGCGGCGCTCGGCGCCGGCGCGCCCGGCGACCGCCCGCCGGCCCCGCCCGCCCGCGCCCGGGAGCCGCGCCGATGACCCGCTCGCTCGCCTTCCGCGTGCTCGCGCCGCTGGCGATCCTCGCCGCGCTCGTCGGCGCCTGGCAGCTGTACGCCGGCTCCGGCCACGTCGACCCGCTGCTGCTGCCCTCCCCCGCCGAGGTCGCCGAGGCGCTGTGGACCGACCGCGCGCTGCTGTGGGCCGACTTCAAGGTCACCGCCGGCGAGGTGCTGCTCGGGATCGTCGTCGCCGCCGCAGCCGGGCTGGCCTGCGCGGTCGCGATCCACCTCTCCCCCACGCTGCGCCGCGCCGTCTACCCGCTGCTCGTCGCCTCCCAGACGATCCCGATCCCGATCGTCGCCTCGCTGCTCGTCGTCTGGCTCGGCTTCGACCTCGCGCCGAAGCTCGTCATCATCGGGCTCGTCTCCTTCTTCCCGATCGCGGTCACGACGCTCGACGCGCTCGCCGGCGTCGACCCCGAGCTGCGCAAGCTCATGCGCACGCTCGACGCCTCCCGCCTGACGACGTTCCGGCTCGTCGAGCTGCCGGCCGCGCTGCCGGGGCTGTTCAGCGGCGCCAAGATCGCCGTCGCGGTCGCCGTCATCGGCGCCGTCTTCGCCGAGCAGTCGGGCTCCTCCAGCGGGCTGGGCCACCTCGTCCAGCAGGCGGTGCCCCAGCTGCTGACCGCGCGCGCCTACGCCGCCGTGCTGATCCTGTCGACCTTCGCCATCGCCCTCTTCGGCCTGCTGTCGCTGGCCGAGCGGCTCGCGCTGCCATGGGCGCACGACACCAGAGGAGGACACGCCAGATGAACCGCCTGGCCCGGCGCGCCCGCGCCGTCGCCGCCGCGATCGCCGCCGCCGCGCTCGCGCTCGCGCTCGCCGCCTGCGGGGAGAAGCAGGAGCAGGTGACCGCCAGCAGCGCGAAGCGCCCGCTGACGGTGATGCTCGACTACCTGCCCAACCCCGACCACGTCGGCCTCTACGCCGCGCTGCGCGACGGCGCCTTCGCCGACGCGAACCTCGACGTCGAGGTCGAGGTCCCGTCCGACCCGGCCCAGCCGCTCAAGCTCGTGCAGTCGCGCAGGGTCGACGTCGCGATCTCCTACGAGCCGGAGCTGCTGATCGCCCGCGACCAGGGCGCCCCGCTCGTCGCCTTCGCGGCGATCGCGCAGCGGCCGCTGACGTCGCTGATGACGCTCGACCGCAGGCGCATCAGGGACGTGCGCGACCTCCGGGGCGGCCGCGTCGGCACCGCCGGCATCCCGTACCAGAGCGCCTACCTGAGGACGATCCTCGAGCGCGCCGGCGTGCCGCGCGACGCCGTCGAGGAGACGAGCGTCGGCTTCAACCTCACGCCGGCGATGCTGTCGAGGAGGGTCGACGCGACGCTCGGCGCCTTCTGGAACGTCGAGGGGGTCCAGCTCCAGCGCAGGGGCAGGAACCCGCGCATCTTCAGGATGGAGGAGCTCGGCGTGCCGACCTACGACGAGCTGATCCTCGTCGCCCACAAGGAGGTCGTCGGCGAGCGCGGCGACGCGATCCGCGCGTTCGTGCAGGCGCTCGCGCGCGGCTACGAGGCGGCCAGGGCCGATCCGGAGGCGGCCGTCGACGCGCTCGTGGCGGCCAACCCCGACCTCGACCGCGACTTCGCGCTCGCGAGCGTGAAGGCGTCGCTGCCGGTCTTCTTCCCCGAGGACGAGGCGCGCCCGTTCGGCTGGCTTGAGCCGCGCGAGTGGGACGCCTACGGCGCCTGGATGCTCGAGCAGGGCCTCATCTCCAGGAGGCCGCTCGCCGGCGCGACCGCGATCACGAACGAGTTCCTCGCCGGCCAGACCGGCTGAAGCCGCGGCGGGGCGGCGGCCCGGGGAGCGCCGGGCCGCCGCCGCCGTGCTCGCAGGCTGCGTGCCCGCTAGGTCGCGGCCGCGGCCGCGTCCGGGTGGATCTGGAGCGTCTGCACGCCGGCCTCGCCGGTGCGGATCCGGTAGGCCTGCTCGACCGGCAGGACGAACACCTTGCCGTCCCCGATCTCGCCGGTGCGCGCGTGCTTGAGGATCGTGTCGACGATCGTCTGCGCGTCGGGGCTGGCGACGACGCACTCGATCTTGACCTTCGGCCGCAGGTAGTTCGTCACCGAGGTGCCGCGGTAGTGCTCGGTGATCCCCTTCTGGCGGCCCGACCCCTTCACCTCCGTCACCGTCAGGGAGGGGAAGCCGAGCTGGAGCAGCTCCATCCGGATCGGCTCGAACGCCTCGTGCCGGATGTAGGCGACGATCATCTTCATGCCGGGACCTCCGACGGGTTGGCGACCGCGGCGCCCGCGCGAGCGGACGCGCCCGGCCGGGTCGAGCCGACGCCGATCAGCTCGGGGGCGGGGATGAACTGCTCCGGGTAGCCGTACATGCCGTGCTCGGAGATGTCGAGGCCGGCGTCCTCCTCCTCCGGCGAGACGCGCAGGCCGATCGTCGCGCGGATGAAGGCGAACGCGATCAGCGAGAGGATGAAGACGGTCAGGAACGTGACCACGACCGCGAGCGCCTGCACGCCGAGCTGCTCGAGGCCGCCGCCGTAGAAGAGGCCGGGCCTCCCGACGGCGGCGAGCCGGTCGGACGTGAACAGGCCGCACGCGAGCGTGCCCCAGATGCCGGCGAGGCCGTGCGCGGAGAGCGCGCCGACGGGGTCGTCGAGCTTGCGGTCGATCGCGATCACGCCCGCGACGACGACGAGGCCGCCGATGAAGCCGATGATCGGCGCCGCCCACAGCTCGACGAAGCCGGCTGGGGCGGTGATCGCGACGAGGCCGGCGATCGCGCCGTTGCCGACCATGCCGACGTCGAGCTTCCTCGTCTTGAGCCAGATCAGCAGGGCGGCGCCGAGCACGCCGCCGATGGCGCCCATGTTCGTGACCGCGATCACCTCGCCGAAGGTGCCGTCGGTCGTCCCGAACGTCGAGCCGCCGTTGAAGCCGAACCAGCCGAGCCAGAGGATCAGCACCCCGAGGCCGAACAGCGGCATGCTGTGGCCGGGGATCGCGCGCGGCCTGCCGTCCGGGCCGTACTTGCCCTTGCGCGGGCCGAGCAGGAGCACGGCGGCGAGCGCGCCGGTCGCGCCGGTGAGGTGGACGACGGACGAGCCGGCGAAGTCCTGCACGCCGCTGCCGACCCTCGAGAGGATGCCGCCGCCCCACGCCATGTGGGCGATGAGCGGGTAGATGAGCGCGCCGAAGACGACGGCGTAGATGACGTAGGCGCCGAACTTGATGCGCTCGAGCGTGGAGCCCCACACGATCGCGAGCGAGACGCCGAGGAACATCAGCTGGAAGGCGAAGAAGCCGATGCCGTGGCCGTCGACGGCTTCACCGGCGAGCTCGGTCCCGTTGCCGAGGAAGAAGCCGGAGTCGCCGAGCAGCGTGCCGTCGCCGCCGAACGCGAAGCCGTAGCCGACCGCCCACCAGATGAGCGAGGCGATCGAGAAGTTCACGACGATCTTGGCGATCCCCATCCCGGCGTTCTTGCCGCGCGAGAAGCCGATCTCCAGGAGGGCGAAGCCGGCCTGCATGAAGAACACCAGGCAGGTCGCCACCATGATCCACGTCGTGTCGAGCTCGCCCTTGACCGCCTCGACGGTCGGGGCGTCCTGCGCCAGCGCCGTCGCCGGCAGCAGCAACGTCAAGAGCAGGCCGAGTGAGACGGCCCGTCCCATGCGGGATTGCAGCACGAGGTCCTCCTGGTCGTTTGCGAGCGCTGCAGATGCTGCGCTCGGGAAAGGGGCGCGACATTGGACCGGTGTCGAAGATTCGCGCCGGCGCGGTTGTCCACCCGTCAGACCGCTGCGCGGGCGCCCGGCCGGCGGCGGGGGCGGGCGGGCGCCTACGCCGCCGCGGCGACGGCGCGCATGCCGGGCGCGGCGGCGCGCAGCGCATAGGCGGCCGCGAGCCCGGTCCAGGGCGCGTACGGCGCGAAGAAGCGGCGCACGTCGGCCTCGTCGACGCGGGCGCGCGGGTCGCCGGTCAGCAGCCGGCCGACGAGCTTGCGGTAGGCGAGGTCGCCCGCCGGCAGCTGGTCCATCCGCCCGTGGCCGAGCAGCGCGACCACCTCGACCGTCCACGGGCCGATCTCCGGGATCCGGCGCAGCCGCCGCCAGGCGGCCTCGTGGTCGGGCCCGTCGAGGTCGATCCGCCCGGCGGCGACCTCGCGCGCGGCGCGCACGAGCGCGACCGCCCGCTTGTCGGCGAGGTCGTACCCGCGCAGCAGGGCCGGCGCCTGCGCCGCCAGCCGCGCCGGCGAGGGCAGGTCGCGCAGGCCGGTGCGGGGGCAGCGGCGGCCGAGCCCGACGACGATCCGGCGCTGGATCGCGGCGGCGCGGACGTACTCGATCAGCTGCTCGGTGATCGCCCATGCGAGCGCCTCGAACGGGAGCGGGCGGCGGCGCAGCCGCAGGCCCGGCTGCGCCCGCACGGCGGCCCCGATGAGCGGGTCGTCGCGGAAGCGCGCGTAGAAGGCGCGGTGGTCGTCGTCGACGCCGAGCGCGAAGCGCATCCGCTCGATCGCCCAGGCGGCCGCCGCGCGCGAGCCGCTCGCGGCGGCGGCGCCGAAGACGACCCGGTCGCGCGCCGGCTGGGCGACCCGCACGACGACGGGGTCGTCGCCGTCCGGGCCGGGGTGGTGCAGGAGCCGCTCGAGCACGCCGCCCCGCACCCGCGTGACGCCGTCCATCCCGCCGCGGCGCGGCAGGCGGAACGGCCAGGGCGGCGTGACCTCGACGCGCAGCTCGCCCGTCCGCCCCGCCACGGCGCTACTCGCCGCGGCCGAGCAGGTGGATGTCGAGCAGGACCGAGCGGGTGCCGAGGACCGACAGCACCTCGCCGTCGCGGCCGCGCCGGCGGCGGCGGGCGCCCGGCCGGCCCGGCCGGCGCCGCGCGCGGTGGTTGAGCGCGACGACGGTCGCCGCGCCGGCGACGAAGCCGGTGACCGCGACGGCGGCCGCCTTGACGGCCGGCAGCTGGGCCGGACGGGCCGGCTCGAGGGTCCGCACCTCCGACACGACCGCGACGGCCTCGACCGTCTCCTCGCGCTCGGCCGGCTGCGGATGCTGCGGGGGCTGCTCTGCGGGAAGCTCGCTCATCGCGGAAGAGATCGTGACAGCCGCACCGGTCGCCACGCCCTCGCGCCCCACCCTACTCGCTCGCGCCCGGGTACGCCGGCGCGGCGTCGGGCTCGAAACGCCGCTCGTAGAGGCGGTAGCGGCGGACGACCCGGCCGCCCATCCCCTCCATCGCGCGGTTCATCGACTTGTTCGTCTCCAGGATCCAGCCCATCTCGCCGCGCTTCTGCGGGGTCACCTCGGCCGAGTCGAAGTGGAGCTGGTAGAAGCGCGCCGCGACGCCGGTGTGCTGCCACTCCCGCTTGACGCCGAGCGCGAACACGCGCACGCGGTCGATCTTGCGGCGGTACCAGAGGAACTTCAGCCATCCGAGCGGCAGCAGGCGGCCGTTCATGCGCTTGAAGACCTGGTTGTAGTCGGGCACGGTGAGCGCGGCGCCGACCGTCTCGCCGTCCTTCTCGGCCACGAACGCCCAGTGCTCGTCGAGGATCGGCTTGAGCGTCCTGGCGTAGTGGCGGACCTCCGTCTCGGTCAGCGGCGAGAAGCCCCAGTTCCTCTCCCACGCCTCGTTGTAGACCTCGAGGAAGCGGTCGATCTCGGCCTGCATGTCGCGCTTGCGCATCGGCCGCACGGTGATGCCGTGCTTGGACTCGACCCGCTCGGCGACCCTCCAGATCGACGGGTGGACGCGGTCGCGGCCCTCGATCTCGAGGTGCCACATGAGCGTGTCCATCGCCTTGACGAGGCCGGCCCCCTCGAGCAGCCGCGGGTAGTAGCGGTGCGTCCAGTTCGTGAGGATGATCGGCATCAGCTCGTGGCCCTCGACGAGGACGCCGTTCTCGTCGTTCATCGTGAAGTCCATCGGGCCGACCATGCGGTCGCGCCCGCGGGCGCGCAGCCACTGCTCGGCGGCGTCGAGCAGCGCGGCGGCCGCCTCCGGGTCGTCCTCGCACTCGAAGAAGCCGAACAGGCCCCAGCGGTTGCCCTGGAACTCGTTGAAGAGCCGGTCGACCTGGGCGGTGATCCGCCCCACGGGCCGGCCGTCCCGCCAGGCCAGGAAGTACTCGGCCTCGCCGTGCTCGAACCAGGGGTTCTTGCGGCGGTCGAGGAACCGCCGCCGCTCGGAGATGAGGGGTGGCACCCAGTTCGGCTCGTTACGATAGAGCCGCCATGGGAGCTTGATGAAGGTTTTCAGGTCGCGTCTGGACGCGACCGGCCGGACTTCGAGACCCATGCGCCGCCACCCTATATGCCCACCACGATCGACGTCTTCAGCAAGGCCCGCGAGCACGAGCGCGTCGCGCAGCTCAGGGCCGCCCGGGAGATCGACGCCGTCCCCTACTTCCGTCCGCTCGAGTCGCCGGCCGCGCCGGTCGTCGAGATGGAGGGCGCGCGGCGGATCATGCTCGGGTCCAACAACTACCTCGGCCTGACCGGCGACCCGCGCGTGATCGAGGCCGCCCACGAGGCGATCCGCCGCTACGGGACCGGTGTCACCGGCTCGCGGCTGCTCAACGGCACGCTCGACCTCCACCTCGAGCTCGAGCGCGAGCTGGCCGACTGGTTCGGCGCCGAGGACGCGCTCGTCTACACGACCGGCCACCAGGCCAACCTCGGCGCGCTCGGGACGATCCTCGGCCCGGGCGACACCGTCATCGTCGACTCCGGCGACCACGCCTCGATCATCGACGGCGTGCTGCTGTCGCGGGCGAAGATGCGCCCGTTCCGCCACAACCGGCTCGACCTGCTCGAGAAGCGGCTGCGCCAGGCGGAGGCCGATGGCGGCGGCATCCTCGTCGTCGTCGACGGCGTCTTCTCGATGGAGGGCGACGTCGCGCCGCTGCGCGAGATCGCCGACCTGTGCGAGCGCTTCGGCGCGCGGCTCATGGTCGACGAGGCGCACGGCCTCGGCGTGCTCGGCGCGCGGGGCGCCGGCGCCTGCGAGCTGCTCGGGGTCGAGGACCGCGTCGACCTGCGGATGGCGACGTTCTCCAAGTCGCTGGCCTCCTGCGGCGGCGTGATCGCCGGCCCGGCCGACGTGATCGACTTCCTGCGCATCCAGTCGCGGCCGTTCCTGTTCACCGCCTCGGCGGTGCCGGCGGCGGTCGGCGCCGCGCTGGCGGCGACGCGCATCTGCCGCTCCGCGGAGGGGCCGCAGCTGTTCGCGCGCGTGCTCGACAACGCCGCCTACCTCAACCAGGGCCTGCGGTCGCTCGGCTTCCACGTCGTCGACCCGGTCGCGCTGCCGGACGGCTCGCGCGTCGCGACCCCGATCGTGCCGGTGCTCGTCGCCGACGACTGGAAGGCCGCGCTGCTGTGGAGGCAGCTCTACGACGCGGGCGTCTACGTCAACGTCGCGCTCCACCCGGCCGTGCCGCCCGGCGGCGCGCTGCTGCGCACGAGCGTGATGGCGACCCATGACCGCGCGACGCTCGACGAGGCGCTCGCGAGGTTCGCCGACGTCAAGCGGGCCTTCGAGGCCGAGCACGGCCCGCTGCCGGGGCCGGCCGACGGACCCGCCTGACGGCGGGCGGCTCCCGCGGTCCCGCCCCTTCCGCGCACGCCGGTCGCCGGACCGGCGAGCCGGCGCCGGGCGGCCCGCGCGGCGCCGACCGCGCGGTCGGCGCGCGCCGGCGGTCGCGCGGGCGACGCCGTCCGCGATGCGCTCGAAAACGGTGACGGACACAAAAAGGCCGCTGTTAGCGCACGTCGCGCGCGTTGGCCATTGACCGGCGGCGGCCGGCTGGCATAGCGTGGAAGGCGTCGTCCGCAAGGGGTCGGCACCGGGGCAACGTCGCTCTGACGAGGGAGAGCGCCCGCGCCATGGAGCGTGCCGAAGACCGGTGGGCGCACCGGCACGGCGCTTCGGATCCCCCCAGCGACCCGGACCGTGCCGAAGGCCGAAGCACAACCGGAGGCAGGGAGAAAGAGTGCAGATGGACGGGTTGCCGACGACGTCCCCTGGGCCGCAGCACCTCATGGCCCTCCAGCGCGCGAACCGCGTGCGTCTCGCTCGCGCCGAGCTCAAGCGGCGGATCGCCGACGGCGAGACGACCGCCGCGGAGGTCATCCTCACGTCCCCCTGGGAGGCCGCCAGCATGGCGATCGGGGACGTGCTGATGAGCCAGCGCCGGTGGGGCAGCACCCGCTGCCGCAAGTTCCTGGCGATGTTCCACATCTCCGAGACGAAGACGGTCGGGTCGCTGACCCAGCGCCAGCGGGTGGCCCTCGCCGCCCAGCTCAACGCGCACGCGAGGATCGAGCGCAGCGCGGGCCGCGCGGAGGCGCGCCAGCTCGTCGGCGTCTAGCGCGCCGGCGCTTCGCTCGACGCGCCCCGTGCCCAGCCCAGGGGCACGGGGCGTGTCGCGCCCCCTTCAGCTCCCGTCGCGGGCGAAGCCGGGCCCGCGCGTGGCGATCTCGATGATGTGCCCGTCCGGGTCGCGCACGTAGATCGAGCGGAACGCGCCGCGGTCGAAGACGTCGGTGCACGCGACGCCGCGGCCGCGCAGGTAGTCGCGCCAGGCGAGCTGCTCGTCGGCCGACTCGACGACGAACGCGACGTGGTGCGTCGAGCCGGCGCCGACGACCCCGTCGGGCAGCTGCGGGTACTCCATGAACGTGATGAGGGTGCCCGGCCTCCCGTCCGCGTCGCCGAACCAGAAGTGGCGGGTGCCGGGGTCGTCGTCGTTGACCCCCTCCTCGACGAGCGCGAGCCCGAGCACGTCGCGGTAGAACGCGGTCGTGCGGTCGAGGTCGCGGCAGATCGCGGTGACGTGGTGCAGCCCGGTCAGCCGCATCCGGCGCGGCTCGCTGTGCGGCTCGGCAGCCATCCCGCGCGCAAGCATAACCGCGCGCCCGGTGGCGTCCGACCGCGCCCTCAGCGGACGCGCACGCCGACGCCGCCGGAGCGGCGCTTGAAGAGCGCGCGCAGGCCGGCGAAGGCGACGACGAGGACGGCGCCGGCGACCGGCAGGGCCGTCGCGCGGTCGACGCGCACGACGAGCGAGAGCGCGAGCGTCGCGCCGGCGAGCGTCGCGGCGAGCAGGAGCGTGTGCGAGCGGTAGCCGGCGAGGTGCTCGCGGACCGCCACCTCCAGGCCGGCGACCGAGCCGAGCGCGACCGCGCCGACGAGCAGCCCGTTGCCGGTGCGGCCGCCGACGACGAAGCCGGCGACCCCGAGGCCGATCGCCGCCAGCACGCACAGCTCCACGAGCGGGAAGGCGCCCCACGGCGGCTGCGGCGCCGGCGGGCGGCCCGACGTCCCGACGGCGGCGCGCGAGCGCGCGGCCCGCTCCCGCGGCTCGCGCCGCCGGGACGGCGCGACGCCGCCGGCATCCACCGCCGCGTGCGGCGCGGCGTCCTCGGTCGCCGGACGCGGCGCGCCCGGTCCCGTGCGGCGCTTTCGGCTGCGACGGCCCATCGGTGGGCGCCAGGCTAGTCGATCGACCGGGCGCAGCCGCCGGTTCGCGC
>ERZ777003.4335-NODE-4335-length-12121-cov-4.846428_pt1 | contig 12121 bp, 8 predicted proteins | sample MGYA00374956_ERZ777003 | MGnify/ENA primary metagenome ERZ777003 (study PRJEB29302, sample SAMN06268252) | bioreactor metagenome | isolation source: Joint BioEnergy Institute, California, USA | place: USA:Joint BioEnergy Institute, California, USA | collected... | reverse complement strand
CGCCGCCGATCCGGCCCGGCACACGCTCCGTATCCGGGCAACGGGTTATGCCGACCCCTGAGGCGGTTCGCACCGCAACCACGCCGCCGGCGACGCCGGTTTTCGGTTGGCCCGTTCCGGCGCGTCCGCTAAGGGTAGCCGCATCGGACGTGCCGCCGCAGGCTGGCCCGACAGGAAAACGCCGGTTTCCGTCGGCGCAGCAACCACCATCCGAACCGTCCGGCGCACGCCAGGCCGCAGGAATGCCGAGATGAACGAGATCAGCCCGTCGCCGCTTGCCGGCGCTGCCCGCGCTGCACCCGCGGGCGGTTTCGCCACCCGGCGCACCTTCGCCATCATCTCCCACCCGGACGCCGGCAAGACGACGCTGACGGAGAAGCTGCTGCTCGCCTCCGGCGCCATCCGGCTGGCCGGCCATGTCCGCGCCCGCGGCGAGAACCGGCGCACCCGCTCGGACTGGATGGAGATCGAACAGAAGCGCGGCATCTCCGTCACCTCGTCGGTGATGACCTTCGAGCACGAGGGCCTCACCTTCAACCTGCTGGACACGCCCGGCCACTCGGACTTCTCCGAGGATACCTACCGCACCCTGACCGCGGTGGATGCGGCGGTGATGGTGCTGGACGCGGCCAGGGGCATCGAGAGCCAGACGCTGAAGCTGTTCCAGGTCTGCCGGCTGCGCGACATCCCGATCATCACCTTCGTCAACAAGGTGGACCGGGAGGGCAAGGACCCGCTCGCGATCATGGACGAGATCGCCGAGACGCTGGCGCTGGACGTCACGCCGGTGGTCTGGCCGCTGGGCATGGGCGTCGATTTCCGCGGCTGCCTCGACCTCGTCGCCGGCCGCGCGATCGGCCCCGACGGCGCGCCCGGCGGGCTCCGCTGGTCGGACCCGGCGGAGCTGCTGGAATCCCCGGAGGCGAAGGCGGACCCGATCCTCGCCGCCGCGGCCGAGGGGCTGGACCTCGCCCGGTCGGCGCTGCCGCCGTTCGACCTCGCCAGCTACCACGAAGGCCATCTGACCCCGGTGTTCTTCGGCTCGGCGCTGAAGTCGGTCGCGGTGCCGGAGCTGCTGGCGGCGATCGGCCGCTGGGCACCGTCGCCCCGGCCGCAGCCGGCCCAGCCCGAGCCGATCCGCCCCGAGGCGCCGGACGTCACCGGCTTCGTGTTCAAGGTCCAGGCCAACATGGACCCGAACCACCGCGACCGCATCGCCTTCGTCCGGCTGGCGTCGGGCACCTTTCGCCGCGGCATGAAGCTCCGCAACATGCGCACCGGGCGCGAGATCACCGTCGCCAACCCGATGTTCTTCTTCGCCCAGGAGCGGGAGACGGCGGACCAGGCGGTGGCCGGCGACATCGTCGGCATTCCCAACCACGGCACGCTCAGCGTCGGCGACACGCTGACCGAGGGCCGCGCCGTCACCGTGACCGGCGTGCCCGACTTCGCGCCGGAGATCATCCGCCGGGTGCGGCTCGGCGAGCCGATCAAGGCGAAGCAGCTCGGCAAGGCCCTGAATGACCTGGCGGAGGAGGGCGTCGCCCAGGTGTTCCGGCCGCTGATCGGCGCCGACTGGCTGGTCGGCGTGGTAGGGCCGCTGCAGCTCGACGTGCTCGCCTCCCGCGTCGCCGCGGAATACGGCGTGCCGATCGGCTTCGAGCAGGCGGCGGCGGAAAGCGCCCGCTGGCTCGCCGCCGACGATCCGGAAGAGCTGAAGCGCTTCCTCGCCTCCAACCGCTCGGTGCTGGCGGAGGACCGCTTTGCCGCGCCGGTCTACCTCGCCCGCAACGCCTGGGAACTGAAGCGCATCCAGCAGGAGTGGCCGAAGGTGAAGTTCCTCGCCACCCGCGAGCGGCACTGAGCGCGGCCGCTCAATGGCGCGGCGCCGCCTCCCCGCGCCGCTCGGCAAGGATGGTGTCGATGCTGCGCCCCCTGGTGGGGTCGTCGCTGTAGCCGTAGCGGTCGAGCGTCTCCGGGACCAGCCAGGCGAGATCGCCCAGCCGGGCGCGGGTCCCGGCGCTGATGGCGCCGGCAATCTCGTACTGCGGCGGCGTCGCCGGGCAGGCGAAGCCCATGTGGATCACCCGCCGCGGCGCGTCTGTGCCGTTGGCGCGGCCGCCGTGCCAGCAGTCGCCGTGGATGAACACCGCGGCCCCGGCGCCGCACTCGGCGCAGATCTCCCCCTCCACCTTCGCCTTGCCGTCGGGCAGGTCCAGCGGCCACGGCCGCCGGTGCGAGCCGGGGACGATCCGGGTGGCGCCGTTTGCCACGGTCATCGGGTCCAGCACCCAGACCACGTTGAGATAGCCGGTGCAGCCGGGAAAGAACGACCGGTCGGCGTGGATGCTCTGGTGACAGCGCGGGTCGTGCGGCAGCGGGTCGTGGAAGTTCATCGCCTGCCAGCGGAAGTCGTCGCCGATGGCGAGCCGCGCCATCTCCAGCGCGATCGGTTCGATGCCGAGCCGCTCGAACGGCCGGCCCTTGGAGAACAGGTTGCACAGCCGCCGGACGCCCGGGTTGTCCGAGCCCTCCGACCCCGCCCGCGCGCCCTCGAAGGCATGGCGCGCCTCGAGCGCCTGCCGCAGCTCCTCAACCCGCTCCGCGTCGAGCACCCCCTCGACGATCAGATAGCCGTTGTCCACCCAGAACCGCCGCTGCGCATCCGTGATCATCGCCGAAGTCCGCCCCCTGCCACCGTGCAGGCACTATAGCCCGGCCATCACCAGCGCGGCACGAAACGATTCGGCTGTGCCGGCGGCCTGCGGCGCAGCGGCTGTCGGGACGGCACCGTCAGGCGAACTGGCGCACCAGCAGCAGCCCGAGGAAGAGGGCGCCGATCGACGCGGCGACGGAGACGGCGGCGTAGAGGAGTGCGAGCGCGGTCTCGCCGCGCTGGAACAGCAGGGCGGCGTCGAGGGAGAAGGCGGAAAAGGTGGTGAAGCCGCCCAGCAGGCCGGTGGTGAGGAACAGCCGCCACGGCTCGCCCGGATCCGCCTTCAGCGCGAACCACTGGACGAGCACCCCCATCAGGAACGAGCCGGCGACGTTGACGGCGAGCGTGCCCCAGGGAAAGGACACGCCCAGGAACCGGACCGCGCCGAGATTGACTCCGTGACGCAGGGCGCCGCCGAGACCGGCGCCGAGGAAGACCATCAGGAAGCCGCCCATCGCCCCGCCCGGTCGCGTCGTCCGGCCGCCGTGGCGGGGGTCAGTCGGCAGAGGCCACCGGGCCCACCGCCGCCGCGTCCTGCCAGCCGCCGCCCAGCGCCTTGAACAGCGCGATCTGGTAGGCGGAGATCAGGGCGTCGGACTGCGCGAGGGCGGCTTCGGCCTCGGCGAGCGAGCGGTCGGCGTCGAGCACGGTGAGGAAGCTGTCGGCGCCGGCCTCGAAGCGGGTGCGGGCGAAATCGACCGCGGCCGCGGCCTGGTCGCGGGCCGCCGCCAGGATCTGCCGCCGGCGCAGCTCCGACGCGTAGTTGGCGAGCGCCGTCTCCACCTCCTGCAGCGCCACCAGCACCGTCTGGTCGAAGCGGGCGAGCGCCGCCTCGGCCCCGGCCTCCGCGCCCGCGAGCCGGGCGCGGGCGGCGGCCATGTTCGGGAAGCTCCACGTGATCAGCGGCCCGACCTGGAAGGCGAGCGCGCGGTCGTCCACAAGGTCGCCGATCCGCAGCGCCGAGGTGCTGAGCGAGCCGCCCAGCGTGATCCGCGGATAGAGGTCCGCCACTGCGACGCCCACCCGGGACGCCGCCGCGGCGAGCGCCCGCTCCGCCTGGCGGATGTCGGGCCGGCGGGCGATGAGGCTGGCGCCGTCGCCGATTGGCAGAGCGCTGCGAATCTGCGGCACGGTGGTGCAGGCCTTCGCCTCGGCGCTCGCCTCGGCGGGGGTCCGCCCGGTGAGGGTCGCCAGCCGGAACAGGGCGCTCTGCCGCGCCGCCTCCAGCGGCGGGATCGTCGCCCGCGTCGTCTCCAGCGCGGCGGCCGCGCGGGCAACGTCGAGCTGGGTGGTCACGCCTTCGGAAAGCTGCGCCTGGGTAAGGTCGTAGGTCCGCTGCTGCAGGGCGACATTGCGCTCGGCGACCCGGATCTGGTCGTTGGCGGCGCAGATGTCGGCATAGGCGCGGGCCGTCTCCGCCGCCACCGACACCCGCACCACGTCGAGCGCCGCCTGGGCGGCGGCGACGTCGGCCTCCGCGGCGGCGACCGTATTCTCCACCCGTCCGAACAGGTCGAGCTCGTAGGAGATGTCGAAGCCGACGCTGTACTGCTGTTCCGCGTCCAGCGGCCCGGAGCTGTCGGGCGCGACGACGGTGGCGGACTGCCGGCCGTAGCCAGCGTTGCCCGAGACCGACGTCGAGGGCCACAGCTCCGATTCCGCGACGCCGAGCGCGGAGCGCACCTGGCGCAGGTTGGCTGCCGCAATCCGCAGGTCGGTGTTGGCGGCGAAGGCCTGGGTCACCAGGTTGTCCAGCACCGGGTCCTCGTAAAGCCGCCACCAGAACGGCGGCGGCTCGGCGAGCTGATAGGGGCCGTCGCCGCCGCCGACGAACTGGCCTTCGGCCGACGCCGGGACGGTCGCCTCCGGCACCGGCCCGATGCCGTCCGCGCAGCCGGCAAGCGACAGGGCGCCCAGCGCCAGGGTGATCAGGGTACGCCGCATGATGCCTTGGTCCTTCCTGGCGCTAGTCCTTTTCGGGCGTCTGGGCGGCGATGCTGCCCGGGAGCGGGCCGCCCGACATGGCGACCACCCGCCCGGGCTCCACCGCCGGCGGCTCGGGCGATTCGCCGAGCGGACCCAGCGCGCCGTGGCTGCCGTGCCGGCCCCGCTTCGGGGAGAGCGCCCGCATCATCACGTAGAACACCGGGCTGAACACCAGGCCGAAGGCGGTGACTCCGATCATGCCGAAGAAGGTGGCGATGCCCAGCGCCTGGCGCATCTCGGCGCCCGGGCCGACGGACAGCACCAGCGGCAGCACGCCGAGGGTGAAGGCGAAGGAGGTCATCAGGATCGGCCGCAGCCGCGTCCGCGCCGCGTCGACCGCCGCCTCGAACCGGTCCATCCCCTTCTGTTCCTCCGCCTGCTTGGCGAATTCCACGATCAGAATCGCGTTCTTCGCCGACAGAGCGATCAGTACCACGAGGCCGACCTGGGTGAGGATGTTGTTGTCCGACCCCATCAGGTTGACGCCGACCATCGCGGCGAGGATGCACATCGGCACGATCAGGATGACCGCCATGGGCAGGGTCAGCGCCTCGTACTGTGCGGCCAGCACCAGGAACACCAGCACCACCGCCATGATGAAGATGATCGCGCCGGAATCGCCCGCCGCCTTCTGCTGGTAGGCGAGGTCGGTCCATTCGCCGGAAAAGCCCGGCGGCAGCACCTGGGCCGCGAGCTGCTCCATCGCCGCCAGCGCGTCGCCGGTGGCGACGCCGGGCGCCGCGCTGCCCTGCAGCTCTGCCGCCGGGAACATGTTGAACCGGACCACGCGCGACGGCCCCGAGCCGTACTCCAGCGTCGCCACCGACGAGATCGGCACCATGCCGCCGTTGGCCGAACGGACCCGGAGCGCCCCGATGTCCGACAGGTCGTCGCGGGCCGACGGCTCCGCCTGCGCCACCACCCGGAAGGTGCGGCCGAGGTAGTTGAAGTCGTTGACGTAGGACGACCCCAGGTAGATGGCGAGCGTCTGGTAGACGTCGCGCGGGTTCACGCCCATCTGCTGGGCCTTGATCCGGTCCACGGTGGCCTCGATGCGCGGCGAGCCGGTGTTGAACAGGGTGAACACCTGCGTCACCTCCGGCACCTCGGCCGCGGCGAACATCATGGCGTAGGCCGCCTGCTGCAGCGCCGGATAGCCGGCCGCGGAGCGGTCCTGGATCATCATCGTGAAGCCGCCGCCGTTGCCGAGGCCGGGGACGGAGGGCGGCTTGATGATGAACACGTTGCCGTCCTCGATCGCGCCGCCGATCTTCATCGACAGCGCGCCGGCGAGCGCCTCCGCCGAGAGCGCAGGGTTGCCCGCCCGCTCCTCGTAGTCCGCCAGCCGGATGAAGAAGGTGCCGGCGTTGGGCTGGGCGGAGAAGCTGGCGCCGTCGAGGCCGGCGATCATCGCCAGCTCCACGATGCCCTCGGTCTCCCGCGCCATCTGGCCGGCCCGCTGCATCACCGCGTCGGTGCGGTCGAGCGCGGAGCCCGGCGGCAGCTGGACGACGCCGATCAGGAAGCCCTGGTCCTGCTCCGGAATGAAGCCGGTGGGCGTTTCGGTGAGCCGCCAGCCGGTCAGGCCGAGCAGGCCCGCGTACAGCACCATCATGACGAGGACCGAGCGTACCAGCCGCGCGGTCAGCCGGCCGTAGCGCTCCGACACCCAGTCGAAGCCGGTGTTGAAGGCGTGGGCCGCGAGCCGCAGCGGCCGCATCAGCAGCGAGCCCGTCTTGTGCGCGTCATGCGCATGCGGCTTCAGCAGCAGGGCGGCGAGCGCCGGCGACAGCGTCAGCGACACGATCAGCGAGATCACCGTCGCCGCCGAGATCGCCACCGCGAACTGGCGGAAGAAGATGCCGGGAATGCCGGTGACGAAGGCGGTCGGCACGAACACCGAGACCAGCACCAGGCTGATCGCGACCAGCGCGCTCGACACCTCGTCCATCGTCCGGTGCGCCGCCTGTCGCGGCGACATCCCGGCGCGGATGTTGCGCTCCACGTTCTCGACGACGACGATCGCGTCGTCGACCACGATGCCGACGGCCAGAACCAGCGCGAACAGCGACAGCGAGTTGATCGAGTAGCCGAGCGCAAGCTGCACCGCGAAGGTGCCGACGATCGCCGTCGGGATCGCAACGATCGGGATGATCGCGGCCCGCCAGGTCTGCAGGAACACGACGACTACGATCACGACCAGGACCACCGCCTCGAGCAGCGTTTCCTGGACGGTTTCCACCGAGGCCGCGACATATTCGGTCGGGTTGTAGGGGATGAGATACTTCATCCCCGGCGGAAATTCGGCCGAGGCGGCCTCGATCTCCGCCAGTACCAGATCGGCGGCGTCGAGCGCGTTGGCGCCCGGCTGCTGGATCACGGCGATGGCAATGCCCTGGTCGCCGTCCGGCCCGAAGTAGCCGCGCAGGTTGTAGTCCTGCGAGCCGAGCTCGACTCGGGCCACGTCGCGCAGGCGGGTGATCCGGCCGGATTCGTCAGAGCGGACGATGACGGAGCCGAACTCCTCGGGCGTCGCCAGCCGGCCCTGGGTCTGCACCGGAAGCTGGAAGGCGACCGAGCCGTTGGCGAAGGGCGGCTGGCCGAGCGAACCGCCGCTGACCTGGATGTTCTGGCTCTGCAGGGCGGCAACGATGTCCGACGCATTCAGCCCGTGGGCGGCGGCGCGCGACGGGTCGATCCACACCCGCATCGCGTAGTTGCCGCCGCCGAACACCAGCACGCCGCCGACACCGTCGAGCCGCAGCAGGCGGTCGCGGAGCACCGAGTTGGCGTAGTTGCCGAGGTAGTTGATGTCGTAGGCCGGGTCGTCGGAGACCAGCGACAGGATCATCAGGAAGCCTGTCGTCTGCTTCGCCACCGTAACGCCGATGCGCCGTGCGTCCTCGGGCAGCCGCGGCTCGGCCAGCGCCACGCGGTTCTGCACCAGCACCTGCGCCGCATCGAGGTCGGTGCCGGGCTGGAAGGTGATCGTGATCTGGGCGGAGCCGTCGGCCGTGGACGACGAGGTCATGTACAGCATGCCCTCGACGCCGTTGATCTCCTCCTCCAGCGGCGTCGCCACCTCCGCCGCCACCGTCTCCGCCGACGCGCCGGGGTAGGCGGCGCGGACGGAAATCGTCGGCGGCGCGATCTCCGGGTACTGCGACAGCGGCAGCAGCGGGTAGGAGAAGATGCCGACCAGCGTGATGAAGATCGCGATCACCGCCGCGAAGATCGGCCGATCGACGAAGAAGTGGGACAGGCGCATGACGGCGACCTTCGCTTGGGATGAACCCTGACCGGCGGCCCTTACGGCTGGACGGGCAGGCTGTTGGCGGGCGCGGCGACCGAAACCAGCGGTGCGCGGGACGACGGCATCGGCGGCGGCGCTCCCTCGCCTTCGCCCTGTCCGCCGTCACGCGTGATCTCCGCGAGCTGCGGCGTGACCGGCGTCCCCGGCCGGGCCCGCAGCAGGCCGTTGATCACCACCCGGTCCTCGGGCCCGAGGCCGGAGCGGATCACCCGGAGGGAGCCGCTGAGCGGCCCGAGCTCCACCGGCCGGGGCTGCACGACGTTGTCCTCGCCCACCACATAGACCAGGCGCAGGGCGGCATCCGTGACGATGGCCGTGTCCGGCACCAGCATCGCCTTGTACGGGGCGCTCCAGCGCACGCGGGCGTCGCCGAACATGCCGGGCCTGAGGAAGCCGTCGGGGTTGGCCACCTGGGCGCGCAGCCGGATCGTGCCGGTATTGGGATCGAGCACGTTGTCGGTAAAGTCGACCGTCGCCTCCCACCCGTAGGTGTTCTCGTCCTGCAGCCGGATCAGCACCGGTACCGCACCGTCGGCCTGCCCCTCGCGCTGGAAGCGGAGGAACAGCGCTTCCGAGACCTCGAAGGTGAAATGAAGCGGGTCGATCGCGACCACGGTGGAGAGCACGTCGGCCCCGGCCGATCCGCCCGCGACCAGGTTGCCGATGTCGACGAGGTTGTCCGACATCAGCCCGGAGATGGGCGCGCGGATCTCGGTGTAGTTCAGGTTGAGCTCCGCGGTGAGCACGTTCGCCTCGGCCGCGGCCATCGCCGCCTCGGCCTGTGCCACCGCGGCCCGGCGCACCTCGAACTCCTCCTGGGAGATCACCTGCCGGTTCAGCAGCCGTTCGGCCCGGCTGAACTCGTCGCGCGCCAGGTTGTACTGGGCCTGGGCGCGGGCGCGCTCGGCCTCGGCCGCAGCCAGCGCAGCCTGGTACGGGCGCGGGTCGATGGTGTAGAGCAGGTCGCCCTGCCGCACCCGCTGGCCGTCGGTGAAATGCACCGCCTCGAGATAGCCGCTGACCTGCGCGCGCAGCTCCACCCGCTGCGAAGCGCTGAACCGGCCGCTGAAGTCCACCCAGTCGGCCACTTCCTCGACCAGGGGCGTCGCCACCGTCACCGGGGGAGCGGCCGGCGCACCTTCCTGGGCCTGCGCGACGCCGTCGCTTTCGTCGCAGCCGGCGAGAACCGCTGCCATCAGCGCGCCGCCCAGAGCGAGCCCGATGTGTCGTAGCATGGGACGTTGTTCCGCTGTTTGAGGATGCTATTTGCGGCAGTTTCCCTCGCCGGGCCGTGACGGTCGTCACAGCCGATGCACCTGGCAATCGGGATCGTGGCGCGGGATCGCGGCCGGATGTCACCCGGTGATGACAAAACAATGAGAACGTTCCATAGTCATGTCAACGCCTGATGACAAGAAGATTCGGCCAGCGGAGCACGCCCCCATGTCCGCCTCCCCCCAGCCGTCCAGCCCGCGCCGGTCCGCCGCGACCACGCGTGCTGCCATCCTCGAGGCGGCGAAGGCACGCTTCGTGCGCGAGAGCTACGACAATGTCGGCATCCGCGACATCGCGGCCGACGTCGGCGTCGATCCCGCGCTCGTCCATCGCTACGTCGGCAGCAAGGCGGAACTGTTCGCCGAGGTGCTGAGCTGCTCCGGCGACGCGCGCGAAATCTGGTCCGGCGACCGCGCCACCTTCGGCGCCCGCGCCGCCCGGGCGCTGATCGACGAACCGCAGAACAGCGGGAAGCTGGAGGCGGTGCTGATCATGCTGCGGTCCGCCGGCTCGCCGAAGGCCCAGGAGATCATCCGCCGCTCGGTCGGCGACCGCTTCCACCGGCCGGTCGCGGAATGCATCGGCGGCCCCGACGCCGACGTGCGCGCAGCACTGATCGGCAGCGTGATGATGGGGGCCGCGATCCAGCGCTCGATCAAGGGCGCCCGCTGGCTTGCGGAGCCGGGCGAGCGCGCCCTCTACCGCCGGCTGCTCGCCGACCTGCTGCAGGACCTGTTCGACGGCGGCCGCCGCGACGGCACGGCCGCCACGAAGCCCGCCGCCCCCGAGCCCGCGACAACGTGACCCGAGCTTAACGTGCCGGCCACGGCCGGATCGGCGACAGTAGGCCGGGTGCGGCGCCTGGCGCCGGACCGCGAGCGACCCGCAGCCTGCCAGCGGACGACCAGAACGCCGGTCATTACAGATGCGCACGATCATCCTGGGCGCCGGGATCGCCGGGCTCACCGCCGCGGACGCGGAGAGCAGGGCCGGCCGGGAGGTGGTCGTGGTCGACGGCTACCGCCACGTCGGCGGCAATCACATTTCCCGCGACATCGGGCCGTACAGCTTCGATATCGGCAGCTTCCTGTTCTTTCCGGGCTTCCCGCTGTTCGAGCTGTTCCCCGAGGTGCGCGAACGCTGCGTGCCGCTGGCAGTCGCCTATCAGCGGATCGCCCCTGACGGCCAGGTCCGCCGCTATCCCTTCGACCGGCGCGAGGTGCTGGGCCAGCCGCCGCACCGGCTGGCCTGCTGAGCCTTGCCGCCGGCCGGCTGCGGCGCAGCCCGCCGCAGAGCATTGCCGACGCGACCGTGCGGCTTATCGGCACCCGGCTCTACCGCCGGCTCGGGCTGGAAAACTACCTCACCCGCTTCTACGGCCTTCCGCCGGCCGGCATCGACCCGCTGTTTGCCGACAAGCGGATGCGGCAGGTGGTGCAGGGGGCGCAGATCGGACGGCTGGTCCACGCCGCCGTGCTGCGTCTGCTGCGGGGCGCCCCGCCGCCCGCGGCGGCGCCGACACCGGCGATGGTGCGGCCCCGCGACGGCTTCGCCGCCTTCTATGCGCCGGTGCGTGCCGGGCTGGAGGCGCGGGGCGTCCGCTTCCGGCTGGGCGATCCGCCGCGCCGGATCCTCGGCAGCCCCGGCCGGTTCCGCCTCGACACCGAAGGCGGCGCGGTCCGGGGCGAGCGGCTGGTCAGCACGCTGCCGCTGGCCAGGCTGCTGCGCCTGATCGGCGAAGAGACCGCCCTGCGCTCCAGCCGGCTGACCTCGCTGTTCGTGAGCTTCGCCGGCGAGCGGGGCTTCACCGCACCCATCCTCTACAACTTCCACGCTGCCGGGCAGTGGAAGCGGCTGACCATGCATTCCGACGCCTACGGACCGGCCGGCGGCCGCGCCTACCTCAGCGTCGAGATCACCGGCAGCGACCCGGCGAGCCCGGAGGCCGCCTTTTCCGATTTCCGCCTGCATACCGCCGCCAGCGGCCTGTTCGACGGCGACCTGCGGCTGGAGGGGAGCACCGTCACCGACGACGCCTATCCGGTCTACGCCAGGGGCGTGGCCGCGGAGATCGCGCGGGCGCGCGCGGTCGCTGCGGCCGCCGGGATCGTTCTCGCGGGACGGCAGGGTCTGCATGACTACCTGCCCACCGCGTGGCATGTGATGGACCAGGTGCGCGCGGAGCTGGCGCGGGCCCCCGCACCCGTTCCCGCTCCGGTTGCCGCAGTGCAGCAAGAAGGCGCGGGTTAAATTGCGTTCATCGCCGTGCAACCTGCGGCAATGAGCGTTTTTTCACCAGTCTCGCACTTGCGAAAGGACGGTGCCATGATAGCCAATGCAGGACCGATGCAGCGGGCAGGGCATTCCGGCATGAACAAGTGGGTCTACGCATTCGGCAACGGCGAAGCGGACGGGCATGCGGGCATGCGCGCGCTGCTCGGCGGCAAGGGCGCCAACCTGGCGGAGATGAGCCGCCTCGGGCTGCCCGTCCCGCCCGGCTTCACCATCACCACCGGGGTCTGCACCGCGGTCACGACGACCGGCCGCTATCCGGAGGGGCTGGAGGAGCAGGTCGCGGCGGCGCTGGCGACGCTGGAGGAGCGGATGGGGCGCCGGTTCGGCGACCCGGAGGCGCCGCTGCTGATCTCGGTCCGCTCCGGCGCCCGGGCCTCGATGCCCGGGATGATGGACACGGTGCTGAACCTCGGGCTCAACGACGCCACCGTCGCCGGCCTGGCCGCAGGTGGCGGCGAGCGCTTCGCCTGGGACAGCTACCGCCGCTTCATCCAGATGTACGGCAACGTCGTGCTCGGCCTGCCGCACGGCCTGTT
>ERZ777003.4334-NODE-4334-length-12122-cov-5.243391_pt1 | contig 12122 bp, 11 predicted proteins | sample MGYA00374956_ERZ777003 | MGnify/ENA primary metagenome ERZ777003 (study PRJEB29302, sample SAMN06268252) | bioreactor metagenome | isolation source: Joint BioEnergy Institute, California, USA | place: USA:Joint BioEnergy Institute, California, USA | collected... | reverse complement strand
CGCGGAAGCTCGCCGTCGCCTGATCCCCGCCCTACTCCGCGCCCTCCGGCGCGGCCGGCTCCGACGCGTGCGCGGGCGCGAGCACCAGCACGTCCGCCTCGCGCGTCACGGCAAAGCCGTCGTTCTCCGCGGTGACCCGGCAGGGCCACGCGGCGAAGCGCAGCGGCGTGCCGCGGACCAGGTGCCAGCCGTAGTCGGAGACCGCGCCGTCGGCGACGACGATGAACGCCCCGGGCATGCCGCCGGTCAGGTGGCCGGCGACGAGCTCCGCCTTGTCCCAGGCGAAGCCGAGGCAGCGTTCGACGTCGAGGGCCGTGGTGGCGCCCGGCGCGAACAGGTGGACCGAATCCGTGCCCTCGCCCGCCAGCGGCAGCAGCGCGACCGTACCGTCGCCGTCGGCCGCCGCGGACGCCGCCATCGCCAGCCGGTCGGGGAAGGCGGACTCGGGCTCGGTGTAGTCGAGGTAGGCGACCACCGCGATCACCGCCATCAGCACGACGAGGGCGATCAGCAGCGTGGAACAGCCGTAGAGGCCCCAGCGGAGCGCCCGCGTGCGCCCCGCCTCCCGGACCTCGCCGCGCATGCTCAACGGCGGGCGTACTGCTGGGCGCCGAACAGGACCTGCTTCTCCTCGTCCGTCATCGGCCGCCCCTCTTCCCGCACCTCTGTCAGCACCCTGACCCCGCGCTGCACCGCCGGCCGGGCGGCGATGGTCTCGAACCAGCGCTTCAGGTTGGGGAAATCCTCCAGCTTCTGCCCCTGCCGCTCGTAGGAGCGCAGCCAGGGGAAGGTGGCGATGTCGGCGATGGAATAGCTGTCGCCGGCGAGCCACTGGCTCTCGGCCAGCCTGCGGTCGATCACGCCGTAGAGCCGGCCGGTCTCGTTGGTGTAGCGGTTGATGGCGTAGGGGATCTGTTCCGGCGCGTAGTGGCGGAAGTGGTGCGCCTGGCCCAGCATCGGCCCGACGCCGCCCATCTGGAACATCAGCCATTGCAGCACGCTGTAGCGCCCGCGCGGGTCCGACGGCATCAGCCGGCCGGTCTTCTCCGCGAGGTAGATCAGGATCGCGCCGGATTCGAACAGCGAGATCGGCTGGCCGTCGGGCCCTTCGCTGTCCACGATCGCGGGGATCTTGTTGTTCGGGCTGATCCTGAGGAATTCCGGCTTGAACTGGTCGCCCTTGCCGATGTCGACTGCGTGAACGGCGTACGGAAGGCCGAGCTCCTCCAGTGCGATGTGGATCTTGTGCCCGTTGGGCGTGGGCCAGCTGTAGACGTCGATCATCGGATCTCCCCGTTGGCGTGGACGGACCTCGGGCAAAGGTGGCGGCAGCAGCCGGAAAGGAAAGGAGGGCTCAGGGCCGGCGGCGGGCGACCAGGCGGGTGACGGCGGCGCGGCCGCGGTGGCCACGGCCCTCGTCCAGCGTCGTCTCCACCTCCTCAAGCTCGAGGATCTCGGCGTCGATGAAGTCCTCGCGCAGGCGGTAGGCGGAATAGAGCATGTCGAGGTCGGACGGCCCGCCGCTCTGGTAGAGCTTCTGGTAGGGGCTGAACGCCTGCAGCAGGATCAGCCCGCCGGGGACCAGCGCGTTCAGCATCGCCCGGTGGATCACCGGCCGGTCCCAGCGGCGGAAATGGCCATAGATGGCGACCGCGACGTCGAAGGCGGCGACCGGCCAGTCCCAGTGGCGGAGGTCGGTGGTGTGGAGGGTGAGCGACACCCCGTGCTTCTGCGCGAGTGCAGCCGCCTTCGCCTGGGCGCGCGGCGAGGCGTCGACCGCCGTAACCTTGCAGCCCTGCTGCGCCAGCCACACGCCGTTGCGCCCCTCGCCGTCGGCGACGGAGAGCGCGCGCATGCCGGGCTTCAGCCGGTGCGCCTGGGTCACCAGCCAGGCGTTGGGCGCCGTCCCGTAGAAATATTCCGCTTCGGCGTAGCGCTGGTCCCAGAAGCGGGCGGGATCCTCGGCCGAGGTCGCGGGGATGTCGTTCACCGGAGTATCCGTCTGTGGAGGGTGCGCGGACCCCATGTTCAGCCCTTCAGCTTCTCGCGCAGCGTCTCGTTGAGCAACTTCGGATTCGCCTTGCCGCCAGTCGCGCGCATCACCTGGCCAACGAACCAGCCCATCAGCTTCTCGTTGCCGGCGCGGTAGTCGGCGATCTTGTCCGGGTTCGCGTCCAGCACCGCGGCGATGGCGGCCTCGATGGCGGCGGTGTCGGTGATCTGCTTCAGCCCCTTCTCCTCGACGATGGCCGCCGCCGACCGCCCGGTCTCGATCATCGTGTCGAACACGTCCTTGGCGGTGCGGGCGGTGATGGTGCCGTCGGCGATGAGGTCGAGCAGCTCGCCCAGCGCCCCGGCACCGACCGGCGACTGCTCGATCGGGGTGCCGGTGCGGTTCAGCCGGCCGTAGAGCTCGGAGATGACCCAGTTGGCGGCGAGCTTCGGGTCACGCCGGCCGCCGTCGATCAGCGCCTCGTAATAGGCGGCCGTCTCCTTCTCCGCCACCAGCACGCTCGCGTCATAGGCGGAGAGCCCGAAGTCGCGCATGAACCGCTCGCGCTTCGCATCGGGAAGCTCCGGCAGGCTCCGCCGCAGCTCCTCCACCCAGTCCGGGTCGAGCACCAGCGGCAGCAGGTCCGGGTCGGGGAAGTAGCGGTAGTCGTGCGCCTCCTCCTTGCTGCGCATCGAGCGGGTCTCGCCCTTGCGGGCATCGAACAGGCGCGTCTCCTGCTCGACCGTGCCGCCGTCCTCCAGGATCTCGATCTGGCGGCGCGCCTCGTACTCGATCGCCTGCCTGATGAAGCGGATCGAGTTCACGTTCTTGATCTCGCAGCGGGTGCCGAACGGCTCGCCCGGCCGGCGCACCGACACGTTCACGTCAGCGCGCAGGTTCCCCTGCTCCATGTTGCCGTCGCAGGTGCCGAGGTAGCGCAGGATGGCGCGGAGCTTGGTGACATAGGCCGCCGCCTCGTCCGGCGAGCGCATGTCCGGCTCCGAGACGATCTCCATCAGCGCGACGCCGGCGCGGTTGAGGTCGATGAAGGTGCGATGCGGGTCCTGGTCGTGCAGCGACTTGCCCGCATCCTGCTCCAGGTGGAGGCGGGCAATGCGCACCGGCTTCGTGCTGCCGTCGGGCAGATCGATGGTGATGACGCCCGCGCCCACGATCGGCTGGGTGTACTGGCTGATCTGATAGCCCTGGGGCAGGTCGGGGTAGAAGTAGTTCTTCCGGTCGAAGACCGAGGTCAGGTTGATCCGGGCGTTGAGCCCGAGGCCGGTGAGCACGGCCTGGCGCACGCACATCTCGTTGATCACCGGCAGCATCCCCGGCATTGCCGCGTCGATCAGGCTCACCTGGGTGTTGGGCTCGCCCCCGAAGGCGGTGGAGGCGCCGGAGAACAGCTTCGCCTGCGACGTCACCTGGGCGTGGACCTCCAGGCCCAGCACCATTTCCCAGTCGCCGGTCTCTCCTCTGATCAGCATCGTCGTGGATCCTACTTGGCCGGCGCCAGCGCAGGCGCGAGCGCGCCGAGCGGATCGAAGCCCGCCGCCCGTTCCAGCGCCTGCGCCACCTGCAGCACCGTAGGCTCGTCGAACGGCCGGCCCAGCACCTGCAGGCCCAGCGGCAGCCCGGCCCGGCTGAGCCCCGCCGGCACCGAGATGCCGGGCAGCCCGGCCATGCTCGCCGGCACGGTGAACACGTCGTTCAGGTACATCCTGATCGGGTCGTCGGTGGGCGCATCCAGCGGGAAGGCGTCGCTCGGCGCGGTCGGGGTGAGGATCGCGTCCACCCGCTGGAAGGCCTGGGCGAAGTCGCGCGCGATCAGCGCCCGCACCCGACGCGCCTTGTTGTAGTAGGCGTCGTAGTAGCCGGCGGAGAGCACGTAGGTGCCGATCAGCACCCGGCGGCGCACCTCGGCGCCGAAGCCGGCGCCGCGGGTGGCCTCGTACATCTCGGTCAGCTCGTCGGCGGGCACGCGCAGGCCGTAGCGCACGCCGTCGTAGCGGGCGAGGTTCGACGACGCCTCCGCCGGCGCGATGATGTAGTAGGCCGGCAGGGCACAGGTCGTGTGCGGCAGGCTGATGTCCACGATCTCCGCGCCCGCGTCGCGCAGCCAGGCAATGCCCTGGTCCCACAGCGCCGCAATGTCCTCCGGCAGCTCGGCCGGGCGGTATTCGGCGGGCACGCCGATGCGCAGGCCCCGCACGTCGCCGTCGAGGCCGGCGGCGTAGTCGGGCACCGGGCAGTCGACGCTGGTCGAATCCTGCGGGTCGAAGCCGGCGATGGCGCGGAGCAGCAGCGCCGCGTCGCGGACGCTGCGCGCGAACGGCCCCGCCTGGTCGAGCGAGGAGGCGAAGGCGACGGCGCCCCAGCGCGAGCAGCGGCCGTAGGTGGGCTTGAGCCCGACAATGCCGGAGAAGGAGGCCGGCTGGCGGATGGAGCCGCCGGTGTCGGTGCCCAGCGATCCCATCGCGATCGCCGCCGCCACCGCCGCCGCCGAGCCGCCGGACGAGCCGCCGGGCACCCGCGGCCGCGGGTCGTCCTTCGCCCGCCACGGGCTCACCACCGGCCCGTAGTAGCTGGTGAGGTTGGACGAGCCCATGGCGAACTCGTCCATGTTGGTCTTGACGAGCATGACCGCGCCCGCCGCCCACAGCTTCGCGGTGACGGTGCTCTCGTAGGGCGGGACGAAGTTCTCGAGGATCCGGCTGCCGGCGGTGGTGAGCACGCCCTTCGTGCAGAACAGGTCCTTCACCGCCACCGGGATGCCGTCCAGCGGCAGCGCCTCGCCCTTCGCGCGGCGCGCGTCGGACGCGTCCGCCATCGCCAGCGCCTGCTCCGGTGTCTCGGTGATGTAGGCGTTGAGGTTGCGGGCCGCGGCCATCGCCTCGAGATGGGCGGTCGCGAGCTCGCGCGCGCTGAAGGCGCCGCGGGCGAGCCCGTCGAGCGCCTCCGCGATGCCGAGGCGGGTGAGGTCGGTCGCCGTCATCCCCCTACTCCACCACCGTCGGCACGGCGAAGAACGCGCCGGCGCGGTCCGGCGCATTGGCCAGCACCTCCTCGCGCCGGTCGCCGTCGGTGACGACGTCCGGGCGCTGGCGCAGCGTCATGGCGACGGCGCTGGTCATCGGCTCCACGCCTTCGGTATCGACCGCGTTGAGCTGCTCGACGAAGCCGAGGATCCGCTCCAGGTCGCGCGCGACGGGCTCCAGCTCGTCGTCGGCGACACGAATGCGCGCGAGGTGCGCGATCCGGCGCACCATGTCCTTGTCCAGCGACATCGGCAGCTGTCCTGCTACGAGGGCTCGAAAAATCGGGGCCGGGACCGTATCACCGCGCCCCGGCGGCCGCAAGGAAGGGCACCGCCCGCGCGGCTGTCAACCCGCTGCGTGGCGGCGGGCTGCCGGTCAGGCGTCGTAGTGGGTGCCGAGGCCGACGGCCTGCTCGTTCTCGTCGAAGATGTGGACCATCTTCGGGTCGATCCAGACGGTGACGTCGTCGCCCTCGCGGATCGGGCTGCCACCCTCGCTCAGCACCATCAGCATGTCCACCCCGCACTGGACGTAGTGGTAGGTGGCGCCGCCCAGCCGCTCGGTCACGATCACCCGGCCCGCGACCTGCGATCCCGGCCCGCCGTTGAGGCTGAGATGCTCCGGCCGGATGCCGAGGGTGACCCGGTCGCCCTTCTTCACCGGCTTCACCACCCGCACCTGCATGTGCGCGCCGCCGAGCAGCGCCACGGTGGCCGTCTCGCCCTCGATGTCGATGACCGAGGAGTTGATGAAGTTCATCGCCGGCGAGCCGATGAAGCCGGCGACGAACAGATTGCGCGGCTTGTGGTAGAGCTCGAGCGGCGAGCCGACCTGCTCGACGAAGCCGGAACGCAGCACCACGATCTTGTCGGCCATGGTCATGGCCTCGACCTGGTCGTGGGTGACGTAGATCATGGTCGCGTTCAGGTCCCGGTGCAGCTTGGCGAGTTCGAGCCGCATCTGCACCCGGAGCTTGGCGTCGAGGTTCGACAGCGGCTCGTCGAACAGGAACACCTTCGGGTTGCGCACGATCGCCCGCCCGATCGCCACCCGCTGGCGCTGGCCGCCCGACATGTCGCGCGGCTTGCGGTCGAGCAGCGGCTCGATCTGCAGGATCGCGGCGGCCTTGTCCACGAGCTGGCGGATGGTGGACCTGTCGGTCTTCGCGAGCTGCAGGCCGAACTCCATGTTCTCCCGCGTCGTCATGTGCGGGTAGAGCGCGTAGGACTGGAAAACCATGGCGATGCCGCGCCTGGCCGGCGGCAGGTCGTTCACCCGGCGGCCGTCGATCATCAGGTCGCCGTCGGTGATGTCCTCCAGCCCGGCGACGAGGCGCAGCAGCGTGGACTTGCCGCAGCCAGAGGGGCCGACGAACACGCAGAATTCGCGGTCCCTGATGTCGAGGTCCACCCCGTGGATCACGGTGGCATTGCCGAAGCGCTTGACCACCCCGCGCAACTGAACGTCCGCCATCGTTTCCCTCGCCTCTCCTGGGTCGCCTCAGCCCTTGACCGCGCCGGCGGTGAGCCCGGAGACGATCTTCCGCTGGAAGATCAGCACCAGCACGATCAGCGGCACGGTCACGATCACGGAGGCTGCCATGATCTTGCCCCACGGGATCTCCTGGTCGGAGGCGCCGGACAGAAATGCAATCGCCAGCGGCACCGTGCGCTGCTGGTCGTTGGAGATGAAGGTCAGCGCGAACAGGAACTCGTTCCACGCGGCGATGAAGGCGAGCAGCCCCGTCGTCACCATCGCCGGCCACATCAGCGGCAGGAACACCCGCCAGATGATGGTCCAGCTGCTCGCGCCGTCGGTCAGCGCCGCCTCCTCCAGCTCGATCGGGAGGTCGCGCATGAAGGTCGTCAGCACCCACACCGTGAACGGCAGGGTGAAGATCATGTAGGAGAAGATCAGGGACCACAGCGAGTTGGAGAGCCCGAACTCGCGGAACACCTGGAACAGCCCGGCCAGCACCGCCACCTGCGGGAACATCGACACGCTGAGGATGGTGAGCAGCAGCGTGGTGCGGCCGCGGAACCGGATGCGGCCCAGCGCATAGGCGGCGGTGATGGCGAGGAACAGCGAGATGATCACCACCACCGAGGCGACGAACAGCGAGTTCAGGATGTTCCGGCCGAAGCTGCCGGTCTCGAACACGCCGGTGTAGTTCTCGGTACTGACCTGCGTGGGCCAGTAGTCGATGGTGAACAGGCCGGTGCCCGTCTTCAGCGAGGTGATGATCGCGTAGTAGAACGGAAACACCGAGAACAGGATGATCGCGACGATCAGCGTGTAGAAGGCGAGCTTCTTGCGCAGGCGCTCCAGCGGGAAGGTGACGACGGCGAAGATGGCGCAGAGAACCGTCATCAGCGGGTAGGCGCCGGGCGCGCCGTTGGCCCAAGAGTAGCCGCCCGCAATGGCCGCGGCGACGAACAGGACGAACAGCAGCCACCAGGCTTCCGGCGTGTAACGCGCGAGCGTCAGGTAGACGACGTAGCCGGCGATCGCGACCGGCGCCACGATCAGCGCAAGGAACACCGGCAGCAGCACCAGCCGGACCAGCAGACCCAGCATGGTGGCACTGATGGAGCGGGTGGTGCTTTCCATGAGGGCCGAGAATTCCGGCACCAGCCGGATGGCAAGGTAGATGGCGGCAGCGGAAACGAGGATCCAGACCGCCGCCATCAGCCACCGCGCCGGGTTCAGCGGCAGGCCGAACGCATCCTCCTCATATGTCGCCGTTTCAGTCGCCAAGCCTGAGCCGCCCGAACTTGATGAAGGAAATGACCAGCATGGCGATGACCAGGAACAGGAAGGTCGACGCCGCCGAGCCGTAGTAGAACTTGTTGAACTGGAACAGGTTTTCCTGGGCGAAGACCGACATGCTGCGTGTCTGCGCGTTGTTCGGCGTCAGCACGTAGATCAGGTCGAAGATGCGGAGCGAATCCAGCGCCCGGAAGATCACCGCCACCATCAGCGCCGGGCGGACCAGCGGCAGGGTCACCCGGAAGAACACCTTCACCGGATGCACGCCGTCCACCTTCGCCGCCTCGTAGATGTCGCCCGGCAGCATCTGCAGGCCGGCGAGGATCAGCAGCGCCATGAACGGCGTCGTCTTCCATACGTCCACGATGATGACTGCGGCGAGCGCCGTGTCCGGCGACGCCGTCCAGGCGATGGGGCTGGAGATCACGCCCAGCCCCATCAGGATGTCGTTGATGATCCCGAACTGGTCGTGGAGCATCCACGCCCACATCTTGGCCGACACGATGGTCGGGATCGCCCAGGGGATCAGGATCGCCGTCCGCAGCAGGCCGCGCCCGCGGAAGTGCGCGTGCAGCGTCAGCGCCACCGCCATGCCCAGCACGGTCTCCAGGCTCACCGAGATCACGGTGAACTTGATCGTGTTCCAGACCGCGTTGATCCACGTCGGGTCGAACAGGAGCCCGTAGTACTCGCCGGTGCCGTCGCCGAAATCGACGTACTCGATGTAGTTGTCCAGACCGACCCAGTCGAAGTCCCAGCTGAACGCCGTGCTGAGGGTGGCATCGGTGAAGCCGTAGTAGATCGTCATCAGCAGCGGGTAGCCGGCGACCGCTGCCAGCACGATCAGCATCGGCAGCAGGTACAGCCAGGCGTCGCGGACGCGGCTGCGGGTCAGCTGTGACGCGGTGGTGGTGGCCATGGCATCGCCGGCGGCGACCCGCGGCGCGGCGCTCGCGCCGCGGGGCCTGCCCCGCCTACCAGCCGGCGCCGCGGAGGCGCCGGAGGTTGCGCTCGAGGTTGGCCAGATTGTCGGCGGCGCTGCCGTTGCCGGACAGGGTGTTGTGCACCGCGGTCCAGAACTCCTGGCTCACCTCGTTGTAGCTGGTCTTGGTCGGCGCCGACGGCCGGGGCACAGCCTGCAGGAAGATGTCCTTCCACTGCGGGATGATCGGCTGCGCCTCGGCGATCTCCGGATCGTCGTAGAGCGACATGATCGTCGGCAGCCGCGAGGCGTTCAGCGCCTGGTACTTCTGCACCTCCTCGCTGGCGAGGAACAGCGCGAGGTCGATCGCCACCTCCGGGTTCTGCGAGTACTTCGACACGGCGAGGTTCCACCCGCCCAGCGTCGCCGCCGAGCCCTCGCCGCCCTCGCCCATCGGCAGCGGCGCAACGTCGAACAGCCCCTTCACCGCGGAATCGTCGCCGTTGCCGAGCGAGTAGGCGTAGGGCCAGTTGCGCATGAACACGGCGTTGCCGGTCTGCCAGACGCCGCGCGCATCCTCCTCCTTGTAGGAGAGTACGCCCTCGGGCGCGATGGTGCCGATCCACGACGCCGCCATCTCGAGGGCCGCCACCGCATTCGGACTGTTGACCGAGATCTCGCCGTCCGGCTCGACGATCTGGCCGCCGCCGTGGCTCTTCACCCACTCCAGCGCGTTGCAGGTGAGCCCCTCGTAGGGCGCGCCCTGGAACACGAAGCCATAGATGTCGCTGTCTCCCTCCGCGCGCTCGGCGTCCATGATCGCCTGCGCGGTCTCGGTCAGCTCCGCCCAGGTCTTCGGCACCTCGAAGCCGTGCTTCTCCAGAAGATCGGTGCGGTAGTAGAGGGCGGGCGCGTCGGTGAAGAACGGCAGCGCCACCAGCTTGCCGTCCACCGTCTGGGATTCGATGATCGACGGGAAATGGTTGGGGATGACGTCGGCCGCGGCCTCGGTGAGGTCGAGGAAATGGTCGGCGAGCTGCGGCGCCCAGATCACGTCCACCCGGTAGACGTCGATGTCGGCATTGCCGGCGGCGAGCCAGAGCCGGTACTGGCCGAACTGGTCGGTCGTCGATGGCGGCATCGAGACGATGTTCGCAGTGTGGCCGGTGCGCTCCTGCCAGATGTCGAGCATCTCGCGCAGGATCTGCAGGTCATTGCCGACCGCGCCCGAAACGATGGAGACCTCGGCGGCAGTCGCGGCGCCTGCGAGAGCCAGCGGCGAGACGCCGACCAGCAGTGCGGCGCACAAAGACTTTGCTTGCACCATCCAGTCCTCCCAGAATCATTTGTTACTTATCTTGGCGACCGATGGACGTCGCCTCAGCCTTGCATCAACGATTGGCGCAAATGACCGGCATGTCAACGGCGGAAACGGATCCGCATACATCTGCATTCGCACAGGAACGGCGCCGCGGGCAATTGCCTCCGCCCGTCGCCCCGGCTAATCATGGCGAAAGGATTACAGGGCCGACATGATTGCACGCGACTGGCACCGCGGCGCCATCATCTACCAGATCTATCCTCGCTCCTTCGCCGACGGCAACGACGACGGCGTCGGCGACCTCCCCGGCATCCTCTCCCGGCTCGATTACATCGCAAGCCTCGGCGTCGACGGCATCTGGATCTCGCCGTTCTTCCGGTCTCCGATGAAGGACTTCGGCTACGACGTCGCCGACTACCGGCTCGTGGATCCTCTGTTCGGCAGCAACGACGACTTCCTGCGCCTGCTGGACGCCGCGCACCGGCGGGGGCTGAAGGTGATCATCGACATGGTGCTGTGCCACACCTCCGACCAGCACCCGTGGTTCGCCGAGAGCCGGCTCAGCCGCGACAACGCCAGGGCCGACTGGTACGTCTGGGCCGACATGAAGCCGGACGGCACCGAGCCCAACAACTGGCTCAGCCATTTCGGCGGCCGCGCCTGGACCTGGGAGCCGCGGCGCGGCCAGTACTACCTGCACCATTTCCTCAGGGAGCAGCCGAACCTCAACCACTACTGCCCGGCGGTGGTCGACGCCCTTCTGGACGAATGCCGCTACTGGCTGGAGCTGGGGGTGGACGGCTTCCGTCTCGACGCCATCCACACGCTGGCCCACGACCCGGAGCTGCGCGACAACCCGCCGGCGGCGCCCCCGCCCCGCGACGGGCGGCCGGGCCCGATGCCGTTCGACATGCAGGACCAGACCGCCCGCCAGTTCGACCAGCCGCGAACGCTCGACTTCCTCGCCGCGCTGCGCCGCCTCGTCGACAGTTACGGCGACCGCTGGCTGCTGGGCGAGGTCGGCGGCCCGCGGTCAATGGAGATCAGCGCCCGCTACACCCGCGGGCCCCGGCTGCTGCACGCGACCTACAATTTCGGGCTGCTGAGGCTGCGCCCGATGACGCCGGCGGAGATCCGCGCCGTGATCGCGACCACCCTCGACACCATCGAACCCGGCAAGCTGGTGTTCGCCACCTCGAACCACGACGTGCCCCGGGTGGCGAGCCGTTTCGTCGCCGGCCCGCTCACGGAGGCCGAGCGCGACGACGTGGCGCTGACCGTGATCGCGATGGAGACCAGCCTTCCCGGCGGAGCCTGCCTCTACAACGGCGAGGAGCTGGCCCTGCCCGAGGCCGCGGTGCCGTTCGAGAAGATGCGTGACCCGTACGGCATCGCCTTCTACCCCGAGTTCCCCGGCCGCGACGGCGCGCGCACGCCGATGCCGTGGCAGGCGCAGGCGCCGCAGGCCGGTTTCTCCGCCACTGCCGAGCCATGGCTGCCGATCGACCCGCGGCACCGCGCGCGGGCGGTAGACCTGCAGGAGGCCGATCCTGACTCCGCCCTCAACCGGACCCGCCGTTTCCTTGCCTGGCGCAGGACCCAGCCGGCGCTGCGCGGCACCGGCGCCCGGGTGCTGGACGCCGGCGACGACCTCGTCCTGGTGCTGCGCTGGGCCGAGGCCGCGGTGGAGGACGGCGCCGCGCCTGCCGCCATCCTGTGCGCCTTCAACTTCACCCGCGAGCCGGTTGCGGTGGACCTCGCCCGCCTCGGCCTGCGCGCGCCGCAGGTGCTGGCCGGCAGCGGCTTCGCCCCGACGCTCGCCGGCGACCGGCTGACGGTTCCGCGCTTCGCCGCCGCCTTCGTCGCAGTCGAAGCGGGGGCGGCGTCCGCGGGCGAACGTCGAGGCCGGGCGCGCCCACCATGCGGGCGGCACAGTTCGCCGCGCACCCGTCGTTGACAGGCCCCGGCCGCCTCCCTATAAGCGGCGCCGGTGCGGGCGCATAGCTCAGTTGGTAGAGCAGCTGACTCTTAATCAGCGGGTCCAAGGTTCGAGTCCTTGTGCGCCCACCAATCCCC
>ERZ777003.4332-NODE-4332-length-12126-cov-6.171071_pt1 | contig 12126 bp, 9 predicted proteins | sample MGYA00374956_ERZ777003 | MGnify/ENA primary metagenome ERZ777003 (study PRJEB29302, sample SAMN06268252) | bioreactor metagenome | isolation source: Joint BioEnergy Institute, California, USA | place: USA:Joint BioEnergy Institute, California, USA | collected... | reverse complement strand
GAGCTGATGGCCGCGGGCGGACTCTACGCGCGACTGGTGCGGACGCAGGCCTTCGCCGACGCGGAGACCGAGCGGGTCGCGTGAGGCGCGTCGCCTAACCCTTCACTGCTCCGGATGGAGGATCGGACGCGCTCCAGCGTGATCCCGTCGCACCAGTCCCGGAACAGCGGGTGGTCGGACGGCTCCGGTTCGACCAGTGGGCGCTTCCCCTCACGCCTCCGATGCACGAGCGAGCGCAGATCCAGCGTTTCGGGATAGTCCGGCAGGCGGTTGGCAAGGTAGCCGAAGGTCGGGAGTAGTGCAGCTCCGCGATCTGGCAGAGGTCGCCGCCAAGCCGGTTGTTCGCCGGGTCCTGCACGCCCTGCGCGTCGTCCCGGAAGGACGGCGCGCGGAAGGCGAGGTCAGGCAGCCCCTCGTGTCACTGCCCGCAGCACGGGCAGACATACCGGAGGGGCGGCGCTTAGGCGCGGATCGTCGTCACGCCGGATCCACTGGCGCCGGCGGCACGCCCGCGGCCTCGATCGCCTCGCCGGCGGCGAGCAGCAGGTCCTCGCGGTAGCGCCCCGCCAGGAGCTGCACGCCCACCGGCACGCGGCCGACCAGCCCGGTCGCGACGGCCAGACCCGGCAGCCCCATCAGCGGCAAGCCGACCTGGGTGAGCTGCGCCTCCCAGCACCGCCGGAACCCCTCCGGCGAGGAGACGTCGAGGCCATCCGGGAAGGGCAGCTCGGCGGAGACCGGCGTGATCGCGACCGGGTAGCGCTCGAAGAACTGCATCCACTGGCGGACGAAGCCGGCGCGCTTCTGCAGCCCGTCGAGCAGGTCGTTGGCATCGGGGTAGGGGCAGATCGCCTCCATCTGCGCGTGGTAGAAGGTCGCGGCGGGGTCGGCCTCGCGATGGATCGCCGCGTTCATGCCGCGGCGGGACTCGGCGAGCCAGAGCATGAGCTGGATCTTCGCCGGCTCGCGCAGCGGCGGGGTCTCGGCCTCCTCGACGGTCCAGCCGGCGGCTTCCAGCCGGCGCGCCGCGTCGCGCAGCGCGGCCTCGACCTCGGGCACCACCGCGAGCCCGTCCGGCCGCACGCACAGCGCCGCCCGCTTCGGCACTGGCGGCCCCTCGAGCGGCACGCCGACCCACCAGGGATCGCGGATGTCGCGCGCGGCCATGGCGGCGAAGGCGAGCCGGATGTCGGCGATGGTCCGCGCCAGCGGGCCGGAGACGGCCATGAGCTGCCCGCCGATGTGCCGGTCCGCGCCCGAGGGGTTCCACGCCGGCACGCGCCCGAGCGTCGGCCGCAGCCCGTGCACGCCGCAGGCATAGGCGGGATAGCGGATCGAGCCACCGATGTCGGTGCCGTGGCCGATCGCGCCGATTCCGCTCGCCACCGCCGCGCCGGCGCCGCCCGAGGAGCCGCCCGGCGTGATGGAGGGATCGCGCGGGTTGCGCGTGTGCCCGTGCAGCGAGTTGTCGGTGAACCAGCGCAGCGAGAAGGCCGGCGTGTTGGTGCGGCCGAGGATCACCGCGCCGGCCTTGCGCAGATTCGCGACCACCGGGTTGTCCTCGCGCGCGATCAGGTCCTTCTGGATGCGCAGGCCGTTGGTGGTGGCGAAGCCCTTCTGGTCGGCGTTGACCTTGATGGTGACGGGCACGCCGGCGAGCGGGCCGGGGTCCTCGCCGCGGGCGAGCATCGCGTCCACGCGGTCCGCCTCGGCCAGTGTCTCCTCCGGCCGCAGGTCCACGACGGCGTTGATCGCGGGGTTCACCGCCTCCAGCCGCGCGAGCGTGTCGCGCACAGCCTCGCGGGCAGATACCTCGCGGCGGCGGATGCGGGCGGCGAGCTCGGCGGCGGAAAGGCGCCAGAGGGCATCGGTCGTCGTCATCGGCGCAATCCCAACATGGTGCGCGGCGCGCGGGAGGCGGCCATCATCTCATCGGCCGGTTCGCCCTGCCAGGGGCCGGATGCGGGCGCCGGTCCGGAAGCCTCCCCGAGCATGGCCGCGCCGGGGCTGCGCAGGCGGGAGGCGTTGTGCCGGTTCGGCGGACACCATGAGCTTGCAACAGCGGCGCTTGGAGTGCTGAGGCACCACCCCGAGACGCTCGCAGGGATCGCGCCGCCCATGCGCCATCCCCGATTCGCGATGCGACTTACCGACGAAGCCGCCCGCCCGAGCGTCCCTCGCAAGCGCCCTGCCGTTATTCCGCGGCGAGGCCTGGCGATGCCGTGCTCGCACGAAGCGCACTGGCAACCTCGGCGCGGCGGGCCGCGCCATGCGGCTGTGCCACGCGTCGCTGCGCGCCCGCCACCCATGCATGGCGCGAGTGCGTGGCGCGAGCGGATCTGAAACGGTGATGCTCTGTCATGCGGAGCCACCCCCTGGAACGGGAAGGCTTCGCTGCGATCCTCCGCCTGCCCCCGCGATCCTGCCTGCACCGGACCGCCGCTGGCGGAGCGCGAGTCGCTCCGCCCCGGCAGCGCCAGCCCGAGATCACGGGCTGCGCTCGCGAGTGTGATCGCGGATGCGCCCTATCTGCGATCGGTGGAAGCACACGAGGTCGTTCGGCGGGGCGCAACCGTCCTATGATCCGCGGCGCTTAGGCTGCCCGCCACGGATCGGCAGCGGGGGCGGGATATCACAGCAGCCGGAGGCGGTTGTCGATGCAGCGCTTCGTGCTCGGCTTCATCGTCGCGATCCTGGTGCTCGCCGCGGTCGGCCTGGCCGTCGTGTTCACCGGCGCCTTCAACGTGGCCGCGAGCGTCCCCCATACGGGGCTGGAGACCTGGGTGCTGAGCACGACGATGCGGAATTCGGTCCGGCGTCACGCCGAGGGCATCGCCGTGCCCGCCAGCATCGGCGAGGACCAGGTGCGCGAGGGCTTCGCCCAGTACCGGCAGAGCTGCGTCTATTGCCATGGCGGGCCCGGCGTGGACCCCGCCGACTGGGCGCAGGGCTTCACGCCCGAACCGCCCTTCCTCCCCGACACGGTGCGCCGCTGGCGGCCGCAGGACCTGTTCTGGATCGTGAAGAACGGAATCAAGATGACGGCCATGCCTGCCTTCGGCGGGCATCTGGACGACCGGCAGATCTGGGGCGTCGTCGGCTTCATCCAGCGCCTGCCGGACATGCCGGCCGAGACCTACGAGCGCCTGGGACGCGAGGCGGACCAGCCGGCGCAACCCGGAGGCACCGGCGCGCCGTCCTCCGCCGCCACTCCCGGGGGCTAGCCGGAGGCCGATCCCGCCGGCCCTGTCCCGTGTCCCGCGATCTCGCGGATCAGCTTGCGCTTCACCGCGATCCCGAAGCTCTCGAAGTCCTCCGCGACGATGACGAAGGCGCCGGGGCCGCCGATCACGCTCTCCCGGTAGTAGTCGTCGAGCGGCACCGGCGGCAGCCGGCCGAAGCTCGGGCGGTCGTTCATAATCGGCAGGCCGTTGATGGTGATGCCCTCGGCCACCGCCCGGTCGCGCGCCTCCTCGGCCGGGGGACCGCTGTTGTTCACCCCGTCGCCGGAGACGTCGATCACCCGCCGCATCGCCTCCCACGGGCTCTCCCCGAGCAGGCGGCGGGAATGGTCGATGCCGCCGGAGATCGAGGTCCAGGAGAGCGAGACGCGTGGCGCCTGGGCGAGCATCTCCGCCCATTGCATCGCCCGCTCCTCGCCATCGATGCGGAACCAGGGCAGCACCGTGCGCTGGTACTCGATGCCGCCCCATTCGACATAGGCGAGGCCGATCGCGCCGAGCGTGCCGGCCTTGATCGCCTCCACCACCTGCGGGCTCACGATCGCGTTGCGGTAGCCCTCGCGCTGCAGCCGCGCCTCGTCCTCGTCGATCGAGCGGCTGACATCCACCGCCAGCACCAGGTTCACATCCACAGGCGCAACGGACCCACCGCCGCCGCCCGGCACGGGGGCATCGTCGTTGGCGGCCCGCGCCGTCCCGAGCCCCGCGGGCCCGAGGCCGGTGCTGCCGGAGAATGCCGCGGTCGCCGCGCAGAAGCCGGCGGCCGAGGCGAGCAGGGTGCGTCGGCGCATGGGCGCCTCTCCTCGCTCGGTTCCCCGATCGAAGCGCAAACGAGGCCGGAGGTTCAACGGCGGCGTGCGGCTGTCACGAAGGTGAAAGCGGGGGCTGCCGGTTACGCCGGCCCCGGGCAGGCCGCCGGCGCGCCTCTCCCTTGCGCTTCCCTCGCCCTCCGGCGTCGCCCGCGGGAGGCTCGCCTGGAGGAGGAGGCCGCGCGCAGAACCGGGGCCGGTGCGCTCCGGGAGGATGGAGCGGATGGATGGCACCGCCCCGCCCAGGCCGGCGCCCGCCCCGCCAGCAGCGATACCGCCAGGGCGCGGCCTGAGGCCCTCTATGCCAAGATGCGCCCGCTGCACCTTTTTCCCGCTCCGGGAGGTGCCACCGTCGCCCGGCACTCCGCGCCAGACCCGCATCTCGGCCATGCGCTGGAATTCGTGAACCCGGCCGATGGCGCTCCGTGATGCCGACCATCGCTACGCTTGTGCGCTTGCTCCCCCGCGGGCTTCGCAACACGGCCGCGGCGCGCGACCGACGGCACGGTGTACGTCGTCGTCGAGGGACGCGGCCGTGCACGCATCGAGGGCCGCGACTTCGCGCTGGCGGAGCGGGACAGCTTCGTCGTCCCGGCCTGGAAGGAGCCGGTGCCGGAAGCGGAGGCCGGGCGGACCTCGTGCTGTTCAGCTTCTCCGACCGCGCCGCGCAGGAGAAGCTCGGCCTGTTCCGTGAGTGGCGCGCGCCCCTGATCCGGCCCGCCGCGCCGCCCCCTGCGCGGCGCCGTAACGGTCCGGCGAACCCGCGCCGCACCGGCGCGTTGCCTCGGTCCGAGCAAGAGGGACCCGGACCATGACGAAGCCACGCAACGCCGCCGCCGATAGCGCCCAACCATCGAAGACCCAGCGCATCAGTCCGGACGAGCGGCCGGAAATGACGCCGGAGCGCAACGTCGAGAGGGGCGTGCGCGACACCTTCCCGGCAAGCGACCCGACCGCCTCCACCAACGTCCAGGGAGCCCGCGCGGTGCCGCCGCAGCGCATGATGCGCGACGACGGAGACGCAGCGCTGCAGGACTCCGCGGGCGGCGGGGAGACGGTGACGCTGACCGCGCGTTTCGCCGACCAGGAGGCAGCGAAGCTCGCCGTGGAGGCGCTGGTGCGCGACGTGCCGATCGACCGCAACCGCGCCGCAGTGCAGGAAGGAGAGGGCCCGGCGGTGCTGCTCACAGTGCACGCCACGCCGCAGGAGGCCGAGCGGGTGAAGGCGATGCTGCAGCGCGCCAGCGGATCGAGGAGCGCCGCTCCGCACGGACCGTGATGGCGGTGGGCAGGCCGGCGACGGATGCGTCGCAGGCGCCCGCCCGTCGCCTGCCCGCCGGCTGATCGGCGGGCCGCGGCCGGCCGCTGCCGCACATCGCGTAATCGTCCTGGCGCAATGCCACGCGTCGGCGCGATCATCGTCCGGGGACGCAACGGGCCGGCTTGCACGGCGGCATCGGGCGAGCCACGCTCCGGCCCTTCATTCAGCTTGCCGGAGATTCTCGCCCGATGCGCGCCCCGCTGTTGCTGTTGCTCGCCACGCTGCTCGCCGCCGTCGTGACGCCGGGCGTCGGAGCCGCCGAGTCGCGCTCGCGGCCACCCCTGCCGGAATTGCGCTTCGCCGAGATCCCGAAACACGCGCAGCCGCGCTACCTCGGCGACCGCTTCTCCTACATGGAGGCCGGGCGGGCGGACGCGCCGGTGGTCGTGCTGCTGCACGGCGTCGGCGCGAACTCGCTGCACTGGCGCCACCAGTATGCCGGCCTGTCGGACCGGTTCCGCGTGATCGCCTGGAACGCGCCGGGCTACATGCTCTCCGACGGGCTGCGCACCGAGACGCCGGATTGCGGCGACTACGCCCGCGCGCTGGAGGACTTCGCCGAGGCTCTGCGCCTGCCGCCGCGCTTCATGATCGTCGGCAATTCCTTCGGCAGCCGCGTCGCGCAGTGCTTCGCCGCCGCGCATCCGGAACGCGTCGCGCGCCTGGTGATGACCGGCACCGCGATCGGCGCGCGCGCCATGACGGAGGCGCAGCGCGCCGAGGTGATGGAGGCGCGCCGCCGCCAGGTGGCGACCGGGGGCTACGGCTTCGGCGCGCGCGTGGCGGCGCTGCTCGGCCCCGGGGCGAGCCCGGAACTCGTCGCCGAGGTGCAGGAGGTGCTGCGCGCGACCAACCCGCGCGGCTTCCTGGGCGGCGTGCACTCGGGAATCGCGGGTTACTACAGCCCTGAATTCGCCGCGCGCCTGACCATGCCCGTGCTGCTGATCCAGGGCAGCGAGGACCGCGTCACGCCGCACGCGCGGAACGCCGCGGTGCTGCTGCCCCTGCTGCCGAATGCGCGGCTGGAGATGCTGGAGGGAATCGGGCACCTGCCGGAGGTGGAGGTGCCGGAGCGCGTGAACGCGCTGCTGCGGGCGTTCCTGGGGGCGGAATAGGCGCGCCGCCCCGCCTCACCCCGCCGGCAGGCGCACCACGAACCGTGCGCCGATCACCTTCCCCTCGGCGTCGCGGCGGTTCTCCGCGGTGATCCGCCCGCGCAGCCCCTCCACGATCTGCCGGCTGATCGAGAGCCCGAGCCCCGAATGCTGGCCGAAGCGCTCGCCGCGCGGGCGCTCGGAGTAGAAGCGCTCGAAGATGCTCTCCAGCTTCTGCTCGGGAATCCCCGGCCCCTCGTCCTCCACCGTCACCTCGACCATCGCCCCCGTGGGGCGCGCGCGCATCCAGACCGTGCCGCCCTTGGGTGAGAAGCTCAACGCGTTGCCGAGCAGGTTGCGGAACACCTGCACCAGCCGCCCCTCGACACCGCGCACCACCAGGCTCCCGGCAGGCACCTCCAGCACCACCCTGGGGTCGTCCTCGGACTTGCGGGTCGCGTTGTGCAGCTCGGCCAGCGCCGCCAGGATCGGCGCCACGTCCACCGGCTGCGACACGGTGCGCGAGAGCTCGGCGTCCACCCGCGAGGAATCGCTGATGTCGGCGATCAGCCGGTCCATCCGCACCGCGTCCTCGGCGATGATGGCGAGCAGCCGCTTCTGCTGCTCCGGATTCTCGATCCGCCGCAGGGTCTCGATCGCGCTGCGCACGGAGGTGAGCGGGTTGCGCAGCTCGTGCGCCACGTCCGCGGCGAAGCGCTCGTTGGCATCAATACGCGCCCAGAGCGCGCGGGCGGAGTTCTGCAGGTCGCGCGCGAGGATGCCGATCTCGTCCTCGCGCCGCTGCAGCTCCTCCGGCACGCTGCCCTCGCGCCCCTCGCCCTCGCGCATCCGTGCCGCGGCGCGGGCAAGCTGCAGCATCGGCGTCGCGATGGTGCGCGCGAGGTAGAAGGAGAGCGCGACCGTCAGCACCAGCGCCGTGCCGAACAGCAGCAGGACGGAGGCGCGGATCTCGAACAGCCGCCGGTCCACCTCGCGCGCCTCGCGGGTCAGCAGCACGATGCCGACGGACTGGTTGCCGCGCCGCGCCGGTTCGGCGACGCTGACCAGCAGCCGCCCCTCCGCTGTGCGGCGGATGTAGGGCGTCACGCCGCCCTCCAGCGCCATGCGCAGCTCCTCGCGCCGGTCGGGGCCGAGATCGGGCTGCCAGTCGAAGGAGGGCGCGTCCGGATTGAGGTCCACCACCACGTCGGAACGCCGCGCCCCGCCGAGCAGGGTGCGCGGCAGCACCGCGACCAGCCAGTCGTAGATCCGCGCGACGGTGGCGGAGAGCGCGCCGCGCGGCTCCGGCGGCGGCAGGGGCTCGGTCACGATCGCCCCGCCGCCCGTGCCCTCCCGCACGCGGCTGTCGGCGACGAGCAGGCCGGTGGTGTCGAACAGCTTGGCCTGGGTGTTGGGCGAGGGCTCGGTCAGGCGGCGCAGCAGCGGGCGGGCCAGGTCCGGGACCAGGACGGGGCGCTCGTCCTGCACCCGTGTCGCCGCCTCGGCGATGCCGCCGGCATAGATCCGCGCCTGGGTCCGGAGCGCCTCCACCTCCGCGGCGAGCAGCCCGTTCTGGTACTGGTCGAGGTAGAGCAGCGACGCGGCGAGCAGCGCGGGCGGCAGCGCGTTCAGCAGCAGAATGCGGCGCAGCAGCGGCGAGGAGCGCCGGCGCGGCCCCGCCGACGAGGGGCGCGCCGCGGCCCGCTGCTCGGCCGCCGCAGTCTTCCGCGCGGCCGGCCGCGGCGATGCGGCGGCGGCCGGCTCTGCCGCCGCCTCGCGCCGCTCCTGCGCGGGCGGAGGCGGCGCCGTCGTCGGGGCGGCGCCTTCGGGCATGGCGGAGGTGCGGTCCGTCCCCTCAGCTCTCCTTGTAGCGGTAGCCGATGCCGTAGAGCGTCTCGATCTGCGAGAAGTCCGGATCAACCTGGCGGAACTTCTTGCGCACGCGCTTCACGTGCGAATCGATCGTGCGGTCGTCCACGTAGATGTTCTCGCCATAGGCGGCGTCAATGAGCTGATCGCGGTTCTTCACCATGCCGGGCCGAACCGCCAGCGCCTTGACCAGCAGGAACTCCGTCACCGTGAGCTGGATCGGCTGCCCCTTCCAGGTGCAGGTGTGCTTGCTCTCGTCGAGCACCAGGTCGCCGCGGGTGATCACGCCGCCCGGCGGCGCGCCGCTGCCCTCCGCCCGGCTCACCTCGTTGCGCCGCAGCAGGGCGCGGATGCGCTCGAGCAGCAGGCGCTGGCTGAACGGCTTAGTGATGTAGTCGTCCGCGCCGAGGCGGAGGCCCATCAGCTCGTCCACCTCCTCGTCCTTGGAGGTGAGGAAGATCACCGGCATGGCGGAGCGCTGGCGCAGCCGCTGCAGCAGCTCCATCCCGTCCATCCGCGGCATCTTGATGTCCAGCACGGCGAGGTCCACGGGCCGCGACAGCAGCCCCTGCAACGCGCTCTCGCCGTCGGTGTAGGTGCGCACCTGGAACCCCTCCTGCTCCAGGGTCATGGAGACGGAGGTGAGGATGTTGCGGTCGTCATCCACCAGGGCGATGGTGTGCGGCATCGTCGATCATCCGGTGCGTCGGGAGAGGATCCGTCCCTGACTGGGCGGCCTCGGCCCGGGGCTTGGCTTTGGTCGCTATACTGGCGCCCGATTGTGGCGCAACCGGGGACAGAGGGGATATGGCGATCTCCGAAGCCGGCTTCGAGGCGCGGCGGCTGATCCGCGGGGCGGCGAGCGCGGTCGTGGCCACCCAGACCCATGGCCAGCCCTTCGCCAGCCTGGTCACGCCCGCCGCCGCGCCGGACCTGACGATCCTGCTCTGGCTGTCGAGCCTCTCCGAGCACACGCGCCAGCTCCGCGCCGAGCCGCGCTGCGCCCTGCTGTTCCAGGGAACGCCGGAGGGCCCGAACCCGCAGACCGCGCCGCGGGTCACGGTGACCGGCCTCGCCGAGCCGGTGCCCGCGGCGGAGGCGCCGCCGCTCAAGGCGCGCTGGCTGGCGCGCCACCCCTACGCCTTGGCCTACGCCGACTTCACCGACTTCGCGCTGTGGCGGGTGCGCCCGGCGGCGGCGCTGCTGGTGGGCGGATTCGCCCGCGCCACGCGGCTCCGCGCAAACCAGTTGATGCCCGACCCGGGCGCGGTCGCCGCGGTCGCGGCGGCCGAACCGGCGATCCTCGACCACGTGAACCGTGACCACGCCGACGCCCTTGCGGCGATCGCCCAGGGGCTGCTGGGCCAGACGCCGGCCGCCGCCTGGCGTCTCGCGGCAGTGGACGTGGACGGCTGCGACCTCGTCGCGGAGGGAGGCGCGGAGGACCGCCAGCCGCAACCGCCGCCGGTCGTGCGCCTCCACTTCCCCGCCCCGGTCGCCGATGCGGACGGCGTCCGCGCCGCACTGGTCGCCGCCACCCAGGCGGCCCGGGCGCGACTCGGGGCGTGGCCGATTTCGGGCGGCAATACCGACAAGGGCGGTTTGGCGCCATCGTGACTATCCGACCAGGGGGCTTGGTTGACCCGATTCCGGCCTACGCCCTAATTTTGCCGTCACTCCTGCCCAAAGGCGCAGAATGCTTCTGGCCGACCGGAGTCCCCCTCGGGCGGGCTCCAGGGCGCTTGACCGTTTTTCCGGAGACCGCGGATGACCGTTCCTGAGACCCCCAGCCTCGCCGGCACCGGCATCGCCGCCGGCCCCGAGGTGCACGCCAATCTGACGGCGCCGGGGCTGGTCGGCCACGCGCTGCGCCGGGGCGAAGGGCGCCTCTCCGCCGAAGGCGCCTTCATCGCCGTCACCGGCGTTCACACCGGGCGGTCGGCGCAGGACAAGTTCATCGCGGACGATCCGGAGGTGCACGACGCGGTCTGGTGGGGCAAGGTCAACCAGCCGCTCGCGCCGGAGAAATTCGCCGGTCTCGCCGCACGCATCCGGCGCTGGCTCGGCGGGCAGCCGGAGCTGTTCGTGCAGGACCTCTACGCCGGCGCCGACCCCGCCCACCGCATCCGCGTGCGGCTCGTGACCACCCACGCCTGGCACGCCCTGTTCGCGCGCAACATGTTCATCCGCCCGCGGCGGGAGGAGCTGGCGGGCTTCACGCCGGACTACGTCATCCTGCACGCGCCCGAGTTCCATGCCGACCCGGCCGTGGACGGCTGCCGCAGCGAGACGGTGATCGCCCTCTCCTTCGCCGCCCGCACCATCTGCATCGCCGGCACGAGCTACGCGGGCGAGATCAAGAAGTCGATCTTCACCGTGATGAACTGGCTGCTGCCGGATCGCGGCGTGCTGCCGATGCACTGCAGCGCCAATGTCGGCGCCGCGGGTGACGCCGCACTGTTCTTCGGCCTCTCCGGCACCGGCAAGACCACCCTCTCCTCCGACCCCGAGCGGCGCCTGATCGGCGACGACGAGCACGGCTGGTCGGACACCGGCGTCTTCAACTTCGAGGGCGGCTGCTACGCCAAGGTGATCCGCCTCTCGCGCGAGGCCGAGCCGCAGATCTGGGCCGCCACGCACCGCTTCGGCACGGTGCTCGAGAACGTCGTGGCCGACGAGGACGGGAACCTCGACCTCGACGACGCCACGCTGACCGAGAACACGCGCTCCTGCTACCCGCTGGAGTTCATCGACAACGCCATGCCCGGCGGCATGGGCGGCAAGCCGCGCAACGTGGTGATGCTGACCGCGGACGCCTTCGGCGTGCTGCCGCCGATCGCCAAGCTCTCGCCGGCGCAGGCGATGTACCATTTCCTCTCCGGCTACACGGCGCGGGTCGCCGGCACGGAGAAGGGGCTCGGCTCGGAGCCGCAGGCCACCTTCTCGGCCTGCTTCGGCGCGCCCTTCCTGCCGCGCCACCCGGAAGTCTATGGCCGCATGCTCGCCGAGCGCATCAAGCGCGACGGCGCCGATTGCTGGCTCGTCAACACCGGCTGGACCGGCGGGAGCTACGGCACCGGGCAGCGGATGAGCATCCGCCACACCCGCGCCCTGCTGCGCGCCGCGCTCGACGGCTCGCTGGCGCGGGCCGAGTACGAGCGCGACCCGTTCTTCGGCCTGATGGTCCCCCGCGCCGTCCCCGGCGTGCCGCCGGAGGTGCTGAACCCGCGCGAGGCCTGGGCCGACAAGGCCGCCTACGACCGCACCGCGCGCGAGCTCGTCGCGCGGTTCGAGAAGAATTTCGAGAGCTTCGACGGCGCGGTCGGGGAGGAGGTCAAGGCCGTCGCGATCCGCGTCGCGGCCTGACCACGCGGCCCGGAGGGGGCGCCGAAGGAGGGACGTGCCATGCCGCCGCTGTCGCCGCCGAAGCAGCCCCGCCGCATCGGCGGCCGCAGCGTCCTCGGCGGGCCGCTGCTGCCCTGCTCGGTCGCCCCGCTGACCGGATTCTTCCGCGACGGCTGCTGCAACACCGGGCCGGAGGACCACGGCCTGCACACGGTCTGCGCCGAGATGACGGCGGAGTTCCTCGCCTTCAGCAAGGCGGCGGGGAACGACCTCTCCACCCCTCGACCGGAGCTCGGCTTCCCCGGGCTGAAGCCGGGCGACCGCTGGTGTCTGTGCGCGGCGCGCTGGGAGGAGGCGCGCCGCGCCGGCGTCGCGCCGCCGGTGCTGCTGGAGGCGACCCACCTCGCCGCGCTGGAGGTGGTGCGCCTGGAGGATCTGCGCGCCTA
>ERZ777003.4331-NODE-4331-length-12138-cov-5.743358_pt1 | contig 12138 bp, 10 predicted proteins | sample MGYA00374956_ERZ777003 | MGnify/ENA primary metagenome ERZ777003 (study PRJEB29302, sample SAMN06268252) | bioreactor metagenome | isolation source: Joint BioEnergy Institute, California, USA | place: USA:Joint BioEnergy Institute, California, USA | collected... | reverse complement strand
GTTCTGGCAGGCGCGGCCCGGTCCCTGCTTGCCGCTTGAGGGCGCTGGCACGGCGGGGGAGAGTGGTCCGGTGCGGTGGCGGCCCGGCCACTGCCGCGTTCGTCCGCCTCTCGCGAGGAGCCCGCCGCGCAGCCGTCATGATCGAGCACGACCGGACCTTTCCGCCCGAAGCCCCTCCGTGCTCCGCCGCCGCGGCAGTGCTCGACGCGCTGCCGATTCCGGTGGCGCTGCTGGACCGGAATGGGGTGGTGCTGGAGGTGAACGCGGCGTGGCGGCGCCTGGCAGCGGCGGGTCTCGGCCTCGCCGGTACGGAGACCGCTGGACCGGGCACTGACTACGTTGCCGCCTGCGCGGCGGCGGTCGCCGGCGGCGCGGCGCCGGCGGCCGCGGTGTCGGCGGCGCAGGCGGGCGCGGCGGAGCCAGAGGAGCCGGTCACCATGGTGACGGTGGCCGCCGCCCCCGCGGCGCCGCGCACGGCGGCACCGCCGGGGAGGCCCCTGCCCCGTGACCGGCGCAAGGCGCTGGCTGCCGCGGTGTCGGCGGCGCAGGCGGTCGCGGCGGAGCTGCGCCGGGTGCTCCAGGCCGGTGGCGCCGCCACCGAGGGCGCTACCTTCGAGTACGAGTACCCGATCGCCGCTGCACCGGGCGGGGAGCGGCGCTGGTTCCGCCTGCGCGCCGTCCCATGCGGCGGCGGCCCCGGCGCTGCACCAGGCGGTGCGGCGGCGCTTGTGCTGCACGAGGAGATCACCGCGGCCCGGCGCGCCCAGGCCGCCTTCGCGCAGCCCGAGGCGCAGCTCCGCTCGATCCTCGAGACCGTGCCCGACGCGATGGTGGTGATCGACGAGCGCGGCCTCATCCAGTCCTTCAGCAGAGCGGCCGAGCGCCTCTTCGGCTACACGGAGGCGGAGGTGCTCGGGCGCAACGTCAGCCTGCTGATGCCCTCGCCCTACCGCGAGGCGCATGACAGCTACATCGAGCGGTACCTGCGCACGGGCGAGCGGCGGATCATCGGCATCGGGCGGCTGGTCGTCGGCCAGCGGCGCGACGGCTCGACCTTCCCGATGGAGCTCGCCGTCGGCGAGGTCGTCTGCAACGGCGACCACCCGGCCGGGACGGCCGCCGGCCCGCGGCGGCTGTTCACCGGCTTCATGCGCGACGTGACCGAGCGGCAGGAGACCAAGGAGCGCCTGCAGGAGCTGCAGTCCGAATTGCTGCACGTCTCGCGGCTGAGCACGATGGGCCAGATGGCGGCCACGCTGGCGCACGAGCTGAACCAGCCGCTGACCGCGACGACCAACTACCTGCGCGCCTGCCAGCGTCTGCTCGACGCCCCCGGCGGCCCGGACCTCGAACGGGTGCGCCAGGCCTTGTCGCTGGCCGCGGAGCAGACCCTGCGCAGCGGCCAGATCATCCGTCGCCTGCGCGACTTCGTCGCCCGCGGCGAGACCGAGCGGCGCCCGGAGTCCGCGGCCAAGCTGGTCGAGGAGGCGAGCGCGCTCGCCCTGGTCGGGGTCAAGGAGCACGGCGTGCGGGTGCGTCTCGGCCTCGCCCCCGAGGCGCCGCACGTGCTTGCCGACCGCGTGCAGGTGCAGCAGGTGCTGCTGAACCTGATCCGCAATGCCATCGAGGCGATGCGGGCGGCCGAACGGCGCGAGCTTGCCCTCGATGTCGCGCCGGCACCGGCCGATGAGGCGGCGGTGCTGTTCAGCGTTGCCGACACCGGCCCCGGCCTCGCCCCGGAGGTCGCCGCCCAGCTCTTCCAGCCCTTTGTCACCACCAAGGCGCAGGGCCTCGGCATGGGCCTCTCGATCTGCCGCACGATCATCGAGGCGCATGGCGGCCGGATCTGGGCCGAGCCCAACCCCGGCGGCGGCACCGTCTTCCGCTTCACTCTCCCCGCCGCCCCGCCGGAAGCGGAGGAGGAGGCCGGCTGAGCGGTGAGCGGGCGGGCGCAGTGGCGGATGCCTCCGCTCAGGACATCGCCGCCTCGACCTGGGCGAGCAGGTCGTCCTGCGCCAGCGGCTTCTCCAGCACCCGCACGGCGCCGAGTTCGGCCGCGCGCCGGGAGACGGCGGGGCTTGGCGTGCTGACGATGAGCAGGACCGGTGTGGCCACACCCTCGGCGCGCAGGCGGGCGAGCAGGTCGAGCCCGGTGAGCTGTGGCATCTGCTGGTCGAGCACCAGGCACCCGAAGCGCCCCGGATCGGCCTCGGCCAGGAACCGCACGCCGGACTCGTAGGTCTCCACTTCGTGGCCGGCGGTTTCGAGCAGGAAACGGAGCGCGGCGCAGACACCAGCATCGTCATCCACGATGGCGACGATGGGGCGGGCTCGGCTGGACATGGCGGGGCGGCACTCCGACCGGACCGTTGCGTACGGGCGCAACCCGGGACAGTCCGGACGAACCCAATTACGGCGTGGCGGATCGCGCCGCCATGATCTGGATCAGTGCTGCGGCGCTTCCTGCCCCTTGAAGTCCGGCTCGTCGGCGGTGACGCCGACCCGCAGCGCCATCCGCACCAGCTCCGACAGGCTGCGCGCGCCCATCTTCTCCATCACCCGGGCGCGGTGCACCTCCACCGTCCGCGGGCTGGTGCCGAGGTCGAAGGCGATGGTCTTGTTCGGCTGGCCGGCGACCAGCCGCTCCAGCACCTGACGCTCGCGCGGGGTGAGGCTGGCCAGGCGTGTGGCGATCTCCTCGACCTCGGCCTCGCGCTCGCGGGCCCGCCGGTTGGCTTCGAGCGCGGCACGGACCGCGGCGAGCAGCACCTCGTCGTCGAACGGCTTCTCGATGAAGTCCGCCGCGCCCGCCTTCAGCGCCTGGACGGCGATCGGCACGTCGCCATGCCCGGTCATCACGATCACCGGAAGCCGCACGCCGAGTTCCCGCAGCCGCCGCTGGAGCGCAAGGCCGTCCATGCCCGGCATCCGCACATCGGTCAGCACGCAGCCGGACCGGAGCTCCGCCGCGACCGCGAGGAAGGATTCCGCCGAGTCGTAGGTGCGCACGGCGAGCCCCGCCGATCCGAACAGGAAATCGAGCGAGTGGCGGACGGCCTCGTCGTCGTCGATCACATGGACGGCCGCGTCATCATGCATCGGAATCGTTCCCGGTCCTTCTCCTCTCCGGCGCCGTTGCCGCGCGTCGTCCCGCCCGGCGGCCCAGCGTTGCCCGAAACGGCTGGATACCGAACATCCAACCGCTTGGCTCGGGATACAAGGCGGGGCGTGCAGGCCGGACCGGGCAGGCTGCGCGCCGGCGGCGCCACTGCGGCCGGCGCCGCGCCTACGGGAAATCCCTTACGGACAACTCCGAATTTCTGGCCCCCCTCCGCCCCGGTACACGGGCGCAGGCAAAAAGACCGGGACCGGAGGACGGGTGATGCAGGTTCAGCAACCCTCGATGGCGGATCGGACTCCCATCGGCGGTGCCGCGCCCGGCTGGAGGGCTCCGACAGCCACCGCGCAGGTGCCGCCGCGGCGCGCGCCGGCGCAGGAAGGCAGCCTCGACCTGCTCGAGCAGTTCGGCACGCGCAAGGTCGTCCGCCGCGGCCATGAATTCTACGCGGCCGGCGATCCGGCGCGGTTCTGCTACCGGATCGTCAGCGGTTGCGTGCGGACCGTCGGCCTCGACGAGGACGGGCGGCGCCAGATCGCCGAGTTCCTCCTGCCGGGCGACCTGTTCGGCTTCGACTCCCTCGACGTGCACCACCTCTCGGCCGAGGCGCTGACCGACACGGTCGTCGTCTGCTACCCGCGCTGTGCCGTGGACGCGCTTGCCGAGCAGCACGGCGGGCTGGCGCGCCGGCTGCGCGACCTCATCAGGCGGAACCTGCGGCGGGCGCACGAGAAGATGTTCCTCCTCGGCCGCAAGTCGGCGGGCGAGCGCGTCGCCGCCTTCCTGCTGGAGATGGCCGAGCGCACCGCGCCCGGCGGTGCCGGCGCCACCTGCGTCGCGCTGCCGATGACCCGCGCCGACATGGCCGACCACCTCGGCCTCACCATCGAGACCGTCTCGCGCACCATGGCGCAGCTCTGCCGCGATGGCGCGATCGCGTCGGGCAAGGCGGGCACGATCGTGATCCGCGACCGCGAGGCGCTGGAGAGCTTCGGCGCCAACACCCGGCACTGACCCCGGTCCGCCATGCGCGGTCGCTCCGCGTCGCTGCCTGCCTGCCGCACACGCGTTGAAGCGATGGGCGAGGAGAGCATGGCGCGCACGGCCCGGTATCCCGCCTCACCCGTGACGATGCCCGCGGCGCCGCTGGCGCCGCGAGCCGGGCCGGGCCCATGATGCCCGCACCGAACGCATCAGCCGGTTCGAAGGCAGCGGCGTCGGAAGTGCCGGCCCGCCACCGGCCACGCGGGCTGCGCGTCCATCTCCTCCTGCTTGTCGTCGCTGCGCTCATCCCCGCGTTCGTGGTCGGCGCCACTTCGGCCTGGTACGCCGCCGACGACTACCGGGCGGCGAGCGAGGGGCGGCTGATCGGCGCGGCGCGGGCCCTCGCCCTCGCGATGGATGAAGAGATCGAGCGCGCTGAGGCCGCCGCGACGGCGCTCGCCGCCTCCCCGGACCTCGACCCGGGGGGCGACCTGGCGCGCTTCGGCCAGCGGGCGCGAATGGTCGCCGAGGCGCTCGGGGCGCCGATCTTCGTGGCCGGGCCCGGTCCGGACCACCGCCGGGTCGTGGACACCAGCATCAGCAGCGGCGACGCGTTGCGGCCGGACGTGCCGCCGCCCAGGCCCGATCCGCCAGGTGGCGAGCCGCGAGGCGCGGCGGCGGCGGTTGCACGTGCCTTCGTCACCGGCCGCACCGCGGTGAGCGACCTTGCTCCCGATCCCTCAACCGGTGAGCCGCGGGCGACCGTCGTCGTCCCGGCCGTGCGCGATGAGGGGGGACGGCGCGTGATCTGGGCGGTCGGCGTCACGCTGCCGCCGCCGCGCCTCTCGGCCCTGCTCGCGGCGCACGGCCTTCCCGAAGGCGCCGTCGCCACCGTGGTGGACGCGGGCGGCGTCCTGGTCGCGCGCAGCCGGGACGCGGCGCGGTTCGTCGGCCGACCGGCGGGGACCTGGTACGGCACCGCGATCGCGGAGGGCGGCGGGCCGGGCACCGTGACGAAGGGGCGCTCGATGGAGGGCGAGACGGTCCTGCTGGCCTCCCACTGGCTGCGGGCGGCCCCGGGCTGGGCCGTCCTCGTCGCAATTCCCTATGCCGAGCACGTCGCGAGCTGGATGGCGCCGCTCCGCGGCTTCGCGGTCGGCGCCGCCGTGACGCTGGTGCTTGCCGCCTCCCTCGCGGCGTGGCTCGCGCGGCGCCTGCTGCGGCCGGTGGAGGCGCTGGCGCGCGGCGCGCGTTCCGTCGCGGCGGCAGGAGGAACCGGGCCGGATCTGGCGATCGCCGCGCCACGCTCCACGGTCGCCGAGTTCGAGGCGCTGCGCCTCGGCCTTGCCGATGCGGAGGCGGCGCTGCGGCAGCGCGCGGAGGCGGAGCGCCGCGCCGCGGCGGCGCTGCGCGAGAGCGACCGGCGGGTGCAGGAGCTTCGCGCCGAATTCCTGCGCGTCGCGCGGCTGAGCGAGATGGGCCAGATGGCGGTCACCCTCGCGCATGAGCTGAACCAGCCGCTGGCGGCCTCGGTGAACTACATCAACGGCGCGCGGCGGCTGATCGAGCGCGCCGCCGCGGAGGGCGCCACCGGCCCCGGCGCGGGATCGCCGCCCTATGGTGCGGCACTTGAGGCGCTGGGCCGCGCGGCTGGCGAGGCGATCCGCGTCGGGCAGGTCATCCGGCGGATGCGCGGCTTCGCCTTCCGCGCTGAGGCGGAGAAGCAAATCGTGGATCCGCCGAGCCTGGTCGAGGAGGTGAACGAGCTCGCGCTGATCCTGGCCAGGCACGCGCATGTCGAGGTCGGCCTCTCGCTCGACCCGCAGGTGCCGCCCGTGCTCGCGGACCGTGTCCAGATCCAGCAGGTGCTGCTCAACCTGATGCACAACGCCATCGAGGCGATGGAGGGGCAGCAGCGGGAACGCAGGCTGACGGTCACGGTCCATGCCGCTGCCGGCGCCGATCTCGTCGAGTTCAGCGTGGCCGATACCGGGCCCGGCCTGCCCGATGAGGTCAAGGCGGAGCTGTTTGCGCCCTTCGTCACCACCAAGCCGAGCGGGGTGGGCATCGGGCTGTCGGTCTGCCGTACCATCGTCGAGGCGCATGGCGGCCGGATCTGGGCCGAGCCCAATCCGGGCGGCGGCACCGTCTTCCGCTTTACCCTCCCCGTTGCGACGGCCCGGGCCACGGACGGCGAAGGCGCCGCGCCGGGCGGCGGCATCCGCGCGGCGCGGGACGGGGCCGATGCGGGGGAGGGGAAGCGGAGCCCAACGCCGGAGCCCGGCATCGGCGATCGCGCGGAGGCAGGAACGGCAGCGACGCGGGATGGGCGCTGAACCGGAAGCCGAGGATCGCCGACGAAGCTGAAATCGGCGGGCCGGAACGGGTCGGCGGGACTGCTGCAGAGGGGATTAGCCGGGTCCGGCGGCAGGGCGGAATCCGTGACGGCGACGCGGCGTTCCAGCGCTTCCTCGGTGCCGATGCGGCGGCCAAGCAGGAGCGTGGCTGCCGTCGCCGTGGCGAGGCCGAGCAGAGGGCGCCGCCTCAGGCGGCGAGTGCCGCCTCCGCCTCGCGCACCACCTCCGCGAGCGCGCCGGGGGCGAAGGGCGAGACGAGCCCCGCCGAGCGCACCAGCTCCTGGAAGGGTGCCGAGCCGCCGCGCCGGCACAGCGCCGCATAGGCGTCGAGCGTGGCGCGTGCGTCCCGCTTCGCGCGGACCCAGAACTGCATCGCGCAGCACAGCGCCAGCGTGTAGTCGATGTAGTAGAAGGGCGAGTTGTAGATGTGGTGCTTCGCCTGCCACCGCCCGCCCTTCGCCGGGTAGGCCAGGTCGCCGTAGTCGGTCCACGGCATGTAGCGTTGCTCCAGCCGGCGCCAGATCGCGTGCCGCTCCTCGGGCGTCGCCTCGGGCCGCGCGTACACCTCGTGCTGGAAGTGGTCCACGCAGACGCCGTAGGGCAGGAAGGCGAGGGAGGTGATGAGGTGCATGCGGCGGAACCGGTCTGCCGCCTCCTCGCCGACCAGCAGGCCGACATGCGGATGGGTCAGGAATTCCAGCCCCATCGAGTGGATCTCGGCGGCCTCCATCGTCGGCCAGAGCAGGTCCACCAGGGGCAGATGGCGGCTCTCCCAGCACTGGAAGGCGTGGCCCATCTCGTGGGTGAAGACGCCGATATCGTGGTGAGTGCCGTTGAAGTTCGCGAAGATGAAGGGCACGCCCTGCGTCGGGAAGGAGGTGCAGAAGCCGCCGCCGGCCTTGCCGGGCCGGTTCTTGAGGTCGAGGAACCCGCCTTCCTCCATCAGCCGGAAGAAGGCGCCGAGCCGCGGGTCCATCCGGTCGAACATCTCGCGCGCCTGGGCGACGAGCGTGTCATGGTCGCCGATCGGCTTCGGGTTGCCCTCCGGGTCCACCAGCGCCTCGTCCCAGAAGCGTAGCCGGTCCCAGCCGTTCTCGCGCCGGCGCGCTTCGAGCAGGCGCGCGACCAGCGGCACGACGCGCTCCGCCACCTCGTCGCGGTAGCGTGCGACCTCCTCCGGGCCGTAGTCGGTCCGGCGCATGCGGCGGTAGCCGAGCGGCGTGTAGGTCTCGTAGCCGAGCTTGCGCGCCATGCCGTGACGGAGCCGCACCAGCGCGTCGTAGATCGAGTCGAGCTCGGCGCCGTTCGCTGCGAAGAATTCCCAGCGCAGGCGCTCGGCCTCGTGCCGGGTCGCGCGGTCGGGGTCCTCCGCGAAGGGGGCGAGGCCCGAGATGTTGACCGTCGCTCCGCCGATCTCGAACCGCGCCGAGGCCAGAAGCTCGGTGTAGCGCGCGGAGAGCCGCGCCTCCTCCTCCAGGTCGGCGGCGATCACCGGTTCGAAGGTGGTGACGTCCATCTCCCACAGGCGCGGCGCGTGGCGCCCCGTTGCCGCTTCCAGCCCGGCGCGGTCGGGGTCGGCGAGCAGGCGGCGCTTGAACGCAATCTCGTGCTCGGTCGCCACCGGGGCCAGGGCGTCGGCGTATTCGCGCGCCGCCTTGGCCTCGGGGTCGTCCGTGGCCTGGGCGAAGCGCAGATGCACCAGCGCGCTCCAGGTCTCGTGGTCCCGGCGCAGACGGTCCCATTGCGCCAACGCCTCGGCACGCGCCGCAGCCCCACCGCGGTCGAGCAGGGCGTTGAGCTCCGCGTAGTGCGCGGCGAGGCTGTCGCGCGTCGGCGTCTCGGCGGCGATGTCGGCGAAACGGATCGTCGGTGGCATGTGATCTCCAGGATGCGCGGGCGGGGCCACGGTGCGCGGACCCGGCGGAAATGGCCAGGGCGGGCGGATGTGACTGTCACCGCCCCGATACCTCTCGGGACGCGGGGATGCCGTGCCGCGTTCCCTAGGCGGCAACCCCGGGTGCGCGCCGCAGCCGAAACGCCGCCGGCACCGCCGCGGCGCAGAGCAGCGCCATCGCCCAGAAGCCGCCCGCGCCGAAGCGCGCGTAGAGCGGCCCCGAGGCGAGCGTCAGCGCCGCCGCGACGAGCCCGGTGCCGAGCGAGGCATAGACCGACTGCGCCGTCGCGGCGAGATGGCCGGGCACCACCTGGACCAGGATCGCCATCGCCGCCAGGTGCTGGGCCGCGAAGGTCAGCCCGTGCAGCGGCTGCACCAGGAACATTGCCGCCGGCGCGGCGGTCACCGCCATGACGGACCAGCGCAGCGCCCCCGCGAGGGCGGCCAGGGCGCAGGCCCCGCCCGGGCCGAGACGCGCGAGCAGCCGGCGGCCGAGCAGGACGAACACCACCACCTCGGCGGCCACGGCGACCGCCCAGAGCAGGCCAATGGTCTCCGGCGCGAGGCCCGCCGCCTGCCAGCGCAGCGTGGCGAAGCCGGCGTAGAACGCGTGGCTGCCCGAGATGAGCCCGGCCACGATCAGCAGGCGGCGATAGGCCGGGATGGCGAGCAATCTGCGCAGGCGGCTCCGGCCTTCCGGTGCCGTTCCCGCCGCGTCGGCTGCATGCGTCACCGCTGGCGCCGTCTGGGCCAGCGCCGTTCCTTCGGTCGCGTCCCGGGACAGTGGCGGCAGCAGCAGAGCGGTGCCGGCGGCGAGCGCGAACAGGGCCGCGTTCGGCCACAGCACGCCGACCGGGGAGGCGGCCGCCGCCACGACGGGTCCGGCGAGGGCGCTGCCAAGGATGAAGGCCGCCGCCCCGGCGCCACGCACCGTCCCGTAGTCGAGCCGGCCGCCGCGTGCTGTCGCACCGCGCGCCGGCATGCCGCGCCCGAGGGCGCGGGTCGCCATCGCGTCCGGCAGCGGGCCGAGCGGCCCCGTCGCGGCGGCATGCGCGACGCCGATCAGCAGCAGTGCGGCGAAGCCGCCCGCAAGGCCGTAGCCGAGGCCGAGTGCCGCCCCCGCGAGGAGCAGGACGGCCAGGACCTGCCGCGGTGCCCCCAGCCGGTCGGCGAGGATGCCCGCCGCAGGCATCGCGACCAGCCGCACCACGATGCCGGCGGCGAGCAGCAGCCCGATCTGCTCCGCCGTGGCGCCGCGGGCGGCGAGCACCGCCGGCAGGAAGGGGCTGAGGACGCCCCAGCCCGCGTAGAGCGCGACGTAGAGGAGCAGGTATGCGGTCGCGACGCGCACGGGGCCGGCCCGGCCGTGCGCGCGCCGCTCAGCGGCCCCGGAAGGCGACCGCGTTCCGCAGGGCGTGCGCGATCATCTCGACGCGCCGCTCGAACCCCGCCGCCGCGGCCGGCCGCCCCGCCGCCTCCGCGCCGAGGACGCCGCGCAGGAGCGCGCCCTCGAGCTGCGCCGCCATGTCCTCCATTGCGCGCTGCGCGGCCTCCACCCCACTGCCCTCGATCGCGGCCCGCAGCGCCGCGATCTCGCCGAAGGCGGCGGCGAGGGCGGTCTCGAGGGCGACGATCTCGCCGCGCAGCTCGTCCAGTTCGTCGTCCGGACCCGGCATGGATCGCTCCGACGCTTCCGGGCCGCCGGGGGTTTGGCCGGCGACCTCGCACGTTCAACGTTCCTCGCGGCCGACCGACGGCGGCGATGCGGCGGCGGATCGGGAGCCTGCCGCCATCGCCTCCTGCCACGCCCCGCCGGCGATGACGACCTCCCGGCCCCGGCCGCCCAGCGACATCTGCTCCGCGAGATCGGGCCAGATCGCGAGCTGCCGGCGGTAGATCCCGGCCGCCGCTGCGATCAGCTCCCCGCCCCGGCCGAGCATGGCGTCGCCGAGCTCGATGATCCGCAGATTGGGCCAGGCCCGCGGCCGGATCCGCAGCACCTCCCCCAGGATCTGCCCGGCCGGGAGGTCGGGCAGCGCCTGGGCGAGGATGAGAGCTGTGGCCGCGGTGGAGCGGGACACTCCCGCGTGGCAGTGGACCAGAAGGTGACCGCCGGCCGGGTGTAGTTCGCCGAGGAGATCACGGCCGAAGGCGAGGAGCTCGGCCACATGCTCCGGGCGCGGGGGAGCCAGGCCGGGCATGTCCTCGATCACGTCGTGGAAGCGCAGCTCCAGCCTTCGGTGCTCGCCGAGCCCCCCGAACGCCTCCGGCACCGGCCAGGCCGGATCGAGGATGGAGAGCACGTGGCTCACGTCCGCCACGCAATGCTCGGTCAATTCCTCGATACCGCAGATGGTGATCCCGAAGGGGGCGATCCTGCCCGTCATGCCGCTTGCTCCGCCGGGCCGCGCCCGAGGCACTGGCCCGGCCCATTGCCTTGCGATCCTGCTGCGCGGCGTCCGCGGGACCGGCCAGGTCCGCGGGCGCCGAGCGATGTGCCCCGCATGCGCCCGTGGCGGACGGGTTGATGGTGCGTCCCTCCTCGCCACTGGACGCATGCGCCCGCTGCCGCCTCAAGATGGTCAGCGCGCGGGGCTCGGCCAAGCCTGCGGCGCGGCGCGGTTCCGCAGCAACGAACCGGGATGGCAATGCCAGCGGAGGATGTTCGGATCGCCTCGCCCCGCCTGCCACGCCGCGGTCCGGCTTGGCCCGTGCCCCGCCCTCGTCGTGCCGTGCCGGAGCGTGCAATAGTCGCGGTCCGGATAGGGAGGAACCTCACCATGACGCAGTCGCCGGGCACAGAACACAGCCATCGCCGCCGCGACCTGCTTGCTGCCCTCGGGATCGCTGCCGGCCTGGCCGCGCCGCGGCTCGCGCGCCCCCAGGCGAGCTTCCCCGACCGCGCGGTGCGCATCGTCGTGCCCTACGCGGCGGGCGGGCCGACCGACATCATCGCCCGCGCCGTCGCCGAGCGGCTGTTCGAGGCATGGCGCCAGCCGGTGGTGGTGGAGAACCGCCCCGGCGCCGGCGCCTCCATCGGCGCCGAGCATGTCGCCCGCGCTGCGGCGGATGGGCACACGCTGCTGCTCGCGGCCTCGGCGCATGTGATGAACCCGCCGCTGATGCCGCGGCTGCCTTACCATCCAGTGCGCGACTTCACGCCGATCATCCAGGCCGCCTACCACCCGATGATCCTGGTCGTGCACCCGTCGGTACCGGTGAACAGCTTCGCCGAGTTCCTCGACCTGGCGAAGCGCCAGCCGGGCGGCGTCACGGTCGGGTCGGCCGGCGTCGGCAACGCCTCGCACCTCGCCGCGGCGCTGCTCGGCGTCGAGGTGGGGTTCACCTTCACGCACGTGCCCTACAACGGCTCGGCGCCCTCGATGACGGCGCTGCTGTCGGGGCAGGTGCAGTGCTCCTTCCTCAACTCGACGGTCGGGACGCAGCAGATCCGCGCCGGCAAGCTGCGCGGCCTTGCGGTCACCAGCCTCGAGCGCTGGCGCGAGCTGCTGGATCTGCCGACCGTCGCCGAGCTGGGCCACCCCGGCTTCGAGGTCGGCGCCTGGTATGGCTTCGTCGGCCCCGCCGGGCTGCCGGAGCCGATCCTCGCCAAGCTGCACCGTGACATCGCCGCCGCGCTGGCGACCCCGGCGGTGCGCGAGCGGATCATCGCTGCCGGCCTCGACCCGCGCGACGCCGGGCCGGCGGAGTTCAAGCGCATCATGGAGACCGAGCTGGCGAAGTGGGAGCGGGTGATCCGCACCGCCGGAATCCGCCCCGACTGA